>PDWJ01005557.1_pt1 | contig 10293 bp, 9 predicted proteins | sample 1430881 | NCBI WGS metagenome assembly PDWJ01 (sample SAMN01162460, study PRJNA174530) | Oral metagenome, whole genome shotgun sequencing project. | biome: Marine environment; feature: Marine mammal; material: Swab sample of the gingival sulcus; isolation source: swab sample of gingival sulcus... | reverse complement strand
GATGTTAATTTTTTGTAGTTGCCTCTGTTCACCGGATCTTCAATAGAAATGTACTCGTAATCTTTAAAAATTTGTTTTGCTAATGTGGTTTTACCTACTTGTCTTGCTCCGGTTAATACTATAATTTTTGCGTATTTTTTACCTTTAATACGATTTATAGGTATTGATATTTGACGATTTTTTGACATAACAAGCCACTATGAACAGAGTCACAAAGGTAATAAAAAATAACCTGTATTCCAAATTTTACGCTAAATTCAATACTGCAAGTCCTGAATTTGGCGTAAAATCGGGACTATGATTACTGATTTTACGCCAATATATACTTATTTGCTTTTGGTTCGTGTTTTAGCTTCCATAAATGTGAACATGCTCAGAAAGAACATCATAAACAACACACCTGCCATTCTGTTAAGCATTGATTCAAACAGGAAGTTTATAGATAGCAACAGCATTAGGAAAAAGAGTAGATAGTTTCGTTCTCTGATACTGATAATGAAACTATATATAATTACATACATAAGTGCCAAGAACCCGAATACTCCCATTCCTGCAAAGGTCTCAAGGTATTGGTTGTGGGAGTTTAACTCGTGTTTTTTTGCATTGTCAAAACCTAATTCTTCGTATTTTTTCACTAACTCATCTGTTAGGTTTGCCGGTGATGTTCCAAACCAAAAATTATCTTTTATAACCAATGTTGAAGTGTACCAAAGTCGGTATCTTACATCTCGTCCTTTTAAGTTAGATACTAAGCCATCTTCTTGTAGTGCTTGCAATTCTTTAAGGTTTTTTTTTAGTCGCTCGCTTGTAGATATTCCAAATATTGAAATTCCTAATATTACAATAAATACAAGTGTTGATATTAGATTTATTTTTTTACTGAATTTTATTATTCCTATAGCAATTATTACCACAGGTATGGCTACAAATGCCGACCTTGATTGCAATAAAAACAACATTACTGCAAAAAACATTATGGCTAAGCTATATAATACTTTATTTAGTGTTTTTTTTATAAGTTTTTTTCGGAATAAATCTACAATTATTAGTATTGCAAATGATATATACATTGAGAAGTAGGCATGGTGCTTGAATATGGATAAGTATAGACCTGAAAAATAATTATATCTAATTTTTATAGTTTCTATAAAAGATAAATCTTTAAAGTAGTCAAAGGTATAATATTTAAGAAAATATTTGCCATTTGCAAAATAAAGAGTTTCATTCAAATTATATAAAATACATGAAAATGATGCTACTAAATTTCCAAATATAAAAGCCTTTAAAATCGTAGTGTAATTTTCTTTTATTTTATTGTCAGAACCTGCAAGGATTATGGGGAAAAATATTATTGATAATTGTTCTTGAATTTTAAATAAACCATAATCAAGATAGTTGGCTTTGTATAAGAATATAACATTAAAGAAAAAATAAACTGTAAGGCCAATAAATAAATATTTATAAGATATTTTAGTGAATCTTTCTTTCAAGCTCCCCTCCATCAACCATGTTACTATCCAAATAGCTATAATAACCGGCAAGTAATCATCTTTTAATGGCAGCCAAAATACAAAGAGTAACAGTGAAAAGTAGTTTATTTGAGAAATTATTGATTTATATTTGGTTGTTTCTTTAATCATTTATTATGATGTAGTAATTTATAAATTTAATGTTTATGCCAAAATTTGTAGAATATAAATAATTGAAAATGCAACGTATTAAATCGTTCACTTCACAACCCTATCTCCTTGTCCTTTTCCTGAAACAGTGGCAAAAATATATCTGAAATAGTTACTAATGTTATAATTTCGTATCATTTCGGCATCTTTTTCAGCTAGTTTTTTAGGAGTAGACATATCAATTTCGTTAATTTGAGACAAACCTGTTATTCCCGGAGTAACATTGTATACACCAAGTTTATCTCTTTCTTCAATAAGCTCTGTTTGATTGAAAAGATTAGGTCTAGGTCCTACTAAGCTCATGTCTCCTATTAGAACATTTATGAGTTGTGGTAATTCATCTAATTTTGTTTTTCTTAAAAAGCTGCCAAATTTCGTTATTGATGATTTACTCGCTAAATGAGAAGCCACAGATTTAGTATCCTTAGTCATTGTTCTGAATTTAACTAACTTAAAAGGTTTTTTATTTTTACCCACCCTTTCTTGTATGAAAATAGGAGAACCCGTATCAAATAATCCAATAAAGTACAATACAATTCCTATGGGAAATAAAAAACATATCCCAACAAAAGAAAATATAAAATCAAATATTCGTGTCATTTTTAAAACTTTTTATGGTTTTTACTAAGCCTTGTTCTGCAGTTAATGGTAATTTATCAATGCTTAATGATTTTTTTATTTTTTTATTAGATACAACATAGTTTTCTGTCAATTTCTGCAATCTATCAGAGTTTAATGGTAATCTTAATTTATCCCCCAATTTTGCCATTGTTGAAATCAATCTTACTGGTAATTTCCATAAACGAGATTTTTTATCTGATGCACCAGCAATAATTTCTATTAATCTATTGGTAGAAACTGTTTCATCATCAGCTAAATGATAAACACCTGAATCTATGTTTTTATTTTCTAATATTCCACTTATAAAAAAACTAAGGTTATCAATAGATAAAAAAGAACGCTTATTCTCAAATGCAGCCAATGGCCAAGGAATTCCTTTATTTACTACTTGGTACAATAAATTCAAATTTCCTTTATTACCTTCTCCGTGAATCATTGTTGGACGGACAATAAACACTTTTTTATTTAATTTATCCCAATCAGATTTTGTACTCAGAAGATATTTCTCAGCTTTTATTTTTGATTCTCCATAAGCTCCAACAGGTTTAGGTATTACATCTTCTGTTAAAATATCGCCTTCTACCTTATCGGCAGCAGCTTTAACAGAGCTAAAGAATATAAATTTTGTTGCTTTTGATTGTAAGAAATAATCATATATTTTTTTAGTCAAATCTGTATTAACCTCAAAATAAATATCCGATTTTGTTTTATCTTTTGTATCATGAGCTATTCCTGCCAAATGAACAATTGCTTCTACTTCAGGAATTTTATCAAGTTCGTTCCACGACAATATTTTTTCTACTGCTTCTTTCTTTTTTTGATTAATATCTAATCCATACAAAAGATGTTTGTTATGCCAACGTTTTGTCAAATTACTTCCAACAAAACCATTTATGCCTGTAATTAAGATTTTCATTTAGATTAAATTTCCAATTTTATTATATATATCAATATGTGTACTAACTACAGCTTTTACATCAAACTCTTTTTCTGCTTTTTTTCTTGACTGAACAGACATTTTTCTAATTAATGTCTCATCATTAATTAATTTTTCGATTGCTTCAGCCAGTTTTTTTGATGAGCCAACAGGAACTTTAAAGCCATTATTACCTTCGTCAACACATTCTTTGCAACCGCTGGCGTTTGTGGTGATTATGGGTCTTCCTACAGAACAAGCTTCCAGTAAAGACTTCGGCATTCCTTCCCTATAAGACGGAAGCACAACAATATGGCTGTTTTTATACACATCTACCATGTTTTCCTCAAATCCAATCCAATTAACAAACTCTCCGTCACTCCAATTATTCAAATATTCTTCAGTAACACCTGCTTTGTTGTCTTTATCAGCCATACCACACAAAATAAATTGAATTTTATCAATGTATTTAGGTTTTAGCAGTTCGGTGGCTTCTTGCAACTCTTTTACTCCTTTATCCCACAACATTCTAGCAGGAAATAATATTTTTATTTTGGTAAAACTTGGGAAATCACTAAAAGAAAAATTGTTTAAATCAACCCCTGAACCTTTTATCCTTACAATTTCATTCCTTTTATTTACTGCTCCTAATAATTTTAATTCATTTTCATCATCTTCATTTTGAAATATAATTGCCACTTGATTTCTATTAAAAGCATATTTCATCAATTTTAATATAATTTTAGATGTAAAGGTTCTTCTTTCAGCTGTAAAATTATAACCTAATCCACTAATGGCATTTACAACTCCTTTTATTTTCAATAATTTTGCTACCACAGAACCATAAACAACCGGCTTCATCGTTATTTGATGAACAACATCAGGCTTTATTTTTTTATAAATCTTTAATAGATGTTTTAAGGTTTTTAATTCCTCAATAGGATTCATTCCTGAACGTGAAATCGGAAGATTAATAAAACTGATTCCTTTTTTCGTAATTTCTTGACTTCTGCCGGTGTCTGTACAAGCCACATAAACATCCCAGTTTTGTTTTACAGCTTCTTCGGCTATAACCAATCGGTGAGAAATAAAAAACCAATCAACATTAACTACTATTAATAGCTTTTTTTGCATTCTGCCATCCTTTTATAAAAGTTATACTATTACGAATTTCAGTTCTGTTATTCTAATAATTTTATGCAATACTAAACATTGTCAAATAACTCAATAAACTTATTTTTAAATTTAGAAATATCAAACACTTTAGAGGTTCTGCAATAATCTTTCATCATTTGAATAGTTTGCTTGTTCTCCAGCAATACTTTTTTTAATGAGTTTACCAAATTTTCCGGTGATGTGTTATCTAATAAAAAACCTGTTTTACCTTCTTCATAGAAATTAACAATACTACTTGAAGAGTTAGTCAGTACAGGTGTTCCACAAGAAATAGCTTCTACGTATTTTGTTGGGAATCCCGCTGTATTTGTTAAGTTTTTATCTCTTACAAAAATTTGATAATCAGACGATTTTATCATTTTTAAAGTTTCTATATGTGAAAGTCTTCCTTTAAAATCAATCAAACCATCAAGCTTCTTAATTTCATCATCTTCTACATTAAAACTTGTTTGATATTGCTCTTTGGAAATACCTACAACTGTTAATATAATTTGCTTTTGTTCCTTCAACTCTTGAAGAGCTTTTATAATTTCCTCAAGTCTATCTTTTTGTCCGGTACCGGGAGACCCTGCATAAATAAGGGTAATTTTTTCGTTTGCTTTTAACTTAGGTTCAATTTGCCATTTAGGCATTCTTAAATCAACTAATGGAGGTGCATTTATTATATTTTTAACTTTTTTATTACTGTAATAATCATATAAATAATCACTAATAACTATTAAACCGTCTAACTTAGGATGTGTAATTTTCATCCTTACATAAACATCTATTTTCTTAACTGTTCTATACAGAATATTCCCTTGTGTGGCTTCGTACCATTCAGTACAATCAGCAATAAGTTTAATTCCTTTTTTACTGCATAGTTTTTTTAAACGATATAAGGCTACTCCCGGATAATTATATGCTATAATATGAGTGAAATTATACTGCTTTATCAAATCTACAATATATTTAATTGATATTATATGCGAAAACCATGCTTTATAATTCTTAGGGTATTTAATGCTATAATAATCTATTCCTTCAAACTGATGAATCTCGCTAATGTAATCTTTTTGATTGGCATCTTTGCTTGTTCCTACCAGAATCACTTCATCACAAAATTGTTGCAATATTTTAGCATTGGCAACGACCCTTTGCGCAGCGGCATTTTTATCAGGCAATTCAAAGCCTCCTATGTATAATACTCTTTTACTCATTCCAGACCACTCTGTTTACATAATCAGTATAAGATAAAATAATTCTCAGTACTTTTTCTGATACATTAGGCATAGAATAATCATTTACCAACCTTAGTGTTCTTTCTTTATCTCTTTTTTGTGTATCTAAAACCGCTAATGCTTGCATTATTCTATCAATATTCATACCTACCATCATTACGGATGCTTCTTCCATAGCTTCAGGGCGTTCGTGTGCTTCTCTAATATTTAACGCAGGAAAATTCATAATTGAAGATTCTTCTGATATTGTTCCGCTATCAGATAATACAACTTTTGCATTTTTCTGCAAATGGTTGTAATCATGAAATCCCAATGGCTTCATTAGTTGAATTAAAGAATTAAATTTAACCCCTTTTTCATTAATTTTATTTCGTGTACGAGGATGTGTAGATACAATTATTGGCATTTTATATTTTTCTGCTATCAAGTTTAACACTTTAACCAACTTGTCAAAATTAACAGAGTTAATATTCTCCTCTCTATGCGCCGAAACTAGAAAATAGTTATTTTTTGCAAGTTTTAAACGGCTTAAAACATCAGATGCTTCAATTTTATCTAAATAGGAATGTACTACCTCATATATTGGCGACCCTGTTTTTATTACTCTATCAGCGGGCAAGCCTTCTCGTAGTAGATATTCTCTGGCTATGTCGCTATATGTTAGGTTAATATCACTGATATGGTCAACTATCTTACGGTTAGTTTCTTCAGGTACTCTTTGGTCGAAACATCGATTACCTGCTTCCATGTGAAAAATGGGAATTTTGCGTTTTTTTGCCGCAATAGCACATAAACATGAATTAGTGTCTCCTAAAACTAAGAAAGAGTCGGGCTTTACTTCTTCTAGTATTGGTTCTATATTAATTAAAATTTTACCGGCTGTTTGGGTTGCATTACCACCGGCTGAATTTAGAAAATAGTCAGGCTTTCTTAAACCTAAGTCCTCAAAAAAGACTTCATTTAGTTCGTAATCATAATTTTGTCCGGTATGGATTAATATATGTTCAATTGCGTCTGATTGATCTAATTTTTTCAATACACACGCTAAGCGAATAATTTCGGGACGAGTGCCTACAACTGTTACTACTTTTAATTTTTTCATTTTATATTTTTTTTAACACTGATTATACAGATTACACTGAACTTTATTTATTGGAACGCAGATGACACTGATATGACGGATTAACACGGATATTTATTTTTATAGAACACAGATTACATAGATTGTACAGATTACGCTGAACTTTATTTTTGGAACGCAGATTACACTGATTTGACTGATTAACACTGATATTTATTTTTATATAACACAGATTACACTGATTATACAGATTACACTGAACTTTATTTTTGGAACGCAGATCACACAGATTGTACAGATTATCACGGATATTTGCTTACATGAAAAACTGTGCAAATCTGTGTAATCAGCATTATATATGTACTATTAAATACTTACAAAGATATATTTTTATTGTTATTCGTAAATATTTTTCTCTTAATTCCGGGTGATTTGCCAAAATTTAATAATAAACCTACTTCAATCTTGGTTGCTTTTAAGTAATTTATAAGCTGAACTTCATGTGCTTCGCATAAATATTCTGCTGCTTTTAATTCTATAATAACTGTGTCCTCTACTATTAAATCTGCAAAGTATTTGCCCACAAGTTCTTGTTTATAATACACTGTTATGGGCTTTTGTCGTTCAACATAAAGTCCATTTATTGCTAATTCATATTTCAATGCTTTTTCATATACTTTTTCTAAAAACCCGTAGCCTAAATTGTTATAAACAGTATAGAAATGTTTTATTATTTCAGATGTTAACGCTTTGTGTAAATAATCCATTGCTATTAATATTTAAAGTTTTTTGCTTTTGATTTGAACTCAGATGGTACAGATTTGACAGACTTATACTGCTTTTGATTAGAACACAGATTACACAGATTTGACGGATTTACACTGATATTTATTAGAACACAGATTACACAGATTTGACGGATTTACACTGATATTTATTAGAACACAGATTACACAGATTTGACAGATTTACACTGATATTTATTAGAATACAGATTACACAGATTTGACAGATTTACACTGATATTTATTAGAACACAGATTACACAGGTTTGACTGATTTAAACTGATATTTATTAGAACACAGATTACACAGATTTGACAGATTTAAACTGATATTTATTAGAACACAGATTACACAGATTTGACGGATTTACACTGATATTTATTAGAACACAGATTACACATATTTGACTGATTTACACTGATATTTATTAATATAAAAACTGTGATAATCTGCACAATCTGCGTCATCTGTGTTCTCCATTTAAACTGTGATAATCTGTGCAATCAGCGTCATCTGTGTTTATTTTAAACTTCCAAATAAAACGTATCAGGCTTATCAGGCTTAAAAGGCTCGTTACACCACATCACAGTAACCATATCTTCTTTACCTAAATTTTCAATATTATGAGTATATCCCACCGGAATGTCTACCACTTCTAATTTTTCGCCCGATACAAAATACTCATATACTTTCTCTTCATCTATTTTGCGAAAGCGAATCACTCCTTTGCCACTGACAACCAAGAACTTTTCATTTTTAGTATGATGCCAGTGTTGTCCTTTTGTTATTCCGGGCTTAGATATATTTACAGAAACTTGCCCCTTATCCACCGTTCTGATTATTTCAGTAAATGAACCTCTATTGTCGATATTCATTTTTAAAGGATATGAAAACTTATCAACAGGCAAATAACTTAAATAAGTAGAATATAATTTTTTAACCAATCCATTATTCATGTTAGGAATATCTAAACTGATTCTGCTTTCTTTAAATGAATAAATTAAATCAACTATTTCACCCAATGAAGTTTTATATTCTTGTTCTACTTTACAATATTTACCATCTTTTGTTTCTTGTCCTTTTAAAGCATGTACTAATTCTGACAACAAGTCGTCAATATACACCAAGGTCATTTGATGATTTCTGTCATTAACTTTAATTTCCAGATTATGTGCTATATTATGACAAAATGTTGCAATAGCAGAATTATAATTTGGTTTACACCATTTACCAAATAAATTTGGGAAACGATATACCAAAACCTTAGCTCCTGTTTGTTTTGAATAATTGAAAAGTAAATCTTCACCGGCTTTTTTAGATTTTCCATAAGGATTATCTAATGCCGCTTGTGTTGAAGAGGATATCATTACAGGGCAAATATTTTTATGTTTTTTAAGTGTAGATAGTAAAGTTGAAGTAAATCCAAAATTACCTTTCATGAAATCTTCTTCATTTTTAGGACGATTAACTCCTGCCAAATGAAATACAAAATCTGCTTTGCTACAATATTCATCTAATAAAACAGGGCTTGAATCAATATCGTACTCGTATATTTCTATATTGTTGTCTAAATCAAATGTTTTATCTTTACCTTCTTTGATGTTTTTAAGTTGTGCAACAAGATTTTTACCTACAAAGCCTTTAGCTCCTGTAATTAATATATTCATAGCTTATTTCTTTACATCATTCTTAATAAAATCTAACTTCAATAATAACTCTTTCATCTCTTCAACATTTAATGCTCTTGTATTATGTGAATGATAATCTTCTATTTGGGAAATATTTTCTTCCCCTTCAACGAAGTATTTGTCATAATTCAAATCTCTGTTATCAGCAGGGATTCGATAATATTCGCCCATATCTACGGATTTTGCCATTTCTTCTCTGGTTACCAAAGTTTCATATAACTTTTCACCATGCCGTGTTCCTATAACACGAATATTTGTATCCGTTTTATATAATGATTTCAGTGCATTAGCCAAAACAGTTAGAGTTGCAGCCGGTGCTTTTTGTACAAATAAATCTCCACTTTTACCATTCTCAAAAGCATATAATACCAAATCAACAGCATCGTCTAATGTCATCATATAACGGGTCATATTGGGGTCGGTTATTGTTATATCTTTTTTTGACTTTATTTGTTCTACCCATAAAGGAATAACAGAACCTCTACTTGCCATAACATTTCCGTATCGAGTGCAACAAATTACAGTTTTTGCATTTTCACCCAAAGAACGAGCCTTGGCTATTGCTACTTTTTCCATCATTGCCTTGCTTATTCCCATAGCATTGATAGGGTAAGCTGCTTTGTCGGTGCTTAAAACCACTACACTTTTTACACCATATTGTACTGCCGAATCTAAAACATTTTGGGTTCCAAGAACATTGGTTTCTACTGCTTCTATTGGGAAGAACTCGCAAGACGGCACTTGTTTTAATGCTGCTGCATGAAATACATAATCAACTCCATACATTACATTATCAATGCTGCGTTTATCTCTTACATTACCAATATAAAATTTTACTTTTGGGTTTTGTAATTGATGTCGCATATCATCTTGTTTTTTCTCATCTCGTGAAAAAATGCGTATTTCGGAGAAGTAATCTGTGTGCAAGAACCTTTTTAGAACTGCATTACCGAAAGAACCGGTACCTCCTGTTATTAATAAAGTTTTATTTTTAGATGATGACATATTTAATTATTTTATATAAGTGATTTTAGTACATGACAAAAAATATAAATAATTAATTTTTAGTAAATTAATTGTCTAAAATTTGGAAAAGACGTTGATTCTTCTTTTCTTAGAAGAATAA
>PDWJ01005556.1_pt1 | contig 10294 bp, 7 predicted proteins | sample 1430881 | NCBI WGS metagenome assembly PDWJ01 (sample SAMN01162460, study PRJNA174530) | Oral metagenome, whole genome shotgun sequencing project. | biome: Marine environment; feature: Marine mammal; material: Swab sample of the gingival sulcus; isolation source: swab sample of gingival sulcus... | reverse complement strand
TTTAGCTAAGGAAATTGACGGTGGCGGTTTTGCCTTCTTTGGCGATACGCCCGATCCGGATATGACGGCGATGACATTACAGGCCTTAGCGCCCTATCGCACCAGTCGCGCCGACGTCAGGGCGGCAGTGACGCGCGGTTTACAAGTGTTAAGCGACATTCAAACCGATAGCGGTGGTTACAGCGCATGGGGTGCGACTAGTTCTGAATCGATTGCTCAGGTCATCGTCGCCTTGACGGCGCTCGGCATCGATCCGGCGACTGATCCGGCCTTTGTCAAAGGTGGCAACAGCTTAGTTGATGCCCTGTTGCGCTTCTACGTTGAGGGCGGTGGCTTTAAGCACGTCATGGACGGCAGCGTCAATGCCATGGCGACCGATCAGGGCACTTATGCACTGGTCGCTTACGACCGCTTTGTAAACGCTAAAGCAAGGCTTTATGATATGAGCGATGTCAGCTTTAATGACGTCGTCGTCAAACGGCCGAGCATAAAAATTGAGGGCGCCAAAGATGGTCAAGCTTTTAATAGTCCAGTTGCTGTAAAGATTACAGCGCGCGATTATCAAGGAGCCAAGTTGACGCCGACGGCCTACTTAAACGGCGTAGTTTTGCAGGCCAGCGATGATGTCTATCAGCTCAGTTTTGTCAAAGAACAAAATATCTTGAAAGTTGTCGCCGAAGACAGCAAAGGCAATTTGGTAGAGAAGCAGTTGACGCTCTACTACTTTACACAAGATGGTTCAGGTGATGACGAAGACGGTCCGAGCGTGACGTTATCGGTCGATAAGTTGACGATTGACAAGGGTTATGTGGTCGAACCGAGCAAAGTTGAACTGCGCGCTGGCGATACGGTTTGGGATGTCTTCAGGCGCGAATTGACTCGTCGCGACATCGCATTTGAGTACAGTTATTACGATAAGTACAACAGCGTTTACGTCGAATCGATTGACGGCGACGGCGAATTTGACCACGGCAGTGGCAGCGGTTGGATGTACAGCGTCAACGATGTCTATCCGCAGGTTGGCGCCAGCTTGACGGAATTAAAAGACGGCGATGTCGTCAAATGGCGCTATACCACCAATTTGGGTTACGATATTGGCGGCGGCCCGGTCGTTGGCGACGACGCCGGTCTCAGAAATACGCTCAACGAGTACCTGATTTCGGCCAAGGCCTATCGCAGTGCCGATTATACGCAGAGCAGTTACGCCGCATTGCAAAAGGCGATAACTGAGGGCGAGGCGACGCTGGCCGATACATCTGCCAGTTTGACGCAGTTGCTAGAAGCCAGTCAGGCGCTCAAGCGAGCGATTGACGCGATGGAACGCCTGTCGTTCGACGAGCGCGATACTGTGGTTCAAACTACACAGAAAAATAGCAACTTGCCAAAAGTGGTTGAAACCGTGCAGTTGACGCTGAGCGAGGTCTTCAAAGACGCCCATAAAATTAGCGATTGGGCAATCGAGAGCATACAAAAGGCCGTACAATACAAATTGGTACAGGGCGATGACGCCGGCTACTTCAATCCGCAACGGGCGGTGACGCGCGCCGAATTGGTGACGATGTTGATCAATATGATTGGCGACGTCAGCATACCGGATAATGCGTTGACATTTAGCGACGTCAAACAGTCAAATTGGTTTTATCAAGCGGTGCGCAAAGCCAGTGCGCTCGGCCTCGTTGCAGGTATGGGCAATGGCGAATTTATGCCGAATGCCGATTTGACGCGTGAACAATTTGCGGTCATCATCATGAACTACCTCAATGAAGGTGTCAAAATTGACAAGTTACCTCAAGATGCCAGCGCGGTTAGCAGTTGGGCGCGGCCGGCAGTTTTGGCCGCCTTTAATCTCGACATTATTCAGGGTGATGGCGTCAACTTTGACCCGCAGGGTAAAGTGACCAGAGAAATGGCAGCGACGATTATGGTGCGCGTGAAGGACTATGTCGATGCGCGCGCCAAGCAGACTGAACAGTAATAGTTAGCGGTCGGGCAGTCGGTTACTGTAATCGACTGCCCGCCGCATTATGCGGCCACTGTGCGTCAAGAGGAGAAAATAGATGCGTCAGCTTTATAAGAAGACGGTTTTACTGTTAATTGTCGTCTTGTTAAGTCAATCTGTCGTTTGGGCGCTGCCGGCTGATTTGGCAGCAGTCAAAGCCAAAATTGACGAAACGGCGGCCTTTATGCTCAAACAGACGCCCGATATTGGCGTTGGGTCGGTCGGGGGCGAGTGGACGGCGATGACTTTAGCGCGCTCCGGTTACGATGTGCCGGCCGATTTTTACGCGCGGTACTACCGCAATGTCGAACGCTATGTCGAGCAAAAAAAAGGCATTTTACACACCCGAAAATACACCGAGTACTCGCGCCTCATCTTGGCTTTGACGGCGATTGGCAAAGACCCCTACGACGTCGCCGGCTACGATTTGATCGAGCCGTTAGGCGATTACGAAAAGGTCATTTATCAGGGCATTAACGGGCCGATTTTTGCGCTTATTGCACTTGATTCAGGCGATTATGCGATGCCGCAGTGCCGGCGGGCAGAGGTGCAGGCGACTCGCGAAATGTACATTAAGACGATTATCAACCGCCAAATTCCACGCGATGATGGCTTTTCGCTGGAGGGCATCAAAGGCGATCCCGACATCACGGGTATGGCGTTACAAGCTTTGGCGCCCTATCGAGATGATCCCGATGTCGCCGCCGCGATTGAACGCGCCTTGCGCTTTCTCAGTAAGGCCCAACGCCCCGATGGCGGCTACGAGAGTTGGGGTGCGCCCAATTCGGAGAGCGTCGACCAGGTGATTATGGCGCTGGCTGCCCTCGACATCGACATCAACGACCCGCGCTTTGTTAAAAATGGCAATACTTTGATGGATAATTTGTTGACTTTCTATGGCGAGGGCGGCGGTTTTATGCACGTTAAGCCGGGCGACAAAAACAACGGTGGTGGTGCCGCCGGTGTGATCGACGGCATGGCGACCGACCAGGGCATGTACGGCCTGATCGCCTATCGCAATTACTATGAACACAAAAATCACTTTTACGACATGACCGATGTGGCGCGCGTTGCGACGGCGCCGCGCGACGAGAGTCAGCCTTTAAAAATTGGCGCGGCGCTAATATCGGGACTGCGCTACCCGACTAAAGATTTTAGCGATATTGCCCAAAACGACTGTCGCGATTCGATTTTAGCGATGGCGCGGCGCGGCATTTTAAACGGCGTATCAGACGCTGCCTTTGCGCCGCAACGGCCGATGACGCGGGCTGAGTTTTGTACGATGATCGTGCGCGCCATGCATTTGACAGAAGCTGAGCGCGCGATGAAATTTAACGATTTTAAGTCGACTGATTGGTATTATGACTATGTTAAGAAAGCCTATCAAAACGGCATTATCAACGGTCGCAGCGAAACTAAATTTGATCCCATGGGCATTATTACGCGCCAAGAGGCGGCGCTGATGCTCTATAATAGCGCTGCTATTTTGGATTTGGATCAGACCGTTAGCAACGCCGAAAAGAACACTTATTTGCCGGGCTATATCGATTTTGCCGACATTCCGAATTGGAGCAAGTCGGCGCTGACATTTGCCGTCAAACATGGTATGATTGACGTAAATCGGCCGCGACTCAGTCCGGCTGAGACGGTGAGTCGTGCCGAGTTGGCCTTTATGATGCACAAGTTGTTAGTCGCCGCCGGTTTGTAATTGTGATTGAGCAGGGTTTATGAAACTGACGAAAAACAAATTATTGCTGATTGGATTTTTGTTGGCCGCCTTAGTGCTCACCTTTATCTGGGGTGGTAATTACGGTGGCAAAAATCGCCAAGCCAATGATGAGGCACTGGCCGAAGCGCTGACTACGATTGCGCGGCAGACGACGTTGTCGCGGGGCGATGGTGCGGTCGAGTCGGACAGTCAGCTAGCAACTGAAGCGACTACTGAAGCGGCGCCGGCGGCGACCGCTGCCGGCATGTCGATTGATCCCAATACCGGCAAGGACAAGTATTTGACCGATCCGGTGCCGGCCGGCAAGCCGATTCCGGTCGAGTGGCAGGATGTTGAAATTGACACGGACACGGTGTATCATTGCCAGCTGTCGGTGCACTGCAATACGATTTTAGATAATTTGGACATTTTCAATCGCGATAAACTAGAGGTATTACCGCGAGATGGCGTTATTTTGCCGCTGACGACGGTACAGTTTTATAAAGGCGAATCGGTCTTTAACGTCTTGCAGCGCGAGATGAAGCGACACGGCATTCACATGGAGTTCGTGATGACGCCGATGTATAATTCGGTTTATGTCGAAGGCATCAACAATTTGTATGAATTCGATACCGGCGAATTATCGGGTTGGATGTATAAGGTAAACGATTGGTTTCCCAATTACGGCGCCAGCCGCTACCAACTGGTCGATGGCGATGTCGTCGAATGGGTCTACACCTGTGATTTAGGGCGCGATGTCGGCGGCTTTGCAGCGGTCATCGTCGATGAATTGCCGGAAGATAAGCGCGAGGCGCTAGAGGAGCGCATCAGAGAGGAGCAACTTGAAGAAACGACCGTTGCCGAATAGAGACAGCTTTAGCGGCCTACACCCACTGCTCAATTTTTATTTTTATATTTTTGTGATTAGCGCGGGCATGTTTTTTATGCACCCCATTTTTTTATTGATTGCGTTGAGCGCCAGTTTCTCATACGCCCGCTATTTAAATGGGGCCAGAGCGCTGCGAATGACTTTTTTTGGCCTGTTGCCGTTGCTGTTGGTCGGCATTGTCATCAACCCGCTGTTTAATCACGCCGGCGTGACGATATTGCTCTATTTAGAAGACGGCAACCCACTCACTTTGGAGTCGATTGTCTACGGCGTGGCGGCGGCACTGATGTTCGCCGTCGTCATTTTGTGGTTTTCTTGTTATAATCAGACGATGACATCAGATAAATTTCTCTATTTATTTGCCAAATTATCGGCCAAATTGTCGCTGTTGATTTCGCTCTGTCTGCGCTTTATTCCGCTCTATAAAGTGCAGTTGCAAAAAATTCGACAGAGCCAGCGGGCGCTTGGCCGCGACGTCAACTGCGGCAGTTTACCAGTGCGCATTCGGCACGGCATGGCCATTTTTTCAATTATGTTGACATGGGCGTTGGAAAATGCCATTATTACATCGGATTCAATGCAGGCGCGCGGTTATGGCTTGGCCGGGCGCAGTCACTTTTCTCTATACCGCTTTGATGGGCGCGATCGACGCCTGCTCGGCTTTATGTTGACGGCGTCGGTCATTACTTTAATTGGGGCATTTTTGGGCTACAATACAGTGCGCTATTTCCCGTCGATTAAATACGCCCCTTTTGAGCCGCATTTATTATTTTTTTATACGGCCTATGTAGCTTTCTGCTACTTGCCGCTGGCACTTGATTATTTTGAGGAACGACGATGGACGCGTATCAGATCAAAGATTTGAATTTTAGTTATCCTAATTGTGACACGGCCTGCTTGAAAAGTGTTTCATTGACTATTCCGGTTGGCTCATTTGTCTTGTTATTTGGTCGTTCCGGCAGCGGCAAGACCACTTTGTTAAGGCATTTAAAACCGCAGCTGACGCCCGTCGGTCGCCGCAGTGGTGCCCTGTGCTTTAACGGACGACCGATTGAGCAGCTCGACTTGCGTCAGAGCAGTAGCGCCATCGGTTACGTCATGCAGGACCCGGAGAGTCAAATCGTCACGGATAAGGTTTGGCACGAACTGGCCTTTGGCTTGGAAAGTCTCGGCTATGATCAGGCGACAATTCGTCTGCGCGTCGCCGAAGTGGCCAATTTTTTTAATATCACTAATTGGTTTCATCAAAAGACTAGCGCTTTATCGGGGGGCCAAAAACAGCTGCTCAATTTAGCGGCAATTATGACGATGCAACCGCAAGTGCTGATCTTAGATGAGCCGACCAGTCAACTCGATCCGATTGCCGCCGTCGAGTTTTTAGAGACGCTTAAGAAGATTAATGACGAGCTGGGCGTGACGGTGATATTGAGTGAGCACCGCCTCGAAGAAGTGTTTAGCTTTGCCGATAAGCTGTTGTTGATCGACGCTGGCAGAGTGCTTTACGATGGTGCGCCGCAACAGATCGGCAGGTTTTTTAAGCACAGCAAGCACGACTTAGCAGTTGCGATGCCGACGCCGATTAGAGTGGCGACCGCCTTTGGCGAAGCGGCGAATTGTCCGTTGACGCTAAAGCGCGGCCGCCAGTGGTTGACTGAACGATTGTCCGGTGTGGCTTTGCCCAGTCGATTGCCGCAGTCTGCCCAGCCGGCGCCGGCCGCCGAATCGGCCTGGCGGCGCTTTCGCTTTAAAACTGAGCTGGCGGGTCGAGCGCCGGCCATCGCGCTGCGCGAAAACTGGTTTCGCTACGACAGACAGGGCGAGGATGTCATTAGGGATTTGACGTTGCAAGTCGACGTCGCCGAGTGGCATGCTGTACTGGGTGGCAACGGCGCTGGCAAGACCACTTTGCTAAGCTTAATTGCCGGTTTAAATCGCAGTTATCGCGGCAAATTAAAGCTCTTTGACAAGCCGCTTGAGACATACCGGCCCGACCAATTATTTGGCAAGACAGTTGCCTTGTTGCCGCAAAACCCACAAACTTTATTTGTCGGTAAGACGCTCTATTTAGATTTGGCGACCGTTTTTAAGGGCCGCGCGCGCGACGCGGCGGCCGAGCGAGAAGCGCTGGAGCAGGTGTTGCAATTAACTGAATTGAGCCATTTAACAGCGCGCCACCCCTATGATTTGAGCGGTGGTGAACAGCAGCGCGCGGCATTGGCTAAAATCTTATTGCTGGAACCAAAAATTATTTTACTGGATGAACCGACAAAGGGACTTGATGGCTTTTTTAAGTTGAAGTTGGCAAGGATTTTAAATCGTCTGATTGCGGCGGGTACGACTATTTTAATGGTATCACACGACGTCGAATTTTGTGCCGCCAATGCGACTCGTTGCAGCCTGCTATTCGACGGTTCGATTATCAGTAGCAAAGAAACAGCTGCTTTTTTTGCCGGCAATGCCTTTTACACGACAGCGGCGAACCGCATGAGTAGGCATCTGTTGGACGATTGTATTTTGGCCGATGATATTATCGCTGCCGTGCGGCGCTTAGAGTGAGATGATGGATCAAAAAAAACGAGTGGATGGCATTAGAAATTTAATTGGCTTTGTCTTGGTGTGGTTATTGACGCCGTTGACAATTTACGGGGGCATCGTCTATTTTAACGATCGCAAGTATTACTTTATCAGTTTGTTGCTGATGATTTATGCGCTGCTGGCTTTTTTGTTGCGCTTTGAAAAGCGCGAACCAAAAATGCGCGAATTGATGGTCGTCGCCGTCTTGGTTGCCTTAGGCGTTGCCGGCCGCGCCGCTTTTTATATGATACCACAATTTAAGCCGGTATTGGCGGTGGCGATTATCGCCGGCGTTGGGCTCGACAAGCGGGCCGGCTTTTTGGTCGGCGTGCTGATTGCCTTTATCTCTAACTTTTTCTTTGGACAGGGGCCGTGGCAGATGTTTGGCATGGGTTTGGTGGGGTTGCTCGCCGGCATTGCCTTTAAACCGGGCAGGCTCCCACAAAAGCGACTTTATTTGGCAATTTTTGGTTTTTTAGTGGCGATTTTCGTCTACGGCGGCTTGATGAATCCGGCGTCGGTTTTGATGTTTCAGGCGACGGCGACAGTCGAAGCCCTAATCGGCAGTTACCTGCTGGGTCTGCCCTTTGACCTTATACTTGGTTTGGCAACCTTTATTTTTCTATTTTTATTTGGCGAAGTGATGCTCGAAAAAATAGCGCGCATCAAAATAAAATACGGCTTGCTGTGATGTTAGCGGCCATTATCTAATTTGTCCCCGACCACTTACGAGGTATTTGTAGGTGGTCATTTCATTTAGAGCCATTGGCCCGCGAGCGTGGAGTTTGCTGGTGGCGATGCCAATTTCGGCGCCGAAGCCAAATTCGCCGCCGTCGGTGAAGCGAGTCGAGGCGTTGTGATAGACGGTCGCTGAATCGACGACGGTTTGAAAGCGCGCGGCGTTGGCCGCATCGCTGGTAATGATGCCGTCGGAGTGGTGCGTGCCGTAGCGATTGATCCAGTCGATCGCGGCGTCGACGTCGGGCAACACGATAATACCCAATGTGTAGTCGAGGTATTCGCTGCCGTATTCGGCTTCACTCATCATAGTTGGATTGACGCAGTACGGCGCGGCGCTCGGGTGTACTCTAAAGCTGACCTGATCGTCTAGGTAGGCGATTAGACGCGGAATAAACGTCGCCGCAATCGCGGCGTGCACGATGACTTTTTCGACTGCGTTACAGACGGAGGGGCGCTGTACTTTGGCATTTCTAATGACTGTCAGCGCCATGTCGACATCGCAGTTTTGATCGACGAACAGATGACAGTTGCCGGCGCCAGTTTCAATCACGGGCACTTTGGCATTGGCGGTCACCCAGTTGATGAGGGCGGCGCTACCGCGCGGAATCAGCAGATCGACATAGCCTTTCATCGTCAGGAGTTGTGCGGCTAAATTGCGGTCGGTCGAATCGATAAAGCCGATCAGTTCGGCCGGTAAACCGCTTTCGACACAGGCTTGGCGCAATACGTTTGCCAAGGCGCGATTGGAGTGCAAGGCCTCTTTGCCGCCCTTTAAAATAATGGCATTTTTTGATTTTAAGGCGATGACTGCGGCGTCGATTGTGACGTTGGGGCGCGATTCGTAAATCATGGCGACGACGCCAAAGGGCACGCTGACCTTTTTTATCGACAGCCCGTTGTCGAGCTGCCAAGCGTCGAGCGTGCGGTCGACTGGCGAAGCCAACTGGGCGATCTTCTCAACGCTATCGCCGATTGCAATCAGGCGTTCTTCAGTCAGTTTGAGGCGATCGATCATCACGTCGTCGATGCCGTTTTGGCGCGCGTTGGCGACGTCGCGGTCGTTGGCGGCCAGTATGGCAGCGCTTTGCTGGGCCATTAAATTGACGACGTTGTAGAGCAGTTGGTTAATTTTTTGGTCAGATAAGGTGACCAGCTGATAGGAAGCCGCTTTGGCGGCCTGACAAATTGCTTTGATCATGGTTCCTCCTTAAATCGCAAAATAGGTGCCGAGATTGTCGCCGTCGAGTAGCCTACTCAGCACGTCGGGCGTGCTACTATTGGCGATAATGGTGGGAATTTCAGCTGTTTGAGCAATTTCAACCGCCATTAACTTAGTCGCCATGCCGCCGGTGCCGAGCGTCGAGTGGCCGCTCTGGGCCGCGCTTTTCATCTGCGGCGTAATCTGCGCGACGTAATCGATTAATTTGGCGTCGGGATGCACCTGTGGGTTGGCGTCGTAGAGACCGTCGATGTCAGACAGAATAATCAATAAATCGGCCGCGATTAACTTGGCCACCATTGCCGACAGGCGGTCGTTATCGCCGAACTTTATCTCCTCGACGGCGACGGCGTCATTTTCGTTGATAATTGGCATGACGCCCCAGTCGAGCAGTGCCAATAGCGCGTCTTTGGAGCGGCCGCTGCGCTTGGCGTCGGCCAAGTCTTCTTGCGTCAACAAGATTTGACCGACGTCGTAGCCGTATTCGGCGGCCAACTTCAAATAGATGTGCATTAAGATGTTTTGACCAATCGCCGCCAAGGCTTGTTTTTGAGCGATGTCGACTTCAGATTTGTCGATTTTTAGGCGCCCCATGCCGGCGCCGATGGCACCGGATGACACTAAGATGACTTCGCAGCCGCGATTTTTTAAATCGGCCAGTTGGCGAATCAGTTTTTCGACGCGCGTCAAATTGATCAACCCGGAGGGGTGCGTCAAGCTACTGGTGCCGACTTTGACGACGACGCGTCGCGCGCTAAGCGCGCGTTTTATCAGATTTTTTTTGTTCATGTACTTGATTCCTTTCTCGTTACATTATAGTATATCATTAATGAGACAATTTTGATAATATTTTAAGGAGGAAATCGTGAAGCGGATTGCCTTTATTGGCGGCGGAAATTTAGCCAACGCCTTGATTACCGGCATGTTGGCCAGTGGTCAGTTTAATTCGAGTGATGTGATGGTGGCCGAACCGAATGAGGCCAAGCGCAACGCGCTGGCGACGCAGCACGGCGTGGCGACGACCGCTGATAATTTGGCGGCGGTGGCCTTTGCCAGCCTGGCGCTGTCGATGGCCGGGCGGCTTCAGCCCGAGATCATCATCGGCTTAGTGAATGTGATCTATCTGGCAGGAATGGCTGGCGGGGGCATCATCTGGCCCCTTGA
>PDWJ01005555.1_pt1 | contig 10296 bp, 10 predicted proteins | sample 1430881 | NCBI WGS metagenome assembly PDWJ01 (sample SAMN01162460, study PRJNA174530) | Oral metagenome, whole genome shotgun sequencing project. | biome: Marine environment; feature: Marine mammal; material: Swab sample of the gingival sulcus; isolation source: swab sample of gingival sulcus... | reverse complement strand
GGGCACAGGGGTACCACGTGTGCGAGCCGATGGCGGCAACGAATTTCCCGGACGTCGTGTTGAGTGCCTGAGACATGGTTTCGATGAGCGCCTGAGACGCGGTTTCGATTAGAATCATCGGACAGTCACGCACAGCATCCAGACATCGGGAGTAGCCGGCATCTTGTCCCACACCAAAGGCGTCGAAATCAAGGGCAGCATGTACACCTTCATGTCGTTGAAGCTGCATACTGCCGACATCGCCAAGATCAACGCAGCACTCCGCGACAAGGTGCAGCAGGCACCCGCCTTCTTCAAGGACACGCCGGTGGTCATCGACCTCGCCGTACTCGAAAAGAACGAGGAAAGCATCGACGGCAAGGCGCTGATCGACTGCATCCGCTCACATGCACTGCAACCCATCGTCGCCAGCGTGAGCAACAAAACTTCACCGTTGGCCCGCTCAATCGCGATACCATTGGTCGACGGCGGCGCCAGCCGCGGCAACGCATCCCGCGAGGTCGGGGCCGATGCCGGCAAGCCCGCCGAAAATGCGCAGCCAGCAACCGATACCGGTGCCTCGAAACCCGAACTCGTGTCGATGGCTTCGCGTGAAGTCGAATACGTGGTCAAGTCGCCCACACTGATCAACAAACCGGTAAGGAGTGGCCAGCAAGTCTACGCACGCGATACCGATCTCATCATCATGGGACAGGTCGGCCCCGGTGCCGAGGTCATCGCCGACAACAACATACATATCTACGGTCCGCTTCGCGGGCGGGCCCTCTGTGGCGTCTCGGGCAACACCCAGACGCGCATCTTCTGCCAGTCTCTGGAGGCGGAACTCGTCTCGGTGGCCGGCAACTACCGCATGCTCGAAACCATTCCGGAAGAGCTTCGCGGCAAACCGGCGCAGATCTGGCTGGACAACGACAGGCTCAGCATGGAGCCATTGTAGTCCTCGGCATCGCGCCGGGAATCAAATCCGCTGTGAGACAGTTCGACAACAAGAGCTGCAACAGCCATCGAAACAGTATTCGATACGGTAATTAAGCAGTTTTGCAGTTTTTTCGGGAGTGAGAGCTTGACCAAGACAATCGTCGTTACATCGGGAAAAGGTGGCGTCGGCAAGACAACGACCAGTGCCTCCATTGCAACGGGCCTCGCCAGGCGAGGCTACAAGACCGTCGTCATCGACTTCGATGTCGGCCTCAGAAACCTCGACCTGATCATGGGATGCGAGCGCCGTGTGGTTTACGACCTCGTCAACCTCGTCAATCAGGAATCGAGCCTGCACCAGACCCTCATTCGCGACAAGCGGCTCGACAACCTCTACATCCTGCCTGCCTCACAGACACGCGACAAGGACGCTCTCACCATCGAGGGCATCGCGCGCGTCATGCACAAGCTCAGAAAGAGCGAGTTCGACTACATCGTCTGCGATTCACCCGCCGGCATCGAGAAGGGCGCGAAGATGGCACTGTACTTCGCCGACGAGGCCATCGTCACGACCAATCCCGAGGTGTCGTCGGTGCGCGACTCCGATCGCATCCTCGGCATCCTGCAGAGCGAGTCGAAGCGCGCCAAGATGAACGAGGAACCCGTGAAGGAGCACCTCCTGATCACCCGCTACAACCCCGGACGCGTGAAGGAAGGTCAGATGCTCAGCGTCGATGACATCGTCGACCTCCTCGCCATACCGCTGCTGGGCATCATCCCGGAGTCTTCGAGTGTGCTCGATTCGTCGAACGCGGGTCGACCCGTCATCCTCGACGAGGACAGCGAAGCCGGTCAGGCCTACTCCGATGCCATCGATCGCCTGCTGGGCGAATCCAGACCACACCGCTTCATGGAGGTCCAGAAGAAGGGCTTCCTGTCGCGACTGTTCGGGTAAGACGCCAATGGGAATATTCAATTTCTTTCGCCCGGGCAACGAGACTTCGGCCAAGGTCGCCAAGGACCGCCTGCAGGTACTGATCGCCCACGAACGCTCCGGCCGCAACGGCCCGGACTATCTGCCGATGCTCCGCAAGGATATCCTCGACGTCATCAAGAAGTACGTCTCGGTCAGTGACGATGCGCTCTCGGTGCAGGTGGATTCCCAGGACGACTGCGACGTCCTCGAACTCAACATCACCCTGCCCGAGGAAGACAACGAACCACGCCAGCAGGGACAGCCCTCGGCCGAGGCGCGTCGCCGCGCCGCCGAGCGACGGCGCCAGAGCATGGTCTGAATACGGCTGCTCGCCGCCCGAGCGCGTGTTCAGTTCCGAGCGTGGCCTCGGCCCGCTACGCTGCATCACCGGCAGGCGCAGGGATCGCGCCTCTGGCACCACCTTTTCAGGGCATCTGGCACCAAGGATGCGCATGGCTGCCAGATCGATGACGCCCCACTACAAGGTGGCATCATAATACACTGAAAATCAACGCTTTTTTCCCGGACTCCGGCCACCGTGCCTGTCATGGGCAGAGCCGTTCCCAGCCCTGACAAGGCGTTTTTGCAACAAGTACTGTTGCAAAAAAACCACGCAACGCATCAAAAACGCTATTATTGCCATCGAGCCTGGCGATCCGGAGATTCTCATCTACACTCTCGATCGTGCGGCGCGAGGGTTCTCGTCTTCGGTAGTTGCTTCAACGTAGCTGGTTGTTGCAATTTTCAGACACGCTGACTAGAGTTGTTGCGCCAGGTCACAACATGCAAGAACTGTTTACAACAGCAGATATCTGATTGGAGAAACACACATGAAATTCACAAAGACAGCCGTAGCAGTAGCCGTCGCAGGTCTTGCTGCCGCGCCGATGATTGCTTCCGCCGACACCGTCCTTTCGGGCGATGTTCAGATCATGCTCGAAGGATCCGACGCCGATGGCGACGAAGCCGATCCCACCATCACTGCCGACGACGTTCTCTTCGGCATCAACGCCTCGCACACGCTCAACAGTGGCCTGACCGGTTACGGCAACCTGCGTTGGGATATCAACGCTCTCTCGAACAGCGAAACCAATCCCCCGGATGATGAGGATTCCACCAAGGGCCGTGACTACGCCGACAACGTCTACGTCGGTATCAAGGGTGGCTTCGGCGACCTTCGTTTCGGTGAAATCCCGCTCGCCGTGGAATACGGGCAGCTGGCCAACGACATCTACGACATCGGCGACGAAGTCAGTGGTGGCATGAGCTACGAAGGCACTTTCGGCCCGGTCGGCCTCCTCGCCAACTTCTCGCCCGACAACAACCAGGGTGAATTGGGCATTGGTGCGAAGTTCAACATGGCCGGCTTCGGCTTCGGTGTCGGTTTCGACAGCCGCCAATTCGGTGACTCTGCCGCCGATCAAGACGTTCAGACACTCGCGGTCGGTGCAAGTTACGGCATTGCCGGTTTCGACCTTGCCGCTCACTACTACACGCGTGAAATCGACGACATCGATGACACTGGTGAAGGCTTTGCCGTGCAGGCAGGTTATGGCATCGGCGATTTCAGCGGCACGCTCACCTATGCGCACAACGAAGGCGAAACTGCTTTCGTCAATGCGATTGTTGCCGCAGATGGGGAATGGGACGCCGACAACGACATCATTCGACTCGACCTTGCCTATGACCTTGGCGGCAACATGGAAGTCAGCACGCGAATCGAAAACAACGACAATGAAGATGAGACAGCCTGGCGCCTCAAGCTCGCCAAGGGCTTCTGATTCCACCTGATCAATCAGAGTCGTACTTTTACGGAAAAGCCCCTCTTCGGAGGGGCTTTTTTGTTGTTGTGCGAAGTATTGTATCGACCGTCAGCGAGTACTAACCGGCCTTCGAGCCGCCCCGACAGGGCGGCGAAGCCGGCACCTGCCCGCCTCGTGCGGCCCACTCCTCGGGCGTGTGTGTATGCAGGCCGAGGGCATGAATCGGGCCCGACAGCAACTCGGCCAGCAAACCGTTCACGCGCCGGTGCCGCTGAAGCAGCGTCTCGCCCGAGAAGGACTCGCTGACCACCACCACCTTGAAATGGCTCTCGGAGCCCGGTGGCACCTTGTGCCGGTTGCTTTCGTTGTCGATCAGCAATTCGACAGGTGCGAGCGCATCGACGAGGATGTCGTTGATCTGGTCGGCAATACTCATGAGGCCTCTTTTTCCTCGGTTTCGGCAGCAGGAATGGGCTGCAGCTTGTTCTGTATCGGAGTCGATTTCCCCGTCAGCTGCTGCTCGTAGATCGCGGCATAGGCCAGCACCGCGCGCACGTAGTTGCGGGTTTCGTCAAAGGGAATCGTGTCGATCCAGATATCGGCTTCGACGGGTTCGGACTGCAGCCAGGCGTCGGCACGATGTGGCCCCGCATTGTAGCTCGCCGTGGCAAGCACCTGATGGTTGTCGAAGCGGTCCATGACGTGACGCAGGTAGCCGCTGCCGAGGCCGATGTTGGTGGCAGGGTCGGTGAGATCGCCCTGCCAGTTGTCGTCACCGTGCAGTTCGGCGACGTAGTGAGCGGTGCGCGGCATGAGTTGCATGAGCCCGACGGCACCGGCATGCGAGTGGACGTCAGCGGTGAAGGCACTCTCGCGGCGCATCACGGCGAACACCCATGCCGGATCGATACCCGCCTCGAAGGCGGCGTTGGCGACTTCCGAGCGATGCAGCAGCGGAAAGCGAATGGCGATCGCACGGCGTGCCCCGTCGCCGGCCTTGCCCGCGGCATAGATCGCGCGATCGTGCAGACCCCATTCGTCGGCAACGAGGGCCGCAGCGGCCAGGCGTTCCGAGTGAGCATCCATGGGCTCGGTCGACATGCGTTTCACCCAGATACCCGAAAGCTCTTCGGGGGGTGCTGCCGCCTCGAGACGTGAACGTTCGTCGACCTCTTCCAGCACCCAGTTGTTCCATTCGCGTCGGCTTTCTTCGGGCAGACCCACGTAGTGAAACTCGCGCGCCCGCAGCAGTGCCTTCTCGCTCTCGACCGCCGCCTTTACCCCGGGCGATACCGCAGGCAATTCGTTGCGGATCGCATGCGGGCGACCGATGTGCTCGGCGGCGAGGAAACCATGATAGCTCTGCAGTTCGGCAAGCTCGGCATAGATCTCGTTCGCCGCGGAATGCTGACCTGCGACCTCGAGCGCCCGCGCCTCCCAGTAAGCCCAGTGATCCTCGCGGCGTTCCTCGAGCGGCAGCTGATGGATACCACGCACGGCCGCGCTCCAGTTGCCGGCGAGGAGCGCAGCACGAATGCGCCATTCCATGAGTTCGAGATCGTCCTCACGCGGTTCGGTTTCGGTCAACCAGGCGCTCGCTTCGGGCATGCGCCGCCAGGCCGCCCGCAGTGCGAGCGCCCGCTGCGTGTCGTAGTAGCGATCATCGAAGAAGCGGTAGTTGGAGCGGTAGTTCTGCCAGTAGTCCATCGCGGCGAGTGTGTCCTGACGAGACCAGTCAAGCACCACGTCGGCAAGAATCCGCCGATTCAGAGGAGTGTCTTCATCGAGTGCGCCACCGAGGAGAAAGGCCGGTGGATCGTCTGTCGCGGCCATCCAGGCCTTGATCAGCCTGCGGTCATGGCTGCCGAGGTAGTGCAGCACCGATTCCGCACGCTCGGGCCGGTTGGCTTCCATGGCCTGATAGATCCGTTCCCAGATCGCGGTCAGCGGTGGCGTGTGGGCTGCCTCGATGCCGTCGATCACTCCGGCACAGCGCTCGTGCGGCTTTTCGGGTGCCGTCCAGAGGTCGATGAGCACTTCATCGTCGAAGCCCTTGACGCTGCCGAGTTCGAAGCGCGCGCGCAGCTGTGAGCAGGGCATCTCCGAGGCCAGCGCCGATTTGCTCACGCCAAGAAACAGCGGCCAGTTTTCCTCTTCGGCGAGGCGCTGCTGCATGAGCTGCGTAAGACGCCTCGTCATCGATTCATGGCCCGTTTCGCGCTCGAAACGATTGAGTTCTCCGACATCGGCTTTCTCGGGCGGACGACGACGCCAGTCGTGATCGAGTTCACGAAACCAGAGGTAGTCCTCGAGTGGGTAGCCTGCAAGCGAGGCACGCAGCGTCTCGAAACGCTCCAGATCATCCGCGGCCAGCGCCTCGAGCGCTTCGTCGAAACGCGCCCGCTCCTGCGTGTAGACCCCGGCCGCCAGCGACTCTTCCTGATCGGCACGCGCCTGCCCGCCGGGCATTGCACATGCCAGCAACCAGCCCACAGCCACGCTTCCGACAAGGCCGAGCCCGGCCCGCCTGCTCATCAACATCGTCATTTCTCTCACCCCGAACTCGTCCGGACCCACCGTCCGGCCACCCGGTGACGCCATCACTTGCGGACAGCTGCCACCCGACGAAATTCAGTTAAAATTCCACTTATGACACAGACTGTAGACCATGGCGTGGAAAACGCCATCGTCAATCTATCGGGATACCGATTCGTCGCACTCGAGCACCTGCCGGTGCTGCAGGCCGACCTTGATGCGGCGCTTCGCGCCACCGGCATCCTCGGTACCATACTGCTCGCCGACGAAGGCATCAACGTGGCGCTGGCCGGCACCGCCGAACAGGCGGCCGCGGCGCGCGCCGTGTTCGATGCCGAACCCGCCCTGCGCCAGCTCTGGCTCAAGGAAAGCTACTCGCGCGAGGTGCCCTTCTCGAAACTCAAGGTGCGCATCCGCCACGAAATCATCGCCTTCGATGGCGCCGGCGCGAAACTCAGGCAGTTCGACCGTCCCGAGGCCCCGTCGCTGCCGCCCGAAACGGTGCGCGACTGGCTTGATGCGGGGCGCAACGTGGTACTGCTCGACACCCGCAACGACTACGAAATCGAAGCCGGCACCTTCCGGAACGCCATCGACCTCGGCATCAGCCACTTCCGCGACTTCCAGGCCGCCGTCAGACACGCCGTGGAAACGGGCGAACTCGACCACGACACGCCCATCATCACCTTCTGCACCGGCGGCGTGCGCTGCGAGAAGGCCGCTCCGTGGATGCTCGAGGAGGGTTTCCGCGAGGTCTACCAGATCGAAGGCGGCATCATCAACTACTTCGAGCACTGCCACGGCGCTCACTGGCAGGGCGACTGTTTCGTGTTCGACGATCGTGTGGAAATCGACACCACCCTGGCCCCGACCGGCACGCGCTGGTGCAACCCGTGCCAGCGCCGCGTGGCCGAGACGGAATCCTGCGACTGCGACACCACGGACGCACTCGTCGGCAGCCACTAACAGCGGCCAGCAGACGGCAGCCACCCAGCGGTGCTCGCCGCACGACTCCCGCACGCACTACTCCCGCACCGCCAGCGACACGGTGTAGCTCTTCCCCTGCTTGAGCTTGTCGTAGTTGCCGAAGATCTCCCGAAAGGCACGCCTGACGTATTGCCGAAGCCCGTTGATGGTCACGACGACGATACGCGCGCCGGGTTGCATGCGCGCCTTCGCGTCGGTGAAGGTGATGTGGAACATCTCGTTGCCGACCTTGGCCGGCAGGTTCGACACCACCAGCGACAGGGGAAGATCCGCCGGAACGTGACTGAACGCGTTGCTGAGGTACACCTCGGTGTTGCCTAGCCCGTTTCGCGCGGCGTTGGCACGCGCGTAGTCCACGGCCACGAAATCCTTGTCGATCAAATGCACACGGCCTTCGGGTGCCGACGCCGCAATGGCAAGGCCGAGCGGCCCGTAACCGCAACCGATGTCGAGCGCGATCTCGTCCCGGGCCACCTCGAGATGATCGAGCAGCAACAGGGTACCCTCGTCGATCCGGCGAGGCGAGAACAGCCCCCAGGTACTGTGCAGGTGCAGGCGATGCCCGAGAAGTTCGGCGTCGAGAATCTGGTCTTCGCGCAGGGCGTCGACGGTGCTGGTGTTGCTCATGTGACCATTGTCGCCGTCTGACGCGGCAAAGTGGGCATCCGGGCACACTCGCCATCGATCGATCCCGTGCAAGGCAAGCAGCATGCGCGGGAATTGGTTACTCTTGATGTGCGTTGCGGCCGGCGCATATCGCCTCCGGCCGGGAAACCAATCGATTCCACGGAGTGACCCTGTACATGCGACTGATTCTTCTCGGCGGCCCGGGCGCCGGCAAAGGTACCCAGGCGGGCTACCTCACCGAACGCTACGACATCCCGCAGATCTCCACCGGCGACATGCTGCGTGCGGCGGTGGCGGCGCAGACCCCACTCGGGATCGAGGCGAAGAAGGTCATGGATTCGGGGAACCTCGTCTCCGACGACATCATCATCGGCCTCGTCAAGGACCGCATCCAGCAGGACGACTGCAAGCACGGCTTTCTCTTCGATGGCTTCCCGCGCACCATCGCCCAGGCCGATGCCATGAAGGACGCTGGCGTGGTCATCGATGCGGTCGTCGAGATCGACGTCGACCACGAGGAAATCGTCAGACGCATGAGCGGACGACGCATCCACGAACCTTCGGGTCGCACCTACCACATCGAGTACAACCCGCCGAAGGAAGCGGGCAAGGATGACGCCACCGGCGAAGCACTGATCCAGCGCGAGGACGACCAGGAAGCCACGGTGCGGCATCGCCTGTCGGTCTACGAGGAACAGACTGCACCTCTGAAGAACTACTATCACAAGTTCTCGGAAAGCCTCGACGGCCCCGCCTACGTCAGGGTCGACGGCATCGGCAGCGTCGAGGACATCCGCGACCGCATCTTCGCGGAACTCGACGCGAAGACCTGAACCGCCTGAATCACCCGCCGGCCGTGAACACCTGAATCACGAGCCGGCCGTGAATACCCGAACCGTCGATCGGCCGTGGTGGATACCCGGGCGTCCGCCACGGCCGTTCAGCCGCGGCGGCGATTGACCGCATGCAGCCGCACGGGGGAGTATTCGCGAACTATCCTGCCGCAGCCAGTGCCCGTTTCACGGCTCCGAGCGTACCCTCGGGCTGCTCGCCCATCATCATGTGACCACTCGCGGCCACGACCTCGAGCGCCTCGGCATCGAGCAGTTCGGCCAGCGCGCGGCTCCCGCGCAGCGGCGTCATGCGGTCGCTGTCGCCGGCAATCACGGTGCTGTGCCCGGGCTGCCAGTTCCGGGCCGCTTCCTCTCCGCCGCCATAGGCATTGCAGGCAGCAAGGTCGTTGTGAATCACGCCGGGGGCGGCGCGCCCGAGCAGCACCCTTGCGACGTTCTGCAGGCTGACGCCGGCTACCGGATTGTGACCGAGCAGCGAACGATAGGCATGTCCGAAGAGCGTGATCATGTCCACCGCCGCCTGCTGGTCGGCCCTTGCCGCCTCGAGCAGCGGTTCGCCCACCGGCATCGGATAGCAGGCGCCGAAGAGCAGCAACTGATGCAGGGCGGCAGGCTGCTGCCCGGCGGCTTCGAGAGCCACCAGCGCCCCCATCGAATGCCCGCCGAGAATCACTTTCTCGCGCGCAAGACCGTGTTCGGCCTCGAGATGCTCGAGCAACTCCCGGAGCCAGCTCGCCATGCCTTCGATGCTGGCGATGGGCGTACCACCGGAACGGCCATGCCCCGGAAGATCCGGCACCACGAGGTTGTAGCCACGACGTGCAAAATAGCGTGCGAGCAACAGCCACACGGTATGGTCCATGCCGGCGCCGTGCACGAGCACCAGCACCGGCGTCCCCTCCTTCTCCCCATCAGACTTCGTTTCCCGCCCGGTTTCGGGCCTCGTTTCCTGCCCGGCAGCAGACTTCGTTGCCCGCCCTGCAGCGGGATTCGTTTGCCACACGACACCACCGGTGCCGATGAAGGTCTGACTGCCCTTGAACTCGATGATCATCGTGCCGACCCTCCCGACGCCTTCGCGGCACGCGCAAGCGCCTGGGCGAGATCCGCGATGAGGTCCTGCGAATCTTCGAGGCCGATCGAGAGCCGCACGAGCCCGGGCGAGATACCCACCTCCGCGAGTGCCTCGTCGTCCATGCGCGAGTGCGTGGTACTGGCCGGATGAATGACGAGCGACCTCGCGTCGCCGACATTGGCCAGGTGCGAAAAGAGCTGCAAGGCATCGATGAAGACCGCGCCTGCCGCGCGCCCGCCGGCAAGCTCGAAACTGAACACGGCGCCCGCCCCTCTGGGCAGCAGCCTGCCGGCGAGCGCATGGTCGGGGTGGCTCTCGATGCGCGGGTGATTGACCACGGCCACGGCGTCGTGGCCGGCCAGAAAGTCAACCACCGCGTGCGTGTTCTCGACGTGCCGAGCCATCCGCAGCGACAGGGTCTCGAGCCCCTGCAGTATCTGGAAGGCGTTCATTGGCGAGAGCGCCGCACCGAAGTCGCGCAGCCCCTCCTTCCTCGCGCGCAGAATGAAGGCCGCGATACCGAACTCGTCGACGAAGTCCAGGCCGTGAAAACCCGCGTAG
>PDWJ01012069.1_pt1 | contig 10297 bp, 9 predicted proteins | sample 1430881 | NCBI WGS metagenome assembly PDWJ01 (sample SAMN01162460, study PRJNA174530) | Oral metagenome, whole genome shotgun sequencing project. | biome: Marine environment; feature: Marine mammal; material: Swab sample of the gingival sulcus; isolation source: swab sample of gingival sulcus... | reverse complement strand
CTTCTGCCAGGAGATCTTTTACGCATCGGATACGAAGAAGGGACCTTTCACCAAATCCAGAGGGTGAGCAGAGCGATCCCCAAAAAAGGAAAATATTTTTTATCTTCCAAAAAAGGCAGGCCCATCGACAAAGGAACTTCCGTTTTCCTCATTGACCGCAGGGGGCGTGAACTGGAAGCCAAATTATCACACCTTGGCGCCGAACTTGGTGCAATCCCCAAGGTAACCATCAGACCCTCAAATCTGCCCGCTTCCCCCACACATCCAAGGGGACGGGTCAAATCATCAGGCCAAACAAGTGGTCATAGAGAAAAAAAGCGGCCTGATATATATCAAATGGATGTTTTCAGAAAAAAACCACCGCCCTTAACATCACCCAATACCCCAGGTTTCTGGATTTCTGCCAACAACTATGGAATCAAAGCCCCGCCCCGGGCCTGGTTGTGGCTGGACCCCGTGCTTTTCCCCAAAGAAGAAAAGATCTGCCAAAGCTATATAAAAACCGCATTAAAAAAGGGGGCAAAAAACTTTGTACTCAATTCCCCCTGGCAGATCGCCCTGTTTGAGAATCCCCAAAGACTCAATCTATGGGCAGGCCCTTTTTGCAATATCACCAATTGTCTTGCAGTGGAACTGCTGAAAAAAAAAGGTTTTTCAGGTGCCATTGTAAGCCCCGAACTAGACAGGCAGACCCTTTTGTCCCTGCCGGCACGCTGCGGCCTGCCTTTGGGTACGGTCTGCCGGGCCAACTGGCCTGTGGCCATATCAAGGATTGCGGCCCCGGACCTGGATCTTGGGAAAGGCTTTACCAGTCCCATGGGAGAAGTTGCCTGGACCAGCAAGTACAATGCGACTTACCACACCTTCCCCAACTGGTTCCTGGACCTGTCATCCAAAACCGGGGAATTAAAACAGGCAGGCTTTGTCATGCTCGTTAATCTGTTTGAAAATATACCTAAAGGCATCTGGATGAAACCACGTCCCGGCACCTGGAATTGGCATTTGAAATTGCTTTAACCCAACAGTTAATTGCGGGTATGATTGTTCAGGATTAACGATTAGTCTTTTTAGAGCCTGTTTGATAATTTCAATTAGGGAATCGAAGCGAAATCTTATGAAAATGAGAACCAATTTTCATGGGATTGCAGCCGATTCATCAATTATCAAACAGGCTCTTAGGCCCATCATCCATGGAGCGTCTAGGGGTTTGAATGGTTCTTTACAGATTGTAAAGAAACGTGACAGGTGACAGTCTTCTTGCCTATCTGTCACATCTTTTTATTTTCTTATTATTTCAAAGTATTATCATCTATTTTAACACGTTTCTTCCACTGGCATATATCTTGATAAGCTTGTGATGAGCACTTAAGCCGAACCCAATGACCTTCATAGGAGCCATGGATATGACAAACGAACCCTTAGCGGACAGAAATGAATTTTATCAGGTGCTGACCCGGAACATCAGAATCCGTATTCTGCTGGTTTCCATTATTCCCATGATGCTGACCCTGGGTATTCTTGGCTGGCGGTTTCATCTGGCGTATTCCGAAAAAATCAGTGCCCATATCGGCGAACTGGTGCTCAAACACACCCAGAACATTGATACCTTTCTCAAGGAAAAACTGGGAAATATCCGCTACCTGGCCCGGCAGTTATCCATCACCGAACCGGATCTGGCCCAGAAGTTTCTGACATCACAACTGTCTGAGCTCAAAGATGAGTACGGAGATGTGTTTACGGATTTGGGCCTTGTGGATTCAGAGGGTGTCCAACTGGCCTACGAAGGCCCTTTCCGCCTTGTTAATGCCGATTACAGCAAGGCGGACTGGTTTTTAAAGGCCATGGACAGCCCCTATTATATTTCCGATGTATTTGCAGGACTTCGGGGCCACCCCCATTTTATCCTTGCCGTCAAACTGTCCGCCCAGGGCCGCACCTATATCCTGAGATCCACCATCAATTTTACAGCGTTTAACAGCCTGGTGGAAAATGTACAGATTGGCAAGACAGGCAGGGCTTTCATTGTCAATGCCCAGGGGCAGCTCCAGACCCACCCGCCTTCGGGAACCATGGCGATCGTTCCTTCATTTATTGCAGATCCAACCATTTTCAAAGACAAACAGACCCTTATTCTCAAGCATGAAGATGACAAGGGCAAGACCTGTCTGTACGCCCTGGCACTGTTTAAAACCGTGGATTGGCGCATGGTGTTCCGCCAGGATGCCGGGGATGCATTAAGGCAGATGTGGAAGGCTCAATTGCTCACCCTGATCATATTCCTGCTGGGCTGTGCCGCCATCGTGTCAGTTTCTTTTACACTGTCTAAAAATCTTGTCAAACGCATCGCACAGACAGACCAAAAAAATGAAGCCATGAACCAACAGGTGGTGGAAAGCGGCAAACTTGCCACCATTGGAGAACTTGCGGCAGGCATTGCCCATGAAATCAACAACCCGGTGGCCATCATGGTGGAAGAGGCCGGATGGATGAATGATCTTCTTGAAGACGAGACAGAGATGACCCCTGACGGCAGGCGCGAATTTGACCGGGCCATTGAGCAGATCACCACCCAGGGTCGGCGCTGCAAAGATATTACCCACAAATTGTTGAGCTTCGCCCGAAAAAGCGATGCCACAGTGGCGGATATCGACATCAACGACACCATCCGGGAAATTGTTGGGCTCACCGCCCAGATGGCCCGATATAATAATGTCACCATCGCCACCCAGCTTGATCCAGACCTTCCCTTTATCCGGTTTTCCTCTTCAGAACTGCAGCAGGTCATCTTGAACCTGACCAACAACGCCATTGATGCCATGGGTAAAGATGGCGGTAATGTGGAGATTGTAACCGGTATGAATGCCGCGGACAATCGTATGATTGAAATCAAAGTAGAAGACAACGGACCCGGCATTCCCGACCAGTATCTGGACCGGATCTTCGACCCCTTCTTCACCACCAAGGCCGTGGGAAAGGGGACAGGATTAGGCCTTTCCATCTGTTACGGCATTATTCAGAAAATGGGCGGCACCATTGAAGTCAAAAGCCATATGGGCCAGGGCACCTGCTTTCTGATCCAGTTGCCCGTCGATGTCCCAAAGACAGACAAACCATCCACAAACAACAATACGGCTCATAGTGAAATAAAAAATTAACTCAGTAGGTTGCTTAATTTTTCATATACACATTTAAACCATTGAGGGAGACGTTGCAGATGAAACTTTTATTTGTCGATGATGAGAAAGCCTTTCTGGATACCCTGCTTAAACGGCTTGAAAAACGTGAACTGAAAGCAGACGCCGTTCATGACGGACAGTCCGCCTTGAGCTATCTGTCCGAAAACGCCAACACAGACGTGATTGTTCTTGATGTGAAGATGCCCGGCATGGACGGCCTTGAAACACTGGAGGCCATTAAGAACAAAAATCCTTTGGTGGAGGTGATCATGCTCACGGGCCATGCCACCGTGGAAAATGCCATTGAAGGGATGAAACGCGGTGCCTTTGATTACCTGATGAAGCCCTGTAATCTCGAAGAGCTCATTGGTAAGATTGAACAGGCGGCAGACAAAAAATCCCAGCATGAGCAGAAGATCATGCAGGCCAGGGTCAAAGAGATCACAGGGCGGATGGCTTAGGACAATAAAAATGAAAGACACCATTTTACCCCATACCCGCCTGCTTCTGGTGGATGATGAGAAGGGCTTTGTGGATGTACTGACCAACCGGCTGAGCCGGCGGAACATTGAGACCGTTAAGGCCTATTCCGGAGCCCAAGCGCTGCGGGCGCTTCGCGACGCCAGGTTTGATGTCATGGTCCTGGATTTGAAGATGGAAGATATGGACGGCATTGAGGTGCTGAAAATTGTCAGGAAAATGGCCCCGGATCTGCCGGTGATCATTCTCACCGGACATGGGTCAAGAACAGCCGCAGAGGACGGTATGGGCTTGGGCGCCTTTGATTACCTGACAAAACCCTGCGAACTGAAAGAATTAATGGAAAAAATCAGCCTGGCACGGCAGGCAAAACACAAAAAGAACGGAGAAAAAAACCAATGATACTCAAATCAAGCGGATTCAAACTGGCGGCAGCAGCGTTGGTTGGTGTCATCCTGTTCATTCTGCCCAGACCGGAAGGAACAAAATTTAAACTTTCCGGCAACGGTGCAGACCAGTTAGGGCAATCAGTTTCAAACTATTTTTCAATGCAACAGACCGATTCCGGCAACGCGGTCATCCTGACTGCCAAAGCCCCTGGAACGGTGCAGGCCCGGGCACAATACCTCACGGAACAGGCCCAGACCATGGGCCTTTCCCAAGTGAATGTGGATTATGTGGACGGGATGAGCCCCAAGGCCAAACGGTTTTTATCCATGCTTGCGGTGCTGGTGATCCTGTTTGTGGTGCATGTGCTGCCTGATCTTTGCCATTGCCCTGGACAAGGTGGGGCTGACAAAACGATTGGGGTATTATATCATTAAAAAAGCGGGCAATTCCGTCACACGATTCACCTTTATCATTGCCGTGGGCTTAGGCCTTGCCTCCTCGTTCATGCACGATGCAGCCGCCTGTGCCATCGGTATTGTTACCATGCTTCCCCTGATGCGGGCCGTGGGGATTGAACCCAACAGTAATACGGCCAAGTTCATGATGCTGTCCCTGCCGTTTGCCTGTTCCTGCGGTGGTATGGGGACGCTTGTAGGTGGTGGCCGCTGCATGGTGTCTGCGGCATTTTTAAAGGAGTTCACCGGCATTGAAATCACCTTTTTTGAGTGGATCAAGTATTGTATGCCGGTAGCCATTGTCTGTGTGCCTGTTGCGGTACTGGTCACCTACCTGGTGTACCGGCCCGATCCCAAATTCAAACTGCCGGATTTTGATGAAGATTTAGGTCCAATGACATCGGCCGAAAAAAAAGCATTGGTCATTATTGCCCTTTCCTTTGTCTCCTGGCTCACCAAAGGACTGCACGGCTTTCACTATTCCACCACCGGTATGGTGGGTGTAGCCTGCCTGGTGCTGTTTGGCGTGTTAAGATGGCGGGACATCAATGACAACCTGGAATGGGGGACTGCCCTGTTTATTTTTGGCGGGGGTATCTCCCTGGGCCTTGCCATGGGATATTCCGGGGCCGCAGATTATTTTGCCAACCTGTTCTTCCCGCTGATCCAGGGGAAGGGATGGCTGGTGCTCTTTGTGGGGGTGGGCGTGTTTGGCGCCCTGGTTACCAATGCCATGGCCAATGTGGCGGCCGCAGCGCTGATTCTGCCCATTGTTATTCCCATGGCCCAGCTTGAAGGGGTTAACCCGGCCATTCTGGCCCTGGGGCTTGGCATGGCCACCTCATTTGCCATGCTGCTGGTCATCGGCTGTCCGCCCAATGCCATTGCCTATTCATACAAGTACTTCAAATCCTCGGACCTGACCCGGCTGGGTCTTGTGGCAACACCCACCCTGCTTTTGATCCTGGTTGGCGTGGTATATGTCTGGTGGAAGGTGTTGGGTCTAATTTAGGCATCAGGAGTTTAACCCCATGGAAATCAATACCCTTGAAAATGATACAGGAAAGGTTGTCCGCGTGTTGCTGGTGGATGATGAAGACAACTTTCGCCAAGCCATTGCCCGCCGTCTTAAACGACGTAATATGGTGGTCAACCAGGCCCCGGACGGGACATCCTGCCTGGCATACCTTGGCACAAATGAGGTTGATGTGGTGGTGCTGGATATGAAAATGCCCGGTATGTCGGGTATGGAAACCTTTGCGTCCATCAAGAAATACCATCCGGGCCTGCAGGTCATTTTTCTGACCGGAAATGCCGCGGTCAACGAAGGGGTGGAAGGGATCAAGGCAGGGGCCTTTGACTACCTGTCCAAGCCCATTGAAATTGATCACCTGGCCGGTAAGATCTCCCAGGCCTGGGAACTCAAACGCCTGGAAGCAGCCCGGGAACGGGATAAAATTTTCAAGCGGCGTCTGGAAAAACGGATGATCCACACCCAGCGGCTGGCCTCCCTTGGCACCATGTCCACAGGTATTGCCCATGAAATTAATAATCCGCTGGCCATTATCAAAGAGTCCGCGGGATTCATGCGCATGGTGCTGGAGGGCGCGGGTGAGATGCCGGAAAAAGAGATGCTTTTCAAAGGACTGGAAAAGATAGAAAAAAGCATCGACAGAGCCAGGCGAATCACCCACCAGCTGCTGGGCTACGTCCGGAAACACGGCCATGAGCTCACCCCGGTGGATATTCGCCAGCTCACCGCGGATACTGTGGTGTTGATCAAACAGAAAACACAGGCTAAAAAGGTATCTGTACAATGGGATATTGAGCCGGAACAGCAGATGCTTATGCACACGGACCCTTTCCAGGTCCGCCAGGTATTGATCAATCTTTTAGAGAACGCGGTGGATGCCGTGGACACCGGCGGACAGATCCGGCTGTCTCTTTACAGAAAGGATCAGTCGGTCTGCCTCCAAGTCCAGGATAACGGCAGCGGTATTACGCCGGAAGATATGGAAAAGATATTTGATCCGTTTTTCACCACCAAACCCAATGTGTCGGGAAATGAGTCCGGCACCGGACTTGGGCTGTTCGTGGTGCACAAGATAATGACCGCTCTTTCAGGCAGCATCCATGTGGAATCAACACCCGGACATGGCGCGACCTTTACCATCTGCCTGCCTGAATGGCATACCGGATAACAGCCATGGGTCGACCGGGTCTTTCACCACGGTTGGCCCACAACAAAGCAAGTGCTTTCATATATTAAGGAGAAACACCCATGGTAAAAATACCGATAAAAATCTTGATCGTTGATGATGAAAAAGATTTTGTAGAGATGTTTTCCCTGCGCCTGACCGGTCAGGGGGAAAAGGTATCCACTGCCTATTCGGGACAAGAGGCCCTTGATCTTCTTGACAACAATCAGATCGACGTGGTGATCCTGGATATCCGCATGCCCGGCATGGACGGCATAGAGACCTTGAAAAAGATCAAGGCCAACCATCCCCTGGTGGAAGTCATTCTTCTCACCGGGCACGGGTCCACGCAGACGGCTGTGGAAGGCATGAAGGAAGGGGCCTTTGATTACCTGATGAAGCCGGCGGATTTTAAGGATATCAGTGAAAAGCTGGCCAATGCCTTCAAGCGCAAGGATGAACAGGAAGAACGCATCCGCAAGGCCGAAGCCCGGATGCTTCTGCGGCGCACCGGGGGAATGTAACATAAGGGAATGAAATTAATGAGCCTGAAACAAAGGGTGTATTTTGCCAATGCCGTTCTTTTAGGCATCACCGTCATGGGCGCCATTGCCATGATCTGGTATACCTATAAGACAGAGCATCTGTTCTGCGGTATTGTTGAACGGCATATCCCAATGTATCAGGCCGCAGAGGCCCTTGAAACCTCTTTGCTCAACCAGAAAGGGTATCTGTCCTATTACCTTCTGGACAACAACCCTGAATGGCTCAGGCAGCTGGCTGACTTCAAACTGAATTTTGAACGCCAGCTGGCCCGCGCCAAGCCCCTGGTGACAAAGGACTGGGAAAAAGAAGCACTGGCTGGCATTGAATCTGGGTACAAGACCTATATTGCGGCCAAGGACCGGGTGCTGGCCTTGTATGAAAAGGGAGACCCCGGTGCCGGGGCCGCCCTTCACCGGGAGGTAAGGGCCAATTTTTTTAAGATTTATGCGTTGTGCGAAACGTTTAAAACCGCGCATAAAAAGGCCATTGATCTTACCGTGGAAAACAGCCACGCCTATGCCAGAAACTTGCGGTATATGGGCCTTCTGGCCATTGTGACCGTGGTGCTGCTCAGTCTTTTGATCAATTATATTTTCACCCGCCATATCCTGGAACCGATCCGGAAACTGGCGGCGGAAGCAGATCATTCAGGCGAAGGCCGGGTGTCCGGCAACGAGCTGGCCGCATTGAAAAGCAGTGTCCACGGTTTGATTGAAAATGCAGAACAGACCCATGCCGAGCTTGTGCGAAGCCGGGAATCCCTGATGCAGTCTGAAAAAATGGCCCTGGTGGGACAACTTGCCGCAGGGACTGCCCATTCCATCAGAAATCCATTGACCTCCATTAAAATGCGGCTGTTTTCCCTGGGCCGGTCCAAACAGCTTTCCCAGGATCAGCAGGAAAATATCAGTGTAATTTCATCGGAGATCGGTCATATCAATAAAATCCTGGAAAATTTTCTGGAATTTTCAAGGCCGCCCAAACTCACCATGAAAGCTCAGAGCCCGTCCCAGGTGCTGGACAATACCCTGCGCCTGCTGGAACAGCGGCTGAAATCCTACGGGGTAACGGTCCAGCTGGTGCGCAGCAAACCATTGGCTTGTGCCATGCTGGATGCGGATCAACTCAAAGAGGCCCTGGCCAATATCATCATCAATGCCTGCGAAGCCATGGAAAAAGGCGGTCGGATCACCATCAGTGAAACCATGAACACGATCAATACAGATACAGACACGGCGGTCATAAGAATTCAGGATACCGGCCCCGGCATTCCTTCGGCCATTCAGGACAAAATTTTCAACCCGTTTTTCACCACCAAGGAAGAAGGAACAGGGCTTGGATTGAGCATCTGTTTTAATATTATCAGTGAACATGGCGGCTGCCTGATGCTGGACAGCCAGGAGGGACAGGGGGCCTGTTTCACCATTACACTGCCTGCAGGGGAGGATCTCCATGGCAAAGATTCTGATCATTGACGACGATGACCAGCTGAGAATCAGTTTTTCCAAACTGCTCACCGAAGAGCACTATGACGTGGTGTCCGCAGCTTCCGGAGAAGCCGGTATTGATATCGTCAGAACCACGGTCCTGGATCTGGTGATCCTGGATGTCCGGCTGCCGGGCATGAACGGACTTGAAACATTTAAAGAGATAAAAAAAATAGATGCCACCCTGCCCACCATCATTGTCACGGCATTCGGCACCACGGACACGGCCATTGAAGCCACCAAGGCCGGTGCCTTTGACTACCTGCTCAAACCCTTTGACATCCCTGAGATGCTCAGCCTGATCACCCAGGCCATTGATGCCGGCTATTGTATGCGTACCCCAGTGCGGTTAGATGCCGAACCTGCCACCTATGCCCCGGACGCCATTGTCGGCCAGAGTCCAGGTATGCAAAACGTGTATAAAACCATCGGGCGGGTGGCCCAGACCGATGCCACGGTGCTGATTCAGGGAGAATCGGGCACCGGCAAGGAACTGGTGGCCCGGGCCGTGTACCAGCATGGTATCCGGTCAGATAAAAACTATTCCATCATCAACTGTGTGGCCATCCCTGAAAACCTGTTGGAAAGCGAATTGTTCGGCTTTGAAAAAGGGGCATTCACCGGTGCGGCAAGACGGCATATCGGCAAAATTGAACAGGCTGACGGCGGCACTGTGTTTCTGGATGAGATCGGGGACATGCCCATTTCCATCCAGGCCAAAATCCTGCGGCTGCTCCAGGAAAAATGCATTGAGCGGCTGGGCGGCGATGAAACTATCCCGGTGGATGTGCGCATCATTGCCGCAACCAACAGGGATCTTAAAGCCGCCATTACCCAGGGCCTTTTCAGGGAAGATCTTTATTTCCGCCTCAAGGTGGTCACCATTGAGCTGCCGCCCCTCAGGGACCGGCTGGAGGATATCCAGCCCCTGACCGCCCATTATCTTGCACGGTTTTCCCATGAATTGAAAATTGACAACCCCGGCATCCGGGAGTCGGCTGTGGCTCTTTTAAAAAAATATGAATGGCCCGGCAATGTCAGAGAACTTGCCAACCTCATCCACAAGGCTCTGATTTTTAACCGCGGCAACCCCTTGTCGGTCAATGATGTAAGCCAGATTATCCGAAAACAGGAATCCCAAGGGAAAAACCCCCGGGATTCAACCCAGGAAGAGGCCATCCGCCAATGGGTCCACGCCTGCCTGTCCCACCCGTCCAATGATCACAGTTTTGAATTTTTTTCAGACACCATCTGCACCATGGCCGTGGAAGAAGCGTTGAAAATTTCAAACGGAAACCGCTCCCAGGCCGCCCGGCTTTTGGACATATCCCGGCCCACGCTGCACGCAAAAATCGACAAATACGGCATCAACACCATCTCATCCACCCAGGTGATCCGATAACCGCCCGTCGTTGTTTACGCAACTGCCCGGGAATAAGCATCAATAAATAAATGCGTAGTTAAAATATCTGAAGTTTCCTGTAAATTAATTGATCACCTTGCTATGCAACCATGCGTAGTAAGGTCTTGACGAAAGATTTTTGTGGGGTTTGATCCGGCATAGG
>PDWJ01005553.1_pt1 | contig 10297 bp, 7 predicted proteins | sample 1430881 | NCBI WGS metagenome assembly PDWJ01 (sample SAMN01162460, study PRJNA174530) | Oral metagenome, whole genome shotgun sequencing project. | biome: Marine environment; feature: Marine mammal; material: Swab sample of the gingival sulcus; isolation source: swab sample of gingival sulcus... | reverse complement strand
TCGCGCCTGGACAACAACACGACACCGCGCCATGAGATGGTTCGTGTAGCCGCCCTGCTGGAGAGCATTGTCGAGGATGCCCGGCAAGTCAGCGGCGATCTGCAACACCAGCTGCACTTGCAGGCCGACCCGCAACTGCAAATAGAAGGCTCCTACCAGGACTTGATTAGCGCCTTTTCCAACCTGGTGTTCAATGCCGTGCTGCACACCCCGGCGGGTACCGAAGTCAATATCCGCTGGCAGCGCCAAGATGACTACGCCGTACTCAGTGTGCAGGACAAGGGGCCAGGCATTCCCAGTCAGCACCTCAACCGCTTGACCGAGCGTTTTTACCGCGTTCAGGCGGGGCGTGAGCGCAGCACGGATATTGCCCGCAGCGGTCGCGGCACTGGCTTGGGGCTGGCCATTACCAAGCATGTTGTCCAGGCTCACAACGGCTATCTGGAGATTCAGTCAGAAGTCGGCAAAGGTTCTGAGTTCACCTGCTTTTTTTCTTTAAAATCAAACAATTAAAAGACTTTTTGGGCTTGTAATACGGCTGTCACAAAGTGCGCCTACCATGCCCACACTGCCAAAACGGCAGCTCAAGTGTTGCACGGGGTGAGACTCCGCGGGGTTTTAGCCCGAGTAGCACTTGTTTGTGTTTAATTGATTTGAAGGTAAATACCATGAAAAAAATCGTCGCGCTGGCCTCTGCCGCAATCGCGCTGTCTACACTGTCTCAAGCTGCTGTAGCTCGTGAGCACATCGAAATCGTAGGTTCTTCTACGGTCTATCCTTTTGCCACCGTAGTTGCGGAAAAGTTCGGCAAGGAAACCAAGTTCAAGACTCCCAAAATCGAATCCACCGGTTCTGGCGGCGGCATGAAGCTGTTCTGCAAGGGTCTGGGCGAAGATACTCCCGATATCACCAATGCCTCGCGCCGCATCAAGATGAAGGAATTTAAAAAGTGCCACGCCAACGGTGTTACCGGTATCACTGAAGTGCTGATTGGCTATGACGGTATTGCCCTGGCCAACTCCAAGGAATCTCCCCAGCTGGAACTGAGCCTGCGCGACATCTACCTGGCACTGGCCGCCAAGGTACCCGCCAAAGACGGCTCTGAAACCCTGGTCGACAACTTCTACACCACCTGGAAAGAAGTCAACAGCAAGCTGCCTGCCACCCGCATTGAAGTGCTGGGTCCACCACCGACATCCGGTACGCGCGATGCCTTTAACGAGCTGGCTATCGAGGGTGGCTGCAAAACCTTCCCCTGGTTGAAGGCAATGAAAAAGATCGACAAAAAAACCTACAAGAAGCAGTGTCGCACCATTCGCGAAGATGGCTACTTTATCGAAGCGGGTGAGAACGACAACCTGATTGTGCAGAAGCTGGAAGCCAACCCCAACGCGCTGGGCGTATTCGGTTTCTCCTTCCTCGATCAAAACGCCGACAAGGTGCAGGGTTCCAAGATTGACGGTAACGCGCCCACGTTTGACAGCATTGCCGACGGCTCTTACAAAATCTCCCGCCCTCTGTACTTCTATGTCAAGAACGCCCACGTTGGCAAAATTCCCGGCATCAAGCAGTACGTCAAGGCCTTCGTTAACAAGAAAGCCTCTGGTGAAGAAGGCTATCTGACTGAGAAGGGTTTGATTCCTCTGGACAAGAAAGCGCACAAGAAAATGGCCAAGAACGCCAAAGCACTGAAGAACCTGGCGCTGTAAAGCCTCAGATTCCACTTGAACCAGAATGGGGGCGGTTTTGGCCGCTCCCTTTTTTTTCGCCCCGCAGGTCGGGTTAATACAGAGACTATTATTTTATGCACGCATCGACTCTGATCACCATTGTGCTAGCCCTGTGCGTAGCTGCCTATTATTTTGGCTACAGGCGTTCCATTGCCGTATCCCGAGATATTGGCGGTATCAAAAGCCTGCACTCCCTGCCCGGTTACTACGGCAGCTGGACAGCGCTGTGGTGCGCGATTCCCGCCATGCTGGTTTTGCTGGCCTGGAGCCTGCTGGAATCCAGCGTACTCAATCAACTACTGGTGCGCGATTTGCCCGCACAGTACCAAAATCTCACCGACAATGAGCTAAAGCTCGTTGTTAACAATATCAAAAACCTCGCCACCGGTTCGGTCGTCACCGACGACTCCGCCGATATGCAAACTGCCGCCGACCGCTACAGCCGTTTTCAGCTGATTAGCCGCTGGGCGCTGTTTTCCCTGTCCCTGTGCCTGGGTCTGGCCGCCGCCAGTCTCGCCTGGAGTAAAATTCAGCCCGATTTGCGCGCCCGGGTCAAAGTGGAAAAAATTGTCCGCTTCTTCCTGATTTCCTGCTCCAGTCTGGCGATTCTGACCACCGTCGGCATTGTTCTCTCGGTGCTGTTTGAGTCAGTTCAGTTTTTCCGCATGATTCCCTTCTGGGACTTTCTGATAGGCACCCACTGGAGCCCGCAGTCGGCCTTTCACGGCACGGCCAACGCCTCCTTCGGCGCCATACCCCTGTTTGTCGGCACGCTGCTGATTTCCCTGATCGCCCTGTTGATCGCCGTGCCGGTGGGGTTGATGTCCGCCATCTATCTGGCCGAATACGCCAGCAACCGCTTCCGCGCCATTGCCAAGCCCGCCCTGGAAATTCTCGCCGGTGTGCCCACCGTGGTCTACGGCTTCTTTGCCGTGGTTACCGTAGCGCCTGCAATTCGCGGCATCGGCGAGAGCATCGGCCTGACGGTCGCCTCCGAGAGTGCCCTGGCCGCAGGTCTGGTGATGGGCGTGATGATTATCCCCTTTGTCTCCTCGCTGTCTGATGATGTGATCAACGCCGTGCCGCAAGCCCTGCGCGATGGCTCGCTGGGCATGGGCGCTACCAAGTCCGAGACTATCCGCAATGTGATTATCCCCGCTGCACTGCCCGGCATTGTCGGTGGCGTACTGCTGGCCGCCTCGCGCGCAATTGGCGAAACCATGATTGTGGTGATGGCCGCTGGCCTGTCGGCCAACCTGACCGTCAACCCGCTGGAAGCTGTCACCACGGTGACGGTGCAAATCGTCACCCTGCTGGTGGGCGATCAGGAATTTGACAGCGCCAAAACCCTGGCCGCCTTTGCCCTGGGTCTGATGCTGTTTGTCTCCACATTGATTCTGAACGTGATTGCCCTGCGCGTGGTGCGCAAGTATCGCGAGCAATACGATTAAACCGAGGCCTTAAGATGAGCAAAACAACGACATTTAAAGAGACCGAAGCGAACCTGCGCAAGCGCTATGCGCGCGAAAAGCGCTTTAAAGCGCTGGGGCTGTTGTCGATTATGTTCGGTATGGCCTTTCTGGGCATACTGTTTACGACCATTATCAGTAATGGCTACACCGCCTTTCAGCAATCCGAGCTACAGCTGGAGATATTCTTCGATGCGGATGAGCTGGACATAGACGATGTCAGCGATGAGGAGCAAATGTACGATGCCGATTTCTCGGCACTGACCAAGGCGGCACTGCGCCAGCGCTTCCCCGAGGTATCGGGACGCAGCACCAAGCGTGCGCTCTACAGCATGGTCAGCCCGGGCGCTGAGTACCAGCTGCGCAAAATGCTCGCCGAGCAGCCCGAGCTGCTGGGGCAGACGCAAAAAGTCTGGCTGCTGGCCGATGATGATGTCGATGCCTTTATGAAGGGGCATATTGATCGCGACCTGCCCGAAGATCACCGCAGGGTTAAAGATCAGAAAATCCAGTGGATCGACAATCTGGTGCAGCATGACGAGCTGGATTTGGCCTTCAATACCGTCTTCTTCACCCAGGGCGACTCCCGCGAGCCTGAGCTTGCCGGTATCTGGGCGGCGGCCAAGGGCTCGTTCTACACTCTGGTCGTGACCTTGCTGCTGTCCTTCCCGATTGGTGTGGCCGCTGCGGTCTATCTGGAAGAGTTCGCCCCGCAGAACAGGTGGACGGATCTGATTGAGGTCAATATCAACAATTTGGCGGCAGTGCCCTCAATCGTCTTCGGCCTGCTGGGGCTGGCGATTTTTATCAACTTCTTCGGCCTGCCGCGCTCCGCGCCGCTGGTTGGCGGCATGGTGCTGACGCTGATGACCCTGCCGACGATTATTATCTCAGCCCGCGCTGCGCTGAAGTCCGTGCCACCATCCATCCGCGAGGCGGCGCTGGGCATGGGCGCTTCACGCATGCAGGTGGTATCCCATCACGTCTTGCCGCTGGCCATGCCGGGGATAATGACCGGCACCATTATCGGCATGGCGCAGGCGCTGGGCGAAACCGCACCGCTGCTGATGATTGGCATGATTGCCTTTATCGTCGATATCCCCCAGGGCTTTACCGACCCGTCCACGGTATTGCCGGTGCAAATCTACCTGTGGTCAGACAGCCCCGAGCGCGGCTTCACCGAGCGCACCTCGGCGGCGATTATGACCCTGCTGTTCTTCCTGATTTGCATGAATGCACTGGCCGTCTACCTGCGCAAGAAGTTTGAGCGCCGCTGGTAGGCATCGGCATTGGCAGATCTGAAAAAACCCTATAATGTACGAGTGTAAATGATGACAAGCACAATTTTACCAAGCACGGCAACAACCGAGGCAGATGACGTGAGCGCAAAAACTGAATCAGGCTATCAAACCGTAGGTTCACCCACGGTGGAAAAACCGAAGATGTCCATACGGGGTGTCGATGTATTTTATGGCGAGAAACACGCCATTGAGAATGTCTCGCTGGATATTGCGCGCAATGAAGTCATTGCCATGATTGGCCCGTCGGGGTGTGGCAAGTCCACCTTCCTGCGCTGCCTGAACCGCATGAATGACACCATTGACATCTGCAAGGTCAAGGGCTCGATTCAACTGGACAAGCAGGATATCTACGACGACCAGCTGGATGTGGTTGCCCTGCGTGCGCGGGTGGGCATGGTGTTCCAAAAACCCAACCCCTTCCCCAAGTCCATTTATGACAACGTCGCCTACGGGCCACGCATTCACGGCCTGGTCAGCAACAAGGCTGATTTGGACGAGATTGTCGAAACCAGCCTGCGCAAGGCCAGCCTGTGGGATGAGGTCAAAGACCGCCTGGATGCCCCCGGCACCGGCATGTCCGGCGGCCAGCAGCAACGCCTGTGCATTGCCCGCGCGATTGCCGTCAGCCCCGAGGTCATCCTGATGGATGAGCCTTGCTCCGCGCTGGACCCGATTGCCACGGCAAAAATTGAAGAGTTGATTGACGAGCTGCGTGAGAACTTCACCATCGCCATCGTCACCCACTCCATGCAGCAGGCAGCTCGCGTCTCGCAGCGCACGGCTTATTTCCACCTCGGCAAATTGATCGAAGTGGGCAGTACCTCCGATGTGTTCACCAATCCGGAACACCAATTGACAGAAGACTACATTACAGGCCGCTTCGGCTAAACGAGGAAACACAAATGGAGAACTTGAATATCAGCGGGCACACCTCGCAACAATTCCAGCACGAGCTGGAAGCAGTTCAGGACAAGGTACTCGGCATGGGCGGTCTGGTTGAAGGCCAGGTCAAAGATGCCATTCGCGCCCTGATAGAAAGTGAAGCCAGCCTGGGTGAAAAGGTCGCCGGCAATGACTATTTGGTCAACGCCTGTGAAGTGGACATTGATGAGGAGTGCAACCGCATCATCGCCCTGCGCCAACCGGCAGCGGGTGATTTGCGCTTTTTAATCACCATGATTAAAACCATCACCGACCTGGAACGCATTGGCGACGAAGCGGAAAAGATTGGCAGCTTGTCGGTTGAGCTGGCCAGCACGCGGCACAGTGATGACTACTTCTCCAGCTTGCACCACCTCGGTGAGCGCGTCAGCAATATGCTGCACAACGCACTGGATGCCTTTGCCCGCATGGATGTCGAGGCCGCCGTTCGCATTGCCGCCGAAGATGGCGAAGTGGACAATGAGTTTGAGGCCCTGATGCGCCAGCTGATTACTCACATGATGGAAGACCCGCGCACCATCAAGTCGGTTATGCAAATTACCTGGTGCGCGCGCGCACTGGAGCGCATTGGCGATCACGCCAGCAATATCTGTGAATATGTGATCTTTATGGTCAAGGGCAAGGACGTGCGCCACACCAGCATAGAGCAGGTAGAAAAGGAACTGCTGCGCAGCTAGGGCAGCGCTGAACAGGCCTGTTTTGAGCCTATCCGCATAAGGAAGCTGATAAGCTCCCTCTCCCTCTGGGAGAGGGCTGGGGTGAGGGTGGCCCATGCGGTGCCGTACATTGATGTAGCTAATTTCCGCATTGCAAGGAGCAAATGCGGACAAGCTACATGGAAGTAGCGGGTTTCCGCATTGCAGGAGCATAATGCGGACGACCACCAAGGAAGGTGGGAGTTTACGCATTGCAGGAGCATAATGCGGATAGGCTAAACAAAGGGGCACTCGCCTGAATGTCAAGACTGCCCTGGCAACGGATTAGCCGCTAGAATGCGCAGCATGTTGCAACTCAATCCCCAACAGGCCGAAGCCATCCGCTATACCGCCGGGCATGTACTGGTGCTCGCCGGTGCGGGTAGCGGCAAGACCCGCGTCATTACCGAAAAAATCGCCCGCCTGATTGAGGCCGATGGCTTTGAGCCACGGCAGATTTACGCCGTCACCTTTACCAACAAGGCCGCGCGCGAGATGTTGGAGCGGGTGGGCAATACCCTGGGCGCCGCGCAGACCCGCGGGCTGTCGATTTCCACCTTTCACACCCTGGGGCTGAATATCCTGCGTCAGGAACACGCGCAGCTGGGTTACAAGGCGGGCTTCAGCATTTTTGACAGCACCGATGCCGGTGCCGTGCTGCGCGAGCTGCTGCGTGAGGGCGATGAGGGCTTTGGCGGCGATGAGGACAGCGCGAAGTGGCAAATCTCGACGCTGAAGAATGATTTTGTCTTTCCCGAGGCGGCGCTCAAGCAGGCCGGCAACGCCGGCGAGCAGGCACTGGCCAAGCTCTACGCCCGCTACCAGCGCCAGCTACTGGCCTATAATGCGGTGGACTTTGATGATTTGATTATCCAGCCGGTCAAGCTGTTCCAGGCGCACCCCGAGGTACTGACCCGCTGGCAGGGGCGGATTCGCCACTTGCTGGTGGACGAGTATCAAGATACCAATGCCAGCCAGTACGAGCTGATCAAGCTGCTGCTCGGCCATCGCGGCAAGCTGACCGCAGTGGGCGATGACGACCAGTCGATTTACGCCTGGCGCGGTGCGCGCCCGGAGAATCTGAATATCCTCAACCAGGACTTTCCCAGTCTGAAAGTCATCAAGCTGGAGCAGAACTACCGCTCCACGGCGCGAATACTCAAATGTGCCAACCACGTTATTGAGAACAACCCCCACGAGTTCGACAAGCGCCTGTGGTCGGATCTCGGTCTGGGCGACCGCATCCGCATTTTGCCGAGCAAGAATGAGGTGGACGAGGCCGAGCGCGTAGTCAGTGAGATTATTCACCTGAAATTTTCCCGCCGCGCCGAAGACAAGGATATTGCGATACTGTATCGCGGCAATTTTCAGTCGCGGGTGTTTGCCACGGCGCTGCGCGCGCACAACTTGCCCTACAAGGTCAGCGGTGGCACGGATTTTTTCCAGCATGCCGAAATCAAGGACGTGCTGGCCTACTTGCGCCTGGTGGTCAACCCCGAGGACGATGCCGCCTTTTTGCGCGTTATCAACACACCGCGCCGCGAGATTGGCACGGCAACGCTGGAAAAGCTCGGCAGCTACGCCCGCAAGCGCCACACGCCGCTGCTGGCCGCCTGCGATGCAATGGGGCTGGAGGGCAGCCTGAGCGGCGCGGCACTGCTGCGCCTGCGCCGCTTTAGCGACTGGATAGCCGAGCTGGGGCGATACGCACAAACGGAGAACGCCAGCGAAGTCACCCGCCACCTGCTGGCCGAAATCCACTACGACAGCTGGCTGCTGGACACCGCCAAAAGCAAGGAGCAGGGGCAGAAAAAAATCGACAACGTCAAGGAGCTACAAGCGTGGATAGCGCGCATGGTCAAACAGAAGCAGGACGAGGATGGCAGCGATTTCAGCCTCGCTGATCTGATTGCCAAGGTCACGCTGATGGACATCATGGAAGCTCAGGCCGACGAGGGTGAGCTCAACGCCATCAACCTGATGACCCTGCACGCCGCCAAGGGGCTGGAGTTCCCCCACGTCTTTCTGGTCGGTGCAGAGGAGGACATTCTGCCCCACCACGCCAGCATTCTCGAAGACAATATCGAGGAAGAGCGCCGCCTCTGCTACGTCGGCATTACCCGCGCCCAGCGCAGCCTCACCATCACCTACGCCGGGCACCGCAAACGCGCTGGCGAGCCGGTCAGCTGTACCCCCAGCCGCTTTCTCGACGAGCTGCCCGAGGACGAGATTGAATGGGAGGGCAAAAGCGCTGGCAAGGAAGCCGTCAGCCGCGAGCAGGCCGCCCACAACTTCGACATGCTGCGGCAAATGCTCAAATAACCCCGCTTTTTTAGAGCTTCCTTTAGGAATCTCTGAACAAGTCTGAGTGGAATTTTCGCTGAGACAGAATTCGCTAATTCCAGGCGGAAAACGCCGGGATTAGCCAGCTATTTCCAAGTTTTCCAACGCAGAAGTAGCGGATTATAGCCAGTGAAAAACCGCTCACGACTTATTCAGGGCTTCCTTTATAAACGTTCTTGTGAGAGCGCCGGCCTGATCTGTTCTCCAGCCGTTGATTCGCGCCGTTATCCTGTAAATGCGCCAGCTCGGGCTGCAATCCTTGGGTATTCCATATACTATCCGCACCCGTTCACTTTTCCCGCAGAGCCATGAATACATCGGATTCTTCAGCGCAGCCTTTTTTGTCCAGCGGCTCGACCCCCGCCCACGAGCCTATCCGCATAGGCGTGCCACAGTGGCGCAGCCAGTTGTACGAGGAGCTGCACGCGCGCCCGTTCCCGGTGGTGGCTACGCCGTTGCGCGTCTCGCATATGGCGCTGCTGCGCGACCGTCACAGTGCCCAGGGCGATGCCGAGTACCAGCATATTCTGGATTTGTGTCGCCGCTACAGCGCCAACCCGCCCAGCCCCACGGCCTCGTGTTATTTTAATGATTTTGGTGAGTTTGAGCTGCGCTGGGAGCGGCATACGGAGTTTTCCACCTATACCTTTTTGCGCAAGGGCAACCACGCGCAGCCCTTCGAGCAGCACGCCCTGAGTATACTGCCACGCGACTGGCTGGACGGCATGCCCGGCGAGGTGGTCTGCGCCCTGCACTGTGTGCTGGAGGCACAGCCAGAGGGTGAGGCCGAGCTGGAGGCCATGCACCATCACTTTGAGGGGCAACGCCTGATTGCCAGCCGGGTACAGGATGGCCAGGCGACCGTGTGGACGGCCTTTCGCCTGCACAGTGATGGTTTTGGTCGCTTTATGATTCGCCACCGGGATTTAACCCCCTGCGATGCCGGCCGCTTGCTGCAAAACCTGCTGGAGATTGAGACCTACCGCTTGATGGCGCAGCTCGCCCTGCCTCAGGCGCGCGAGCATATGCAAAGCCTGGATGTGCTGGACGCCCAGCTCAGCGCCGCTACCGAGCAGATTGTCGAGGTTATGGACAAGGACGGCGAGCGCGAGCTGCTGACATCGCTGTCGCAAATTTCCGCCCAGGTGGAGCGAGTGCGCAGCCAGAGCAATTATCGTCTCGCCGCCTCGCGCGCCTATTACGCCCTGGTGATGCGCCGCTTGCAGGAGTTGCAGGAAACCCCCTATGCCGGCTTGCAGACGCTGGTCAGCTTTATGGATCGCCGCCTGACGCCCGGCATGCGCACCTGCGAGGCGATTTCCGAGCGCCTCGACCGCATCTCCGAGCGTATAGACCGCTGCACCGATTTGATTCGCACCCAGGTCAATATCACGCTGGAGGAGCAGAACCAGACGTTGCTGCAATCCATGAACCGCCGCTCGCAGCTGCAACTGCGCTTGCAGCAGGTGGTGGAGAGTATTTCCGTGGTCGCCATCAGCTACTACACCGTTGAGCTGCTAAAGATGTTCTTCAGCAGCGCCAGGGTGCTGGGCATACACATCAATAAAGACCTGCTCACGGTCATCTCGATTCCCGCGATTGTTGTACTGGTGCTGGTCTTCTCGCGACTGCTGCGGCACAGGTTGAGCAAACACTGACAAGCCCCGCTTTGGGAGAGCAGGCTTAATCAGTGCTTCCCCAAAAAGATACTCGGCAATTCACGAATGTGCGCGCACATACGCCTCAAGGGCGGCGTTCATGCGTGTTTGCCAGCCTTTGCCCGTGCCACGAAAATACGCCAGCACCTCAGGCGAAAG
>PDWJ01005551.1_pt1 | contig 10303 bp, 7 predicted proteins | sample 1430881 | NCBI WGS metagenome assembly PDWJ01 (sample SAMN01162460, study PRJNA174530) | Oral metagenome, whole genome shotgun sequencing project. | biome: Marine environment; feature: Marine mammal; material: Swab sample of the gingival sulcus; isolation source: swab sample of gingival sulcus... | reverse complement strand
GAAATCCGCCATGCACAACAATGTCAACCACCTGGCCTTTACCCGGCTGCCGGCCAGTGATAACCATACCCGTTTTTTAACCGTCAAAACCATTGCCCGGCAAACCGCCTACCCTGTTATCAAGGTGGCCCAGCCCACCGATGCTGACCGCCAGGCATGGATTATGCCGTCACTGATCATCACAAACCTGGAGCAGAACGACCAGGCCTTTGATCTGTCTTGGGGAACACTGGTGTAGAAACGCTGTTATCTGTTATCCATGGCGATTGAGTCTCTATCGCTATAGGAAATTTGTCACTCGCATCCAGGCTCTATACATACATAAGTGGTCTGATCTGGGTAAAAAAAAGGCAGGATAGCGGGGTGAATGCCCCATATATCCTGCCTTTGGATTTGTTCGGCATGGTGTGTGTCAATCTAAGTGATAAGATAGTAGCTTAGACTTTGGACACATTTTCAAGGCGTTTTTAAAGACATCATGCTACGCCTCGAGGTGTAATAGGTGTGAGTTACTTGCGGTTACGGGCCTTTCCTGCCAGTCCCAGCAGACCAAGGCTCAGCAGCATGATGGTGGTCGGTACTGGTACGGGTTTGAAGTCAATATCCATAATTCTATAATCTGTTAGTGGATATTTTGCTGAAAATGCATATCCGTCAAGCGTCAGATTATATGTTCCAGCAGCCAGAACTCCCCAGTCCATGGTAGCCTTCATAAAATCTCCGCTCTTCATCCAAGGGGTAAAAGATGGCACATCACCAGCAAATGTAGCGGTGTCAATTTCTACCCATTCATTATAGCCAGTTGCGCTGTTGCGAACATCTTTTTCAAACAAATTAAATGAGAAGGACCCTGCCTCTGTCAAGGTAAACGTAATGGTGTCGGAAAAATTTGCCTCATAATCGTTTGTGCCTGGTATTTGAACCAGCTCACCGGAACCAATGCCTCTTCTAACTTCATATGCACTAAAATCATCAATAGTTACTGTCTTAGCCAATGAAGTGCCTGCCAGAAAAGCAACAGCGAAAAGGGTCAAAAAACTTGCTTTTAATAATTTCATTATATTTCTCCTGTGTAAAAAATCAAAAAGTTTAAAATAAAAGTTTAAAATTCTTATGCCTGCCGAACTTTCTTGCAGCCTATCTAACAGAAATAGTTCTGTCAATACTTTATTTATATATTTTTTTTTACAAATAGTGAAAATTCTGAAACAAACCTTTTGAGGAGTAAATACACCCCCTACGTGGTGTCGCCATGAGTACGTCACCTGTTGCCCATGGTGTTGCCGTATCGGTACGGACTATTAATTTGGCCTGACAGTTTTCAATGGTACACTTGAGGGTCAATTCCTGCCAGCCGCCTTGAAACTCAGTGCCAATGACTTTGGCATTCACGCCGTCCTGGCTTAATGCCACATCTTCCGGGCGGCACATAAACACATTGCTGGGCGCCTTCAATCTTTTCTCCATTTGACCAAGCTCAGGGAAAAGAAGCAGGGCTGTTTCCATTCCAATGAAATTGGCATCCCCAACAAAAGCGGCCGTGTTTTGAGTTGCAGGGCGTTGGTATAAGGTTTTTGGAGACGCATGCTGTTCAATACGCCCTTGGAACATCACGGCCACGGTGTCGGCAAAGGCAAAGGCCTCGTTTTGATCGTGTGTGACTAATATTGAGGTAACCCCTTGTTTCTTTAAAATGGTGCGAACTTCGCGTCGCATGACCTGGCGCAGCCTGAGATCCAGGCTGGAAAAGGGTTCATCCAACAAAAGCAATCCGGGTCCAGGGGCCAGACTTCTGGCAAGCGCCACACGCTGCTGCTGCCCGCCGGACAGCTCATGGGCCATACGCCGTTCCATGCCTTCAAGATTAACCAGGGAAAGCATGGCCGTTACTGTCTGTTTTTTTTGCGCCGCAGGAATGGCAAATCCGATATTGTCACCAATGGAGAGGTGCGGAAAAAGCGCCATATCCTGAAATACCATGCCGCAGTCCCGGTGTTCTGGTTTGATAAACTGCCGGGCGTCAGCCCAGATGGTGTCCTGGTAACAGATGGTCCCGGCATCAGGTCGTGAAAGGCCGGCAATCATCCGTAGCAAGGTGGATTTACCGCAGCCAGATGGGCCGAGAATGGCCAGCAATTCGCCTTGGGACAATGACATATGGACATGATCCACTGCGGTAACACCGCCAAATGTTTTGACCAGTCCATCACAGACAAGCCATGTGGTTTGTTTTGAATCCTTCATGAGTCAGGTGAGGTCCCTTGTTTTTTCATATTGGATAGCAGGCGATGATTGATACTGAAAATGGGAAGAATGCCGACAAGGACAATGGTCACCGACCAGAGAGACGCCTGCTTGTACATCTCTTCTGAGGCATAGGAAAATGCCCGGGTAGCCAACGTACTGAAATTAAAGGGTTGCAGCATTAAAGTGGCCGGCAGTTCTTTCATTACTTCCACCAGCACCAGGAGTACCGCAGTCAGCATGCTGCCTCGCAACAGGGGCAGATGGATACGGCCAAGGATGCCCAACGGGGTGGTTTTCAGCATTCGTGCCGCCTCATCGCAATGATATGGAATCCGTTCCAGCCCCTTGTCCACGCTCCCAAAAGACATGGCCATGAAGCGGACAAGCAGGCCCAAAACAAGAATGCAGATGGAACCGCTGAGAAGATACCCCGGATCCCACCCGAAATAGTCTTGTCCCATGGCGATAAATTGGCGGTCAAGCCATGCCAGAGGAATCAATACACCAAGGGCAACAACCGGCCCTGGCAGGGCATAGCCAATAGTGGCGAACCGGATAATCCCATGAATTGCCTTTGATGGGGCCAGTCGCTTGCCATAGGCCAGCAGAATCGCAATACAAAGACCAAAAAAGGCTGTCGTGGTCCCAAGAAGGAGGGAATTTTTGGCATCACTGACAAAGGTGTGTGTTTGAATATCTGAAAATCCTTTAATAAACCAAAAAATTTGTAGAAAGAACGGAAGAAAAAAACCAAACACTAGTGGGAAAAGACACCACAGCGAAGCAAGTATGCCCGTTTTTTTTGACAGCCGTTTCAGGGGCATGGGTGCCCCTGTATTTTGGGCGTATCGTTTGCGCCTGCGCGTCAAATACTCAAGGAAAATAAGCAGCACCATCAGGGACAATACGCCGGTTGCCAATCGGGCGGCATCTGGTAAATTGGAGGCACCAAGCCAAATATTGTAAATCCCAACGGTAAAGGTATTGACCGAGAACAGCTGCACCAGACCAAAATCGCCCACCGTCTCCATAATGGCCAACAACAGCCCGCTGACAATAGCGGGTCTGGAAAGGGGGAGTACCAGACGAAAAAAGGCCATCCAAGGAGACAGATTCAGGGTCTGGCCGACTTCGAGTAATCGCCGACCTTGTTCGCCAAACGCGGTACGCGCCATCAAAAACACATAGGGATAAAGCACCAGGGACAGCAAAAAGATTGCCCCGCCCAGGGACGTGATGGGGGGGAACCAATACTCGGTCATGGATTGCCAGCCAAAGATCTGCCGCACAAAAGACTGCACGGGCCCGGCAAAATCCAGCAACTCAATGTACACAATGGCGATAATGTAGGCCGGCATGGCCATGGGCATTAACAATAATTGATTGAAAAGGGCGCGGCCTGGAAACTCATAGGCGGTGACCAGCCAGGCCGTACTGGTGCCAAGGATCAGCACGCCGCAGCCAACACCAAATGTCAGTTTTGCAGTGGTCAGCACATAACCGGGCAGTACGGTATGATACAGGTGGGTCAGCGTCCCATCAACGCCGGGAACAAAGGAAAGAAAAATAATCGTGAATAAGGGTAAGGCGCTGATTCCCGATGCCATCAAGGCAATAACGATCCAGGGTCGAGAATCATCTGTTGTCATAGGAAACATTTATGTATGCGGCCCATAAAAAAGCGCCCCTTGATCGTCCATCTTATGATGTCCGGCAAAGGGGTTTTTATCTGTTTCATTTGATCAATGCATTACTCGTTAAATTTTACTTCATCCAGCAACCTAAGTGCTGTATTTCTTTCTGCCGCAATTTTGTCCATGGCCAGGGAATCTGCTTTAAACTTTCCTTTTTTGATACCGTCTTGACCTGTACCAAAGGACTTTACGATGCCAGAGTAACCAATTCCTTCTTTCAACGGATATTCGTGGTTGACCTGAGAATACATGGTCTGGGCCAGGTTCCCAGTAAAAAATTCTAACAGTTTCAATGCATTGGCCTTATTTTTTGCCGCTTTTAGGATACCGCCGCCAGTAATGTTTACATGGGTACCTGTGGTGTTCTGATTGGGAAAGAAAATGCCAACTGCAGCAGCCCATTCACGCTGGTCGGGGTTCTCCAGCATTTTGCCCATATAGTAGGTATTTCCAATGGCTATATCACATTCACCAGAGGATACCGCACGAACCTGGGCACGGTCATTGCCCTGGGGTTTACGGGCCAGGTTGGCTTTGACGCCCTGGAGCCACGCTTTTGTCTTGGTAGCGCCGTTTTCAGCAATCATGGCGCTGATTAACGCGACGTTATAGTTATGGTAGCCGGAGCGAATGCAAATTTTGCCTTTGTACTTTTTATCCGCAAGGCTCATGTAGGTGCTAAGACTTGCTGGGTCTACACGGTCCTTGGCATAATAAAAGACCCTGGCGCGCATGGTCAGGCCTGTCCACAGATGAGAATCGTCTCTCCAGGGTGCAGGGATATTTTGGTCAATCACTGCGGATGTATACGGCTGGAGCAACTCTGCGGCGGCAATGGCCGAAAGGTTTGCGATGTCTTTTGCCAGGATTAAATCGGCCTCACCCGGACGGGCTTTGAGGCGTTCGAGCATCCCTTTTTTCAGATAGACAACGTTGACCTTGATGCCGCTTTCTTGTTCAAATACATCAAGGAAGGGACGAAGGAGAAACTCCTGCCGGGTGGAAAGAAGGTTGACGTTGCCGCTTGCCAATGCATACAAGGGGGACGCCACTAACATAAAGAAGGATACCAGTGCAATTGCGTATTTTCTCATCTCATACTCCTAAAATTAATAAAATCAAAAGTTAGACGTACACTATGTTTACCTAACAATTTGCATTATACCTAAAGTAAATATTAGATGCAATAATTTTTAGTTGCTATGAATAGTTAGAATTGCGTATCATGTTTTTGACAGGCGGCTTGTGTCAGCCCTGACAGCGGCAAGCCCAAGGCGTTTCATATCCGTCTAAAAGATGTTTGCAGAATTCAGTTAAGTTAAAAAAACAGACAAATCATAGTGTTCTACAGATAAGGGAAGATCGATTTTTTTTGCGCGCTGTGCGCAAGAAGTTTGGCCCATGGGCTTTAAAAACCGGTGATCATTTACAATGTCCTATTATCTATTGTCATTGTCGCCAATGGGTTGGGAATACGATGGAAATATCGCCCATTATTGATCGCAAGATGCGCTAGGATGGGCACGACCTATGAACGCACCAATGTGTCTTGAATGATACCACAAGGTACACCTATGAAATATTACGAAAAAGTATTGGAAAAATAATTGAAAAATATGGTATGATAACGACAGTTCAGTGCCCAATTCCTGTGGTCGTATTTTTTCGTAAAATTATAACCATATCATCAAGGTTTGCCTCAAAATAATTCATTAAAAAACGAATTAGTTAATTTATTGATTTAACATAAGACAATAACACCCCTTTAGGTATGGTGGTTCAAAAGACCATAGATCGCTATATGGGCAAAGCAAAAAACCTGTATTTAAATTGCCTTGGACACATATTGCATGCCATGATAATCCCTACAGAAAAAATGGTCATCCAGCATCGCCTGTTTTCTGTTGTTGTCTGTTTGATCGCGCTCATCATTTTGACGGCAGTGCCGTTATGGGCTGGAACCCAGCGCCAAGAATCCAGCAGGAAGGTTCATCTGGACGAGGCCCTTCAAGAGGCCTTGGAAAACAATCATCGTCGTCCAGCCTCCCTCTTTGCCGTGGCCATGGCTGAGGCCCAGCATCGTCAAGCCCTGGCGGCCTATTGGCCCCAGCTTTCGCTTCAAGGCGGATGGCAGCACCTGAATGCGTCGCCCAATTTCATTGTACCGGCCGCGTCTTACGTCATTCCAGGACAATCGATCCCACTGCCGTCAGGGACAAGTATCACGCTCAAAACCCCCTCAGGGTTGCAAAACGTAACGCAGTTGCCCATACCGCAGCAGCATGTGTCAACACCACCCCAGACGCTGGAAATCAAAGATAAAGATTCTTTTTTCGCGTCATTGCAGGCAAAGTGGCTGCTCTATGATGGCGGTATGCGAAAAGGCTATAGCGAGCAAGCCCGGGCGAATATCGACATGATGAAGCAGGACGCCCGACGCACAGATCTTGAAATTATTGACAGCGTAAAACGATATTATTACGGCGCCGTCCTGGCCCATCAGCTCTATCAGGTTGGCCAGGATACATTGGCCCGTATGGAAGTGACGCTTGATCTTACCGAATCCATGTACAAGGGAAGCGCAGGCCAGGTTAAAAAAACGGATTGGTTGAACACCAAGGTGATGGTGGCGTCCTTGCGGGCCATGGTCGCATTGTTGGAAAAAAACGAATACATGTCCCAGGCCGCATTGGCCAATGTCATGGGACTGTCCTGGAATACCAATATTCGCCCCATGGATAATGCGATTCCCTTTTCGCCCTATGCCGGCACACTGGAAGATCTTGTCAACAACGCCTATCAGTTCAATCCAGACTGGGGCAAAATGGAGGCCGCTATCCGCGCGGCAAACGGGGCGGTGCGTGCTGCCAAAAGTGGACATCGGCCCAAAGTGGTCATGACCGGCGAACTGCATAAATGGTGGAACAGCCACGACACAGGTGTTGCCACGGATGAGAATAAGGACGGCGGGGCAGTGGGAGTCGGCATTGAATTCCCTATTTTCCATGGATTTTTGACCAATGCCAAGGTCTCTGAAAGCCGCGCCAGAGCCGCCAGGATCAAGGCACAAAAAATATTGCTCAAGGAGGGGTTGGGGCTTCAGGTCCGGGATATATTCATGTCGCTCATCGCCGCGGTAAAGTCCCACCGCGCTAAAACAATTGCCAAGAACGCATCCATACAAAGTCGGGATCTGAATACCAGGGCGTATCAACACGGCCTGGTAAAAACGGAAGATGTCATTCGGGCGCAATTGGTGGCAGCCCTGATGTCGGCCCAGTGTTACAAGGCCTGTTTTGACCATATTGTGTTACAACCTCAACTGAACCTTTTGATCGGTAACAAAGTACTGGATGTACTGGGACGATACTAATATGTTTTACGATAAAAAACGTCTTAGCTCACCCCCAATGAAAATGAAGTCAAAATGCCTGATGGGCATCATGATCGCAGCACTTGTTTTTTTTCTGGGTTTTCTGGGAGGGGGAAAAACGGCTTTGTGCGAGGTGATTCATATCGGTATCTCTCCTCAGACAATTCCCAATGCCAACATCAATGACGCCATGGCAGCCATCAAGGCCTGGACCCAACGCAGTGCAAAAATGCTCGGTATCCAGGCATCATTTGAAGTGGAGATCATTGACTCCCCATCTCAATTGCGTGACGGTCTGGAGAAACAGCACTTTGAAGTCGTCAATACATCAATAGATACAATTTTACCGATGATCTCTTCATATGAAAATTTATGTGACACCGTTTTTGTGCCAAGGCCAAAGGGTGAGTTTCCAGTTCGTTATGTGCTGGTGGTTCACCGGAACAGCGGCATCACCAATCCTGGCGAAATAAAAAATGGCATCCTCACAGTTCCCCCTGGAGACTTCATGCAGCTTGCGGACATTTGGCTGAAAATTTACTTTCAACAGCATGTTCAAACGGCTGTGACCCCCATGTTACCAAATGTCACCCGATCCGAAGGGGCCTTCAAAGCAGGGATGCAGGTTTTTTTTCGGCAGATTGATGCCACTGTAATGCGCAGGGATGAGTTGAATCAGATGGGGTACCTCAATCCTCAGATCAAAAATGACCTGCGTATCATTGGCGCATCAGCGCCGCTGATTCCCGTCGTTCTCATTCTTCGATCATCTTGGCAGACACCTGTTCGCCATGCCATGGAAACGCTCCTATCTGATCTCCATACCACAACATTGGGTAAACAGATGCTCAGGGTCTTCCATTGTTCGCGTTTAGAAAAACACCCGATAAGTATTCTGGAGTCAACCTTGTCTTTCTTACAGGCGATTGAAGACCAAACGTATAACAGCGGAGGTAATAAAAAATGAAGGTTCATTCTTCATGCATTAGAAAACGATGCATCCTTTTCAAGTCCTTTTATGATGTGTCGTGGAAAGGCCTTGGCGCAAGACCAGGTCAACCTGGGGCCATTCCATTCAATCCCTTTAAGTGGCGTCTGTTACGCTTAACCGACATGATGCGTTCGTCATTCGTATTACTCGGTGTTTTGATCATGCTTTCATCTGGGACGGCATATTCCAAAGACGCGCCTCTGATCAAAGCACATTTAGAAGTGGCTTTAATACGAAGTGCCTTTCTGGGAAGTAACGAGGGTGATGCAGCGGTCGCGTTTAAAACCCTTGCCAAAATTATCGGCAAACAAAAAGGCTATGACATTGAGATCACGACCATTGTTTTTGATCATGCGGATGAAGTTGCGGCCTTGCCAGAGGAAAAGCGTCCCCACATTATTATTTTGGCCAGCTGGCCATTTCTGCAACTCGAAAAACACGGATGGATTACACCTGTTGCGGCGACTTCCGTTGGCAGCAAAGGGGCTCGTGATACGTTTAAGATTGTTGTGTCTGGCAGCAGTAAGGTGAAAACCATTGAAGACTTGCGTGGAAAAAACATTAACATTCTCATGATGCCTCAAACGCAGATTGGGCACACGTGGTTGCGCAGTTTGCTTGTTGAGCGGCGTCTCGGAACAATGGACACCTTTTTTAAAAATATAAAAATCGAAGGCAGCCCGATCGACACGATTTTGCCTGTCTTTTTCGAACAAAGAGATGCCGCACTTATCGCCTCCGAAAAACTTAAACTGATGGCGGAACTCAATCCGCAGCTCAACACCATGAAAACCATTGCTGTTTCTGAACCGTTGCTGTGCGGGCTGACCTGTGTGAACAACATAGAATGGAACAGCGAGTCAAAAATCAAACGGGATTTTATTGATGCCATGCTGAACCTGCACTTATCTCCCGCAGGGCAGCAAATACTGAATTTGTTCAAAGCAGACCGAAATGTGCCCTATCGTCCCGACGATTCGGAACCGCTCAAGAAAATTGATAAAATTTTGTCAGATGACGCCTCCATTCCAAATCGTAACACTCAAGAGACTATCATAAAAAGGAAACCATGAAACAGTCTGAGATTCGAAACATTTTTTTCGGTATCGGCCCCCGCATTGCCCTGATTTCCTGGTTGATCGCCATTGCCACCATGACGGTTTTCGTTGTGGTGACCGCCCCCCAGCAAAAAGACATATGTTTCCGACACCTGGAATCCAAAGCCAACAGTGTGGCGATTACGCTTCATGATGCCATCGCAGGTGCAGCGATTAATGAGGATTATGCCAGTCTGGTAAGTGCCAGCCAGACATTGATCGCAGGCGATCCTGATATAGAATTTCTGGTAATTGTTAAAAATTCTGGATTTGCGTTGGTTAATGAGCAAAAAGGTTGGCACATCGAAAAAGATATGGATTTCTCGTGGCGTCCTGAAAAGCGTCAGGTTGCAAGTGTCATTGAGGCCGTTCCCCTTTTAGACAGGCAGGTTTTTCATTATGCCCAGCCATTTGATTATTCAGGTATTGAGTGGGGATGGTTTCATGTTGGATTGAGCCTCGAGAAATATAACCGTAACGTGAACCAGCTCTATCGCCAGACCCTAGTGTTGGTGGTGAACTGTGCCATCGTCAGCCTGGTCTTTTGCCTGGGTTACGCCCACCATTTGGTTCAACCGATTATTCGACTTCGAAAGGTGGTTCACCAAATCGCCAATGGGAACCTCAAGGTACGCGCTGAAACCACCCGAAAGGATGAGATCAGCAGTCTGGCGGTCTCGGTTAACATCATGACCGAGGGGCTGCTGCACCGGGATATTATTTTGGACAGTGTCCGATATGCCGCCCAGATTTTTTTACATAGCAATGCGTGGGAAACCGCCATACAGAATATCATGGCCAAAATGGGGCAGTCGATCCATGCCTCCAGGGTCTATATTTTTGAGAACCATATTAACGATGACGGCCAATTATGTATGTCTCAACGATGTGAATGGGTGGC
>PDWJ01005550.1_pt1 | contig 10303 bp, 7 predicted proteins | sample 1430881 | NCBI WGS metagenome assembly PDWJ01 (sample SAMN01162460, study PRJNA174530) | Oral metagenome, whole genome shotgun sequencing project. | biome: Marine environment; feature: Marine mammal; material: Swab sample of the gingival sulcus; isolation source: swab sample of gingival sulcus... | reverse complement strand
GTCGAGATAACTGTGCTGTCGAGCTAAGTCAAACGGCGTTTCTGCCATCTGCCATTCGACAATTTTTTTATCGATGCGACTGCCGACGCCAATCAGTTCGAGATGATAAATCGCCCGCGTCATCGCCACATAGAGTAAACGCTGTTCTTCTTCAAGTGTTTCCCGCTTCATTAAATCGGCTAACTAATTGTATATAATTGTACTGCGCTGCAAGTGCTGCGCGGCATCGTGCCACTTGGCGACAATGCCCAAATCGGCGTGTAAAACGAGTTTTTCCTGCGCATCGCGCATATTAAAGCGCTTGTCGATATTGGCGACGATCACCGCCGGAAATTCCAATCCCTTTGACTTGTGAATACTCATAATGCGCACGGCGTCGACGACGTCATCGGGATTGGAGCGACCGCCATAATTAATCTTAGAGCGCTTCAGCTGGTCTAAATAATCGACAAAGTGGTGTAGACCAGTCTGATTTTCACTTTCAAATTGATCGGCCTTTTCCAACAGTACGTCGATTTGCTTGACCCGCTTGGAGCCGTTTTCCAAACCGAGTACAAACTGGCGATAAGCCGTTTTTTCCAGCAATAGCCAAATGAACTCGCCAACCGGCAAAAATCGATTGGCGCGCAAGTCGTTAAACAAGGCAAAAAATTGACCGATCTGCTCGCGCAGGGCGGCGTCAGCACCATTTTTTTGATAAATTTCTAAGGCGATAAAGAAATAGTCATCCGAACAAAGCGCAATTTCGGCCAGCGCGCGGTCGTCAAAGCCGCCAAAAAATGATCGCAGCACCGACAGCAAGGCGATGTCCTGTAAAGGATTGTCGATTACTTTCAAAAAATTAATCAAAGTTGCCACTTCGATTAAATCAAAGTAGCTGTCTTCTTCGTCGACGATAACCGGAATCCCCCGAGTCGCAAAGTAATCGCGAATCGCCGCGCCGACATTTTTGACGCTGCGCAGTAAAATGACGATGTCGCCGTAGCCAAAATTGCGGCGACAGTAAATCGTTTGACCATCCTCTGAACTGCCCGATGGCGCGCTAAATTCACTATTAGTGAGCGTCTCCACCCGTTCCGATAGAAGCGTCAATGCCAAATCGGTCTTGCTGCCATCCGGTGCTAAAGTATCGGCATCGGCCAAGATGATACGCGGCGTCGCCGGCCCTTTAAAATCGCTGCGCAGCGTCGTCAACTGACCGTCAATGCGATAATTCAAGCCGCCAAAAGTTTCGCTCATCAAATCGCAAAACACGCTGTTGATGCCCTTTAATATCGCCGGATGAGTTCTAAAATTTGCATTTAAATCAATGCAACAGGCATTTGGCTGCGTCGGATAAAGCTTAAACTTTTCCATAAACAGTCTCGGTTCAGCGCGCCGAAAGCGGTAAATGCTCTGCTTGACGTCGCCGACCAAAAATAAATTATCATCCCGCTTGACAAAGTTGACAATCGCCTCTTGCACGCGATTGGAATCCTGATATTCATCGATAAAAATGTGACTGTATTTACTTTGATAGTATTGTGCCACCGCCGGATTGCGCAGAATGGCCAAGCTATACTGTTCTAAATCGTTAAAATCGAGTACGTTTTCGCGCTGCTTATTGCGCTGAAAAATCACCGCCGTCTGTTTGACCAATTCGACCAGGCGACCAATCGCCGGCTGCATGTCGCGTTGCTCGGCGATTAAGGTGCTGAACGGGCGCGCAAAATAGCGCGTCTGGATATTTTTAAACTGCTTTTTAACTGCATCGCGCAACCCCTTAACGCGCGCTTGCAGCATTGGGTCAACGGCCGCTTTGTTGGCCTTTTTAATCGACGCCAAGCGCCCGAATTGAACGCCTTGTACAACCCGATATAGGCGCTCAAACGCCGCCCCTTTCAAATCTTCGATAAAGTTAAATTGGGCGATATCGGCTTGCAGCGTGGCCGCATAGTCAACCGGTCCGTTGGCGGCTTGACAAATTGTCAAAGCCCGTTCTAACTGCTGCCGATAGGCCGTTAATTGACCAATTAGATAAGTTGTTATTTGGTCGCCATAAGGCAACTGTTCGGCCGCTAAATCGTACAGCGCCGTGCAGTCGTTCAACCACGCTGCCGGGTCAGCACTCGACATCGCTAGATAGTATATTTTTTTAATGTATTGTTTGAGCGCATCGTCGCCGCGATGGCTGCTGAAATGTGCCATCATCGCCTCAAAATCGGCATCCAACGCGGCGTAGCCTGAAGCTAAGGCCTCGTCGACCGCCTCGTCGAGCAAGATGCCAATCAACTGCTGACTGCCGATTCTAAAATTCGGGTTTAAATCGATGGTATAGTAGTGCTCGGCCAAAACTTGCTTACAAAAGGCGTGTAGGGTCGAAATCGTCGCAAAGTGCAACTTTTTCAACTGATCTGAACCGCGCTTTAGCAGCGCTTGGCCAATTCGCTCGCGCATTTCCGCCGCAGCGGCATTGGTAAACGTCACGATTAAACAGCTGTCAATCGACATTTCAGAGGCCTCGATCAAATCGACAATGCGATTGACCAATACGAATGTCTTGCCGGAACCAGCCGAAGCCGATACGAGCATATTCTTATGGCGCGTCTTTATCGCCAAGTGCTGTGCATTAGTTAAATTCATCAGCTAATGCTCCCTTCATCTGTGCCAAGACGTCAGCTCTGTCTTGGTCGCCCATTAAGCGATGATAATCTTCACTGCCCTTACTGACGTCAAACCGGCAAATATCGCCATAGTGGCAATATTGACAAGGCGTCTTAGCGCCGCGCAATACCGGTGCAATCGCAATGTCGCCACGGTATATTTGATCGGCCAATTTAGTAGCTTTTAACAACGCGTAGTCTTTTAACACATTCAATTCATCGGCCGTCACGACCTGATGGTTGACCTTGACGCCGGTCTTGCCGGCGCGCGCCTTGATAACCTGCGAACTGCCCAATTCGGCAAAGTCGCGATCGACGGCATTAAGCGCTTCATCGCTGTCGATAAAGACGCCGTCCAGTTGATGAGCTGCCAACAACTGCTCGTCAATATCGCCGACCGCGCCGGCATCGTCGTCGATGACCACCTCGTCAACCGCAAAGTAAAAGGCGCCAAACGGCTGAAGCGGCTTATTCGCTGCGCCGTCGTTAAGGCGACAGGCGGCATTTAAATAAATCATCAACTGCAACTGCAAACCGTGTAAAACCTCTGTGACGTCGAGCCGTTTAGGCGACGATTTGTAGTCGACGATGCGCAAGTAATCGGTCGCCGCCGTCGTCGCCAAGTCCAACCGATCGATAACGCCGTGTAAATGGACCGTGCGGCCATCCCGCTCGTACAATTTCAAGGCCGGCAGCGCCGCGTCCGATCGATTGGAGAATTGCACCTCATTGTGTATTGCGCTAAAATTGCCGGCCAGCAACTGACGCACCGCCTGCTTTAGCGAAGTCGCCAAAACGGACTTCAAGCGGCGCGCAAAATAGCGATTTTTAGCATTGTAGCGAAAGCGATAGTGCTGTTCTAAATAGGCGTCATAATGCTTTTGATAAAAGGCCGTCAACTGTGCCTCGTCGTAGACCATCAAGCCGCTCGCCAGCCAATCGTTCATCACATTCTCAATGATTTTATGATAAAAATCGCCTATATCGAGAAAATCTAAATCGACCTGCTTGTCGACCTTTGGCCGCAAACCATAGCTGATAAAATGCTGATAGGGACAACCCGCATAACTCTCTAAACGGCTAATGCTGGCATTAAGCTGCCTACCGTACAGTTGCGCAATTAAGTTCTCATTCAGTTTAGGCGCACAATTTCGATAACTGCGACCGGCTCTAAAGGCTTCAACTTGCCGCTGCGCCGCACCATCGTCCAACTGGTCTTGCCAAGCGTCGTAATTGACGCTGATATTTAAATCCGTCGCCAACTGATTGAGCAGATTGGCGGCATAGACTTCAACTAGTCCGAGTTCGGCGATCTGCCGATTGGAAACCGTTACAGATTGCGCGTCGCCCAACTGTTTAAACCAAAGCGACGGCCGTCGCAAATCGCCCTCCAAAGTCGACTTGGCATAGTACCATTTGACGGCATCGGCCTTTAATATTTTTTCGTAGGTTTTAAATACTTCCTCTTGATAGCTATACATCTGGGTGGGTAGACCCTCTAAGCCGATGCTGCGCAGATGCATCATCTCGGCGTCATTAAAGAGGCTGGCGCGCAGCGCGGCGCTCGGAATCGCCTCCTCGTCCATGCCGATAAAGTAGAGCGTTTTTAGCTGTGCCAGTCGCGTGCGCTTGATATTGCCGACGACCAAATAATCTTGCCCCTGCGGGATAATGCCAATTTCAAAGTTTTCGAAACCGATTTTTAGCAGCGTATAAAACTGTTCTAAAGACAAGCTGCGCTGACGGCCAATCGCATAGACTTGATAAAAGACATCGTCGATAATGTTATAGACTTGAGCCAGTTCTTCAGAGCGCTGATAATCGCCCGCCGCATAGCGTTGTTCGACGTCGGCTGCCACGCGCTCAAAAACGCCTAAGTCAGTTAAGTATTGTCTTAAGATCACAACTTTTTGTTCCGCTGAAAGCGCCTGTTCTAGATCGCCTTTCAGATCGCGCAACTGGCTTAAAATCGGTTTTACCGTAGTTTCCAGTTCAGCTTGATCGCGCCAGTCGCCAAACCAATCGGCACCGTTGACATCATGTGCCAGCGCCCAGTTTTCGAGTTGCCAAACCAAGCGCTCGTCGATATTAAAAAAGCCGGTTTTCATCACCTTAATGACCTCGCGCAGTCGAAAGAAATACAAGAGCGTGCGCAACAGCGTCAAAATAAAATCGACGATATAGTGGCCAATCGCCGGTCGGCGGCCATCGATAAAAATTGGCACTTTATAGCGCGCGGCCAAGCGTTCGATTTGACGATAATACTGAGCGAGCTGATTGCTGACTACCGCCATATCGCGCCAGCGATAGCGGCCGGTTTGATAATTATTGACTACGTCGACGAACAGCGCATCCAACTCGGCGCGACTGTTTGCGGCAGCCATACAACTAATTCCCTGCCGCGCGGCCGGCGCGGCGCCAAAAATTGCCTTGTAAGATTTAACGGCAGCGCTTTCGGCAGTGAAATCTCGTTCGACTTGGTAGGCTTTCGTCGCCAATTTATCGGTCAAGCTGCGCACAAAAGTGCGCGCGTAATCGTCGACCAGACCGGCGCTGTCGACGACGACGTGCACGTTTACCCGTCGCGCTTGATTGGCTAATGCCACCAATAAATTCTGTTCACTGCCCGTCATGCTAGAAAAGCCACTGACGACAACTGTCTTGTCGGCAAAAATTGGCCGTTTGGCGAGTTGTGCAATCGCCTGTTCAATCAGGCCGTCTTCATCGAAGGCGACCGCGTCTAAGCGCGCCAAATAGGCGTCATAGATATAGCTAATTTCGGCAATTTTCTTGCTGAACAGCACTGAATCAGCGGACTGTTCACCCAATTTGGCAAGGTCGCCGGCGACGATGCCCTGATGGCGAAAGTCGCCAATCAAATCGCTCAACTGCTCTAAAAAACCCTTAATTTTATAGGCGGCTGCGTATAGTTCTAACTCGTCCTTGCCGTCTTCGATAATTTCGGCCAGCAACATCTGCTTACCCAAATCGCTAATTGGCGGTTTGCCATCGTAAATCGTATCGCGCAAAATTGTGCGCACAATCCGCTTAAAGCTCAACACCTCGATATTGAGTAACCCCTTGCTATTCAACAGGCCAATTAATTCGCTTTCCGTCTGCAAGGTCGACTGTTCGGGTACGATCACGATGGCGCTTTCAGTCAAGCTATCGAGCGACTTGAGCAAATCGACTTGATAGCGATATTCGGCTGAAAAGTGATTGGCTAAACACAGTTTAATCATTGCCCTTTGCCCCGCGACGACGACTTATCGACAGCGCTACTAAATGCGACAGGGCCGCTAAGCCGATCGCCAAACCAATAATGGCCAATACAATGTCGCGAAAAAAGACTTGTGGCAGCATTTGAATCAAGCGATCGGTCGCCGGATTGAGCAACCACAAATCGTTATCAAAGAAGATTTCATGAAAGACGACAAAGTACTTGGCAAAATTTGAGGCCACTAAAACGCCTAACAACAACGTCGCAATGACGACGCCGATTAGGCCGGCGCGGGTCAGTTTGACCAAGTAGTCGAGGCGCTGTTCGGCGGCCAGCGCAAAGATCACCGCCGTCACATAAATGGCAATGAATGCGCCGATATAACGCGTAACGTCAAATGTTTTGCGGACATCGGCCATGTGTAGTACTTCGCGCGCGTTGTAGACGTCGCAGCGCACGCCGCCGATCGTCAGCTGATAATTAAAGGTCGGATAGCGACCAACGACATAGCCCGACAGCCGGTCGATCACCGTCGGCATCGCCGCGCGATCGATGTCGACGACTTGATAGACGCCATTCTTTTCAAATTGATAACTGTAAAACGGTTGAAAACCGGCCATGATAAACAGCGCAACGATGACGACTAAAAGCGGAAAAACTAAATAACTTATTTTTTTTAGCACGGCAACCCCCTCTTGTATACTACTCTAAGTATAAAGCAAACGCCATCTGATTTCCACTATTTTGTGGTTGCGCCAGCTAGTAAAGTCCAGTGCCGTGCAATCTTCTGAATTGACCGATTTGCGATTGTTGTCATCCCTCAGATATGCTATAATTATTAGAGTGACAGGCACTGATAGACACGGCATCGCCACCCGTCTGACAACACGGTGACGAGACACAAATAAAAAAGTGGGGAGTGATTACTATTTACAAATTTTTTGGCATTAAACTATTGCGTCAAGCGATGATGCGTAAAGTGCTCTATGCGCTGATCCCAATCATCGGCGCGGCGGTGTACTTTTTCGGCTGGCGCGTCATCTTAATTCTAGCCACAGCCACCCTGGCGGGTGCAGCAGCTGAGTGGGTTTTCGTCAAACGCAGCGACAAACCGATTTCAGAAGCAGTCTTTGTATCGGCAATTTTGTTCGGCCTAACTTTACCGGTCCGAACGCCCTTGTTAATCGTCGCCATCGGCATGATCTTTGGCGTCGTCTTTGGCAAAATGGTGTTTGGCGGCTTTGGCCGCAATGTCTTTAACCCGGCACTGGTCGGACGCGCCTTTATCTACGTCAACTTTCCGGCCTTTTTAACTGGCCAATGGACAAAGCCGTTTACTTCCAGTCTAGGCGGTTTAACGGCCTTTATCGGCGACTATGTACCGGCCGATGCGCTGGCCAGCGCCACGCCGATGCTACTCTATCGCAGCGCCGGCCAAACTACTGATGTCATAAAATTGCTATTGGGTCACATCTCCGGTTCAATCGGCGAAACCAGTGCCATCATCATTATTTTAGCCGCTATTTATTTAATTTATTCCAAAACTGCTTCTTGGGAAATTATGGCGGCCATGATCGGCGGCTTCTTAGTCGCCAATAGCGCCTTCTACTTCGGCGGTGCCGCTTCTGTACCAAATCCGTTAATCGGTCTATTGTCAGGTGGCATCTTATTTGCAGCCGTCTTTATGGCAACTGATCCAATTTCATCGCCCAAGACCAAAGAAGCTAAATTTATTTACGGCGCGCTGATCGGCATCGTCACCGTCGTCATTCGCGGCTTTGCCCTCTTTGCCGGCGGCGTCATGTTTGCCGTTTTAATCGGCAATACCTTTGCACCGATTCTGGACGAATTGGTCAAATACCTCAAGAGCAAGAAAAAAGTGGAGGTGACAAATGGCTAAGAAAAAGCAAATTCTCTACCCTGTCGTCTTCATGTTAATCGTCACGGTGGTATTCGTTTCCGTCTTGGCGACGCTCAACAGCTTAACCAAGCAAACGATAAAAAACCAAGCTGAATTAGAAATCAAACAAAACATTTTATACGTTTTAAATATCGACTATCAACCGGGCGCCGACGGCATTGAAGCGGCCTATCAAGCTCATGTCAGCAACGAGCAAATCAACGGTCTCGACGTCTACCGCGCGACGATCGATGGCCAGACCGTCGGCTACGCCTTTAAGATTAGCGGTGCCGGTCTATGGGGCTCGATGAACGGCTTTGCCGCCGTCGACTCCGAATTGACCAATTTAATCGGCATCAGTTTTGTATCCCATTCAGAGACGCCCGGTTTGGGTGGCCGCGTCGACGAAGAGTGGTTTAAAGAACAATTTCGCGGCATTCCGCTAAACGGCGCCGACACCGTCATCTACCGACCGGCCGCCGGTGGCAACGTCGACGCCATCGCCGGTGCATCGCTGACTTCACAAGCGGTCAAGGGCATACTAAACGCCAATATTACCACATTTATCGATACAGTAGGAGGTGACTTGTAATGGCCTCTCCATTCAAAAAATTTAAGCGCATTTTTCAGGCCGGTTTAATTAAGGACAATCCCGTCTTTCGTCAAATCTTGGGCATCTGTTCATCGCTGGCCGTCACCAATTTAATGATGAACTCGCTGATTATGGGACTCGGTCTGATGTTCGTAACGGCCTTTTCATCGCTGGTCGTTTCACTGATTAGAAGCTTTATCCCCAAACACATTCGCATGGTGGTACAAACCTTGATTATCGCCGCCTTTGTCATTATCGTCGACATCTTGCTAAAGGCCTATTGGACCGATATGAGCAAGGCGCTCGGCCCCTACATCGGCCTCATTATCACCAACTGCATCATCATGGGTCGCACCGAGTCATTTGCGCAAAACAACCCGCCACTGCCCTCGTTTGTCGACGGTTTGGCAATGGGTGCCGGCTATTCGGTCGTCCTCTTGACAATCGCAACAGTCCGCGAACTGCTCGGTTTCGGTACGCTATTTGGCATTTCAATCTTGGGGCCAAGTTGGGTGAATTGGACCTTGATGATCATGCCGCCGGGTGCCTTCTTCATGTTGGCAATCGTCATTTGGTCTACCAAGAACTTGTTCCCCGACCCCGATGAAGTCGAACTGAAAGGCGGTGCTAAGTAATGACTGAAATACATCCACTAATTATTTTCTTCGCGGCGATTTTTACCAATAACATGATTATGTCGAACTTTCTCGGCATGTGTTCCTTTATCGCCGTATCGAGTGAAATCAAAACATCGCTCAACCTCGGTCAAGCAGTTACCTTTGTATTGACTTTTACCACATTGTTAAACTACTTGGTCTATCACTATATTTTAGTACCGCTCGGCATTGAATACCTGCGCTTTATCGTCTTCATTATCGTGATTGCCGCATTTGTTCAAATCGTCGAAATGATCATCGACCGCTACTTTCAAGCGCTCTACTACGCGCTGGGCATCTTCTTGCCGCTGATTACCGTAAACTGCGCCATATTAGGTGTGTCGCTATTTATGGTCATCCGCAAATACAACCTGTTTCAATCAATGGCCTTTGGCATCGGCTCTGGCGTCGGCTGGACGCTGGCAATCGTCACGATGGCCGGCATTAGAAAGCGCATTGCCAAAAACCCGATTCCCAAGGGACTAGAAGGCCCTGGCATCACCCTAATTATCACTGGGCTTATGGCCTTGGCCTTTGTCGGCTTTAGCGGCATTGTACAAATTCAATAGGAGGATACGATGAACGAAATCATTAAAACAGTCTTATCGATGTCGGCGATTTCGGCTACCCTCGCCCTCTTATTGTCTATTGCCAATAAGACGATTGCCAACTACGGCGAGAAAAAGTTGACGATTAACGACGACAAAGAATTGACGATCGAGGGCGGCGACACCCTACTCAGTTCGCTAATTGAAAACGAAGTCTTTATTCCCTCCGCCTGTGGTGGCAAGGGCAACTGTGGTTACTGTAAAGTTAAAGTGACAGAGGGCGGCGGCGAATTTTTGGCAACCGAAGCCGGCTTCGTCAGCGATAAAGAGCGTCAAGAAGGCATTCGTTTAAGCTGCCAGTGTAAAGTAAAAGAAGATATTAAAATTGAAATTCCGGAACACTTATTTAACGTCAAACAATACGAGTGTACGGTATTTTCGAGCGAATTGTTGACGCCGACCATTAAGCACTTAATCCTCGATTTGCCCGAGGGCGAAACGATGGACTTCAAACCCGGCCAATACATTCAAATTTTAGTACCCGAATACGAGAACAACGAAGAAGACATCTACCGCGCCTACTCCATGGCCGGCCCGCCGAGCAACAACACCCGAATTGAGTTATTTGTCGGTTTGGTCAACGACGGCGTCGCTTCGACCTATGTGCACAATCACATCAAGGCTGGCGACAAGTTTACCATCATCGGTCCGTTTGGCGACTTCTACTACCTCGACAACGACCGCG
>PDWJ01005548.1_pt1 | contig 10304 bp, 7 predicted proteins | sample 1430881 | NCBI WGS metagenome assembly PDWJ01 (sample SAMN01162460, study PRJNA174530) | Oral metagenome, whole genome shotgun sequencing project. | biome: Marine environment; feature: Marine mammal; material: Swab sample of the gingival sulcus; isolation source: swab sample of gingival sulcus... | reverse complement strand
TTTCGCTTAAGTGTTCGGCTAAGTTTTTGGAGTTCATCGACACGATTTTGCTCTCGTATTGCAGTGAGTTGAAGATGTTTTTTAGGTTTTTGCGCATTTTTTCCAGTTCTTTGCTGAGCGCGCCGATTTCATCGCGCGACTGAATGCTGATTGGCGTGTCAAAATTACCGCGCGCAATGCCGGAAACGGCGCTGACTAGCGCCTCGATTGGCCGTGAAATGGTGCGGCTCATCTGGTAATCCAGTACCAAGATTAGAATGATCATAATGAATAAGATTAAAATCAGTTGATTTTGCACCAACTTGGCCGATTTGATAAAATCCGACATCGGCGAAATTAAAATTAGCTTCCAATCGATGTCTTTAACATTGGAGTAGGCGACGATGTACTCGACGCCGTCGATGTTTAATTCTTGTACGCGCGACGTGGTCAGCGTGGCATTATTAACGTCGACCGATGCGATAATTTTTTCAAAGATCGACGCTTTGTCGGCGCTTTCAATTTCGGTAATGACTTTATAATTTTGATCGACTAATACGGCAAAGCCATTGTCGCCAAACTTGATGTCATCGACGATGTCGACGATGTAGTCGACGTAGATGTTGGCGGCCAATACGCCTTTTTTGTCAAACAGGTCGATGTTCGTGGCGACGGCCGTGACGTTTTTGCGCTTGTTGGCATCGCTGTAAACGGAGGTCGTGACGTAAGAGTTTTTATCGATGGCGCTCTGGTACCATGGGCGTTCGGTGACGCGGTAGTCGCCGTCGGGCTGCCAGTTGTAGGCGTCGAGCATCACGTTGTCGGGCATGCCGATAAAGATGCTGATAAAGTCTTTGTTGCTATCCGAATACATGCGCATTAAACGCTTGATTTCGACGGCGTCGTCGAGCTGTTCAATTTGCGTTTTTAAACTAATCAGCACCTCGGATTTTTCGGAAATCCAGGTGCTAATAATTTCTGAATTATAGTGCGCCGACTGTCGGCCGAATTCTTTGGCTTGGCGCTGCGACGAGTCGATCAGCGCATTGATGCTGATAAAGGTAATCGGCAGGGCGGCGATTAGGCCAATCGCCAACATCGTCGCGAGCAGTTTAGTTCTAATTTTTGAAGTCATCTGACATCGCCCTCAAAGACGTAGCCGACGCCCCAAATCGTCTTGATATAGGCCGGCTTTTCCGGGTTGTCTTCAATTTTTTTGCGCAATCGCTTAATCGTCGTATTGACTAGGTTTTCATCATAGTAAGAATCGCCCCAGACATTGGTTAATATCTGGTCGCGGCTCAGTACGATATAAGCGTTTTCGATTAAGTAGAGCAACAAGTTAAACTCTTTGGCGGTAATTTTGACGTCGACGTTGGTCTTATAAATCTTATAGCGCTTTTTGTAGATGATGATGTCGCCAAAGGTGATGATTTCGTCTTTAATGCTGCCTTGATTATACGATTGCGTGCGGCGCAGAATCGCCTTGATGCGCGCCACTAGTTCAACTGGGTTAAACGGCTTGGTAATGTAGTCGTCGGCGCCGACGCCCAAGCCGAGCAACATATCGTTTTGGGAATGGTTACAGGTTAAAAAGATAATCGGAATAAAACTGCTCTTGCGAATTTCTTTGCACAGTTCAATGCCGTTCATACCATCCATGTTAATATCTAGCACGAGCAGTTGAATCGAGTCGTCAAGGTTTTTTAGCGCCGTTTCGCTATTGCTGGCCTTGACGACTTCGATGCTTTCGATGCGCAGAAAGTCTTCGATCATTTCTGCAATTTCAATTTCGTCATCGACGACCATTATTTTTGACATGGGCTCAATTCTCTGTACAGTTTGATGCCGCCAAAGCTTTCGGCTTGACCTTCAAGCGCTGCCACGATGCGCTCCGGCGTGGCCGGAAAGGCGGTTAAATTGACGTTTAAGGCGTGGTTGATGGCGTTCAGTATCGACGGAGCAGGGGCAACCGAAGCCAGTTCGCCAATGCTCTTGGCGCCAAACGGGCCGTGCGGTTCGCCTTCTTCGACAAACAAAATGCGCATATTGGGCATTGATGGCGAATTGACGACGTGGTATTTGGAAAAGTTTTCGCTTTTCAAGTTGCCCTTGTCATCGTAGAGAATTTCTTCGTATAGGGCCATGCCGATGCTCATTTGCGTGCCGCCCTGTACTTGACCTTCGGCTTGTGTGCGATTTATGACGCGACCGGCATCTTGGATGACCAACATGTCTTCAATTTCAACGAAGCCCATGTACTTATCGACTTTGACTTCGGTAAAGCAGACGCCGCTGACTGCCGGATTGGCTTTGGGCTCGTATTCCAGTTCGACTTTTAGAGTCGAGTGCAATTTGTCTTCGCTGTAAATGGCCAGTTCACCATAGCTCATCGGCTCGCCTTTGGCGCTGCTGACAACGCCCTCGCCGGCGCTGATTTCATCCAGTGCACATTGATATTTGTCGGCATAACAGGCCAGCATTTTTTGTTTTAACTTAATGGCGGCCTGTTGTAGTGCCGCACCGCAGACATAGGTGACGCGACTGGCTTGTGTACCGGCCGAATCGTAGGGCGAAACAAAGGTATCGGCCTCTGGAATGTGAATTGACGCCGGGTCGATGTCTAACACTTCAGCGGCGATCTGTTGCATGCTCAAAATCGTACCGCAGCCCATTTCGTGCACGCCCATTTTGACGAAGACATTGCCGTCGGGCATCATTTGAATGTGGACGTTGGTGTAGTCGGGGAACGAGTCGCTGTAACCGTTGCCGTGTGCGCCGATGGCGACACCTAAACCATAGGCGTAGCGCTCGTCGTCCTTTTCTTTAATCGTCTTGATGCGTTCGGCCCAATTAAATTCGCGCTTGCCGATTGTCAAGCAGTCTTTGACCCGCGAATTGCCGATGCCGGGACGGCCGATTTGGTCGACGGCGCCCTCTTCGTATTCGCAGGGGTCAAAGGCGTTCATCAGTCTAAAGTCCACTGGGTCGATGCCCAATTTGCGGGCGGCGTTGCTGAGGTTGATTTCGGTGATGCTGTGAATTTGCGGTGAGCCGTAGCCGCGACAAGCGCCGCCCGGCGTCGTATTTGAATAATAGGATTGTCCGAAGACCCTTTGGTTTTCAATATTGTATAGTCTAAAGGCCTTTTTGGCAGAAGAACCGACGACGCCGGCGGCGTTCGTCATATAGGCGCCGCCGTTAAAGGCAATTTGAATGTCGCGCGCGACGATGATGCCGTCTTTAGTGACGCCGGTGCGAATCCGTTGGATCGACGGGTTACGCGTTCTGGTCGATGAAATCGACTGGGCGCGTTCCATTGCAATTTTTACCGGGCGGCCGGTTTTTAGCGTCGCGAAGCCGCAGACGGTTTCCAATGTCGGTACGCCTTTGCCGCCAAATGAGCCGCCGGTAATCGTCTTGATGACGCGAATTTTGTCATAGGCGATGCCGAGTGCTTTGGCCAATACGTGTTGGACTTGGAAAGCCACTTGACAGGGGGCGTAAATCGTCAGATTGCCAAACATGTCTAAATCCGATACGCAGACGTAGTTCTCGATGGCGGCGTGGTGAATCTTAGGCGTAGTGCCGATGTCTTCAATAATGTAATCGGCTTTGGCAAAACCGGCGTCGATGTCGCCGCAAGATATTTCTTTTTTGAAGCAGAGGCGCTTGTCGTCATCGGCGGCTGGTTCGAGCATGTCGAGTGTGACATCCAGTTCAACTGGCAATTCTTGATAGTTTATCTTCAATAAATTGGCAGCTCTGTCGGCGGCGGCCAAATTCTCGGCCAAGACGATGGCGATGCGGTCGCCGACGCATTTGGCTTCTTCTTGCAAGATGTACTCGTCTTCTAATTGCTTGGCGCCACTGTACCACTGGTCACAGTTATAGAGGCGCTTTGGCACGTCGGCGTGTGTATAGACGGCGTAGACGCCATCCACTTTCATGGCTTCGCTGCTGTCGATGGTTACTTTGGCGTGCGCCTTTTGGCTGGTGATCAGTTTGCCGTGTAACATATTTGGGAAACTGAGGTCACCGGCGTATTTGGTTTTGCCATTAATTTTATTGTCGGCGTCGGGGCGCTCGTAGCTTTTGCCGATGTATTTAAATTGAGATCCCATTAGTTATCTCCTTTCTGCTGGTTGATTTTATCAAAGATTTCACAGATGACGCCTTTGATGGCGCGGCGCTTATAGTGGCGCGAGGCGCGCGTTGGAATGGCTAAGTCGACCGTCTCGGTCGCCAACTCTTGCAGTTCGGCCAGCAGTGTGGCATCCCACTCGCGACCGATGCAGCGCGCCTCTAATAAGTTGGCGCAAATGGCTTTGGGAGCGAGTGATCCAAAGTAGATACTAATGTCCTTGATGCGCTGGTTGTCAAAGCCAACTTGTAGCGCGCAGTTAATCTTGGAAATGGTGACGGCCTTGCGGCTGCCGATTTTATGAAAGGCGGCGTATTGGCGCGTCGTCAAATCGGGGAATTTGATTTTTACCAGAACTTCGTCGTTTTCGATAATCGTTTTGCCGGAGCCGAGTGTAAATTCTTCGACGAGCATTTCGCGGTATTCGCCGTCGGAATTGAGCAGCACGGCCGTCGCCTTTAGCGCTGAACAAGTGGTAATCATATCGGCACAGTGTGCGGCATTGGCGACATTGCCACCGATTGTGCCGCGGTTTCTAATTTGAACTGAACCGACCATTGAAGCGGCCTGCGACAGCGCCATGGCGTACGCCTTGACGACGTCGGAGTATTCGATTTCACTCATCGTCACGGCGGCGCCGATTTCGATGTGCTGATCGACTTTTTTGATTTGTTTTAATTCTTCTAATTGCGTTAAGTCGATAATTGAGTAATCCATAAACTTATTTTTGCGAGCCCGAATGACAAAGTCTGTGCCGCCGGCTAAAAAGTAGGTGTATGGATTGGACTTTTTAAATTTGAGCGCTTCAACTAATTGTTCAAGTGTCGTCGGATTGAGAAATGTGCTATTCATGAGACGCCTCCTTGACATGTGCAATGGCTTCGATAATTTTTGTGTAGCCAGTACAACGGCAGAGGTTGCCCTCTAGTGCGCGGCGAATTTCTAGTTCGGTCGGGTTGGGATTTTGGTAGAGTAGGGCAGTCGCCGAAATGACCATGCCGGGCGTACAGTAGCCACATTGAACGGCGCCATATTTTTTGAAGGCCTTGATAACGGGATCGAGCTCGCCGCGTTTTTCGAGCCCTTCAACCGTCGTAATGCGATGGCCGTTTATTTGTCCGACCATGACGCTGCAAGAAGTGACGGCCTTGTCGTCAAACAGTACGGAGCAAGAGCCACATTCGCCTTCGCCGCAACCCGCCTTGACGCTGGTTAAGCCCATTTCTTCACGCAAAAAATCAACCAGTCGTTGATTGGGGTCGCACTCGCGCGTCACTTCGGCATCGTTTATTACCGTCTTTATAATCATATTACCCTCCCATGTAAATAGATATTTCTAATAATTACATTATATACATAATTGTTAGAAAATTGAATGAAAAATTGTGACTTTTTAATGACAAATGATAAAATGGCGTTATTAATAGGCTTAAAATGTTACAAACGGCAATTTCAGATAATTGTTAATTTATTTATGACATTTTGTCATAAATAAATTATTTTTTATCATATTTGGTCATGGAATGAACATTTAACTTGACAAAATATTAAATATACTTAATGATAAGAGTAGATCAGAAAGGAGAGTTTACCATGAAGAAAATTTTAGCAGTTCTATTGATTGCCATTTTAGTATTCAGCGCGGGTTGTCAAGCGCCGGCGCCTAGTCAAGATGGTGACGCGCAGGGCGAAACGACAGCGGGCACTGCCGGTCAAGCTGAATTTAAAATTAAAGTCGGCCTCGTCACGCCAGAACAAGACATTGCGACGAGATCGATGCGTCACTTTGAAGCAGAACTCGAAAAATTGACTGATGGACGCGTTGAAGTTGAATTGTTTCCGGGTGGCGCGCTCGGCGGCAGCGGCGACATTTTCAATGGCGTTCAGGACGGCAGCATTGAAATGTGCGTAAACATCTATCCGCCATTTGCACAGTTCACAGATGCATTTTTACTTTACAATCTGCCCTATCTATTTAGCAGTAAAGAAGTTGCCTTTGAATTTTTGGATGGCGAAATTGCCCAAGAGATCGCAGCCAGCATCGAAGACAAGGGCTTTAAACAGTTGGCTGTATTTGACGGTGGCTATCGCAATGTGTCAAATAACAGACAACCGGTCACCAAGCCGGAAGATTTAGTTGGCCTGAAAATTAGAACTTTGAACAATCCGGTTCAGTTGGACTACTTCAAGGCGTTTGGCGCCAACCCGACACCGCTGCCTTACGGCGACATTTACGTCGGCTTGCAGACCAAGACCATCGACGGGCAAGAAAACAGCTTTAGCAATATCGCCAGCATGAAGTTCAACGAAGTTCAAAAATACGTCACCGATACGGGGCACATGTTTGACCCGGTCGGCATGTTCATCAACACGTCGATTTACGACGCCTATCCCGACGACATCAAGGCCGCGATTCAAGAAGCTGCTGCAAGTACGCAGAAATTCAACCGCGAGTTGGCAGTTACGTTAGAGGAAGAGAGCATTGGCAAAATCAGCGAAACAACCGAAATTACTTATTTAACTGACGAGCAAAGACAAGTTTTCATCGACATTACGCGTCCAACTTATCAGAACTTTGAAGAAAAGATCGGTAAAGAATTACTCGATAAGGCACTCGCCAAAATCAAAGAAATCGAAGACAGCAAAAAGTAATATTGACTTTTTAAGTGGACGGCGAGGTGCTTTGCGCCTTGCCGTCTGTTGCCTTTAAGGTGTTGTCGCATTGCGGCGTCACCTGTTAGCTATACGTTTCGGTATTGGAGAGCAAAATGAAAGTACTAAAAATGTTAGATGAACACTTGGAGGAATGGATACTAGTCGTCACCTATACGCTGATGCTATTGATTGCCACCGCCCAAGTGTTTTTTAGATACGTCATCAATTTTTCATTGTCGTGGAGTCAAGATTTATTGACTTATATGTTTATTTGGTCGGTGTTTATCGGCGTTGCCTTGGCGGTTAAAAAGCGTCGCCATATTCGGGTTGAACTGATTCATATCGTCATCCCCGACAAGTGGAAAAAGTGGGTCAATGTGTTTGCTAATTTGGTGTTTATGGCCTTTTGTTTAATCGTTAGCTACTATTCAATCATTAAAGTCTACAAGTTGATTTTTGTCAATCCGCAAATTTCGGAATCGACTGGGCTTTCGATGTGGATGATTCAGATTGCCGTGCCCTTGGGTTTACTGTTGACTGTCTATCGCTTAATCGTCGACACGAAGCTATTGCTGACATCTGATGGTCAGATTGCCAGCGGACAGGCATTTGTCGCAGAGGAGGAATAATGCAGATACTAATTTTAGTTGGCGCCTTTGCAATATTTGTCTTTTTGTCGGTGCCGATTGGCATCGCCATCGGTATGGCGCTTTGCTTGTTCGCCTTTAGCGGCGGTCAGATGGGCATGGATTATATCGCCCAGTCAATTTTTTCGTCGATGAATAGCTTTCCGTTAATTGCCATACCATTTTTTATTTTGGCGGGCTCCTTGATGGAGGGCGGCGGGTTATCAAAGCGCTTAATCAAATTGTCAAATTCATTAGTCGGCCACTTTACCGGTGGTTTGGGCATCGTCACCGTGCTGACCTGTATTTTCTTTGGCGCCATTAGCGGCTCGGCCATCGCCACCGTGGCGGCCATCGGCACTATTATGATACCGGCGATGGAAGAACAGGGCTACCCGCGCTCTTTTGCGACCGCGCTGACGGCGGCGGCCGGTGTGTTGGGTACGATTATTCCGCCCAGTATTCCGATGGTTATGTACTGCGTCGCCTTGCCGACGGCATCGCCCGGCAAAATGTTTATGGGCGGCGTCGGTCCCGGCTTGCTGGCGGGCTTTTCGCTGATTTCGCTGGTTTACTATTACGCCAAGAAAAACAATTATACCGATAAAAATGCCAAGTTTAAATTTAGCGAAGTCGGCAAGGCTTTCGTCGACGCCATCTGGGCGCTGTTGGTACCGCTGATCATTATTGGCGGCATCTATGGCGGCGTCTTTTCGGCCACCGAAGCGGCTGTCGTGGCCTGCGTTTACGGCTTTTTCGTCGGTCAATTCGTCTACAAAGAGCTGTCGATAAAGGCGACGACGCGCGCGTTTATCGCATCCGGCATCACCGTGTCGTCGATTTTAATCGTCGTCGCCACCGGTTCGGTCTTGGGTAAAATTTTGACGGTTGAAGGCGTGCCGATGATGGTTAAAAATATGTTGACTTCGATGAGCAGCAATGTCTTTGTGTTGTTAATCGTCATCAATCTAATTTTGTTAGTCGTCGGTTGCATTATGGAGACATTCACGGCCATCATCATTTTGAGCCCAATTCTCTATCCAATCGTCGCCCAATACGGCATCGATATTTATCACTTTGGCGTCATGATGATTTTGAACTTGTCGATTGGCTTTATCACGCCGCCGGTCGGTTCAAACTTGTTTGTCGCCTGCGGTATATCGGGCATGAAATTTGAAGATTTGGTCAAGGCGATTTGGCCGTTCTTGCTGGCGCATTTAGTCGCGCTCATCTTAGTCATATTTTTACCGCAAATCACCTTGTTTTTGCCGCAGGTTTTACCGAAGATTTTTGGCATGTAACCGATTGCTTAGGCCGCCTTTAGCACGCGTCGTTTGATTGGTGTTTTGGCGCTGGAGTCGCTTAAATGGCAGTATCTCTTAGGGGCGCTATGCGACTTAGGAGTGGTATGATAGAAACACTTGTAAGCATCACGAAAGCAAAGGAGGAGTAGCATGAACAAGGACACAAAAGCAAAACTGCGACTTGGCATCTTTATACCGATGGCCACCATCTTTGTCGCCGCCATCATTTTGGGCTTGGTTGCGCCCAAGGCGTTTTTCGATGCTGAAAACGCCATTGTGCAATACGCCTTCGACAGTTGGGGTTGGCTATTTCAGATTAGCGGTAACATCTTCTTAGCAATTTGTCTGTGGGCGATGTTTTCCAAGTACGGCAATATCAAGTTGGGCGGTAAAAATGCCGAACCGACTTTGAGCAAGTGGAACTGGTTCGCCATTTCTTTGACGGCCGGCATTGCAACCGGTATCCTGTTTTGGGGTATTGCCGAACCGATTACCCACTTTATGAGCCCGCCCGACGTTTTGGGACTAGAACCGGGTTCAGAGGGCGCCGCCATGTTTGCAATGGGACAGAGCTATATTCACTGGACCTTTATTCCCTATGCGATGTATTCGATTGCCGGCTTGGCGATTGGCTTTGTCACCTACAACATGAAAAAGTCTTATTCAGTCAGTGCGACCTTATATCCAATATTTGGCGATCGCGTCAACGGTTGGGTCGGCACGGTCGTCGACAACCTCTGTTTGTTTGCCATGGCCGGTGGCGTCGCTGCCGTTCTCGGCGTTGCGACCATGCAAATTACGGCCGGCTTGAACAATTTATTTGGCATTCAGCCCGGTAAAGCAGTTTGGATTGCCGTAGTCGCCGTCATCGTACTCACCTACGTCATCTCCAGTTATACCGGCCTCAATCGCGGCATCAAGTTCTTAGCCGATAAGAATTCCAAGTTATTTATTGCAATGTTAATCTTTATCTTCCTGTTTGGACCAACCAAGTTTATCTTGTCATTGGGCACGCAGAGCACGGGTTATTTTCTCGACAACTTCTTTACGCGCACCCATTTCTTGAGCCCGATTGAAGGATCGATGTGGCCGCGTTGGTGGCCGATTTACTACTGGGCAATTTGGCTCGCTTACGCGCCGCTAACCGGTATGTTCTTGGCTAAAATTTCCAAAGGTCGCACCATTCGCGCCTTTATGACCGTCAACCTCATTTTGCCGGCGTCGTTTGGCATGTTCTGGTTTATGGTATTTGGCGGCGCGGCAATCGATTTAGAAATGAAAGGTGCTGGCATCTGGCAGGCAATTCAAGAAACGGGGTTAGAAGTATCGGTCTTCGAGTTCCTCAAGAACTTCCCGCTGTCTACGCTGACTAGTGCGATATTTATCTTGGCCATTTACGTTTCGGTGGTAACCTTGGCCGACTCGATGACGACCACGGTATCATCGCTTTCGACGACGGCGCACAACAACGCCGAAATCGAGCCGCCATCGCGCGTCAAAATTTTTTGGGGTACCATTATGAGCTCGATGGCCATCATCAATTTATTGGCCGGTTCAGCCGGTGAAATCAGCGGTATTGACGCCACAAAACAAATT
>PDWJ01018591.1_pt1 | contig 10309 bp, 15 predicted proteins | sample 1430881 | NCBI WGS metagenome assembly PDWJ01 (sample SAMN01162460, study PRJNA174530) | Oral metagenome, whole genome shotgun sequencing project. | biome: Marine environment; feature: Marine mammal; material: Swab sample of the gingival sulcus; isolation source: swab sample of gingival sulcus... | reverse complement strand
CCCGCATCATTTTTTCTAGATGTCCCATTCGTCTAGAGGCCTAGGACACCGCCCTTTCACGGCGGCAACAGGGGTTCGAATCCCCTATGGGACGCCATCCGTTTTTGCTCATCAAATAAGAAATTTTTAAATACTAAGATCTATCCTCTGCAAGAACAGCGTAAACAAGTGCTCCACTGCTTCCGGGTTTTCGCTGAAATGGTGATTGTCATTGAGTAAGTGCAAAATACAGTTTGCCTGTCGGGCATAGCGTATCGAATGCTCGTAAAGTACGGTCGTATCGTGCCAACCATGTACGATTTCCAGAGTATTAATAGCTGTGGTAAATCGTTGCTGCCGGTAGCGCGGTAAAAATAATGCCGGTGCCATTAAAAATACCCCTTTCAGCAAATGTTTATCGGCTGAGTCGGCAGCAATTAACGAGGCGTATCCCCCCATACTGGAACCCACCAGGCAAAAAGGCTGCTGCTGCCGGCTGACCACATCGATCAGACGTTGTGCGCGAATATCGGGATCCAATGTGTCCGTATAGTCAACACTGTGAGACTGCCAACCCTTTGCCTTGACAATCTGTGTAAGTTGACGGATTTTTCGGCCGTCCGGTTTGCCCTGACGGCCATGCGAAAAGATAATTTTTTTCATCATCCAGCCCCGCGTGAAGTATTAGCGATTAAATATAATAAAAATTTATACTATTAGGCTACAATACAATAATTAATTGGTTTTAACTTTCCCTTAACCGGATGTCCATTCTATAATAGATTTTGCTATTAACAAATGAAAGGAATAAATTATGTTATTTTCCCGACGCGGTTGTAATTTTATTGGCTTTGTTGCTTGTTATGCAGTGATTGCCGTTGCTTATTTTTATATGGAGAAATATTTGTTTTTAAACCCTTGCCCGCTGTGCTATGCGCAACGTATTGCTTTTGGTATTATCGGCTTTTTCTTTTTGCTGGCAGCTATTTTCCCGGGCGGCAGACTGGGTGGTAAAGTAAACGGTATTATTTTATTTTTATTATCCGCAGGTGGAGCCGCTTTATCCATCCGGCATTTATATTTACAGCATCTTCCCAAAGGACATTCGTCCGGCTGCGGTAAGGATTTTTACGCCTTGGTTGAGAGTACACCGCTTGCTGAAACAGTGCAAACCATGTTGCTGGGTAGTGGTGATTGCGGCGATATCCAATGGACTTTTTTAGGATTAAGTATTCCCGGATGGGGTTTGATTGCCTTTATCGGCCTGGCATTTTGGGGGCTGTTTCATAATGCTTTTCGCCACTAAGAATACGGCGGCTGAGCATCGTATTGCCGGCTGTCTTTAAGTAGCTGATGCAAAGCACCTACCTTATTACTTCTCTGCCAACAGCAGAGCGCATAGCCGATGCGGTTTGTCAATTACAAACAGATGTGACGGCAGGATATCATATTGGCCAATTATTTTTTTACAGCGATGCCGTGGTATTAGGTACATTAGAAAAATATCCAGCAGTAATGCAGGACTTGTTGGACATTGCCGAGGATAACCATATTCCACTGCATCTATGCAGTGCCGGTTTCCAGCAACGCAATTACCGGTTAAGTGCATTGGCAACGCAAGATTTTAGCTTTAAAGGGCTGGGACAGTTTATTGTCGAAAGCCAACACGTCGATGCACTCAGGGTTTTTTAAGGGTTACTTGCGATGACTTATACCCACTTGATTGCCCTGACAAAACCGGCTAATGAATTACAGACAAAAGAGTATTTGGATATTGCCTTGGTCAGTGCTTCTTATGAGATAAGCACCGCGGTTTTTCTGACGCATCCTGTTATCCATAAGTTACAACAGACTGAAACAGCTTTATTAAGACAAACTTTTAATATGCTGGCAGAGTTTTCCATTCCTTTATTTACCGAACCTTTATTTACCGAACCTTTATTTACCGAACCTCTGCTTGCTGAAAACCATACTCGTTTATTTGGACAAGTTATTACGGCGATTGACTTTGACGCGTTATGTCGGCAAAGTAAACATCTTTTACTATTTTAACTTATTGTTTTAACTTATTGTTTTAACTTATTGTTTTAACGCAGCTATTTTACAATCATTTGATAAAAGCATCATTTGATAAAAGCATAACCGCACTACAAAGTTAAATCTGGGAAGCAATAAAACACAAGTAACAAGACAATAAAAAACGCCACGGCTTAATTGTCGCGGCGTTTTTTTATTATGTAAAATTCTGGTTATGCTTTACAATCACTGCACATGCCATAAAGTACCATATTATGGTCTTCAAGCTCAAAACCCAATCTCTCGGCAATTTTCTTTTGATCCTGTTCCAGCTGCTCGTCAAAAAACTCGACTATTTTGTTGCACTTGACACAAATCAAATGGTCATGATGGTCACCGGTTTCCAGTTCAAATACCGCTTGTCCGCTCTCAAAATTGTGCTTAACTAAAATACCTGCCTGCTCAAACTGTGACAAAACCCGATATACGGTTGCCAGGCCAATTTCATGCCCGTTATCACGCAATGCGGTAAACACATCTTCGGCACTGTAATGCCGTTTTTCTCCTGCATTTTGAAATAGTTCTAAAATTGTTACTCGCGGAATAGTTACCTTGAGTCCAACATTTTTTAATGCTTTCATTAATAATCTCCTGTAAGTTTAATCAACCCTTTTATACTAAATTGATATATAATACACGATTATTTGAATTTACGATAGTATCTTATTTACATTAAGATATCTCAAACAAAAGCTTTATAGACCTGCTCGACAGATTTATCGAAGTTTTTTTTAACCCTTATTTTTGGAGATGTTTATGCGCAGACAACGCTTTGCAAAAATTATTGCGACGTTAGGTCCGGCAAGCAATGACCCTGAGGTCATGGAAAGTCTATTTAAAGCCGGTGTTGATGTATTCAGGTTAAACTTTAGCCACGGTTCACATCAAGATCATAAAAAAAATATTGAGCATATACGTGCCTTAGAAAAAAAACTAAACCACCCCATTACTATTTTTCAGGATTTACAGGGGCCGAAGTTTCGTGTGGGCACTTTTGTCAAAAATAACATCACTTTGACTGAGGGCCAGAAATTTATTTTTGACAATGACGAAACACCGGGGGATCAAACACGCGTTTTTTTGCCGCATCCGGAAATCTTTGAGGCGGTAAAAGTCGGTGATCGCTTGCTGATCGATGATGCCCGTACCAGCTTTGAAGTTACAGCAAATAATGGTTCGGTCATTGAAACTCGTTACATTTACGGCAAAACAATTGCTAATAATAAAGGTGTTAATATGCCGGATACGGTACTTAATGTGCCGATATTAACGGAAAAAGATAAAAACGATTTACAATTTGGTTTGGCACATGGTGTGGATTATGTTGCCTTATCATTTGTGCAGCGTGCGACCGATATGTTGTATTTGCGTGAAAAGGTGGGCGACAAAGCCGGCATTCTTGCCAAAATTGAGAAACCTTCTGCATTAGAAGATATTGAGGGTAGTTGCTACGCGTGCCGAGGCCAGTGATGTCAGCACTGCCATTAGCGAAGGTGCCGATGCCGTTATGTTATCCGGTGAAACGGCAATGGGCAAATATCCGATTGATGCCGTCAGGTTTATGAACCGCGTGATTGTAGAAACTGAAAAAGACTCTCGTTATCAGCGTAGTATGCGCCGCCATTATAGTGGTGAGGCAACCTGCACTGAAGATGCCATCTGCCAAGGTGTTAAAGCCGTGGTTAATGCCATGCCAATTGTGGCAATGGCTTGTTTTACCACCTCAGGTGGTACGGCAATTCGCCTAAGCCAGGAACGTGCCCTAACACCCTTACTGGCCATTACCCCACATATTAATTTAGCACGTCGTTTACAAATCCATTGGGGTATTGATGTTGGTGTTTGGGGGGATATCAAACGTTTTAAGACTGTGGTTGTTGCAGCTATTGACGCAGTTTCTAAGCGCGGTTACGGCAAGAATGGCGATTGGGTTGTTATTACGGTAGGAACGCCGTTTGGACACGCCGGCAGTACCAATACGCTGCGCTTGGCACAGATTGGTGATGATTGCCAACTTCATGAATCAATTGGCCCATTAAATACGAATACCTGTTAATCGTTGGTACAAGCTGACTGCATACGAGTCTGTCATCCCTGAAATATAATCAATAATTTTTAATGTCCGCGTATAGGTATCCGTAGCAAATTGACGATTTTCGCCGATAAATCGTGTCGGCAGCAGGTTAATAAGCATCTGGCTTGCTGCCTTGGCACTTGAACGACGATATTGGGCAGCGGCCACATCCTCAGCCGCCTGACAGAACATCTGCATAAGCTCCCCTAAAATACGATAGCCGGCAATTTCTATTTCCACCACTGCCGAGCAGCTATAAATATTTTCCATGGCAAAATCTGTCAGGCACTTTAATGGCTGCTTAAACGGAATATTTTCAACAATGCTCTGGTGATAATCGCCTGCCAGTAATTGTTTTTCATGGGTTATAAAAACAGCAACAGCTTGTTGTACCAAGGTGCCAATCGCTTTAGCACGCAGATAACTGATTTTATCACTGTTACTCTGCATAGCGGCTAAGGCGGTATCATTTAAATTATCCACCAGAGGGGCTAATAATGCATAGGCCGTGTCAAAATGAATTTGTTTAATTTGATGGGCATCTTCGATATCAATAATGGCATAGCAAATATCATCGGCAGCTTCCATCAAATAGACCAGCGGATGACGTGCCCAGGTTTGGGCATTATAACGATGTAGCCCCAGCTCATCAGCGACCTCATTAAAAAACATTAAATCGTCTAATAGCAGCCCATTTTTCTTATTGGCAATCCGCGAGTTATCACGATGGCGCTGAGTGCAGGGATATTTTGTAAAAGCCCCTAATGTTGCATAGGTTAATTGCATACCACCGTATGTATCGGGATTTTGTAACCGTGTCAGGATGCGAAACCCCTGGGCATTACCCTCAAAATTAACCAGATCGTCCTGTTGCTCATCGCTAACTTGTGCACAAATTGCTTGGCCAATATCACATTCGGTAAAAAAAGCACGTATAGCTTCCTCACCAAAATGTCCGAATGGCGGGTTGCCAATATCATGCGCTAAACAGGCCGCCGCCACAATACTGCCAAAATCTTCAGCAGTCAAATGAGGCAAATGATAGCCGGTAGTAATATGCTTACCCACCAGTGTGCCCAAACTACGCCCGACACTGGAAACTTCTAACGAGTGTGTCAGCCGGGTACGCACATAATCATTTTGTGCCAAAGGAAAGACCTGGGTTTTATCTTGCAGCCGCCTGAACGCTGAAGAAAAAATAATCCTGTCCACATCTTTTTGAAACGCGGTACGGTCATGTTCGTTGCTTCGTTCTGCCTTTCCAAGGCGCTTATCAGATAGTAGTTGCTGCCATTGCATCATAAAATCAGCCTAAAAATCAAAAAAAGTTAAAATACTATTTTATGCAAAAACAGATAAATAAAAAATATTTTTTTTGATACTTGCTAAATTTAAAAAAATGCGTACAATACGCCACTTCAACAGAGTGGGTCGTTAGCTCAGTTGGTAGAGCAGTTGGCTTTTAACCAATTGGTCATAGGTTCGAATCCTATACGACCCACCAATCTCTTTATATATGCTTTTATTTACACACCACCCATTTGTATTAACAATAAGAAACCTTTTTTAATGTTGCAATCGGCATATACCCAGTACAGCTAATGAAACTGAATCTTGCCCCGCTCACTATTGAACAATTTCTTGCCGATTACTGGCAGCAAAAACCGGTTATTATCAAAGGCGGTATCGTCGACTTTAATAATCCGCTTGAAGCCGATGAATTAGCAGGATTAGCGGCCGAAGCGCATATTGAGTCACGCTTAATTTCTCTGCAAAATAACACCTGGCATGCCGAAAGCGGGCCGTTTGCAGATTATGATGCCTATGATACCTATGGTGATAAAAATTGGACACTGGTAGTCCAATCCGTAAACCACTGGATTCCAGCCGTTCAAGATTTTGCCAAACTGTTTGATTTTATCCCCCAGTGGCGGTTTGATGACGTGATGGTTAGTTTTGCTGCACCGGGAGGCGGGGTTGGCCCTCATGTGGATAATTACGATGTATTTATCTGCCAAGGTTCCGGACAACGGCGTTGGCAAGTAGGTCATAAAAATGCCGGCAAGGAAGTCATTGCCCATAAAAAACTCCTGCATGTGGAAGCCTTTACAGCGATCATTGACGAAATCGTCAGTCCGGGAGATATTCTCTATATTCCGCCCGGTTTCCCACACGAGGGCATTAGCCTTGATCAATCCATGAGCTTTTCCGTAGGCTATAAATCTACCCATGCGACGGAATTATTATCAGGATTTGCGGATTATTTAATTGATTTTGATAAGTCTCCGGCATTGTTATCAGACAAACAACGTCAGCAAAGCTTTTATGGACAAATTAATGCCGGCGATTTTACACGTCTACAACAGTTTTTACAACAAACACTCAATGATAAGAATCAATTAGCCGACTTTTTTGGCATTTACTATTCTCAATCATTCAGTGAACTCGACCTTGCCCGACATGCCTATGATTTTACAACATGGCTAAGTATTTTTGCCAACACACCGTTGCAAAAACTTTATGCGGTAAAAACCCTGTATGTAGAACATACTATCAACCAAGGTATCTTTTACGTAGACGGTGAGCGCCACCAACTGGACGTCAGTCCCGAACTGATTCGCACTCTTTGCGACAATGCTCAATTAACCATGGATGAAATAATTACCCATAAAAATAACGAAGCGGCAAATAACGAAACGGCAAATAACGAAGTGATTCTACATTGGCTATGGCAAAGTACACAGCGGGGCTATTGGTATTTTGCTTAAACGCTTAAATACCCCTTAATAACTCCCCCTTAACAACATCTGTCCATAAAATCCTGTAAATCATCCGGCAGCTCTGCCGATACATGAATGATTTCATCAAATGCCTTAAAGCGGATTATATGAGCATGCAAGAACATTCTCGGTAAACCCAATTTCTCCAGAGCCCGATTCCATTTGAAATCACCGTATTTATCATCCATGGCAATCGGGTGTTTATTGAGTGCCGAATGGACACGAATTTGGTGCGTTTTCCCGGTTTTAATGACCACCTGCATCAAGGTGGTTTTGGCATAATGCTCACGCGTAGTAAAAATACTGATACTCTGCTTATCCCCCCCTTCGATAACTTCTTCAAATTCACCCTGGGCATTCATACGTGAGACGCTTTGCTTTTCAATCGGGGTATCAATGAGTAACTCGTTGGCAGCCCATGTGCCTTTAACCAGTGCTAAATACTGTTTATGGATTTCGCCTGCCATTGATAAGGCCTGAAAGGTATTTAACGCTGTACGGGAATTGGCAAGCACCAAACAGCCCGAGGTATCTTTATCCAGCCGGTGGCACAGTTCCCAGCCATCCCCGGGAAAAGCCCGCCGCACGACATCAATGACACCATAGCGGTTTTTACTGCCGCCATGCACGGCAATACCGGCAGGTTTATTCAGTACCATAAAATTTGCGTCTTGGTAGAGCACCGCATTTTGTATGTCGGTAATGGCCTTTTCAGGCACAAACGGAGCACTGCCGGTTTGTATGGTAATAGGAGGCAAACGCAGTATATCGCCCTCACTGACACGGCTTTCGGCTTTGACCCGTTTTTTATTCAGGCGGGCAAAATTCGGCGCAGGTAATTGTCAATGCGCTGCCCGTCAAAGGCTGCCTCAATGGTTAAATGACGCACGCCAAAGCTTTCGACTTGCGGCTGTGCTTGGGGATTTTTTTTCGGCTGTCGTTCTTGAGATAATTTTTCTGTGCTTTTGCCGTGAGCAACATGGCGATTTACTTGCTGTTTTTTGGCAAAATGTTTTTTTACCCCGGCCTGATTTTGGGTTTTATGCTTGCCTTTGGCCGATTTCGACACGGCTTTAAAACTGGTATTTTTGCCCTGTCTACCCTGTCCATCTTGCCCAACTCGCTTACTGTTGCGTGCCGGTTTACTGTGTTTGCCTTGCTGTCTTTTCATGCTGTCGTTTTACATTGTTGTTTTATGCTATCGTTTTATGTCGTTGTTTTATGCTGCTGCCTAAAATCCTTTATGTTGTTTAATAGCGGCATAAGCCCGATTAATAGTATCGATTTTTTGCTCGGCAGCCTGTTTTTCGCTGGCATCGGCCTGTCCCAATTTATCCGGGTGATAATGATTTAACAGGCGTTTTCTCGCCTGTTTAACGGTGTGGCTATCTGCCGATTGCGCCACCCCCAATTCACGGTACGCCCATGTTAAATCAGTATCGTTGGATGAAGGAACGGTATTTTTCCTGGTTTGCGCCTGAGTCAATCGCCGGGCATGGAAAAAGTAAAAGTAAATACCCGGCAAAATAATCGCCCCCAGCCATTTACCAAAATAAAAACCAATGACAATTAATACCAGATAAATAACTGTCTTCATCATTTCCCCACATTAACGACGAAAGAAAAAGCAGGCAATACGGCGATGGTAATACATTACCGCAAAGGTAACAGCAGTGAAAAATACGATACTCACTAATTTTGCCCCGTTATAACTTAGCGATAATTGCGATTCACTACCCACGTCAAAACTACCAGTCATAATAATTATATTTTTCAGCTGGTCTATGCCGTATAAAAAGAAAAACAAGCCCATTAAAAAAATAGTCAGCTCTACTATTTGCTGAAAAGTTATGCCTTCACTGGACTTTATAGTGAGCAATTGCGCATCTTTCGCCGCCAGTCTTAAAAAGGTATAAGGCATCTGCCACATCGCAGCCAATAATCCCAGGAAAAGCAATACACCAATGATATATCCTGTTTTATTAAACGTCTGATACCCATCTGAAAATAGCGATATTGTCAATACAGGAATCAATCCATGAATTGCCCCTAACCCTATAAAAATTAAAATTAAACGATAAAGCGTTATAACCAATGCCATATTTTTCTCCTTGCGAATATTTTACAGTAACTGACAATTATATTGCGAAAAGAAACGATCATCAGTCATAATATGCAGCTTACGTGATTGAGCTTGACAAATCAGCATGCGATCAAATGGATCGCGATGATGCATAGGTATTGTTTTTAATAATACGGCATCGCTTGCTGAAAAATCCAAATGTTCAAAATGTCCACATTGTACTGCTTCCATAACATCAAACGGGATATGCAATTTACCGATTGATGACTTAATCATCAGTTCAGCAATACTTACCGCACTGACATAAACCGTATTATCAGGTGAAGTCAGAAGCTGACATCTTTTTTCGCTTAACATATCAGAATTTGCCAATGCCCATAGAAAAATATGACTATCCAGTAAGATTTTCATCGCCACATTCATCATCGTAAAACATTGCATTAATATCTGCGTCTTCCCCGGTCATAATTTCCATAAAATTAGCAGGAAATAGCATCTGACCATTATACAAGCCTAATTTTACTTTAGGCTTTTGCTGATGAATAACTAAATCAATTAGCGGTTTATTATTTTTAGCAATGATAACTTCTTCACCCTCACAGACTAACGCAATGAGTTTTGATAAATTGGCTTTAGCCTCTGCAACATTGACTATCACTGTAGCACCTCTTTAGCAGTATTAATGGACGTTTAGGATAAAGCAAAAACAAAAGTTGGTCAAGTTGGTCAAGTTTTTATGACAAGTAGAACTTACCGTAACGGTTTAGGCAGAACAAAACGAATCGTTTCTTCTCGTCCATCCAGTTGTTCAACATGAAAACGGTCATAGGCTTGTAAATGTTTAATGACATTCTGTACCAGCACTTCAGGAGCTGATGCCCCGGCTGTTACACCGACGCGTTTTGCCGCCTCTAACCAGTTATCATCAATGTCATCGGCATTATCAATTAAGTAGGCGGTAACACCGTTAATTTCAGCCAGCTCGCGCAGACGGTTACTGTTTGATGAATTCACCGAACCCACCACCAGTACTAAATCACAATTTTTTGCCAGCTCGCGCACGGCATCCTGACGATTTTGGGTAGCATAGCAAATGTCGTCTTTACTGGGGCCTTTAATATGGGGAAATCTTCTGCGTAATGCCCGGATAATTTCCCGGGTTTCATCTACTGATAAAGTCGTTTGCGATACATAGTAGAGATTTTTTTCATCTTTAACGCTGAGGGTTTCGATATCCGCCTCGGTTTCCACCAAATACATGCCGCCGTCAGGGTTGCTGTACTGTCCCATTGTGCCGATAACTTCGGGGTGTCCGGC
>PDWJ01006770.1_pt1 | contig 10310 bp, 10 predicted proteins | sample 1430881 | NCBI WGS metagenome assembly PDWJ01 (sample SAMN01162460, study PRJNA174530) | Oral metagenome, whole genome shotgun sequencing project. | biome: Marine environment; feature: Marine mammal; material: Swab sample of the gingival sulcus; isolation source: swab sample of gingival sulcus... | reverse complement strand
ATGACAAGAACTCACACAGAAGTGCCAGACACATAGATAGTGGCTGACGATGTTTTGTATACGCAGAGGTGACAGGCGCACTTGCTCTCAACATGTTCTAAAAGGTGCCAGGCACCAATATTAATGACAAAACTAACATAGAGGTGCCAGGCACGTAGATAGTGGCTGATAGTGTTTTGTATACGTAGCAGTGCCAGGCACGCTTACGCACTGTAGGTCATTACAGCAAACTGCACAATTGTGGCAGAAGGCTGTATTTTAATTGCAAATGTGTTATATTATAATTGTGCCAGGCACCAATATTTGGCACCAATATTTGTGCAGTTAGGGAGGTTAGTATGCATTATAAATTTTCAAAGTTCGCTCGCAAAGTTATCGTGTTTAATGTGATTCTGACTGCGCTGGTGTTCCTTGTCCACTGTTACAATCTCAATAGCATCATGCAGACGAATGCCAAAATTCATCAAGTCATCGACGAAAAGCGAATCAGTCGTGAAGAGGCGATTGACTACTTACTGGAGCGTGGCGAAGATTTGTTTTTGGGCGACGAATTTTATACGCTATTTGGCATACTCTCATCGTGTGCCGCCCTGCTATTTTCTTATCTATTTGCGCGCAGTTATAATTATATCCACGGTAGCGTAGCCGCCTTGACTAGCTTATTGACGACATTTTTCGGCGGGCTACTGCTGTTTTATCTGATGTTTTCGGGAAAGGCGGGCGATGTGAATTATGCTGATAACATTGCCGATAGGGCACCCAAAAGCGATTGGGAAGCGTTTTTGCACAATAGAAATAGGGACGGCAAGTAAATGAGATTGTTATGAAAAAAGTACTGATACAAACACCAAACACTATTGCTTTAAACGATTTAGTTTTTCAGGGACGCTCTAATTTGTCTTAGCTTAAAGCCGACGCGGATGAAAATGTAAAGATATACGATGGCGAGTAGGGCAAACATGCCGAAAATCGCCTTATCAAATGCTCTTGTGCCGCTGATAAACATAAATAGCTGTGGAATGATTAATGTACAAAAGATGATGAGCAATGGCAAGATGCGCGTTTTAAATATGTGCTCGACCATCGTCAGCTTTGATTCTGTATCGGAAAATATTTCTCGCTCTTCGTCGTTTTCTATTTTGCTGAGCGGTTTTCTAAAATAGTTCCAACCCAGACAAGAACCGCAGTATTTCCAGCCGTAATCGTCAAATAGTTGTAGATAGTCGGCTGTCACCCGCTTGTTTTTATAATCTAATTGATAAATGACATCTTCTGGCTGGCATGCTTCGAATGCGAAAAAACAGGGCGGAAAAAATTTTTTTAATTTCCAGCCGCTTTGATGTTGTCTTCTCAACCAATCGGTTTCTTCGCGATAATCTGCAACCGTAAAAAATCTTATATTTATCATTGTTTTAGCCATCGTATTGCTCTCCTATACTATTTTTAAATAGGCGGTTAATGCGGCGCAGTTCTATTTGCAATATTTTGTTGCCGAGATCTGTAATTTGATAGAGCTTTCGCTTTTCTTGTTCGCTAACGCGGATTATTAGTCCGTCTTTTTCCATTTTAGACAATGTGCCATACATCGTACCGGGGCTGATGGTCACTTCGTTTGCAGTCATTTCTTTTACGCGCTGCGCAATGCCATAGCCGTGTTGCGGTCGTTGTAAGCAAAACAGGATGTAAAAAGCGGTTTCAGACATTGGCACGTATATTCTCTTTAGTTTTGAATCCACCGGTATGCTCCTTTTAGATTACAGCTCGATATATCGCATCTCGATATAAAATATATCGCACTTCGATATATTTGTCAAGGGATTAAAAGGATAAAGGCGAAAGTGCTTCGCTTCAATTGCGATAAAAAGCGAGATCTCTCCACTATGTGCTATGCACTTCGGTCGAGATGACACCCTGTTATGCTCTTTAACTGAATAGTCACGAAAAATATTTAAAAATAGTTGAAAGTTGAAAGTGTAATGAAAAGCTTTAAAGCGGCAAAAAGGCGAGTCGTCGAGATGATATAAGAAGAGCAGGGGCGCCCCCTGCTCTTACAGTAAAAGGCGCTCGCATTATAACGCGAGCGCCTTGATTATTAAGTATTTACTTTTTTCGACTTGGTATTTACATTATTCTGCAATGTAAGCGCCACTAAAGTCAACTGTACCGAGTACTGATCTGTCCCAACCTTGTACTTTCGGTGAAACGAGCATAAAGTCAGTGTAGTGGTAAACCGGGATAACCGGCAATTCAGTCATCAAGATTTCTTGCGCTTTGTAGAGGTTATCAAAGTGCTCTGCGCCTCTCGTCTTAGATGATGCTGACAACAATGCGTCGTATTCAGCGTTGTTGAAGTTCGGGTCGTTGTAAGCGTTTTCAGATGTGAAGATACTCAACAAACCACTAGGATCCATAAAGTCAGTCAACCAGCCACCGCGCGCTACTTCGAAGTTACCCTCTTTACGCGTGTCTTGGAATACTGCCCACTCTTGGTTTTCGAGCTTGATGTTGATACCCAAGTTTGTCTTCCACATTTCTTGAACGAGTTCGGCAACCATCTTATGAGAGTCACTCGTGTTATAAAGTAATGTGAATTCAGGGAAACCTTCGCCATTCGGGTAACCGGCTTCGGCGAGCAGCGCCTTAGCTTCTTCTACCTTGCTGCCGTCTGTAGCAAAGCCGTACGTGCCTGAAGTCTCAAAGAAGTCATTGCCCTTGTCGTCCATAAATCCCGGAGGAACAAAGCCTGCAGCCGGAACTTGACCAGCGCCGAGCGTTTCCGTAATCATTTCGCGATCGATTGCATATGCCAAAGCTTTTCTGACTCTGAGGTCTTTAAACATGTCGAGATCCATGTTGAAGTTGTAGTAGTAAGTACCCAATAATGGGAATACGTAGAAGTTCGGATCTTCGGCGATAAGCTTCGGAATTTCTGCCGTCGGAACTTGTGGGATATAGTCTAACTCGCCTGCTTGATAAGCTTGGTAGGCAGTTGAGTGGTCATCGATGAATTTACCGTAAATCGTATCGATTTTAACATTTTCTGCATTCCAGTATTCAGGGTTTTTAACGAGCTTTAAGCCGTCGCCAATTTTGTATTCAGTCAACATGAACGGACCGTTACAGACGACGCTAGCCGGATCTTTTGCCCATGCGCCATCAGCGCCTGCTTGAACTGCAGATTCTTTTGTCGGCATAAAGTGATAGAATGATAACAAGCTGACGATGTAGTCCGTCGGCGTAGAGAGTTTAACTTCTAAAGTATAGTCATCGGGCGCTGTAACGCCTACTGCGTCGAGTGAACCGCCTTCAACGGCTTCTTGCGCACCTACGATGTTAGTATATTCCCAAATCCAAGCGTATTCAGATGCCGTAGCCGGATCCATACCGCGTTTCCAAGAGTAGACAAAGTCGTTGGCTGTAAGCGGTGTGCCGTCAGACCAGTTAGACTTTCTGAGTTTAAATGTAACGGTCAAGCCGTCTTCAGAAACTTCCCAGCTCTCAGCGATACCCGGCAACACTTCGCCGCTCTTTTCTCTGACGAGACCTTCAAATGTTTGGTTGATGACGTCGCCACCATCGCTCGCACCGTTTAAGCACGGGTCGATTGTTTTTGGGTCAGCGCCGATATTCCAGTTAAATACGACGCCTTCTGCTGCCGGCGCATCAGTTTGCGCTGCCGTCGTCTCAGCTGCTTGCGTCTCAGCCGGTGCATCAGTTTGCGCTGCTGTCGTTTCAGCCGCTTGTGTTTCCGACGGTGTCGTTTCAGTCGGTTGCGAACAACCTGCCAAAGATGCGATGACCAGCGCCATCACCATAATTAATGCTAGCAATTTCTTACTCACGTTTTACCTCCTAAAATAAATGTTTTGTTTACAATTCTATTATAGCATATTTGCTTTATTTAACAAGATGACATGCCACAAAATGCCCCGGACGCACTTCTCTCAGCTCAGTGTTCTGTTGTCGACAGATGTCTTGTGCGTAGCGACAGCGCGTGTTAAAACGGCAGCCGACCGGCGGGTTAATGGGACTTTTTACATCACCTTGTAAAATAATTCTGTTACTCGACGTGCGCACTTTTGGATCCGGTACCGGAATGGCAGAAAGCAGCGCTTGCGTGTAGGGGTGGAGCGGTTCATCGTATAAATCATCGCTCGTCGCCACTTCCATTAAGTGCCCCAAGTACATGACGCCGATGCGGTCTGAAATGTGCTTAACCATCGATAAATCGTGGGCGATAAACAGGTAGGTCAAACCCATCTCTTTCTGCAAATCTTCAAGCATATTGACGACTTGCGCCTGTATTGAAACGTCCAGCGCCGAGATTGGCTCGTCGCAGACAATCAGTTCCGGTTCTACCGCCAAAGACCTGGCGATGCCGATTCTTTGACGCTGTCCACCGGAGAATTCGTGCGGGTAACGGTTGGCGTGTTCCTTTTTTAGACCGACCGTTTCAAGCAATTCATAGACGCGTTCCATACGCGCTTTACCGGGGTGCAGGTTGTGCGTTTCCATGCCCTCGCTGATGATTTCGGATACCGTTAAACGGGTGTTGAGCGAGGCGTAAGGGTCTTGGAAAATCATCTGTAAACGCTTGCGATATTGTAGCATTTCATTCTGTGACAATGTTGTAATGTCTTCGCCATCGTAGATGATTTTGCCGCCCGTCGGCTCATAAAGTCTGACGATTGTGCGACCCAAAGTCGATTTGCCACAACCCGATTCGCCGACCAGACCAAAGGTTTCGCCGCGCTTGATGTTAAACGAAATGCCGTCTACCGCCGTCAAATGTAATTTTTGTTTGTTAAAGAAGCCACCCTTAGTGACGTCGAAGTATTTTTTTAATCCTACAATTTCCAGAAGTGGTCGTTGCTCAGCCATTATACAACCCCCTTTTTGAAGCCTTCAACCTGCGGTGCGCGCGCGTCCAGTAGCCAACACGCCGAAGTGTGGTTATCGTCGACTTTAAACATGGGCGCCGGTTTTTCCTTGCAGATTTGCATCACATTTTCACAGCGCGTCGAGAACGGGCAGCCCTTGGGCGGCGCCAATAGGTCCGGCGGCGAGCCGGCGATTGGCTTCAGGCGCTCCTTGTCCTTTCTATCCATGCGCGGCACCGATTTGAGCAAGCCGATGGTGTAGGGGTGTTGCGGGCTGTCAAAGATTTGCTCCACGCTGCCCTTTTCCATTGGCATGCCGCCGTACATGACGATTAAGTCCTTGCAAGTTTCGGCGATGACGCCGAGGTCGTGCGTAATCAGTATAATCGACGTATTTAACTTTTCTGATACATCGCGCATGATATCCAGTATTTGCGCCTGAATGGTGACGTCCAGCGCCGTCGTCGGCTCGTCGGCAATCAGCAATTTGGGGTCGCAGGACAGTGCCGTTGCGATCATAACGCGTTGTCGCATACCGCCGGAAAACTCGTGCGGATACGATTCGATGCGGCTTCTCGCCTCCGGAATACCGACCAGTTCGAGCATTGAAACCGCCTTTTCAAAGGCTTCTTTACGGCTCATGTCGGTGTGTGTCAGAATGACTTCCATCATTTGATCTTTGATTTTAAAGACCGGGTTAAGCGAGGTCATCGGATCTTGGAATATCATTGCCAGCTCGTTGCCGCGCAGCTCTGACATTTGTCTTTTACTGTAGTTTGTAATGTCGTTGCCGTCAAAGATGATTTGACCCTCTTTGATTTTGCCGGGGTAATCGATCAGCTTCATAATGGAGAGCGACGTGACGCTCTTGCCGCTGCCCGATTCGCCGACGATGCCGAGCACATCGCCCTTTTTAATCTTAAAGTCAATACCGCGTACCGCTTGAACCTCGCCGATGTGCGTATAAAATGATGTCTTTAAGTTTTTAACTTCTAAAATATAATCTTTATTATCAATCATTTTACTATCCCTTTCTAAGTCTTGGGTCGAGTGCGTCTCTTAAGCCGTCGCCGATAAAGTTAAAGGCGAGCATGGTGAGTGCAATCGATAGCGCTGGGAAAAACATTTGGTACGGATACGTGGTCAGTCCAGACAGGGCGTTATTGGCGAGCGTTCCCCAGGACGCCTGTGGCGCCGAGACGCCCAGACCGATAAAGCTGAGAAACGCCTCGGTAAATACTGCCGTCGGAATCATCATCGTCATCGATACGATAATCGGACCCATTGCGTTGGGGATCAAGTGTCTAAAGATAATCCGTCTTTTCGACACGCCCATAACGCGTGCTGCCAGTACGAATTCCTGCTCTTTTAAGGATAGCATTTGCCCCCTGACGAGGCGCGCCATCGATACCCAGTAGACGCTGGACAGTGCGATGACAATGTTGAGCAGACCGCCGCCCCTAAAGACGACCATCAAGAGAATGACGTACAGCACCAACGGTACGGAGTTAATAATGTCGACAATCCGCATCATCACGTTGTCGACCGCGCCGCCCTCAAAGCCGGCGATACTGCCGTAGACGACGCCGATAAAAAGATTGACCATGGTTGCGATAAAGGCGACCAGTAGGGATATGCGAGCGCCGTACATGACGCGCGTCAGCAGGTCGCGACCGAGGTCGTCGGTGCCGAATATAAATTTCTTATTCCACTTGGTCATAGTCGGGTACTTGACGACTTCGCCGTTGTATTCAATGGTAAAATCGTAGTCGTAGCCCTGTTTGTCGGGCAATAAATTATAGGAAAAGTCGAGTTTAACTTCTTCTTTATCCATATTGTAGATATATATTTTTTTTCTGGTGTCGCGCTTTAGCGGATTGAGCTTTAGTCTGTCGATGAGCATGCCGTCGTCTTCTACCAAAAACATGTTGTAGTCTTTTGAAACGTAGAAGTTGTGTTCGCCCACCGTGTAGAGCGCTAAGCGCGGCGGCAAGTTTTTAAACTTGTTCATTTGGTCGGAATAGGTATAGGGTGTAAAATAGGGACCTACTACGCCAAACAAGATAATGAAAATGACGACGATGATACCCGCCATGGAAGACTTATTCTTTTTAAGTCGGCGCCAGGCGTCTTGCCAATAGTTTAAACTCGGTCTAACCGTTTCGTTTTCATCGCCGGTTTGTTCGATAAAGACAAATTTATTATCATCCATTATTTGCCCTCCTTAAATTTAATGCGCGGGTCGATTAAAACGTAGGCGACGTCAACTAAGAAGATCATGATCAAATAGAAGACGGCGTAAAATACCGTAATGCCCATAATTGCCGTGTAGTCGCGGTTTTGAACGCTTTCGACGAACATTCTACCAATGCCCGGTATCGAGAATATTTTTTCGATGACGAAAGAGCCGGTTAAAATGGCGGCGATCATTGGACCAATATAGGTGACGACCGGAATGAGCGCATTGCGCACGGCGTGTTTCATAATGACGGAAAATTCGCTAATGCCGTTGGCGCGCGCCGTTCTAATGTAGTCCTGTCTGAGCACTTCTAGCATACTAGAGCGCGTCAGGCGCGTGACGAACGACAGCGAATAACCAGCAAGCGCCAATACCGGACCGATGTAACTGGCGGGCGTGCTGAGTCCAAAACTGGGAATCCAGCCCAGCTTGCCGGCAAAGAAGTAAATGATGAGCGAGGCGATGACAAAGCTCGGTATGGTAACGCCCAGCGTCGCCATAAACATGACAAAGTAGTCAATTGGCTTATTCTGTTTAAGCGCCGAGATGACCCCCAGCGGAATCCCCAGAATAATGATTAAAATAGAGGCGAGACCACCAATTTTTGCCGAATTTGGAAAACCGGATATTATGAGTTCGTTAACAGTTGTGCCGACTTTAGAAAACGATGGTCCCAGATTAAACGTAAACAACCCTTTCATATAGTCAAAATACTGCACGATGAGCGGGTCGTCGAGATGATATTTTTCGTTTAAGGCGCGCAAAATCTCTTCTGGAACGGGCTTTTCGCGGACGAATGGTCCACCCGGCACTGCGTGCATCATGACAAATGTCAGGGTTGCAATCAGAATAATCGTAACTAGCGTGGAAACGATCCGTTTGACGTAATACGATTTCAAATGAATTCTCCTTTCTTAAATATGGATGAACGGGGTTATAACAATATTGTAGCACAAATAAAAATAAATTTGTATGGTTTTGAAAAGAAATCTCAAAAGTCAGAATTATTTAAATAATAAAGCGACGCTTTAGATTAGCTTTTGCGTCGCTTATTGATATTGATTATTCTTCTCGTTTGATGCTGGTGTTGATCGGGAAGATTTTTTTGAACATAATGCTGACGTTGCAGTATTTTTCTTCTGCCAGCTTCAAGGCTTGTTCCAGTTTAGATTGCTCGATGTCGCCGCGTACGATTACTTCGACGTCGACGCTGCCATAGGCGTGCGGTTTAACCGTTTCGTCGAGGTTTCCGTTGATGTTCGCCACGACGCTTTCGACCGGGCAGCGCATCTTTTCCAGTATCAGTTTAACGTCGACCGATAAACAGCCGCCGAGTGCTGCTAACATGACCGGCATCGGCATAAAACCGGACTCCTCGCCGCCAAATTTTTTCTTGATGTCCATCACAATTTGATGGTTCTTTTCGTCGCTCGCGACGATTTGATACTTGTCTTCAATCTTGCAGACCACTTTTTGTACCATATATTCACCTCTTTCTCCTACATAGTTACAAAATATTCACTATTTATACTTAGCGTTTTTCGAGGGATATCGCTTTTATGCGCTTTGTGTCATTTCGACTGTAGTGGAGAAATCTCGCCTTTACAGTCCCTTTCTATCATCGTGCCAGGTCAATTCTCGGCATCTTCATAATATAGATAAGTGTCAATGGTGTCCAAGTAGACGCCGTCAAAACCCATTGCGATAATTTTGTCGAGATAGCTATTGGCGTCGCCAAAAATAATTCTTTGCCAAGCACTGCGCCAGTATTTGACGTAGTAATTGCCCTCCCAGTTGGGGTTTTCGCAATCCAGCCAGTCGACTTTTTCGGGCGATTCTGAATAGTAATGGCGATAGTCCTCGGCTTCGCCGATCGACATATAGGCAATGATGAGCCTTTTGGCACCAGATTTTTTGCGCTGCAACCGTTCGACCATAGTTTTGCTCAGCGGTTTACCATCGTTGTCAAAGGCGTCGACGATGATTAGGTCGTAATTCGTTTCGGCGATATCATCGACTAAGTCGACGATGTCTGGATAGCGCTGCGGGTTGACCAAATACAAAAAGTTTTGAACGCGTGAAAGCGCTGTAACCGCCGCGTCGTTAAAGGCGATATAATCTCTTTGAACGCCCTTGGGTATGGCGTCGAGCGCCAGCGCGCCAAAGAAGTGTGCGGCGGATGGCACTGTCGGTTGGCGCATTTCTGCTCTTATAAATGCCTCGTCGGTGCTGTAGTCCGTCAGCAAGACCTTTTTGGAATAGTCGGTCAAGTGCTTTAAGCCAGCTCTGATCTGAGCGATTTCTTCGATTGAGCGCGGCACATCGCTGGCGCCGTCACCGCGCATATAGGGTTCTTGACCAAAGCCGTCAATCGCCTCGATGTAGGGCAGGTTGGCTTCTTCACCCGATGAGAGTAGTTCCAAGCCGTTTTGCGGGACGATTAAAAACTCCGCCTTTTTAGTTTTGGCGTATTGGCTGATATCAATTACAAAATTTTGCATTTCGGCGCGGTAATCGGGCGCCAGTGGCGGTGCGTAATGATGGGCGTAGGCAAATTGCGAAAGCGCCAAGACGACCGCCAAAAGCAGTGCGATTGGAGATGATTTCATCTCAGCCCTCACTATTTGCTCTGCAAGTAGGCGACGACTAAGTCTACCGTTTGGTCGAGTCCGTCTAAATGCGTTCTCTCGTAAGAGTGCGACGTGTGAATGCCGGGGCCGATTAAGCCGTGCACAATCGAAGTGCCGCCGCGCAGCGCAGCCGAAGCGTCTGACGAATAATAATTGTAGACGTCAATTTTGTAGTCGATAGCGTTGTCGATGGCGATTTTTTGTAATTTTTTGCGCAAGTTAAAATCGTAGGGACCGGAGCCGTCTTTGGCGCAAATCGTCACGCTGTATTCGTCAGAAACGTTAATGTCGGAGACGACTGCCATGTCGATGGCGAGGTATTCTCTGGTCTTGGGCGGCGTGCCCTCAGTGGCGCCGTGACCGATTTCTTCGTAAGTCGTAATGTAAAAATGGGTGGTGTACTGCGGCGTGATATTTTGCGACAGCATTTGGTCGATGACCTCAAACATAATGCCAACGCAGGCCTTGTCGTCTAAGTGGCGCGACTTTACAAAACCGCTTTCTGTCAAGACGGTTCTGGCATCTAATGCCACGAAGTCGCCGACGGCGATGCCGAGTGCC
>PDWJ01014665.1_pt1 | contig 10311 bp, 10 predicted proteins | sample 1430881 | NCBI WGS metagenome assembly PDWJ01 (sample SAMN01162460, study PRJNA174530) | Oral metagenome, whole genome shotgun sequencing project. | biome: Marine environment; feature: Marine mammal; material: Swab sample of the gingival sulcus; isolation source: swab sample of gingival sulcus... | reverse complement strand
TAGAAAAGTCAATTTTTTAGCAACCACTATCTGTAGGGTTGTCATTTCTGGTCTTTGACAATATATTGCTGTCTTCCCCACGCCCGTGGGGGTGTTTCCGGCAGCGGCAGCGGCAGTGAGCCCGAGGGTATGTCTTCCCCACGCCCGTGGGGGTGTTTCCGTCGTAAACCTCTGTATCTATAAGCTTTTTAAGTCTTCCCCACGCCCGTGGGGGTGTTTCCATCCTGCAGCGCGATTACCCGGATGGTCCCGCGTCTTCCCCACGCCCGTGGGGGTGTTTCCAGACAGTTTTGACACATACGCCTTCACCGGGGGTCTTCCCCACGCCCGTGGGGGTGTTTCTGTTCTCAGATGGATTGGTATTTCTTTTTTTGAGTCTTCCCCACGCCCGTGGGGGTGTTTCCCGATCGGGCCGGTTCATCCGGTGCGCTGGTACGTCTTCCCCACGCCCGTGGGGGTGTTTCTTATTATATTCTGACGTGGAATACACATCATAAGTCTTCCCCACGCCCGTGGGGGTGTTTCCAGCGTCTGTTACGTCGCTGTTGAGATAGTACCGTCTTCCCCACGCCCGTGGGGGTGTTTCCCCCAGACTATCGCATCGAGCCGGTTGGGGCTCGTCTTCCCCACGCCCGTGGGGGTGTTTCCGCAAGGTGGTTGTGGCTCTGGTGGATCGGGGGGTCTTCCCCACGCCCGTGGGGGTGTTTCCATCAACAAAAAGGGCTTCCTGACCACGATAATGTCTTCCCCACGCCCGTGGGGGTGTTTCTGCTCAGAAGCAAGGTCATAGACAGAGCCCGAGGTCTTCCCCACGCCCGTGGGGGTGTTTCCCCACACCGGAAAGGATGGTGGTGTAAAGTCCCGTCTTCCCCACGCCCGTGGGGGTGTTTCTTGTTCTACTGTTTTACGCTCGGGGCATGAGGCGTCTTCCCCACGCCCGTGGGGGTGTTTCTAGACATTGTCTTCCCCACGCCCGTGGGGGTGTTTCCCTCACACAACTTACTTGCCCTATATCCGTGGCGTCTTCCCCACGCCCGTGGGGGTGTTTCCGCCCGGCGGACTTAGGATTCGGGGTCGGCCCAGTCTTCCCCACGCCCGTGGGGGTGTTTCCGCAGGATAAAGACGATACTCCGCAAAGTTAAGGTCTTCCCCACGCCCGTGGGGGTGTTTCTCCTTTAGCGTCAATTCGTGCCTTCTGAGCCATGTCTTCCCCACGCCCGTGGGGGTGTTTCCCGGTAGTCGTCCCACGACTGCTCCTGCCATAAGTCTTCCCCACGCCCGTGGGGGTGTTTCCAAAAAGGCATACCAGGACTCCAAGGGCTTTTCGTCTTCCCCACGCCCGTGGGGGTGTTTCTACCCCGCGATGCTGCAAGAACCAGCGACTACGGTCTTCCCCACGCCCGTGGGGGTGTTTCCGCAAGGTGGATGTGGCTCTGGTGGATCGGGGGGTCTTCCCCACGCCCGTGGGGGTGTTTCTCATAGATGTGTCTCCCGCTCCAGCATTGTAACGTCTTCCCCACGCCCGTGGGGGTGTTTCTACAACTTCCCGTCATGCTCACAGAGGAACCATGTCTTCCCCACGCCCGTGGGGGTGTTTCTGCCCGCCTTTCAGCATGTTACGGACACTACCAGTCTTCCCCACGCCCGTGGGGGTGTTTCCATTATGAAGGTGAAGGCCCTGCAGCCAAAAGAGTCTTCCCCACGCCCGTGGGGGTGTTTCCTCCTTTTCTATGCCCTTTTGCTTATGCTGAGGGTCTTCCCCACGCCCGTGGGGGTGTTTCCTACACACATCCCGCATCTCTACAGCATTTAAAGTCTTCCCCACGCCCGTGGGGGTGTTTCTATGTCGACGATCGCCGCCTGTGGCAGTGCCCGGTCTTCCCCACGCCCGTGGGGGTGTTTCTGGCCGGGAGTATCGCGGCCCGTGCCCGGTCTGGTCTTCCCCACGCCCGTGGGGGTGTTTCCGATTGCGATCCCGCGATTATAATAAAAGGAATGTCTTCCCCACGCCCGTGGGGGTGTTTCTAAATCGTTATCGGATTTATAGTATTGTCATCAGTCTTCCCCACGCCCGTGGGGGTGTTTCTTGCTGCATGTCCGCCGCAAGATATATCGCTGTGTCTTCCCCACGCCCGTGGGGGTGTTTCCATTATTTTGCGCCCTCCTTTTCCGTGCCTCGTGTCTTCCCCACGCCCGTGGGGGTGTTTCTCCGGAGCCGGAGAGCCAGTCACAGGTGACGCCGTCTTCCCCACGCCCGTGGGGGTGTTTCCAATCGATACGTTTATACAACAGTGCAAAGAGAGTCTTCCCCACGCCCGTGGGGTCTTCCCCACGCCCGTGGGGGTGTTTCTCACTCGTGGTCTACCTGAAAACCAGCGCCTGAGTCTTCCCCACGCCCGTGGGGGTGTTTCTCTAAAAGAGCTCTCGACCTTGATGCAAAAGACGTCTTCCCCACGCCCGTGGGGGTGTTTCTTCCATCATTAAAGGCTCTATCGAAGCTCTCGAGTCTTCCCCACGCCCGTGGGGGTGTTTCTCAGCATTATCAGGGCTGGGCATATGACGAGTAGTCTTCCCCACGCCCGTGGGGGTGTTTCTACGCCAATATTTCCCGTCTTTTTTTACCGTTAGTCTTCCCCACGCCCGTGGGGGTGTTTCTTCCGACCGCTTATCTATGAGCCGGCAGCGGGTGTCTTCCCCACGCCCGTGGGGGTGTTTCTTGATCTTCTCGGGGGTCGAGACGTATGTGAAGGTCTTCCCCACGCCCGTGGGGGTGTTTCCACCTTTCTCGCCGTCTGCAGAGAGTGGCATGCGTCTTCCCCACGCCCGTGGGGGTGTTTCTTATATTAATCCAGCTTTTGGTTTTTCCCGAAAGTCTTCCCCACGCCCGTGGGGGTGTTTCCCCGACCGGAAGCCCCATCAAAATTTCGGTCCAGTCTTCCCCACGCCCGTGGGGGTGTTTCCAGTTCAGTCTTTTCTTCCCCCTGCTGACGAAGAGTCTTCCCCACGCCCGTGGGGGTGTTTCCATTGTCACTTGAGAGCGGCAGCAAGGCGATGGGTCTTCCCCACGCCCGTGGGGGTGTTTCCCCCTCTTTCTGTTCATAGTTTGTCAGGTAATCGTCTTCCCCACGCCCGTGGGGGTGTTTCTTGATCAAGTAGCCAATTTATGAGAAACTGACGGTCTTCCCCACGCCCGTGGGGGTGTTTCCACCCCCTTCAGAGGTCATGTAGAGGCTGCCATGTCTTCCCCACGCCCGTGGGGGTGTTTCTGGCCTTGCGCATGGCTTGCACAACTGCACCCGGTCTTCCCCACGCCCGTGGGGGTGTTTCTTTTAAGCGGGCATACACCATCGTTGATCGCTTGTCTTCCCCACGCCCGTGGGGGTGTTTCTTGTTGACGGGCGCGGGGCTCTCGCTCTAAAATGTCTTCCCCACGCCCGTGGGGGTGTTTCTATCCGCCGCGCAAAAGAAGCCTTTTTCCTGCTGTCTTCCCCACGCCCGTGGGGGTGTTTCCATTAAAAGCCGGGAATCATCTTTGCAGTAGACAGTCTTCCCCACGCCCGTGGGGGTGTTTCCACAGGACAGTATTGCAGCAATTCTTTTAGGTGGTCTTCCCCACGCCCGTGGGGGTGTTTCCCGGTCTGCAACGACACAACAAGGTGAGACGGGGTCTTCCCCACGCCCGTGGGGGTGTTTCTTTATCGCTGTGAATGCAGTGGAGAAGAGGCCTGTCTTCCCCACGCCCGTGGGGGTGTTTCTGTCATCTGTTATCCCATACCGGTTTTTTGACGGTCTTCCCCACGCCCGTGGGGGTGTTTCCAATCAGCGCTTGCAGAGCCCTGGCGATATTCTGTCTTCCCCACGCCCGTGGGGGTGTTTCTGTCGATTTAGTCTATTATGGGGGGGGGTGTTGGTCTTCCCCACGCCCGTGGGGGTGTTTCTTCGTCTACGCTCACGGGGAGCGTAGACGGTTGGTCTTCCCCACGCCCGTGGGGGTGTTTCCATTCCATAAGACCTCAAGGTCATTTCGCTTCGGTCTTCCCCACGCCCGTGGGGGTGTTTCCGGCAAAGATAAGTGGGAATTTGTTAATATTAGGTCTTCCCCACGCCCGTGGGGGTGTTTCTGGGCAGAAGGAAGAGATCCGGGAGGGCACACTGTCTTCCCCACGCCCGTGGGGGTGTTTCTCAAAATGCCGTCTGGATGCTTAACCGGCGTACAGTCTTCCCCACGCCCGTGGGGGTGTTTCCGTTTTTACCGGTGGCAGAGGAAACGGCGTCTTGTCTTCCCCACGCCCGTGGGGGTGTTTCCAAGGCCTTACGGGACGATCGAGCATATTGAGTGTCTTCCCCACGCCCGTGGGGGTGTTTCTGCTGGAGGCTTTAAAAAATCGGGGCAGACTCGAGTCTTCCCCACGCCCGTGGGGGTGTTTCTCACCGTAGTTTCGGGTTTTTTGTCCAGTGTAAGTCTTCCCCACGCCCGTGGGGGTGTTTCTTTAGCGACAGCGACGAAGCGCGTGCAGGCATCGTCTTCCCCACGCCCGTGGGGGTGTTTCCTTAAATCAGAGTTTGGCGGGGTCGCTTCTGCAGTCTTCCCCACGCCCGTGGGGGTGTTTCTAGCACTACAGAGGCCGTTGACGTGACGGTCTAGTCTTCCCCACGCCCGTGGGGGTGTTTCCAGGTAAACTATCACTCAAGTACAAGGATGGTGGTCTTCCCCACGCCCGTGGGGGTGTTTCTTGCCCGAAAAAGAGCTTGCAGAGCGTATGCAGGTCTTCCCCACGCCCGTGGGGGTGTTTCTTACTCAATGCAACGACGGCTGAGATCAAGGTTGTCTTCCCCACGCCCGTGGGGGTGTTTCCTATTCCTGAGTCTGAGTCTATTTCTCGTTCTTGTCTTCCCCACGCCCGTGGGGGTGTTTCCAATATGACCCGTATCACTATCAGCAGCGCGCAGTCTTCCCCACGCCCGTGGGGGTGTTTCCTTGGGCATGTGATAGAGGATCTTGTCATAAAAGTCTTCCCCACGCCCGTGGGGGTGTTTCCAGTTTTGAGGGATATAGAGGCCGAGATCGCGGGTCTTCCCCACGCCCGTGGGGGTGTTTCCGTGTCTTAAGAGCTCCAAAAACTTACATACACGTCTTCCCCACGCCCGTGGGGGTGTTTCTCGACTGGCTCGAGACTCTGGCGATGGAGTGGGGTCTTCCCCACGCCCGTGGGGGTGTTTCCAAGTCTGGCGCCTACCCTTGAGGCGCTGGACTGTCTTCCCCACGCCCGTGGGGGTGTTTCCGCTTATAAACAGGCTTGGAAGTTTTAAGCCGGGTCTTCCCCACGCCCGTGGGGGTGTTTCCCTGTATTTACTGCAAAAAGAGCAATATCATACGTCTTCCCCACGCCCGTGGGGGTGTTTCTGTCAACTCTTTTTTAGCTTTTTTTGTCTTTTTGTCTTCCCCACGCCCGTGGGGGTGTTTCTCCATAGCCTACCCCTTATAAGGATCATCCCAGGTCTTCCCCACGCCCGTGGGGGTGTTTCTGACACGACGGACGCACCAGATAGCAGAAAAGGGTCTTCCCCACGCCCGTGGGGGTGTTTCTTGAAAGCGGGAGAAGTTTCGTTGCTGTAACTAGTCTTCCCCACGCCCGTGGGGGTGTTTCTCGGGTCTGCGGGTCGAAAAAGCCTATGCACAGGTCTTCCCCACGCCCGTGGGGGTGTTTCTCTATCGTGTTTTTGCGGGGATAGGGGCACTCTGTCTTCCCCACGCCCGTGGGGGTGTTTCCTTACAAGATTTATCCGAGCTACAAGATAAATAGTCTTCCCCACGCCCGTGGGGGTGTTTCTAAGTTTTCCGTCCGTAAAGCTGGTGTCATGGCGTCTTCCCCACGCCCGTGGGGGTGTTTCCCCTCTGCCCCGGGTAAAATTACCAGCATCTCAGTCTTCCCCACGCCCGTGGGGGTGTTTCTATTATCCTGAGGGTATAGTGCCTGCCCTGCCGGTCTTCCCCACGCCCGTGGGGGTGTTTCCCCGCTCAGCACTGGTCACGCGTCGAAAGGAGTGTCTTCCCCACGCCCGTGGGGGTGTTTCTCTGTTGTCGTGGACAGCGACCTCAAAGATACCGTCTTCCCCACGCCCGTGGGGGTGTTTCTTCCTTGTTGATGGCCTCGAACGTGCCGATATTGTCTTCCCCACGCCCGTGGGGGTGTTTCTTTTGATTTTCTGGTCTGTACGCATGGCCCCCTGTCTTCCCCACGCCCGTGGGGGTGTTTCCCTCGCCGGGCCATGCTACGCCCGGCAGAAGGAGTCTTCCCCACGCCCGTGGGGGTGTTTCTCAATCACCTCCACTTTTATACTCGGCTTCGCCGTCTTCCCCACGCCCGTGGGGGTGTTTCTGACTTTAATCTTTATCGGTCGATATAGAGCCTGTCTTCCCCACGCCCGTGGGGGTGTTTCTTTCAGGTTTTTAGCATCTTTCTCCTGAATCCAGTCTTCCCCACGCCCGTGGGGGTGTTTCCTAAAGGGGATATGCTCGCGTGTCCCGGCTGTGGTCTTCCCCACGCCCGTGGGGGTGTTTCTATGAGGAGGCGAAAGCTCATGCAGCACGCCGGGTCTTCCCCACGCCCGTGGGGGTGTTTCTAGAAAGTCGGTCAAAAGGATTTGAGGATGTCCGTCTTCCCCACGCCCGTGGGGGTGTTTCCCAATAATGGGTTCAAAAAAAAGTTAAAGAGGGGTCTTCCCCACGCCCGTGGGGGTGTTTCCTGGAGGCCGAATTTTACCGGCATCTCAAAGCAGTCTTCCCCACGCCCGTGGGGGTGTTTCCAGGTTGAGGATCTATATCGACCGATAAAGATCGTCTTCCCCACGCCCGTGGGGGTGTTTCTCTGAGCATCAAGTACGCTATGATCCATCATGCGTCTTCCCCACGCCCGTGGGGGTGTTTCTGTGGCATTTGGGGGGAGAAGAAACCCCCCTCTGTCTTCCCCACGCCCGTGGGGGTGTTTCTAAAAATAACCTCGATATTCTCAGCCGAAAGAAGTCTTCCCCACGCCCGTGGGGGTGTTTCCGATCCACCCCTCATCTATAATCCTTCCGCTCTGTCTTCCCCACGCCCGTGGGGGTGTTTCTCAGGCTCTCTCTCAAGAAAAAAACCACAAGAAGTCTTCCCCACGCCCGTGGGGGTGTTTCTGATGATTTTTTTGGTATTTCCGGGGTTTTGCGGTCTTCCCCACGCCCGTGGGGGTGTTTCCAGCCGATGAGGCGAAGAAAAGGAGGGAACAAAGTCTTCCCCACGCCCGTGGGGGTGTTTCGTCACTGGCGGTCTTCCCCACGCCCGTGGGGGTGTTTCTCTCGAGCAGGAGAGGAGGCTTCTTGCGGACGTGTCTTCCCCACGCCCGTGGGGGTGTTTCCGTTCTTGTCGCTATCCCGGGATATGACGGTATGTCTTCCCCACGCCCGTGGGGGTGTTTCAACCCCGTAACCACCTCAATCGTGAAAAAATAAGTCTTCCCCACGCCCGTGGGGGTGTTTCCAGTTCCGGTCATTGAGTTTCTCCGGGCCCTTCGTCTTCCCCACGCCCGTGGGGGTGTTTCTAAGAGTCGATACATGGCCCTTGAGCCCATCTGGTCTTCCCCACGCCCGTGGGGGTGTTTCTGTCTCCGCCCTGTTTATCTGCTGGTTGTCTCGGTCTTCCCCACGCCCGTGGGGGTGTTTCCCGTCTTTTTCGGTCGGGATCTCGATATCCTCTGTCTTCCTGTCTTCCCCACGCCCGTGGGGGTGTTTCCCGGTCCGCAACGACACAACAGGGTGAGACCGGGTCTTCCCCACGCCCGTGGGGGTGTTTCTGTCGCAATCTGCTCATTAGCCTTGCCGAAAACGTCTTCCCCACGCCCGTGGGGGTGTTTCTTGATATACATAAAAATATGCGGGCAGGATATCGTCTTCCCCACGCCCGTGGGGGTGTTTCTCACCGTAGTTTCAGGCTTTTTATCCAGTGTAAGTCTTCCCCACGCCCGTGGGGGTGTTTCTGGACGACCAGACCCGGGACAAGCTCCTGAGCGAGTCTTCCCCACGCCCGTGGGGGTGTTTCTGGCGCCCCGACAACAGAGATCCTCGTCTCCGGGTCTTCCCCACGCCCGTGGGGGTGTTTCTCGAGTATGCCGGAACAGGGTTTAGATTTATATGTCTTCCCCACGCCCGTGGGGGTGTTTCTAAGGGGGCTGTAGTCATGCTTGACAAGCAGACGTCTTCCCCACGCCCGTGGGGGTGTTTCTTCCGACCACTTATCTATGTAGCGACATGCAGGGTCTTCCCCACGCCCGTGGGGGTGTTTCCGTGTAGGATTTTGTCTGGGCTAAATGTTTTTTGTCTTCCCCACGCCCGTGGGGGTGTTTCCTGACCTCGGGATCTTTATCGAGGGGGAGACAAGTCTTCCCCACGCCCGTGGGGGTGTTTCCAGAAGTTTGGCTGCTGTTGATGGATTAAAAACGTCTTCCCCACGCCCGTGGGGGTGTTTCTTTCCAAGAAAAAGCTACCACTAAGAATGGCGAGTCTTCCCCACGCCCGTGGGGGTGTTTCTAATTTTCTTCATTTTTTTCTCCTATTTAATATGGTCTTCCCCACGCCCGTGGGGGTGTTTCCATATCGTTGTGATTTTACGGTGTTCTGGGCCAGTCTTCCCCACGCCCGTGGGGGTGTTTCTTTAAAGAGCTTGCTATCGCCGCAGGGATAAACGTCTTCCCCACGCCCGTGGGGGTGTTTCTATGACCCCAAAGACAACATTTTTCCTGAAAAAGTCTTCCCCACGCCCGTGGGGGTGTTTCCCGCCGGAGTCGAAAAGCCCTTGGAGTCCTGGCGTCTTCCCCACGCCCGTGGGGGTGTTTCTGTCTTTCAGGACGATCTGCAGAGAGGCGATTTGTCTTCCCCACGCCCGTGGGGGTGTTTCCCAGCGGGCGTACGGCGTTTCAGACGAGAAGGCGTCTTCCCCACGCCCGTGGGGGTGTTTCTCCCGACCGCAAGATCCAGCTTTGACGGCCGACGTCTTCCCCACGCCCGTGGGGGTGTTTCTATTAAGGTCATACGTCCATTCCGGACACTCGCGTCTTCCCCACGCCCGTGGGGGTGTTTCTCGCGCTCGTCTCTGATCAAGTCAAGCCGGGTCGTCTTCCCCACGCCCGTGGGGGTGTTTCCCGAAGATGGCGAGTTTCACCCGAAACTCCTTGGTCTTCCCCACGCCCGTGGGGGGTGTTTCTAGCGGCGGCAATCTTCCTCTTTGCGGCACCAAATTCAGCCAGAGAAGTGATATTCATATGGAGAGCAGCAGAGACCTTCCGCCATGCAGCAATTTCCTCCTGCTGGTACTGAGCGGTCCTGGCTCTGGTTCTGACAAGTTCATCGTTTTTTTGGGATGTTGGAGCCCATATACGTGGCAGCAGCACCCACCGCAGTCAAAGCGAGCCCAACAGGGTTGGTCAGCAGAAACATTGCCGCTTTTCGGGCGAACCCCGCCAACGCCACCGTTGCCACCCTGATGGCAGCAGCTGTCCTTGCAAACAGAGGTGAAACATTCAACAAATGGGCATACAGGAGCTTTGATGCTCCAAAAACTTTTTTTATCGCGAGATGCCACCCCGCAAGCAGGGTAAGTCCTCTGGCCATAGTGCCAACAGCAATTTTGACACCCCCTGGAAGATTCCGGGCCAGATATGAGACGACACTGATCAGTGTGTCCAAAAAAAGAGATATTGCCGGCGAAAAAGTTGCAGAAAAAGATTTCGACAGTACAGAAATCGCAGCTTTAAACCTGCGCAGAGCCCCTCCAATAACGGACTCCATATCATCCGCCGTCTTTTTTGCCAGTCCATCAATACCTGCCATCGCCGCTCGCAGCTCCCGGACAGACTCAACCCCCTGCCCGAGTAAAGCAGCCATTCCCGGACCAGCCATCTTGGTCATCATCTCCTGCGACCTTAACCCGGCATCTGACAACTGCTGCAGGATCACGGTAAAATCTGCACCCTGCCCGCCGCATCAACGGCCTCTATCCCATATTTTTCAAGGATAGCGGCCGCTTCTCTTGAAGGGTTTATCAACTGATTCAGAGCCGCTCGAAAAGCAGTCCCTCCCCGCTCCCCCTTGTATCCGGCATTGGCGTAAGCCTGCAGTACGGCAACAGTATCCTCAAGGGTATAACCAAAACTGTTCGCCAGCGGGCTTACATAGGTAAGCCCTTCCGCCAGCTGGCCCAGAGAGGTCGCCGCCCCGATAAACCCTTTGGTAAGAACGTCACCCGCATGGGCGGCGTCTTCTGTCTCCATGTTGAACTGC
>PDWJ01006226.1_pt1 | contig 10313 bp, 10 predicted proteins | sample 1430881 | NCBI WGS metagenome assembly PDWJ01 (sample SAMN01162460, study PRJNA174530) | Oral metagenome, whole genome shotgun sequencing project. | biome: Marine environment; feature: Marine mammal; material: Swab sample of the gingival sulcus; isolation source: swab sample of gingival sulcus... | reverse complement strand
AAAGGCGATATGGACAGGAACCAGCGTTTCTGCCAGGCTGGCACAGACCAAAAATGCTCCGTACAGCACTATTTGTGCAAAAAGTACATTGGAATCAGTACCTTTTGCACCGATAATTGAGACGATTTTTTCACCTAACAGATGGGTGATGCCTGAGCGTGATAATGCCACAGCAAAGGCACCGAGTAATCCATAGGAAAGGGCGATTGTAGCACCATTTCCCAGTCCACCTTCGAACAGCTGTATTATTTCGATCAGCGGTAAACCGGCATTGAGCCCACCGACGAACGTGGCAATAATCAGTGCCAGAATGACCGGCACCCTTACCAGGCTCAAACCCATCATAACGATAACAGCTAGTACAATTGAATTCATACACTTACCCCCTTGTTAGGATTTAAGTTGCTAAATTATTGCTATTTGTTCTGCCGTCAGCTTAGGCGATGGCCCTCAAAAAACTGGACAATGTGGTAAGCTATAAGTCAGACCAAAATTCAGGAGGATCTGAAAATGGGGAAAAACGCAAAACACATAGTCCACAGTTCAAGGTAAAAGTTGCTTTAGCAGCCATTCAAAACGACAAGATCGCGAACAGATTCGGTGTTCATTCCACCATGGTTTCCAATTGAAACGACAAATGCTTGAAGGTGCCGCCGATATTTTTAACAAGAGCAACAAATCCAGAAAACAGGCAGAAACCCAGACCGATGAGTTTTTTCTCCAAATCGGCCAACTGAAGGTGGAAAACGATTTTTTAGCACGAAAGCTCGGCAGCTGACTTAAAATAGCGCAAAACAATGATTGAATCTAAAAGTCAAAAGCTGAGCATATCCAGACAGTGCAAGTTATTGGGCGTTAGCCGGTCATCTTACTATTATCGCCAGAAGCCCGGGCAGATTTCCAACACATTGGATTCGACATTTTGCATAAATGCCCTGGAGGAAGCCATAGACCGTTTTGGACCACCTGATATTTTCAATACTGACCAAGGATCTCAATTCACCAGCAATGCTTTCACTCAGGTCCTCAAGGACAACCACGTGTCCATCAGCATGGATGGCCGAGGTCGTTGCCAGGACAATATTTTGTAGAGCGGTTATGGTGAACCCTCAAGCATCAGTACATCTATCTATACTCATTTGAAAACGGTAAGTCGCTTCGCGTCGGACTTGTCAAGTGGATCAAATACTACAATTTGGCAAGAGGTCATTCTTCTCTTGACGACAAAACTCCAGATGAGGTTTGCTTCGGTTTATCTTCCCCGTTTGCCGAGGCTACCTGATGCTTATTTTAAATTTATAATCTCAGAGCTTATAGCTTATCTCACCCATCAGGCTGTCCAATTAAGTGGGTCTACAGCCATACAAAAACATGGTAATACTGAAGATTATAAGCAGCTGCACAAAGAGGAAATGAAACTGAAGTAATCAACGTTGTTTTAAATTTTTACCAATACCCAGTCGCTTGCAGCGAGGTATTTTATTGAATTTATGTGACAAGAGTAGCAACAAACGAAAAGAAATGCAAAGTAATAAGCGAAAAGAAGGGAAACAAGAAAAAAGGTCTGAGAGATTTGGTGTACGTTTACGAATGGTTATCGACTTTTAAAAAAATGACCAATCCGATCTCGTGACAGCTCTCAACATAGGATTCTCTCAGATGAGCTTGTGGTTAATGGACGGAGGAAAGCGGGACCAAAAAACACAAGAAAGCTCAGTGAATATTTAGACACAATGTTTGTAACACAGGGGATAGGCCACATCATTAATATACAGTCCCATCGGTGAAACCAGTGCTGTATCGATGGTGGCAATGCCCCTGGTGACAAAGACATTGCCTGAAGTTGCCTTTTTAGAGAAAAGATTTGGGATAATGCTGGTTAATTTGTCCGTCGTTCCTGCGTTCCGGAGGCCGCTTTGCGATGATCACCTCGGCCAAAAACCTGCCAGTGGCAATAGCCTTTGGCTGGTTGTATCGTTTCCACTTCTATTGCAACGCTGAAATGAGCGAAATGCTCCATGCGGCAGGATTTTGTGCTATCAGGGTAGAGACCAAAAGACTCCTTTCCCAAGTTTGTTTTGTCAGAAAGTCAACCCATGTGGCGCCATCTTCTTTGAGTGTTTTTGCAGTAAATAGAGTTTGCTCTTACTTACTGCAAAAAAAATCGAACCTGACACCGTCTAAACTGATGAAATATCGGGGCTATCTGCCCGGAGTGGGGCATTTGCTGGTCGGACTTTTTCTGGCCGTAGGTATGGGAATTCGTATTGTTGTCCTTGTCAAGCTGTTGGGAGTGTACCTTCTGGAAGACGGTGGGAGAAAACGTCAGCTTTTCTCTGCGGGCTTCAGGTTTGGCCAAAAAAAGAGGCCCTGCGCCGGACACAACACATGCTGCAACGAGTCGGGTTGGGAGATTGCATCGACCACTATCCAAATCAGCTAAGTGGCGGGATGTGTCAGCGGGTCTCCATCGTCAGGGCCCTTGTCATCGAGCCGGATATCCTGCTTCTTGATGAGCCTTTTTCTTCGCTGGATATGGAGTTGAAACACAATCTCCTTGATTTTTTTGTGTTCTCGTTCAAGAGCATCGGGAGATGACTGTGCTCTATGTTACCCATAGCCCCTCTGAACTGAAAGGTCTTGCTCATTTTGTTTACCAGATGAACAGTGAAGGGTGGCTGGAGAAAATAACCCTGCTAATTTTGATGGCGTGAGACGAATAGATTTTTTTCGCTGTTTATGTCCTTCTGATTACTTATGAACAGAATATTTAATAAAGAAAAGAGTGTTTCCGGGAGGTTGTGGTGTTGATAATCTGGATAGCAAAGGAGGACGAGCGCTAGAGTTTTGGGAGTGGCGTTGAAAAAAATCAGTATACCTCGTCACTCGGTAGGTCATTCTTCCCCTGACCGGCTGTTGCTGGTTCTCGCCTCCGGCTGCTGGGAATCTCGGGCAAGGCGCAGGCCGCAGTGGTCGTAGCCGAAATCATGGTGTCTATGGCCGCGGTAAGCAGAACGCAAATGCCAGCCATAGGAGTCCCAGGAGCCGCCGCGACAAACGCGACTATTGCTTTCACCATCTTCCCAAGCGCTGCCATTATCCGGTGCTTCATTGTAATTATCATGCCAGTGATCCTGACACCATTCCCAAACATTGCCATGCATCTGATAAAGGCCCCAGGGATTCTGTTTAAAGGACTTTACCGGTATTTTTTTGCGAAATTTTCCTTTTGCGCTATTGCTATCAGGGTAGTTTCCATCATAGTTAGCCTTATCCGGAGTCAACTCATCTCCAAACCAGAACGGAGTATCTGTTCCTGCCCGGCAGGCATATTCCCATTCTGCTTCGGACGGCAAACGAAGTTCAAGGCCAGGGTTCAGACGGTTCAGTTTGTTAATAAAATTATTGGCGTTCTCCCAACTGATATTTTCCACCGGACGTTGTGGCCCCTCCTTAAAACGACTGGGATTATTGTTAGTCACAGCCTGCCATAACTCTTGGGTACAGACGGTTTCTGCCATCCAGAAACCTGCGTTCAGTACCACCCGATGCTGTGGGCCTTCATCATCCAATCGCTTCGGTTCATCCTCCGGTGAGCCCATTATAAACTCGCCCGGCGGTATCCAACGAAACCGAAGCTCAATATCGTTAAGAATAACTCCCTGCCATAACCCATAACTATCCTGGCCATAGCTATTTGCCCAGATTCCTGGGAAAATTTGCGGAAGCAGAGATAGTATTTCAGCTTGCGACTCTTGTTTCATCTTCTTTATGATTAAGAAACCGGTTTAACTCCATTTCAGCGGCTTCAGAGCCAAATACCGGTATGGTAAAAAATTTATAGTTCATTGGAAATCTCCAATATCGCCGCCTGCGGCACTAACACCGCTATGCTCGTCCCTCGCTATACCGGTGTTAGTGCCCTTCAGGCTACCACCGGTTCCCGCCTCCGGCTCTTGAGGACCTCGGGCTAGGCGCAAGCCGCCATTGTCGCCGCCGAAAGCATGGTGCCAGAAATCGCGTGATGCCGCACGCGGGGCCCTGCCACTATTGAACCAGGAACCGCCACGACAGACACGAGCATTACCTTCACCATATTCCCATGCTCTGCCATTATCCGGAGCTCCATTATAATTATCATGCCAGCGATCCTGGCACCATTCCCAGACATTGCCATGCATCTGATAAAGGCCCCAGGGATTTTGTTTAAAGGATTTTACCGGTACCGTTTTCTCACGATATTCTCCTTTTACACCATTATTATAAGGTTCAATTCCTTTATAATTGGTCTTATCCGGGGTTAGTTCCCGACCAAACCAGAACGGCGTATTTGTTCCTGCTCGGCAGGCATATTCCCACTCCGCCTCAGAGGGCAAGCGAAGATTAAGGCCAGGGACCAGATGGTTTAGTTTTTTAATAAAATCATTGGCTTTATCCCAGCTGATATTTTCCACAGGATGCTGTAATCCCTCATCCTTAAAATGACTGGGATTATTATCGGTTATAGCCTGCCATAGCTCCTGGGTACAGGCGGTTTCCGCAAGCCAGAAACCTGTTTTCAATATTACCCGATGCTGTGGCCCTTCATCATTCAATCGCTCCGGTTCATCCTCCGGTGATCCCATTATAAATTCACCCGGCGGTATCCAGCGCAATAAAAAACTGCACCCTTTCACCTTTATCTCGGCAAACAATCCATATTGATCCCGACCAATACCCTCTGCCCACTCAGGACAATGCATCATCGCCACTATGATCTTTACGGCATCAGTTTCTATTATGATTTCAGAGGTATTTTCAGGAATTTTATAGAACTTATCCAGAACAATCGGCCGCTTTATCTGCTTATCTGCATTAAAAATAATCTGGGATTTGGAGCCAATAGAGAGTTTATGGATTAAGCCGGGATGGTCTGGCGGCTGTTGGCTGGTGAAAAACTCTAGCCGGTTTTGTAGGACACTCAAATACACCGACTGCAGTTCTGTTGTCTGTACAACCCAGTCTTCTACCTGAGTTAAATCTACCCCGTTGGGAATCTGTTTTGGCCTAACCTGTTTATTATAGACCCCATAGAGGTTGTTCATTTCCGGAAACCAGGCCTCTTCTCCGGCCCGCTTTGCTACCCGTCCCAGCCAGGAAATAACCTTGTTTTTCTCTGCTTCTGGGGTCATTCTATTGAGCTGAAAGAGCAGGAGCTTTTGCAAAAATTTTCTCTGCTCTGACTCAAGCGGTTTTTCGGCCTTCTGTCGTTGTTCAATACGCAGCTCAATGGGCAGCTGGTTTTCAAATTTCTTAATCTGTCTCCAGAGCTGATCTAGCTCCTGCTCGGTATAAAGCGTCTTTGCCTTGTTGCTATACTCTTGATGAAATTGCTGGCGCCATTGAAATCTGAGCGCATTACCTTCCAGTGCCGGATGGCTGAAAACCAGACTTTCCGTGGATACATTCAGTCCAAGTCGGATACGTATCTGCCGAACCAGTGCCGGAGTCAATTCAATGGCCTTGGCGAGGGCCGCCAGAAGTTTCTCGGCCTGCTCCTTGCTTTGTTTGCTTTGATTGGCACGCTGCTGTCCCGCAGCGCCACCGGGACGAAGTATCCCAAAATCCCAATAGTGTACGGAAAACAGGCGGGCCGTTGCCGCTATCCAGTCCGAAGGATGGGCGGTTACCAGCGCATCCATTCGGATCTGTTTTTTTTGCAGGCGGCGGCCAAATTGATACCAAAAACCAGCATTGCTGCCCTGTCGATCAAGAAAGCCCAGGTCTCCTGCATAGATCAAATGAAGATGATCCAGCTTTGGCGGAAAACCACGATACATCTCGTCCCGATAGAAAAAGGCGTTGGTTTTGACATCAGCACAGACCACAATATGCAGCCGCTGGCGAAACCACTGCTGCAGATCCAGGGCAAGTTGTTCAAAATCTTTAAAAAACGGACTTAAATGTCTTGAGAAATCAAGCAGTAGCACAATATCCAGCGGCCAAACCTGCTTTTCTTGCCATGGAATGGTGGTTAGAGGTCTTTGCTTGACGGCACTTGCAATAATCTTGCGGTTATCCAGCCTGGAGGTCTGTTTTACTTCAAGTCCAAGTCGCCTGAGATAGGGCCAGAGGAGATGCCAGCCGGTCAAAGGCTGTGGCATAGCCACTGCTGATACCTCCGGGAATTCAATTTTATCCCGAAACGGAGTGAGGCGAGTATACTCTGCCGGTGTGACAGAACTGTTTTCCACCTCCTTCTTCTCGAGAGTGTACAGGCAGGGAAAGGGCAGAAGCAGGTTCTTTGGCGGATAATTTATGACCTGTGGAGCGAAGCGTCTTTCATCCGGTCCAATGTGTTGCTGGTCAGACTTGTCCTGGACAACTTGAGCATGTGTTGTCTTTTTGGGTCTGGGGTGATATTCCAGCCTCAAGAGTTCCGGAAGTTCACTAAAGGCGATACAGTCTTCTTTCAGCCGGTTATAAACGGTGAGCAAAGTAGATAAAGCCCCTTGTGCCTCCTGCCCCCCTGATAGGTCAGAACCAAGAGCTATTTTGCTTTCTTTTCCGGTCATCAGCCACCGTTTTTGATAAATGTAAGACAGGCCAGCTGTTCGATGGCATTACCCAGCTCTGGAGCAGTTTCCTTTATACCAATAAACGCCTCGAGATGATCCAGATACTCAGCCTGACCAGGAATAAAGGATAAGCCTTCTGCTTTAGCTTTTATCCGTTTTTCATACAGTAATTCGGCAACTTTTCGATAAACATCCTCGTTTTCATCTGCGGGCATTTTGCTTTGAAACAGGCTTTTGCCTCTTTTGACCATGGTAGCAATAAATTGTTCCCTATCACTATCATCCAGGATCAGGTCCAGAACCAGACAGCGGCGAACAAAGGCCTGGGGTAGTTCCTGTTCCTGGTTAGAGGTTATGATAATCAGAGGTTTTGGAGAAGTCTTGGCAAGCTCCACCCGTTTACCAAGATATGGCACCTCAAAGCTTAAATTGCCTAATGGTTCCAGCAGGCTATTAGGCACCGAGCGATCAGCCTTATCAATCTCATCGATCAGCAAAACCACCCCTTTTTTAAACGCCCTCGTTTGACCTGATGTATCGCTGGTTATCGGCTTGCAGGACTGATTGCCCTTATATTTTTTGGCGCTTTCAGGGTCAAGTGCCCACCAGAGCGGCCCGGCACTTAGATAGTGTTCTTCATCCTTCAGGTCTGCGGCATTGGCATCGGCAAGTTTTCTTAACACATCATAGCGCCAAAGCAGATTATCCGGTTCCGTACGTTCATTAACCACCAAACAGGCAAGAGGCATAGCAAATTGCTGAGCCACAGCCCTTGCCAGCTGGGTTTTACCGCATCCGGGCTCACCTCTGACCAGCAAAGGACGGCCTACAGCCCGAGCCGCCAGAACAGCTATGGCCTGCTTCCGGTCGAAATGATGGATAGCCTCTTTAGGCCAGCCTTTACAAGGGTGCAGTTTAACCGTATCTTCTAAATCGAAGGACTCAAGTGTTATTTCATTGTTGACCATTGGCTATCATCTCCAGTTTGGTATATCCTTCAATAAGGAATAGATAATGTTAATTTCATCGCCAATATCGTTTTCTTCATCTTCAAAACCAGGAATAAACAATTCAAATAGAGGGTCTTTTTCCCGCTCTCTCATAAAGATCTGAACCAAAGGAGGAAATTTTTTTCCTATTTTATTGAAGAGTTTTTCCCCAAGCAAGTTCAGTTTATCTTTTTCAACAGCAATATAAAATTTCCCCAACTTTGCCATTACTTTATTGATGCGTTTTCGCTTGGCTTCATCATCACCACGATACGGGCTATTCGCTGTGTTTGGCCGGGACACTTTCCGTACCTTATTTATCAATGATTCAAATTCGGTCATATACTCAAGATCGTCGTTTATGAATCTTTTAAATGATTCTTTATTCATCCCTGTTTCAATAAGTTTTACTTCACCTTCTCCAATAGGAACTTTATTTTCCACCGTATATATAGCCGGTTTATTAAAGAATGCACAAACCAGGATTTGATAATTAAGGATATTCTCGGGGTCAAACTCATTTCTGGCTGCATCACCGCGATGATTTAATTCATGGATAATTTGATGTAGTTTTTTATCGTCAACGGCAGCAACCAAAAGCAATCCTGTAAACTCTTCAACCATATTCTTAAAGGTAGGGGAAGGCTTAAAATTATTATCCTTTTTAACCTCCTCTAAAAAATCGTGAATGCTTTCCAAAGCTTTCGAAAGGATGGCAGCATTTTTCATTAATGCAAGAGATTCTAGCAGATCACCTGAACAATCCACATTTTGCTTTAAAAGCTTTATCAGCGGTTCATTAAAATCAATGTTTTCCAATCCTGATTTTAACTTATCTTTAATGATGCCTCGCCGTTCACGAACAGCCAAATGATTATAACGGACCGGTTCGATTTCCTTGTCCAGCCATTCGATTATCTTCTCGGCAGTCTCGTCATACTTCTCTTCATTATTGTGTTTGAGAACCTGTCTATCCCGGTAGTTAAGTCCAGATTCATATTTACCAAACAGCCACGCCAAGATTATCGGAATCATCTCAGCATATTCATTCCATGTATCTTTTTCTTCTTGTTTATTATCGAGTAAAAAGTTATCCAGCAGCACCACTGTCGGCTGAAGATCCCTTGCCTGTTTTTCATAAGCCGACAACAATTCATACATACAGGATGGAGATTGAAAATAATCTTTAGAAACAAGAAAAACGATACGATCCGTCTCACTGAGCTCTGCCATAAATTTGGAAATAGAGTCTCCTGGTTTTAAATCCTTTTTATCATAACAAACTTCATATTCGGAGTCAGACTTTTTATCATCATATAAGATCTTACATTTGATGCCTTTTGCTTTTTCTTCCAGGGCCTTAATCAACTTGTTTGATATCTTATCTGTGGTTCGATACGAAACAAATATTTTTCGTCTTATTTCATTTTTATCATCCATTTTACAGTTCCTGCAAAGGCCCCTGATCCAGTTCCTGAAAATCCTCTACCGCGGCTATATCAGCCAGCATCGCTGAATATCCCTGAAGCACCTGCTGAATCTGTTCCAGTTCCTGACGGAAAGTGGCTTTTTCCTCCGGCGTTTTCAGCTGGTTATTGGCTATTCGTTTATGCCATCTGGCGGTAAAGGGTCGAACTTTCTGATTCAGTATAACCACCGCAATCCTGGAAAAGGCCTCTGCCTTACGGCCCTTTTGTTTAAGTAGCTCTCGGGTTATCTGGAAAAGGGAAGCAATTGAATGCAGGGCAGTTTCTTCATCGCCTTCTTCGCTGCCAAGAGGCTGGGTGGCTGCCCGGGTAATCAGTTCAATATAGAGTTCCCAAGCGGCCTGCTGTTCCTCAGGCTTTGGTTGCCATTCCATCTCCATAAACCCAATATTGATCTTCAGCCCGGTAATGCCCCAGTTTTCAAAAAGATCTTTAATTTTCACGAGATCCCTCAATATTGTTGCTGGATAAGAAAAGTGCAGTGTTGTCCCTGTATATGACATTTCATTTGAGCCAGAAACAGTACCACAAAAGTTTGTTATGGTCATGTTATTAATATAAAAAATATTCATATACCTTGGTGTTATTTTTTCAGGAATTAAGTATATTGAACTGTGATGATTGTTTTTCGTATAAAGCGTTCGCTGAGAACAAAGATAACATCAACCAGGGGAAGGGGGCGTTATGCAATACTACACAACAGAACTCACCACAGGTAAGGAATGGAAGCGCTTTCTGCTGTTAGCATTCATCGGATTGCCAATTATGGCGGCGATTATGATCAGCCTCTATGGTTTTGCTATCTGGTTTGGGCAAATCTTTTTCTGGGGGCCTCCGGGATAAACAGTAATAGACATATAGCCGGTTTCAAAAAGATCAATATCAGATCATAGAGATCAAGCTGAAAACAGGAGGTATACTGTGAAACTATTATGCAACGCAGTCTCCGTGTTTACCCGACCCGCCGCCAAGATAGGGCTGGGCATTCTCGTTACCGGCGGTTTTATTGCCGGAGCCGCCTTTTGGGTAACATTTGACAAAGCTCTTTCCCACTCTGGCCAGCAGGAATTCTGTCTTTCCTGCCATAGCATGAACAACAATATCTTTCCTGAATTGCAAAAAACCGTTCACTGGCAAAACAGCAGCGGGGTGCATGCCACCTGTTCCGACTGTCATGTCCCCCATAGTTTTACCGATAAGATTGCCCGCAAGATGCAGGCCTCCCGTGAGGTCTGGGCTGAATTGATCGGAACCATCGATACCCGTGAAAAGTTTAATCA
>PDWJ01005546.1_pt1 | contig 10314 bp, 8 predicted proteins | sample 1430881 | NCBI WGS metagenome assembly PDWJ01 (sample SAMN01162460, study PRJNA174530) | Oral metagenome, whole genome shotgun sequencing project. | biome: Marine environment; feature: Marine mammal; material: Swab sample of the gingival sulcus; isolation source: swab sample of gingival sulcus... | reverse complement strand
GCGTGGAATTAATAGAATATCATTTTCATTATTGTGAAAATCATGTATCAACATTGTTTTGTCCACAAAATAATATCCGTTTTTTACAATTAATTTAAAGTCTGAACGCCCTATTTTTAATTTTTTTTCCATTTCTTGAGCTTTATGCTATTTCTGCAAATTTACGATTTTATTTTTATAATCGACAATACAGTTTCTCCCTTTTAGATTGCATACAATGAGTTAAGTCTTTTTTTCGACTATTGATTTTGTAAAGCCCAAAATACCCAAGGTCTAACTATCAAAGCGCGTTTGTTTGCAAATGAGTTCGCGCGCAGTTAAAAATATTTTTATTGAAAAATTAAAAAAAACACAAAAAAACTTAATAATTGTTAAAATTTGATTTACCTTTGCTCCGTATAAAAAAAGGGAATATCCGAAAACCCTAAAACAGAGTAGGATAAAATTTATTAAATTAAAACATTATGAAATCTTTAAAAATCAGTGTTGTATCATTTGCCGTAATTTTATTGGCATTCAGTTCTTGCGGAAAATATGAAGAAGGTCCCGGCTTCTCATTAAGAACCAAAAAAGCTCGAATTACCGGAACTTGGAAATTGGACAAAACAGAAGTGAACGGAAAAGTTGTTGAAAATGCATTTTCTGTAGGTGGTATCACATTTGAAAAAGACGGTACCGGTGAGGTAGAAGCAGGCGGAATTGCTGTTAAATTTGATTGGGAATTTACAGACAATAAAGAAAAAGTAAAAGTAACTTACGAAGTAATGGGGGACAAAACTGAAATGGAAATGGAAATTTTACGCCTCACAAACAAAGAGTTCTGGACAACAGAAACAAAAGGAGACAATACAACTGTAACAAAATTCAAAAAACAATAGGCTTTTTGCGGCTTCAATGCCCCGCAAACAAAAAATAAAAAAACCGACTTTTGTCGGTTTTTTTATTTTTTTAGTAGTTAATTAAACGAAGATGCTTAGTCTTCGGGAGATATTGCCTCAACCGGGCAAGTATCTGCGCAAGCTCCGCAATCTGTGCAAGTATCCGCATCTATTGTGTAATACTCGTCTCCTTCGGAGATTGCCTCTACCGGACATTCGTCCATGCATGCACCGCAAGCAGTACATTCGTCGGGGTTAATAAAATATGCCATAATTATTAATTTAAATGAGTTAGTAAATAAATTAAACAAAGGCAAATTTCCGCATATTTTATTTATTAATCAAATCGAATCTTAAAATAATCATAATTTAGAATTATTCAAAATTTCTACGGCTTTTTTAAGGTCGTCGTCAATCTCTTTTATAATGGGGTAAAAGCCTTCATTATCAATGATGTTTCGGGCAATATAGGCTCTTAGCTTTGTGTCGATAATTTGCCTTGATTTACGAAGTTCTTGGCGATTGGCTTTTACGCCTTTGCCTGCGGCATAATCAACAAAAAGAGCAAGAATATTTTCTTTTGCAAGAAAATTATTTATTTTGTCATAACTTTCCAAGTCGGTAAGTTTTTTTCTGTTTTTGTCGGCATAGTTTAAGGCAAATTTGTATATCAAACCTTTGGATACAAGTTTTGTATGATAATTTGTGAAGGCTGTCGTGTCAAGGGGTACGAAATAGTCCGGCATAATACCGCCGCCGCCGTAAACGATTTTTCCGCCCGGAGTTGTGTATTTTAAACTGTCGGGAAATTTGGTGCTGTCGGAAGAAATCAGTTTACCTTCGGAAATACGTTTGTATATGTCTGCATAATAATCATCATAGCCGTTTTTATAGGGCTTTTGAATACTGCGTCCTACCGGCGTAAAATATCTTGCCGTTGTAATTCGAATGCCTGACCTGTCTTTAAAATCAAACTCTTCTTGAACAAGCCCTTTTCCGAAAGAACGTCTGCCTACGATTACGCCCCTGTCATTATCTTGAATTGCGCCGGAAACAATTTCGCTTGCAGATGCCGACCACGAGTTTATGAGAATCACAATTTGAATATCTTTCATTGCTTGGTAATTGCTCGATTTATATTCAATTTGCTTGCGGTATGCCCCTTTGGTAAAAACAATCATCTTGCCGGCAGGTAAAAATTCATCGGCAATTTTTACGGCTTCGGAAAGATAACCGCCGCCGTTATCGCGCAAATCAAGAACTAATCCGGTCATGCCTTGCCCTTTTAGCTTTTCGGCGGCTTTCATAAATTCGTCATAGGTTGTTTCGGCAAATTTGCTGACTTTAATATAGCCGGTTTTGTCGTTTACCATATATGCCGCATCTACGCTGTACAAAGGAATTTTATCTCGTATGATTTCAAAATTGATTATATCTTTTACGCCGGCTCTTTTTACGCCTATTTTTACGCTTGTTCCGGCTTTTCCTTTTAAGCGTTTCATTACGTCTTCGTTTTTTATTCCGATGCCGGCAATTAAAGTGTCGTTGACAAAGATAATGCGGTCGCCTGCCAAAACACCTATTTTTTCCGAAGGTCCGCCCGAAATAGTATTAACGATGAGAAGAGTATCATTTTGGATGTTAAATTGCACTCCGATGCCTTCAAAATTTCCTTGCAAACTTTCATGCGCCTCGTCATTTTCTTTTGGCGGAAAATAAGAAGTGTGCGGGTCTAAATGCTCCAATATTTGAGGGATGGCAACTTCTGTCAAGCTGTCGGTTGATACAAAATCGACATAATTACTGCCTATCAGATGTAATATCGATGATATTTTGTCATTATTTGTTTGCAGAGGAAACAATACTTGCTTTTGATTTTGAGGAAATATATATCTTCCGATAAACATTCCTGCAACTAAAACTGCTGCGATTAATAGGGGTAGAAATATGCTTTTTTTTGAATTGTTGTATTCTGTCATTTTGTTAAAAATCAGTTTTTCGATTTGTTTTTATATTGACTAACTCTATGCCGGCTCTTTGCAAAATATCTAAGCCGTCGGTAATGCGGTATTTTTCGTCAAAAACAACACGTTTAATGCCGGCTTGGATAATTAATTTTGAGCATTCCATACAGGGCGAAGTTGTAACATATAAGGTTGAGCCTTCGCTGCTGTTGTGCGATTTGGCTACTTTTGTAATGGCATTTGCTTCTGCATGAAGCACATAAGGCTTTGTTGTATTGTCTTCATCTTCACAGATGTTTTCAAAACCGGCAGGTGTGCCGTTATAGCCGTCTGAAATTATCATTTTGTCTTTTACGATGATTGCGCCGACTTTTTTGCGTTTACAATAAGAGTTTTCTGCCCAGATATGTGCCATTCTCAAATAACGCTCATCGGATTTGTATTGTTTGTCTTTGTGCATAAATCTTTTTTAATACGGTTGAATTATTTCAACATTTCTTTTACGGCATTGATAATTGCTTCGGCATCATAGGCACATTGCTTGTATAGTTGGGCTTGTGTGCCGTGTTCGATAAAGCTGTCGGGAATGCCCAAACGTTTTACTTTTGCACTGTAATTATGCTCATTCTTAAATTCAAGAACAGCGCTTCCGAAACCGCCTTTAATTACACCGTCTTCCAAAGTAATTATTTTATTGAATTTCTTAAATATGCTGTGTAAGAGAACTTCGTCCAAAGGTTTCACAAAGCGCATGTCATAGTGTGCAATGCTCAAATTTTCGGTATTAAAAGCATCCTCAGCTTCTTTTACTAAATTGCCGATTGCTCCGATACTTAAAATTGCCAAATCTTCGCCTTCTTTAATAATGCGACCTGTGCCTACGGGAATTTCTTTCATCTCGGTTCGCCAGTCGGGCGTAATGCCGGTTCCTCTCGGATAGCGAATGCAAAAAGGTCCTTTTTCGGGGAGTTGTGCCGTGTACATCATATTGCGCAATTCCGGCTCGTCCATTGGGGCAGCCACGGTCATATTAGGAATGATGCGCATATAGGCTAAGTCGAATGCTCCGTGATGCGTGGCTCCGTCGTCGCCTACAAGTCCGCCTCTGTCTAAGCAAAAAACAACGTTCAGCTTTTGAAGAGCAACATCGTGTATCACTTGGTCATAAGCTCGTTGCATAAAGGTGGAGTATATATTGCAGAAAGGCATCATGCCGTCTATGGCAAGTCCTGCCGAGAAAGTTACGGCATGTTGTTCGGCTATGCCCACATCAAAAGCTCGTTCGGGAATTGCCTCCATCATAATCTTTAAAGAAGAACCGGAAGGCATTGCCGGCGTGATGCCGATAATTTTTTTATTTTTTTCTGCAAGTTCTACCAAGGTGTGTCCGAAAACGTCTTGATATTTTATTCCGGCAGTTTCTTTCGTTTTTGGTTTTATGCGTTCGCCGGTTTCTTTATTGAACTTGCCCGGGGCGTGCCATGTGGTAGGATCTTTCTCTGCCACTTCAAGTCCTTTGCCTTTTTTTGTCAGCACATGTAGTACTTTCGGTCCTTTTATATCTTTTAAATCAGTAAGTATTTTTACCAATTGATTGACATCATGCCCGTTTATGGGACCGAAATAGCGCATATTCATTGCTTCAAACAAATTGCTTTGTTTCAAGATAAACGACTTAATGCTGTTTTCTGTTTTTTGAATAAACTCTCTTGCATTCGGACCTATTTTTTTCAGCCTGCCGAGTTTATGCCAAACTTCATCTTTTACTTTATTGTAGGTTTTCGAAGTTGTTACATCTAATAAATATTGGTTTAATGCGCCTACATTGGGGTCGATTGACATATTGTTGTCATTCAATATTATCAACAGGTTTGATTTTTGAACGCCGGCATTATTCATGCCTTCAAAAGCCATTCCGCCGGTCATGGCACCGTCTCCGATAATGGCAACAACATGGCGGTTTTCTTCTTTTTTCATGCAGGATGCAACAGCCATTCCCAAAGCGGCTGAAATTGAGGTAGAGGAATGCCCAACGCCAAAAGCATCGTATTCACTTTCAAAAATAGAGGGAAAGCCGCAAATACCGCCTAATTTTCTGTTGGTATGAAAAACATCGCGTCTTCCGGTTAAAATTTTATGCCCATAGGCTTGATGCCCTACATCCCACACCAGTTTGTCGTAAGGTGTGTTGAAAACATAATGTAGTGCAACCGTTAGTTCCACTACGCCCAAGCTGGACGCAAAATGCCCGGGATTGTTGGACACAACATCTATAATAAATTCTCGAAGTTCGTTTGAAATGTTGATTAATTCTTCTTCTTTATACTTTTTTAAATCTTCGGGTGAATTAATCTTTGTCAGATATTTATAACTATCCATTCCTATATCTTATATAACTGAACGGGCAAATATAGTCTTTTTTTAATATATTGTGGAGCTGATACTAAAATACTGTCGAAAATGGATGACTATTTTTTTATAAAAGTTGCAGTTTTATTGTCATAATTAAGGAAATAGGTGCCTTTTTTTAGGGTGCTGATGTCAACCTCGATTTCAATCCCGGATTTGATCAATTTTCCGTAATAATCAAAGATTTCAAAATGTGTTTCTCCCGAAAAGAATAGCTTGTCGCCGGCTTTATTTCCATTCCCGGGTATAAAAGAAATCTCATCAACATCATTCATATAAACAACACTTTCAGAATATTTTACTTTCCCTTTATATCCGACTTGTTTTACTCTAAATTTATTTTTTCCTGTATTAAAATCTATTCCGTATCTGTATTTGGTCTCTTTTGCCAAACCTTTTCCTTTTACGGCACCTGCTCTCACCCATTTGTTCCATTTATATTGCTCGATAATAAACGGTAATTTCCCGTGTTCCTTGATTGTTGTCCAGTTTATATATCCTTTTTTGTCAATACTGATTGATTTTATCTCAAAAGTGCTGTTTGGTGTTAAGACCTCCGGATTTACGACTTGCGGGGGACAATTGTCTTTGTATTTTATGATAATCTTAAGGGCTGTGCCAAAATGAAAACCGTAAACACTTAAATCTATTTCAAAAAAAGAAGAATTGATTTCATCGGTTGAGGTTCTCTCGTTTACGGTAATTTCAGATACGCAAAAGCCTACACCGCTTGCGGCATACGGATTTTTAACATACAAGTTTTCGCCTCTGTAAATGCCTTCCAGCACAAGCTCTTTTGCAAAAACTTCATGGCTTGAAATATTTACAAAAATGATGAAAAATAATATGAAAAAAGCATTTATTTTACGAGTATTTAAACATGTATTACCGGAATTTTCAGCTTTCATAACCCGGCAAATATAGCAATTATAAGTTGAAATAAAAAAAATTATGAATATTGTTCGATTAATTTTAATAATTTGTCCGGTGCTTCGTTTTCCGGAATGTTGCGTTGCACAACTTCTTTGTTCTTGTATAAAGTAACTTTGCCCGTTCCTGTTCCCACATAGCCATAGTCGGCATCAGCCATTTCACCCGGACCATTTACGATGCAACCCATAACGGCTATTTTTACGCCTTTTAAATGTGCCGTTTTTTCTTTAATGATTGCCGTTGTTTTTTCTAAGTTAAACAAGGTTCTGCCGCAACTCGGGCATGAAATATATTCATTTTTTGAAATGCGAGTGCGGCATGCCTGCAAAATACCGAAACTTAACTCATTGGCTTTTGCAATGGCATTTTTGCCGCCGGAAATCATAATTCCGTCTCCGAAGCCGTCAATCAATAAAGCTCCTATTTCTGCCGAAGATTTTAAAACCGCCGGTTCGTTTATTTCCGGAAACAAAAGTTTTAAAACTACGGGATTATGTATGCCGTGTTCTTCAAGTTGTAAGAAAAATGCACGTCCTGCTTGCACCGGAAATGCACAGCTTGAAAGATTTAAAATAAATACCGTATTTTTTGCTTGCTTTAAGTCTTTGAAAGCTTCTTTGCCAATATCCTTTGCATTAATTTCAATGAAATGGGCGGTTGCAGCCTCTTTGCTTTGTGCTTTTTTGTGTTTGTTTAAAACAATGCCCTCTGTTTCTTGTGAAAGTATATTTACCAATTCGGGTACCGGGTTTATTTGTTTTGCATCTTTAACAAACAGATAGTCGGCAGCTAAATCGGTTTTTTCAAAATTTTGTTTTTTATGGTTGAAGATAAAGCCGCTTTCTGCTATTCCTTCGGCATTTTGTTTTTCGGAAATGTCGGAGATAACAATCGGAACATGTTCTCCGCCGATATTTAATATCGGCAAGGATTTTCTTCTTTTGTATTCAAGAAACCGGCGTGTAGGCTCTTTAATTGCAAATTTGTTTTTTGCTTGTTTTTCTGTTTTAAAAACAGCAACAAGTTTTTCAGCTACGGGAATTTCTTTTTCCGGGCTTTCCGTGAGGGATACTCTGATTGTATCTCCAATGCCGTCGGCAAGCAAACTTCCAATGCCTAAGGCAGATTTTATTCTGCCCTCCAATTCGTTGCCGGCTTCCGTAACGCCTAAGTGAATTGGAAAACTCATGCCTTCTTTGTGCATTTGCAGAACCAAAAAACGGTTGGCGAAAATCATTACGGAGGGGTTGCTGGATTTCATGGAAATAACAACATCTTGAAAGTTTTCTGCCTTGCAAATACGCAAAAATTCCATTGTTGCTTCAACCATTCCTTTGGGCGTGTCGCCATAGCGACTTAATATTCTGTCAGACAAAGAACCGTGGTTGGTGCCGATTCGAATTGCCGTATTGTGCGCCTTGCAAATTTTTAAAAGCGGGACAAAGTTTGTGCGCAGTTTTGCAACTTCTGCGGCATATTCTTCGTCGCTGTATTCGATATGCTTAAATTGTTTTACATCTGCGTAATTGCCCGGATTTATTCGTACTTTATCAACAATCTTTGCGGCTTTTTCCGCAGCTTTCGGACTGAAGTGAATGTCGGCAATTAAGGGGACCTTGCAATTTTGTTGTTGCAACAAGGCTTTTATCTTGGGCAAACTTTCGGCAACCTTGCTTGTTTGCACGGTGATGCGCACATAATCCGCACCTGCCTTTGCAATCTGCATAATTTGTTCTGCCGTTGCTTCAACATCATTGGTATCGGTGTTTGTCATCGATTGCAACCTGACCGGTTCCTTACTGCCCATGGGAATATCCCCGATAAAAACTTTATGTGTCTTATTTCTTGAATATTCCGTATAATTCTTTACATACATTTTTAAAATATTACGCTTTAAAAACTTTTAAGTCTATATTTGCAAATATATTTATTATATCAGTTAAAAAAAGTTTTTGTAATCATAAATAGAGATATGTCTTTAGAAGCAAAAAATATTACCAAAAAATACGGAACTCAAAAAGCGCTGGATAATGTCAGTTTTTCGATAAATACCGGAGAAATTGTCGGGTTTTTGGGACCCAACGGTGCCGGAAAATCAACGATGATGAAAATCATTACCGGTTTTATTCAGCAAAATGAGGGCAATATTTTGGTTAATAAGCTGAATACGAAAGAAAATAATAAAGAAATAAAGCGACAAATCGGGTATTTGCCGGAGCACAACCCCTTGTATCTTGATATGTTTGTTAAAGAATATTTATATTTTATTGCAAAACTGTATTCCGTAAAAAACTATAAAGAACGGGTGGCGGAAATTATTGAACAAACCGGTTTAAGCCGAGAGCAAAATAAAAAAACGGGTGCTTTGTCAAAAGGCTATCGGCAGCGTACCGGGCTTGCGGCTGCGCTTGTGCACAATCCGGATGTGCTCATCTTGGATGAACCTACAACCGGTTTAGATCCTAATCAGATTGTTGAAATTCGCAATTTGATTAAAAATGCCGGGCAAAATAAAACTGTGATGCTTTCAACGCATATCATGCAAGAGGTTGAGGCTGTTTGCGACAGGGTGATAATTATTAATAAAGGCAAAATTATTGCCGACAAACCGGTCCGTGAAGTGACTGAACTTATAAAGTCTAAAAAAAGATATGTTTTGGCTGAATTTCTTGAAGAACTTGATGAGGCTGTTTTTGCGGATTTTCCGAAAGCAATGTCTGTTAAAAAATTAGAAAAACATACATTTGCTTTTGAAACCGATAAGGCGGAGGATATACGCCCCGCTATTTTTCATTTTGCCGTTTCCCATAAACTTACATTAGTAGGATTGCAAGAGAAAGAGCAAGGTTTGGAAGAAGTATTCAGAAGTTTAACGCAATAAAAAAGCACGAACCTTTAATAGTCCGTGCTTAAAACCAAAGACGTGGGCCGACAGGGACTTGAACCCCGGACCCTCTGATTATGAGTCAGATGCTCTAACCAGCTGAGCTATCGGCCCCTTTATGAAATTTACAATTTCAGGACTGCAAAAGTAATTATTATTTTTTCTTTACAAAAAAGTTTTTTACTTTTTTTTGCCGAGACCCAAAAATACATCCCGGCGAAACAGGGCAAAGAAATAAGACACTTTGTTTGAATTTTAAGGGTATTTTTATTGAATTAAAAATTTTCCATTTATTATTCTATTATCTATATGTATCGTAAAAATATAAATACCTTTATTGAAATTATCCGCTGCTATTTCATGAAAATTATTTGTTGTAACACTTTTTTCTATTAATCTGCCTGTTGCATCAAAAATTTTAATTTCAGCAGTTTTATTATTGTTTTCAAAGCTTAATTTTGAAATATTCGTTACAGGATTTGGATAAATACTAAACTTATCCTTGGTTTGCTTGTTTATTCCGATTGCTTCTTTAACATGGAATTTACCTAACAAATAGTCTGAAGTATAATTTTTTTCAGTAACATTATTTTGTTCGTCTTCTAACCGTATTTTAGATAAATACCAGTCTCCCGGTTCATTGTTAAAATCTGAAAATACAGCCTCGTAAGTGCCTGTTTCCTGATTTGATAATGAGAAATTGGATATTGAGTACTCATTTTGATTTGGGGATGTAAAAGTTGCTGTTATGGTTAAAGCTGTTTGGTCATGAGCATATACCCAAGTTGTTATCTGTTCATTTAACGACACAGTATCCGGACCCGTCATTGCAACTTCTAAATATGGCGGGTCAGGGTCTATTTCAAAATAACAACCATATATAGATGCCATTTCGGATTGATAGAGCATTTCGTCATTATGATAATAGCAATTTAGTTCTGTTTCTCCTCCAATTCCAACTAAGGTAGGTATACGTTCTATTTGCAAAAGACCGGCTAAAGAACCAATTCCTTCTATCCATATTGGATTAAAATAGGCATTGCCGTGGGGATGTTCATACCAATCAGAATGCAAATAAAAGACTCTTCTATTTTTTCCAAAAAAATTAACTTCTACAATTGAGTCTAAATATAACATATTTATCCAATCTATCCCTTCTATACTATCTCCCACTTCCATTGAAAAGTCATAATAAAGTTTTTCCGGATAAGTAAAGTCATGTCTGTACCATACTTTTTTTTCAATG
>PDWJ01005545.1_pt1 | contig 10316 bp, 10 predicted proteins | sample 1430881 | NCBI WGS metagenome assembly PDWJ01 (sample SAMN01162460, study PRJNA174530) | Oral metagenome, whole genome shotgun sequencing project. | biome: Marine environment; feature: Marine mammal; material: Swab sample of the gingival sulcus; isolation source: swab sample of gingival sulcus... | reverse complement strand
AGGCGTCGTTGCAGATTCGGTTACATAGCCTCCGGCTATGCGCCCTCTTCTGCGCCTGGCCTGACCAGATAATACCTGCGCGGACCTTCGCCGTTTGAACTAATCAGTTCTTCTTGCCTGATGAACCTGGCTTTACTATCTCCAACCCCTCTTTGCACATGGGACAGTCCTCCGGAGCCCAGCTCTCGGCGTTCACGGTGAGCAGGGCACGCCAGGGAACAGGCAGCTCCAGCCTGCCGTCGGTTCTGTCAACCAGAAGCCCTGTCATTACCACCTGGGCTCCAAGTTCTTCAAGAACCTGAATGGATTCCCTTACGCTTCCACCGGTGGTAACCACATCCTCGACCAGAAGAACCCTGGCCCCTTTTACCAGGTCCATGAACCCTGAACGGATGCCCATCTTTCCCTCAGGGTCCCTCTGAAGGAAGGCAAAAGGTTTGTTCATGGCGAAAGCTGCGGCAAATCCAAAAACGATTGCTCCAAACGCAGGAGCGCAGACAACATCAACCGACTGGGCAATGTCGTTCATCTGCTCTGCGGTCATTCTGCCAAGTTCCATGACCAGATCAGGTCTTCCAGCCACTTTGATTTTTTCGAAATAGAGCTTTCCGTGTCGCCCTGAAGTGTATCTGAAATGACCTTCAAGAAGGGCGTCGCACTCCTGAAGTATGTCCAATACCTTTTTCTCGCTCATCCTGTCCTTTCAATGGTTTTAAAAATACGGTTTTTCTTACAGGGAGTATGCTCAGTTTCTGTGTATTCACGCAAGACTTTTAAGAGTGTCGCAGAAGCATGTCATGCAAAAGGTATGTTCATAGGCATAAAAAGCCTGAGAAAGAGTTAGCAGAGGTTTATGAAGAGGCGCTAATATCAGGGGCTGAAACTAAAGGGAAGCTGAATGGGAAGGGGGCCTTCATTTTCACTGACACTTCCAAAGCGCCACTGTTCAATTGTCCTGATAAGCTCAAGCTCAAATGCCTGATTGTACATATTGGATGAGACTATCTCAGCATCTGAGACTCTGCCGCTGGGATGTATTATCATGGCAACCTCAACACGGCCCATGAGGAGAGGGTCGGTTCTGAGATGCTTGTTGTATACATACATCACCTGGCTTCGTTTCTCAGCCACCAGCTCGGCGATTTCTTCTGCGGATCTGGATGAATAGCTGTTTCTGCCTGGTGTTCCCGGGCTGGCTACTTCTGTGAAGGTATCGCTGAATACCATAACTTCTCTGCCAAGGGCGTCAGCCTGGGCTGCAATACCTGAGGCCTCAATGGCGGAGTGACCTCCTCCTGCGGAACCTGCCAGACCTATGCCCTCCTGAGGGGCAGATGCAAAACCGCCTCCGTTGTTCAGGGCTGTAACATCAATACCCCCTGAGCCTGAAAGCATGGCAATAAGATCACTGGTGTTTGCAGGTTGTGTTTCTTCTTCGAGAGGTGAAGTAACAAGTTCATCAGGATTAAGATTTCCAGTTGCAGTTGTATCAGCTGCGGCGACGGCAACTCCTGCTGCGTCAGGAAGAGCTGCCATCTCAAACTGCAGCATATGACTGTCGCCTGGCTGGGCAGTAAGCAGATAGTTTTCTGTTTCGTATCCTACCTGATAGACATCTATGTTGTAGTTCTCGCCTCCAATGAGACCGTCAAGCATTATAGGGGTCACCCCCATAAGCTGCCCGTCCAGTGTTACAAATGCTCCTGCAGGTTCACTTCTTACCATCGCAGAAGCCATTGTGTTGTTACGGACTTCATCAAGAAGGCTCTGCAGTCTGGGATTTGCCCTGGGGCTAAGGTCGTAGTACACATCAATACGGAGGATCTGTGCATATGCCGATGCTGCTGCTGTTCTGTTGCCCATAGCGAAGTAGGAACTGCCCAGACGATCCCAGGCTCTTATTTCTTCGTCAAAGGAAAGATTTTCGGCGTAGAGCATCTGCTCCAGCGCAACGATGGCACCTGGAATATCCCCCATTTCATATAAATCAATGGCTTCATCCACTGTGGATACAGCAGTAAGTGCAAGAACTGAGATGGCAAATACAGAGTGCAGAACCTACCCTCCTTCCTGCACTTTCTGTCATACAACCTCTCGATGCTATTATTCTCCAGCTTTGCCTCTGAGTCAACAGGTTCCTGAACCAATGGTGGAACCTGCGTGAGGTGATTTGAATAAGTACGGAAGGAAGCCTTTTGTCTGGTCTGTTCACCTGGGAGTCGAGAAATGAATAAAAAATCGGAACTCCGCTTGCAGTATTCTTTATGAATGCCTGCAGTACAGGTACTTCTATTGCTACACCTCCTGATTTCTATTCTGACATGGACAGCACATGGAGGCTGACGCGCTATTTTCAGCTGGCTTATGAATTCGGGAACCTGGAAGAGTTCATGAACTGCCTCCACAGTGATTCTGAGTTCTTTTTTGAAAGCAAGTCTGTCAAGAACAGTGCGATATACAGCAGCTGGGGCAGGGTGAAAGAGAAACTTTACCGCTCCGGAATGTTTGCCGGTGAAAAAGCTGAAGTCATTGAGCTTCTATCGGCAGGTACAGGCGAATCTCCCTGGTATGGTGATTCAACAGGTTCAACAATTATGCTTTTTCGTTCTTTCGACCTGAAGGTTTTCAGCCATGAAACAGGAGAGCAGAATGGTCACAGAGCAATGAGAGGAGCTTCTGGTGAAGCCTGATACCGATGGACAGTACAGAATCCGGCAATGGGAAATATGCCTGATGTATGATCCCTGCTGAGGATGGAACGATTCCAAAGGAAAAATGTTATATTCCTGTATCTTATGATGACAGGGTTTTGACAATATCTGGAAGAGGTTAATAGTGAAAAAATCAAGAACACTGGTCGCAGCTCTGGTTTTTGCCGGTCTTTTGGGTACTGCATGTCTTTTCAGTCCTGATCCCAATAATGGAACCTCTGTGGGGTTCTATTCTCCAGTGGACAGTGCCTGGAAGGTTATCTACAACTTTCAGCTGGCATACGAAACCAAGAATTTTGACGAATACCAGAAGTGTCTTCATGATGAATTCGAGTTTATTCTTCTGGAGCAGGACTGGGGTGACTACAATGGCGATGGCGTAATCGATGAATCCTGGGGAAAAGACCTGGAGGAACTTTACACTCAGAGAATGTTTCAGAGTGACAATGCAGATGTCATTGAGCTGATTCTCACAGGTACCAATGAATCGCCCTACTATGGTGACACCACAGGTGCAACTGTTCAGATGATGCGCTCATTTGAGCTGAAGGTATACTATTACGAAGACGGCACCCAGAAAGGAGTCAGGGCCCAGGGCCAGGCTCTTTTCCTGGTGAAGCCGGGTCCAAACGGCGATTACCAGATATGGCAGTGGACCGACCTCTCTGAGGTCTGATTCTGTTTCTTTTAATCGTTTCGCTGTTTGCAGGAGTTCAGCCCTTGCAGACTGGCAGGTACTGGGTATTTTTTGCCGATCGGGGCTCTGATGTGGCTGCCAGGCTGGAAGAGGCTGAAGAGTTTATAGCTCTCGGTCCTTCTGCGGCCAGAAGGGAATCGGCCCGCTGTCTTGCTGCTGACCAGTATGACCTTCTTCCATGGGCTCCTTATGTTGAGCGCGTAGAGTCTTTAGCCGGTTCTGAAGCTGTTGTGCAGTCCCGATACCTTAATGCGGTGACAATTGAGCTTACTGATGCCCAGGTTCAGGAACTTCTCTCAACAGATATAGTCTCTGAAGTAAGGCCTGTATGCGCTTCAACCTTCTCTCCACCTGAGGAGACGCCTGCTGCCGATTCATATGGTCTTTCTCTTTCACAGCTTGAGCAGACAGGAATTACTGATCTTCATCAGAGAGGCTGGACAGGTAGCGGGGTTACTGTGGGGATTCTTGACACAGGCTTTGAGTTGGATCATCCTGCACTGCAGTCTGTGAATGTTCTTGCTGAATGGGATTTCATCAACGATGACAGTGTGGTTGCCTGGGAAGAGGGCGATGATCCTGACCAGCCATCCCATGGAACCAGGGTTCTTTCTGTCATGGCAGGATACGATTCAGGGTTCTATGTGGGCGGCGCTTTCGGCGCTTCTTTCGTTCTGGGAAAAACAGAGGATATCGGTGACGAGTCTCAGGTTGAGGAGGATTACTGGGTTGCAGGACTTGAGTGGCTTGATTCTCAGGGAGTTCAGCTTCTGAACAGTTCTCTGGGCTACATTGACTGGTATGAGCCCTGGCAAATGGACGGGAACACCGCTGTTACTACTGTCGCAGCAGATCTTGCTGCCTCAAAAGGTCTCATGGTTTACAATGCAGCAGGCAACGAAGGCCCCGGCGACACCACACTGATAGCTCCCTCAGATGGAGATTCGGTGTTTTCTTCAGGGGCAGTTGACGGTTCCGGTCTCATCGCAGATTTTTCCAGCAGAGGCCCCACAGCCGACGGAAGAATCAAACCGGATGGCTGTTCCAGAGGGCAGATGACTGTTGCAGTCTCCTGGCCTGGAACAGGCTATTCAACTGTTAACGGTACCAGCTTTGCCTCTCCTCTTACTGCTTCAGCGGCAGCCTGCGTTGCTTCCGCTCACCCTGAATGGTCCATGATGAGAGTTTACGACGCCCTCAGAGAAACCGCTGACAGAAGTGATTCGCCTGATAACGAATACGGCAACGGAGTAATAAACGCCTGGAGTGCCGTTCTGCACAGGTCTGTTGCCGGAAGGGTAAGAAGAAGCGATACAGGAGAACCTTTGGAGAACATAACTGTTGTTGTTACCATGGAATCAGGTACTTCGGTTTCTGTAACCACCAATAGCCAGGGATGTTTTGCCGTGGAGCCTGGAGAGCTGGGCAATTTCACCGCTGTATCCAGTGGTTGGGGAGAAGCTGTTCCTGTATCAGGAACCCTGGATGAGAATGGCTCAGAGATATTCATTTTTGCTGATCCTGTGAACAGTTCACAGCCTCCCTCAGTTTATCCCAATCCTTCTTCCTGGGAGTTCTACATAGGGTTTGATGTGGTTCAGGAGTCTGCTGATGTTACACTTACAATCTTTACTGTTACCGGAGATAAGGTATTCACAGAAGAGCGGCCTTCACTTCCGGCAGGTTGTTACCGGGCTCCTGTGGCAGGTGAAGCATTTTACTGGAATGGAACAAGTTCTTCAGGAGATACAATGGCCTCCGGGCAGTACATCGCTCTGCTCAGAACAGGCGATTCTGTTGAATTGCTCAATCTTGCCCTTATCAGAGGTGCGGAGGAAAACCTGTGAAGGACAAGCTGCTCAGACTGATACTGCCTCTGGCGGTGGTAGCTGTTCTCCACTTTGCAGGTATAATAAATCTCTCTATTCTCCCCTTTGAAGATGCTGACTTTCAGATAACTCTTGTAACTGTTATTATTTATCTTGTATGGTCAGTTCTTGATGGAGGAACGGCTGCAGATTCTTCCAGAATCACCCTCTATGCAGTGCTTCTGGTAAGTGTCCTTGATGCTTTTCTTCTAAGACTTACAGTCTTCAGCGAGCTTATCTGGTTCAGATGGGCAGGTACAGTGATACTTGCAGCTGCCTGTACAGCAAGATTAACTGGTAAACTACCTGTATACAGCAGAGTAGGGCAGATGACCGGCTTCGCTCTAGGGCTGGGATCTGTTGCAGGAATTATTGTCTCTCTCTTTCCGGGTATTCCGTCGGCATTAAGAGAGCAGAGAAGTTGAAGGCTCTTGTTCAGAGAGTCTCGCAGGCATCAGTGAGTGTCAGCGGCGAAGTTACAGGCTCCATAGGCTCCGGTCTTCTTGTGCTTGCAGGTTTCAGGGAAAGCGATACCCCTTCAGACCTTGACTGGATGACAGAAAAAATAACCGGCCTGAGAATATTCACTGATGAAAACGGAAAAATGAATAAATCCCTTTTGGATACAGGTGGCGGAATGCTGATTATAAGCCAGTTCACCCTCCATGCAGATACCAGAAAGGGAAAGAGACCCAGTTTTGTAAAAGCAGCATCTCCGGAAACAGCTGAGATTCTCTACAGACTCTTTATTCAGAAAGTAAAGGACAGAGGTGTAGAGACAGGTGAGGGGGTTTTCGGTGCCATGATGAGCGTATCACTTGTGAACGACGGTCCTGTGACAATCATGATTGATTCACCATCTGAAAGGTCTGAATGAGTTACTGGTATCCGGTTCAGAAAGAGCTTGTTCTTGCAAGCAGGTCTCCAAGGCGCACAGAGATACTCACAATGGCAGGGGTTCCTCACATTATTCACCCGTCAGAAGTGAAGGAATCCTTCATGGAAGGCCCCCCTGAAGGAGTGGTGGTTCACTGGGCAGCAAAGAAGGCCGCCGATGTTTCAACTGCATTTCCAGATCATCCGGTCCTTGGAGCGGATACAATGGTTTATCAGAATGGTCTTCTTATGGGCAAACCTTCAGACAGAGACGAAGCAGTGAAAATGGTTACTTCTCTCTCCGGCAATTGGCATGATGTATTCGGCGGAGTAGCCCTGGTCTGGAAGAGCAGAGGCATATCGTTCAGTTTTCATGAGGCAACAAGGGTTAGGTTCAGAGAACTCCACAGGGATGAAATTGAAGCCTATGTGGACTCAGGAGAGCCTATGGACAAGGCCGGGGCTTATGGAATTCAGGGGCTGGGCTCTCTTCTGGTAGACAGGGTGGATGGCTCTTACTTTAATGTAATGGGACTTCCAGTAGCTCAGCTTCTCAGCAGATTCAGAAACAGCCTTAAATAAGAAGGGGCACGGCAGTGCCATGCCCCTGGCGCAAAAGACAGCTATCTTACAACAGCTACAGATTTGGTTACTGATATGCCATTGCTGTCAGTAAGCCTTACCATATAGACTCCGGCTTCGTTTACAGTAACACTGTTAAGGTCGCCTGCGTTACCTGACGCTACAGTTCTTCCGGAAATATCAAAGACCTGCACTGTTCCCTGTGTTCCTGCAGGAACGCTGGCGGTAATGCTGAATGTTCCTGCTGAAGGATTTGGCCCCACAGACAGCACCGGTTCTGTCCACCCGTTCCACTGACCATCCTCAATGCCTGTCTGCAGTTCCGTGAACTTTGCCCAGTGAGCATTCTCAACTTCATGCTGTGATTGCTGATAGTGGCACTGAACGAAGGTTGCGAGGTAGAGTTCTTCCGGGTCCCATGAGGAATCAATTTCGTAATCTGCGTCAAAGTACAGAGTGTCTGGGAATGGGCCGCTGAAGTTGATTTCTTCTCCATAGGGCCCAAGAATGTTGTCTCTGAATGCCTGCTCGAAGACAGAGCCTGACCAGTACCCCACACCTGGAATGTTGTCTTCAACCAGAATAGGCCACAGCATCATTGGTACTGTCCACTGAGGGTCTTCCTCTGCAACAACCATTATGCTCATTGTACCTGAGGTGTTGTCGCCATTTCTTGCAACCTCAATATCAATGATAGCCGGCACTGAGACTCTGGAGTCGAAGCTGGATTGAAGTGATGATGCACTACAGTTTACTATACCATCCATCTTGAAATAAGGGACGCCGGAGACACCGTACTGAGCCTTTCGTACTGCCTGCTCAGTGGGGTTGGCAACATAGATGGGATCATTGGCTGTAGGCCAGTTAACATGGGTTCTGATTACAGCCAGATTGCCGTTGGGAAGGTTAGCGTTCACAAAGGCGTTAACCTGAGGTTCAGCACTCCAGCACGGCGGACAGCCGCAGTTTGTGAAATCTTCAAAGAGTACCACTCTGTCTGCGGCAAATAATGAGGCCGGTATCATCAGAACCATGAATACGAAAATGCATTTTTTCATGGAAAACTTCCTTTCTGTAATGCGCCATTGTATCCTCGTAAAAATAAGATAACAGATTATTCAGATATGGAAAAGGGTATGCAGAAGTATATGGCCGAATTTGCACATAGTCTTAAGCTATATGATAACAGCGACTGTTTCTGTAAGCATTTCTTCTGAAGCAGTTGAAAGCCTTGCGATATACAGACCGGTTTCTTACAAGTGGCTGTTCGCCGCACCGGAGGTGATTTCTCTGCAGGTTACATCAATTATGTCAAAAGTAGAGATCATGCCTGAGAGAATAGTGAAGAATGGTGCGAAATTGCCGAAAGAAGGATTAGTGCCAACTTTGAGAGACAGGGTTTTCGAAGCCTCCTGAATGCCCATTGCTTTGACCGGTGTGTTGCAGCAGCCGGTATTGAATACCTCTTTAGCCGAGTAGTCAATTACATAAGTGATTATTCCAATGTTTTCATGCCCCTATTATGGAGATTGTCGATGGATATGGTCTGGTGAACTGAAGTTCAACCCTGTCTGATTCAACAGGAGATAGTCTGAGTATCCAGTTAACTGTTAAACCGCTGAATACAATCCATTCATCTGTGTAGTAGATATCGTTTTCAAAAAGTGCCGAAAGAAACGAACCTGGCCCATGTACTGAAGGTTTTTTTCTGCGATGATATCATAGTGTACCTGTCCCGATGCAGAGTCATCGGTTATTAAAACCTGAATGTCAAGAATTGCCGGTAGAGCTAGTCTGATGTCAACTGCTGTTTTACATTCAGTGTTATTCTATTCTGTTTGCTCAAATATTCTATCGCAGAAGAAATATGGTATATAACCTGTTCCGTAGAAGTCGCTTATCATATCCATGTATTACCAACTTGCAGGCTCGTTACAGAACAGAGCCATTGGAGCAATTTGCCCTCTATCGACATAGGATTAAATGAAAGAATGAACCGCGTCTGCGGCTATTACACAGGAGTCTCAAACTGTGGCACTGAACTCTCCAATAGTTACCACTCTGTCAGCTGAAGAAGCAGAGTCTGTAAATATTAGAATCATACTCACATAAAAAGTTTTCATTTTGAAACTCTCTTTCGGTTTTCTGTATTGCAAAAAATCCCAACAGTTTTGTGCTGATTCTTGCAGTGCAACTTCAGAAACAAGCTAATATCTGTTTACACTGACTTTCAAATCAGTATAAATCATACCGAAACGATTGCAGCATAGTCATGCTGCCTGGTTGGCAGAAGCTGCGTATCACATAGCTGTTCATACTATTTTATGTTCACTGCCGTACAGTCTCAAGGATGAACTGACGACTGCCTTCTTGCTTGTACTTTCGTGTTTTGCAGGGTTTTTGTCGTTGACAATTCATACAACATAACCTATAGATTGTAACCAGTTTTAGTGGAGAGGTGTCCGAGCTGGCCGAAGGAGCACGGTTGGAAACCGTGTATGGCGTTATTCGTCATCGAGGGTTCGAATCCCTCCCTCTCCGCCATTACTGACAGGCGGCGGGCTCTGTGATCCAGGGCGGTTCTTGTGGTGCCCATTTCCCGTCCGGCATACCCCGGTGCCTCTGATGACTACAGTCATAAACCACGTTTTCTTCTTTACACGGGGGTATGTATATGGCCGATGCCTTTACCAGCGAAACTTACAATGCTCTTTGCAGAGATGCTGAAGGGTATCTGGCCAGAGGGCTTGCCGAACAGGCTCGTGAACTCCTTATCAAGGCAACAAGTCTCATCGGAACGAGACCCAGGGCGCGAAGCCTGCTGGCAGATGCCTGTATGCAGCTTGGGCTGTGGAAAGAGGCAGAAGCCCAGCTTGAAGCTCTTGCCACTCTTGAAGTTGATAACATCTATACCCATTTCAGACTTGGGCAGGTACTTGAGGAAACAGGAGAAAATGAACTGGCAAGGGATAATTTCCTTGTTGTTCTGGACATGAATCCAGATCACCACGGAGCCAAAGTTGCACTTGCAAGGCTTGAAAAAACTCCGTCTGCAAGCTCTTCCTCTGAAACTGCCAGAAAGCCGGAAGGACAGCAGGTTTTCGCCGACTACCCTGAGGCGAAAGATATTTTTGCCGGTGAGAGTTCAGAGATAGATGATCTGCTGAACAACATAGGTCTGGGAGAGAACAAGAATATGGCAGGAGTTGATGCCCTTCTTGATTCAATAGGTATCAATGATGAGAAGAAGGATGAGAAACACAAAGTTGATTTCGATAATATCTTTGGCAACTCAGGTTCTGATGAGCCGGATGGTGATTCTCCTGTAATGACTGAAAAAAGTGGTCAGCAAGCAAAGCGCTCTTTTGCCGATCGAGAAAAGAGGACAACGGATTTCAGCGCCATTTTCAGCGGAAACGCAGAAGCTGAAGAACCTGTTCCCGAAGAGAAATTCTCACAGGAATCTGAACCTGCTGCAGAAGAATCTCCTTCGAAAGAGCCTGTATCTGAATCGCCTGAAGCTGACCTCAGCGCTATCTTCGGCTCCGGTTCTTCTGAAGAAGCAGCTGCGGCTGAACCTGC
>PDWJ01006969.1_pt1 | contig 10318 bp, 7 predicted proteins | sample 1430881 | NCBI WGS metagenome assembly PDWJ01 (sample SAMN01162460, study PRJNA174530) | Oral metagenome, whole genome shotgun sequencing project. | biome: Marine environment; feature: Marine mammal; material: Swab sample of the gingival sulcus; isolation source: swab sample of gingival sulcus... | reverse complement strand
GCAAGAAAAGCAAATTGTTTTAACGGCTGACACCGTGGTTATTTTATTTGGTGAATTGATTGGAAAGCCTAAAAATACAAAAGAAGCAAAGAAGATTTTGCGCAAACTTTCCGGACAAACACACGAAGTGATTAGTGGCATTTGCATTACCACCAAGCAAATACAAAAGTCTGTTTCCGTATGCTCTAAGGTAACTTTTAAAAAATTGACGGACGAGCAAATCAATTACTACGTTGACACTTTTTCGCCTTTGGATAAAGCAGGTGCTTACGGCATTCAAGAGTGGATTGGAACGATTGGCATAGAGCGCATTGATGGCTCGTATTCTAATATTGTAGGCTTACCCACCGCTGCCGTTTACAAACTTTTAAATGAAGTAATTGCTTAAAATTTATTTACAAGCAATCTTTTCTACACGTCCTTGATGGCGTCCGCCTTCAAAATCGGTAATTTTTAAAAAATATATTATTTGCTTAGTTTCTTCTTTTCTTTTTCTAATTTTCGCTCGACCTTTTTAATACTTTCAGTAACCGGTAGATTTTCGGGCATTGTTCCACCAAGTTCTTCTATCGTTTTTCGTACTTTTTTACCTACCTCATAATGAGTTTGATTGGCTTTTTGTTTACCCTTTATATTTTCGCGTCTTAAATCTAAACCACCATATAATCCCATATAACCATGATTTTGAAAAATAGCATAATCAAAAGTTGTTATGACTCCTGCATTATTAGCAGCTTCAGCAAGTTGTGCATTGTGTTTTTTTAGTTCATTTCTTAAAAACAGACGTTTTTCATCTTCAGTATCAAGAACATTATATTCATCCATCTGTCTTATTTCTTGCAAATGGGTTTGCACAGCAAAATAAGTTTGCCCTTGTGCCACTACTTCTTTAGTGGGAGCAGCATTTTGAACAATTAAATAACAGGCATAACGTGATAATTTTAAACTCTTTGTAGGTCGTTTCCCTCCTTTACCTATAGGTATCATATCGTTGAACTCAACGATATGATAATCCGGATTATAACCACTATTAACACAAGCTTCTATTGCTTTTTCTACTACTTGTAAAAAATTTCGGTAATCGCTATATTCTATGACTTTTGCAAATTCACGTGAATTCCAATACTCATTACCGTATTCATCAGTATGTTTAATTTGTTCAAAAACTGTTTGATTTGATTCCATACTTTTTTCTAACATATTTTTGTTTTTTTTAATAATATATACAATTAACTACAAGCAATCTTTTCTACACGTCTTTGATGGCGTCCGCCTTCAAAATCGGTAGCAAAAAAAGTAGCAATAATCTCCTCAGCCAATTCGTAAGCAATAAAACGTGCCGGTAATCCACAAACATTGGCATCGTTATGCAAACGCGCTAATTCAGCAATTTCTTTGCTCCAACACAAAGCAGCTCTCACACTTTGGTGTTTGTTTACCGTCATTGTGATACCATTTCCACTACCACAAATTACGATTCCTTTTTCACAAATTCCGCCATCTATAGCGTTACCTAACTGATGTGCAAAATCAGGATAATCAACAGAATCCGTTCCCTGAGTACCAAAATCTGTAACTTTAAATCCTAAATAACTCCTGCGTGGTCTGCTGCAATTCCTATGTTCATTACTTTAAAATTTAATGTTGTCAAACTGTTAATGAATTGTGAATAAAAAGTGAAAATAAATCAAAAAATTCTCTTGCAAAATTCAACTTAAAATACTATCCGAAATACTTTTTAAAAATTAATGTGAATAGCAGCAATTTTTTCACAAGAAATATCCGCTCCTTATCCACTGTAAAAGTAATCAAATTTATGAAATAATTATACACGACACTATGTTATCAACAATGTTAGTAAACAAATAAAATAACTAATAATCAATAATTTAGTCCTTTAATAAAATGTCTATTTTTTTATGGTATCTCTTAATTTCTATTTTTTCAAAAAAGTTAAAAATCAGTTTTCCACAAAATTCACAGCCTATCATTACTACTATTATTTTTTTTAAATTTTAAAAGAATAAAATATATAAAATGATATTGTAAACTTTGATAACTTTTTGTGCAAATAACTCCTTTATATTCTCCATTCTTTGTACTTTTATCCTCCAAATATAGAACGTAAAATCTTATAGTTATGAAAGTTTGTTTTAAAAAGAAATGCCTTGTAATTATTCCTTATTGTTTCCAGTTGTTTTAAGAGTGAATATAAATTATATTTCTGATTGAGGCATTTCTTCTGTTATCGTTTGCATCTTTTTGTAAAAAATCTATCTTTGTGTCGCTTTATCAATAAATTGTATATTTATTAAATATTTTTAACAAAAATAGTTTTTCTATGAAAAGATTAGTTATGACACTTTGGGTTAGTTTAGTTCTATTGATTGGAGCTTATGCCCAAAAGACTATTTCGGGGAAAGTAATAAGCAGCATTGATGGCTTAGGACTTCCCGGAGTAAACGTTACGCTTAAAAGCGATGCTACTGTTGGAGCTTCCACTGATATTGATGGAAACTTTACGGTAAATGTACCTTCTGAACAATCAATCTTGGTTTTTTCTGCTATTGGAATGAAAACGATTGAATTACCGGCAGAGAAAGCAAGTGAGGTCACAATGTCAGAAGATACGCAGATTTTAGATGAAGTTGTAGTAACTGCACTTGGTATCAAACGCCAAGAAAAAGCATTGAGTTACAATGTACAACAGGTAAAGTCTGATGAACTTACTACGGTAAAAGATGCCAATTTTATGAACTCATTGTCGGGAAAAGTGGCAGGGGTTAATATTAATGCTTCTTCTGCAGGTATTGGTGGAGCCACCAGAGTTGTGATGAGAGGTCCTAAATCTATCAACCAAAGCAATCAGGCTTTGTATGTAATAGATGGAATTCCTATGTTTAATGCTAATGAAGGTGAAACAGAAGGTATATATTCCTCTCAGCCAGGTTCTGAGGGAATTGCTGATATCAATCCTGAGGATATTGAAAACATTTCAGTTCTTAGTGGACCTGCTGCTGCAGCACTTTACGGTTCGGCAGCAGCACAGGGAGTTATAATGATAACTACTAAAAAAGGTAAAGAAGGAAAAATTTCAGTAACCATTTCCAATAACACTACATTTTCATCACCTTTTCAAATGCCGGATTTTCAAAATGAATATGTGAACAGACCCGGTGAGGTGGCTTCTTGGGGTGAAAAGACAATTTCTAATTTTGGAAATTATGATCCTAAAAAATATTTTAACACGGGAGCTAACGTTCAGAACACGGTATCATTAACAACCGGTACTGAGAAAAAACAAATGTATCTTTCTGTAGGTACAACCAATGCAAATGGTATTTTACCTAATAGCAATTATGATAGATATAACTTTACTTATAGAAACACAACGAGGTTTTTAGAGGATAAAATGACTTTAGATTTTGGTATTAGTTATATTATTCAAAAAGACAAAAATCTTACAGCACAAGGACAATATTTTAACCCTGTACCAGCTGTATATTTGTTTCCTCGTGGAGAGAATTTTGATGCTATTCGCACCTACGAGTTATTCAATCCTGTACGTGGCATTTACGAACAAAACTGGAATTTTGGTGATGCTCTTAAAATGCAAAACCCTTATTGGGTAAGCCATAGAATGAACAGAACAAATAAAAAACATCGTTATATGGCAAATATGAGTTTGAAATATCAAGTGTTAGATTGGTTAGATATCACAGGACGTATTCGTTTAGACGATGCAAAAACAAAGTTTGAAGACAAGCGTTATGCCTCTACCATTGATATTTTTGCACATTCTCCTTATGGCTTCTACGGTTATTCGAAATTAGACCAAAGAGCAATCTATGGGGATTTGATGGCAAACATTAATAAGACAATTGATGATTTTTCAATTTCTTCTAACATAGGCCTTTCCCTTTCTCATACTTCTCATAATGCGACAGGTTTTCAAGGAGGATTAAAAGCACCTTCTAATGTATTTACTCCTAATGGAATAGATTATTCTTCGGCAACGAATGATAACAAACCTTCTTATGAAGACAACGAGCACCGCATTAACTCTGCTTTCGGTAACGTAGAGGTAGGTTGGAAAAATCAACTTTTCTTGACGTTAACAGGTCGTAATGATTGGGATTCTGCATTGTACGGAACTAATAATGAATCGTTTTTCTATCCATCAGTCGGTCTTTCTTCTGTGTTGTCACAGATGTTAGATTTACCGGAATGGATTTCGTTTATGAAAGTTAGAGCTTCTTGGGCATCAGTTGGTTCTGCTATTCCTATTAACGTAACCTCAAACTGGAGATATCCTTACGATCCGGCATCACAGTCTTATGGAACTGTTACTTATAAGTATCCTGAGACTTTCTATCCTGAGCGCACAAATTCTTGGGAGGCAGGTTTGGCTACAAAGTTATTTAATGGAATGATTACCTTAGATGCAACATTCTACAAGTCAAATACCAAAAAGCAAACATTCTTGAGAGGTATTACACCATCAGAAGGATATAATCAAGAATATATACAAACCGGTAATGTGCAAAATAAAGGTATTGAATTAGCTATTGGAGTTAATAAGAAATGGGGAGATTTTGGCTGGAACTCTACATTCACTTATAGTATGAACCGTAACAAAATTAAACAATTATTAGATGACCCTAAAGAAATCTTGAAAAAAGGAGGGTTAGCTAATGCTGAAATTATTTTGAAGCAAGGTGGAACTATGGGAGACGTCTATGTTTCTACTGATTTTAAGAGGGATCATGAAGGGAATATTGCTCTAAGTAGTGCTAACAATGTAATGCAACAAAAGTTAGATAATCCTGAGTATGTAGGTACAGTATTGCCAAAAGGTAATTTTGGTTTCCTAAATAACTTCACTTGGAAAGATGTAAACTTTGGATTTATGCTTTCTGCTCGCGTAGGAGGTATTGTACTTTCTCAAACACAAGCAATCTTAGACCAATACGGAGTTTCTCAAAGAACAGCTGATACTCGTAATAACGGAGGTATTAATGTAAACACCGGAAAAGTTGATGCTGAGGGCTACTATAAAGTTGTTGGAGGTGACTCACCAATTTGGTCAGATTATATTTACAGTGCCTCTAATGTTCGTTTGCAAGAAGCACATATTAGTTATATGCTTCCTAAAAAATGGTTTAATGATAAAATAAGACTTTCAGTAGGTCTAAACGCACATAATCTTTTGATGCTTTACAACAAAGCGCCTTTTGACCCTGAAATGACTCCTTCAACAGGTACTTATTACCAAGGATTCGACTATTTTATGCAACCAAGTTTAAGAAGTTTTGGTTTTAATGTTAAGTTACAATTTAATTAAAAAATAATCTCACGATGAATATAAATTTTATATCAAAAAAAATAAAATGGTTAGTACCTGTTTTAGTTGTTCTAACTATTTTCAGTTCGTGTACTTCTGGTTTTGAGGAATTCAATAGACCCGGAAATAAAGTTTCCTTGGAGGAGTTAAATAGAGATAGTTATTTAGCCGGTTCTTTCTTTATTCAGTTGCAAAACAACACCTTTCCTGAGCAGGAAAATGCGTATCAAATGGATCAAGACCTAATAGGAAATTACTTGAGTCGTTATATGACGTATGCAAATAATGGTTTTGCTGCCAAAAACTTTGCATTATTCAACGCTCCTGATGGTTGGGTAAAGTGGCCTTATCAGCAAATAACTCCAAAAATTGTTTCCGCATTTGATGAAATTGAAAGAGTTTCTAACAAAGAGGGGATTAACTATGCTTGGGCATTGATATTGAAATCACATGCAATATTGCGACTTACTGATAAATATGGACCTTTTCCCATCGGAACTGAAAAAGACAGAAAGGCTTATTCTTCACAAGAAGATGTTTACAAGGCATTATTTGCTGACTTGGATACTGCTATAGAAATCTTAAAACCACTGATAACAGCTAATCCAGATTTGGTAGCCAATGCAACTTATGATAACGTATATGGAGGACAGGTAATAAAATGGTATCATTTTGCCAATTCATTGAAGTTACGCATGGCAATTAGAGTGCGCTTTGTTGAGCCGGAACTCGCTAAGATGAAAGGTGAAGAGGCTGTGAGAGATGGAGTAATTATGGCAAATGATGGTAATTGTGCTATCACTTATACACCTAATGGCCTTTACAAGGTTTCAGTGGAGTGGGGAGATACGAGAGCTTGCGCAGATATTGAAAGTTATATGACAGGTTACAAAGATCCCCGTATGGAAAAATATTTTAAAAATACTGAAGATAAAGCTGAAAGAAACTTTGTGGGTTGCTTAGCAGGTGCAGATGTTGGAAACAAAACCATTGCAGATAAAAAATATTCAGCTATTAATGTTGATAAAAATTCTCGTGGGGTCTGGATGACAGCCTCAGAGATTACTTTTTGTCGAGCTGAGGGAGCTCTAGCAGGATGGGCTAATATGGGAGGTACTGCTGGAGAATTGTACGAAAAAGCAATTACCCTTTCTTTTGAAGAGTGGGAAGTTGATGGAGCAGCAACTTATGTAAATGATGCAACTTCAACAGAGGCAAATTACACTGATGCAGAAGGTGGTTATGGAAAATCTGTTGCCGCTCAAAGTACCATCACTATAAAGTGGGACGATAGTGCAAGTGATGAGGAAAAATTAGAGCGATTGATTACCCAAAAATGGATTGCGTTATTCCCTAATGGACAAGAAGGTTGGAATGAGATAAGGCGCACCGGATATCCAAAAGTATTCCCTTTGGCTCAAGACAATGGAACCAGTTTGAAAGTTGCCAATCGTATTCCCTTTGATGTCGATGAGAAGGTAAATAATCCTGAAAACTATAACAAGGCTGTTACTCTTTTGAATGGTGAGGATAACTACACGACTAAAATGTGGTGGCAGAAATAATAATTCGAAATTTAATGAAATAAAAATATGAAACAGATATATAAAATCTTTTTAGTTATTGCAGGATTAGGAATTGCTCTACAAGCGTGTGATGATTGGACGGATACAGAACCTAAAAATCCTGCTAAGTTAGTTGGATCTATCAAAGATGAAGCCTATTACAAGCAGCTTAGGGAGTACAAAGAGACAGAACACCCTGTTGCTTTTGGTTGGTTTGGAAACTGGACAGGTACAGGAGTTTCTTACAAAAACTCTTTGGCAGGACTTCCTGACAGCACTGACTTTGTTTCTTTGTGGGGCGGATGGAAAAACCCTACAGAGGATATGCTGAAAGACTTACGTTTTGTGCAAGAAAAAAAGGGGACAAAAGCAGTAATTGCTGTTTTACTCTTTGACATCGGTGATCAAATAACACCGAAAATGCCTAAGGAGGAAGAGGCAAAAGGTACTACTTGGGAGCAATGGCGATACAAATTCTGGGGATGGGAAGATGGCAATGAAGAAGCAATAAATGCTGCTATTGTTAAGTATGCGAATGCTTTCTGTGATACAATTCAAAAGTATAAATATGATGGTTTTGATTTGGATGCAGAACCTTCGTATCCACAACCTTTTAAAACAAAAAAAGAACTATGGACACCAAGGTCTAGAATCCAACTATTTGTGGAGACAATGGCAAAGCGTATTGGTCCTAAATCAGGAACAAACACGATGCTCGTTATTGATGGTGAACCTGATGCCTTACCTGCTGAAATGGGGGATTATTTTGATTATTTTATTTTGCAAACTTATGGAGTTAGTTCTTTTTCTTCTTTGGATAGTCGTTTTGCGACCCAATATAAACATTTCAAAGAAAAATTATCTGCAAAAGAAATTGCGAATAAATTAATTGTTTGTGAAAACTTTGAAAACTGGGCGAAAACAGGAGGGGTTAATTTTAAACTACCTGATGGTAAAACAGTTCCTTCGCTATTAGGTTTTGCTTATTGGAATCCATCAGTGGGTGGTGAAACATTTACCAAAGGAGGAGTTGGTTCTTATCACATGGAATATGAATATAAAGTGGGAGGAAAAGAAGCAACTTATCCATTTTTGAGAGAGGCGATTCAAATAATGAATCCTACTATTAAGTAAATTCTTAAAACACGAAAAATGAAAAGTAAAAATATAGTTGTATACGTATTGCTTAGTCTGGTATTTTTAATCGCAGGCTGTGAGGATGCAGATTATTCACCTTTGAATAATCAGGTGTTTATCGCCCAGACTAATACGAACAGTAATGTATCAAAGAAACTAGTGATTGGGGTAGATAAGATTACGACGGAATTAAATGCAAGAATATCAAATCCCACACAACAAGAGTTTTCCGTAGAATTTAAAACAGACGAAAACGCTCTTGAAGCCTTTAATAAAAGAAACGGAACCAGTTATCTTCCGTTACCTAAAGAGTATTTTAGCCTTTCGGACTCCAAGAGTATAATTGCTAAAGGAAAAGTTTTGTCTGCTCCTGTAAAATTAACTATAAATCCACTATCGGAAGAAATGAAGAATAGTGGAAAAAAGTATGCATTGGCTTTGAAAGTATTGGCTCCATCTAATGGAACTTCTTTGAAAGGTGCTAATACAATTGTGTATGTATTAGACCAAGTTGTTATTACACCAGTTCCTATTATTAACAGTAGTAATAATTTGAAAATGCTACTGCGCCAAGATTATGAATTAACGGAATGGACTATTGAATACTGTGTGAATATGAGTGTTTTGGGTACAGCAATAGGGGAAATGAATAATCAAACGATGCTTGGTGCTTGGGCTCCTTCCGGTAAAGATGGTGAAATCTATACTCGTTTTGGTGATGCTCCTATTGAAGGAAATCGTTTCCAAATAAAAACACAAGGAACGCAAATGAACAGTAATCAGCTATTCAATGCAAATACTTGGTATCAAATAGCAGTTGTTTGTACAGGTAAAAAACTACACTTATATGTAAATGGTGTTTTAGATAATTCAATGGATTTACCTAATAAGGTTGTAAATATAGGTAAAGAAAAGATGCAATTTGGAAATATGGATTATTTGAGAGCGGATGTTCAATTAAGTGAACTTAGATTTTGGACTGTTGCACGTACTCAATCAGAAATTACAAATAACTTATACTCGGTTGACCCCGAATCTGAAGGCTTGGAAGCTTATTGGAAACTTAATGAGGGGAAAGGGAATTCTTTTAAAGACTATACAGGTCACGGAAATAAGTGTGAGTCTAAAGGAACAACTAAGTGGATTCCTGATGTGCGAATTGATGGTAAATAAAATAAAAATGGAGAGGAGTTAACTCCTCTCACTTAAAAAAGAAAAAATGAATAAGCAAATAAAATTAATATCGCTTTTATTTATCCTTGCAGCTTCTTTGCTTGTCTCTTGTGATGATGAGCCAGCTGTTGGAACAAAGTTATATCCTGAGGAACAAGTTGATTTTAAAACTGTTAAGGCATATATCTCAACAGGAAATTATCCAATAAATTTTGTTTCTTGGACATTGTATCAGACTCCCGTAGAAATAAAGAAGCTTGAAAAAGACACAATTTCTTTTTATGTTTTGCTTTCTAAGAAATGTGAAAAAGATGTTGAGGTAAACCTGTCTGACAATATTTCCTTAACAGAGAAATATAATAAGGATAATGGAACAGAGTTTAAAAGTTTGCCTCAAGGTACAATTAAGATATTGACGCCTAATATTGTGATAAAAGCAGGTGCTACAAAATCTAAGGAGAAAGTAAAAGCAGTGCTTGATTATGATAAAGTAAAGGATATTAAAGAAAGTGGTTTAGGGAGCATTGTTATAAACAAGGTTTCTGAAGGTATAAAAATAGCTTCTTCTATGAGCGTTATACATGTACTATTGCACAAAGAATTTACGAATATCAATATGGAAGGCTCTTTGAATAGAGCAGAGTTTGTAGATAGGGCTAAATATGCTGTGACAACGATGACTGATTGGGGAGGTAAGTTTAGTATTTCTAATATAACCGACAATAATCTTTCTACAAGTTGGGCTTATGAAACTTCAGAAAATCCGTCTTTGCAATTTAGTTTGGATGAAACTACTGAAATTAAAGGTATTAGAACAATACCATTTGTTTATAATGGTTATTATGGTTATAACTCAAAGAGGATAAAAGTATATACAAGTTTAGATGGCAAAGAATGGGAAAATCAAGGAGTATTTGTTGCATCTTTCCCAAGTAGTCAAGCACCTATTGATATTGCTTTTTACGAAACAGTAAAAACTAAGTATATAAAGATAGAAATAACCCGTTGTGCATTTTAAGTAATTCTTATTTTTAGGTTGTTGATGTTTCTATCGAATATAGTTTTGTTAATATATTGCACTACAGTTAAGGCTGTTAAC
>PDWJ01014767.1_pt1 | contig 10321 bp, 9 predicted proteins | sample 1430881 | NCBI WGS metagenome assembly PDWJ01 (sample SAMN01162460, study PRJNA174530) | Oral metagenome, whole genome shotgun sequencing project. | biome: Marine environment; feature: Marine mammal; material: Swab sample of the gingival sulcus; isolation source: swab sample of gingival sulcus... | reverse complement strand
GCGTCTGGCCCTGGCGGCGGTCACCGCGGCCTGGACCCTGGTGCCCCTGTTGACGGTGGGCGGCCTGGTGACCAGCCGCATCCAGGACCATTACCTGGACGCCGCCCAGGTCCGCATGCAGGAAGCCCTGGTGCGCGCCGAAGAGGCCAAGCAGGTCTATCAGGCCGAGAAGCTTCTGGAAGACAAGGAAAACCACATCCGGCAGGCCGCCCGGTTCCAACGGGACTATGCGGGGGTGTTGCTGCATCTGGCATCCCTGACGCCCGATGAGATCGTCTTCAAGGATCTGCGCCTGGGCGACGGCACCGATGGCGAGCCGCGCATCTACCTGACGGGCGAGAGCACCAGCAACCTGGTGGAAGACGCCCAGCAGGCCTTCATCGCCTTCCAGGGCGCTCTCGGCGGGAGCCCTCTGCTGACGCCCGAGGGAGAGCCGCGCAAGCTGGTGATCTCGGCGGAGCGGCAAGGTGGCGGCATGCGGAAGAAAGTGGAGTTCAGCATGGAATGCGGCATACGCCAGGGGACCGCGGTTCCCGTGGAGGAGCCCGCGGTGGCACTGAGGGAGGAGAATTGAGGCATGACCAAGCGTTTCACAGCGCCGGCCAAGTCCCGTAAGCGTCGTCTGTGGCCGGTGGTCTTGGCGGTGCTCTGGCTGGGATTACTGGTTTTCGTGGCCATCCCCACCTGGCAGGACGTGGTCCGGCAGAACGAGACCATCCATCAGGTGGAGGAAGAACTGGCCACCCTGGACCAATGGACGGTGGCGGGCCTTTGGCTGGCCCCGGCGGTGGCCCAGCGCTCTCTGCCGGTCAACGCGGCCTTCAGTCGACTCTATCCCTCTTCCCGGGAACGGGAGACGCTTTTCCTGGATCTGGCCCGGGTGGCGGATGAGAGCGGGGTGGAGGACTTCGGCCTCAGCGAACGCAGAAGGCTGGGCCAGGAGGGCAATGACATCTGGAATATGGACCCGCTCGGCAACGGAGGAGACGCGGGGGCGGGCAGGCCCGCTGCCACAGCATGGACCGAGGACGGCCCGGTATCGGCGGCCATCTCTCTGGACGTGCCCGCCGCATCCGGGACAGGAGCGCATCCAGGTGGAGATGGAGCTGGACGTCTATGTCAACGCAGAAACTGAGTCCTAAACAGCAGGTGCTGCTGGGGGTGATGGCGCTGGCCCTGGTCGGGGTGGTGATGCTGAACGTGCGGACCTTCATGCCGGCACGGGGCAGCCGGGAGACCGAGCGGGGATACCGTCTGCAGGCGCATCCTCCGGTGCCCCTGGACGCGCGACCGGCCGGTTGGGAAACGGCGCTCCCCGCCCAAGAGGGTGCCGGGATGACGGCATCATCGGCCGTGGACGAGCTGGCCAGGGACCCCTTCTTCCCGGTGCGCAAGCAGGTCGTGGCGCGCCGCAAGGCCCCGCAACGGCACCGGGCCCGCACCGCGGCTCCCGGCCGGCGCGCGGCCAAGGCTCCGGTCTGTTCGGCCATCCTGCTGATGGGCGCCAAGCCCATGGCCATCATCGACGGCAAGGGGTACCACCCGGGGGAAAAGATGGGGCAGATGACCGTGGAGAAAATCACCGCCGATGCGGTGGTGCTGCGCGATTCTCGTGGCCGGACCCACCGGCTGGGCGTTGGCCCGGAAAAGAATGACACATCGCAGTATCGCGTCGTGACCCGAGCTCGGGCCACCGATGAACAGGGGCGAACCCGATTGAGCGATCAGTAGACAGGAAAGGAATCCGAAGATGCTAAACACGAGGGCACTACGACGCGGCTGGATGGGATTGCTGATCCTGGTTCTGGTGGCCGGAGCCGCCACCGCCGGCGCCACCGCGGACTGGGACGAGGGCCGGCCGGAGGTGACCATCGTCACCAACGGTTGGGTCGAGGTGCGGGATATCCTGCGCAATGTGGTGGCGAACGCGGGCCTGGGGCTGCAGATGGCCCCGGATGTCGGCGGCCAGGTCAATGTGCACCTGGAAGGGGTGCCGGTGGCCAAGGCCCTGGATGCCTTGCTGACGCCGGCGGGCCTGGGCTACGAGGTGGTGGACAATGTCCTGGTGGTCTACAAGGAGGGCATGGTCACCCGCTGGATCACCTTCGACTATCCCGTCACCCAGCGCGAAGGCCGCGGGGAACTGGAGGTTTCGGCCAACAGCGGCGGCGGTGAAAATTCCTCTTCCGGGGGCGGGGAGCAGGGCGCGAACAAGAGCCACGTCACCAGCACCGCTTCCATGAGCATCTGGCCCGAGGTCATGGAAAGCCTGAAGGTGATGGTCTTCAAGAACGCGGAAGGCCTGCAGGAAAGGGGCGGCAGCAAGGAGAACATGGCCGTCAGCCTGAGCGATGGCGAGGGGCGCGTCCTGGTGGCCAACCCCATGGCCAGCATGGTCATGGTCACGGCGGAATGGAGCCGCGTCCACCAGGTGCAGCAGCTTCTGGAGCGCCTGGAGGAATCCCTGCAGCGTCAGGTGGCCATCGAGGTGCGCATTATGGAGGTGTACCTGGATTCGCAGCAGAGCACGGGCATCAACTGGGACGTGCTGAATCTGAATTCGGATTTCCGTGAGATCGGCCTGCAATCCTTCGACAACAGCGAACACCTGGGCAGTGAGTTCTTCCAGTTCACGCTGGATTCCAAGCACCTGGGTAGCGTGATGGAAATTGCCAGCAAGAACGGGGACATCCGCACCATCAGCACGCCCAAGGTGACTTCCCTCAACAACCAGAAAGCGGTCATCCGTATCGTGACGGAGAACGTCTTCTACCAGTCGACGGTGGCGCCGGCCGTGGTGACCAACGGCGTGGCCACCGAGCCGGTCATCAGCTACACGCCCCAGACCTACCCGGTGGGCGTGGTGCTGGATGTGACCCCGCAGGTGGGGCAGGATCGCCTGATCACCCTGAACGTGCACCCCACCATCAGCGATATCGTGGGTACCGCCGAGAGCCCCAACCAGGACACCGCCCCCATTCTCTCGATTCGGGAGCTGGACACGGTGGGCAAGGTGCGGGATGGGGAGACCCTGGTCATTGCGGGGCTGATGAGCGAGCGGACGAAGCAGACCCGTAGCGGCCTGCCCCTGCTCAAGGATCTGCCCCTGTTGGGCTATCTCTTCGGCAAGACGACGGACAAGAAGATGAGCATCGAGCTGGTGATGCTGCTGACGCCGGTGATCATGGAGGGGGATGCGGCCAACGACCTGGCCAAGGCCGAGCTGGAAAAGATGAACGGGAAGATGTGATCCGAGAAAACAGCCGGTCATCATACGGGAACGCCCGTCCCCGGCAGGGGCGGGCGTTCCCGGTGTCGGGTCGGTTGCGGGGCCGGTCAGTTGAGGATGGTGATCAGGGTCCCGATGTCGTCGCCTGAGATCTCTTCGGATTCGGTGTTGGTGGCGCCGGTTTCCCACTTGCCGTTGGGCCCCGCGCTCAGCACGAAGACCTTGTGACGAACGGTCCCGTTGTAGCTTCCGCCGGGGAAGAAGCGGGCGTTGATCACATAGGCATGGCCCCACGGATCGTTCAGGGTGTAGCGGTCGATGTAGGGTCCGCGCCAGGCGCCGGGTCCGCTGGTGGGCCAATCCTCGTCGACCTCGCTGGCCCAGCTGGGATCGTCACCGGTGTTGTCATCGGGATTGTTGTAGTAGAGGTAGTCGCCCAGTTGCTTGGTGGTCCCGTAGGTGCCCCAGTTGGTGGCGCCGGAGGCCGCGTTCGGACCGGCACCGGTGGCGATGGCGCTGCTGCTGATCACGCGGGCCACCTCGTTGCCGGAGGGGCGGCCATAGGTGGTCGCATTGGTGTAGGGCCAGGCGCCGACGTCTTTGTGGTAGCAGAGGATGGCGGTGGCGATGGTCTCGGTTTCATTCTGCGCCTTGCTGATCTTGGCTTCTTCCAGATGGCGGAAAACCATCGGCGTCAGGGCGGCGGCAAAGATGGCGACGATGGCCACCGCGATGACGATTTCGATGAGGGTGAAGCCCCGGCGGTTCGTCTTCCTTACGCTCAACATGGCCGGTTCCTTTCTTGTCGGGCGGCATCGCGCCCATTCCGTTAGTTGGTGATGGTGATCAGAGCCCCGATGTCGTCACCTGCGATTTCCTCGCTTGCCGCGCTGTAGTAACCGGTTTCCCACTTGCCGTTGGGCCCGGCGCTCAGCACGAAGACCTTGTGGCGCACGGTCCCGGTGTAGATGCTGCCGGGGAAGAAGCGGGCGTTGATCACGTAGGCATGGCCCCAGGGATCGTTGATGGTGTAGCGGTCGATGTAGGGTCCTCGCCAGGCGCCGGGTCCGCTTGTGGGCCAATCCTGGTTGGCCTCGTTGGCGTTGGCTCCGTCGGCACCGGTGTCGTCATCGGCATTGTTGTAGTACAGGTAGTCGCCCAGTTGCTTGGCTTCCGCGCGATTGGCCCAGTTGATGGCGCCGAAGACCGCGCCCGGACCGACGGTGGGGGCGACGGTGTTGCTGCTGATCACGCGCGCCAGGGCGTTGCCGGCGGGACGGTTGTTGGCGCTGTCGTTGGTGTAGGGCCAGCAGCCGACATCTTTGTAGTAGCAGAGGACGGCGGCGGCGATGGTCTCGGCCTCATTCTGCGCCTTGCTGATCTTGGCTTCTTCCAGATGGCGGAAGACCATGGGCGTCATGGCGGCGGCGAAGATGGCGACGATGGCCACCGCGATGACGATTTCGATCAGGGTGAACCCTTGGCGGTCCATTTCTCCCATGCGCAGCATGACTGGATCCTTCCACGTCGGGCGGTGCGCGCCCGTTCCGTTAGTTGGTGATGGCGATCAGAGCCCCGATGTCGTCGCCTGTGATTTCCTCGGACGCATCGTTGGCGTAGCCGGTTTCCCACTTGCCGTTGGGCCCCGCGCTCAGTACGAAGACCTTATGGCGGACGGTCCCGGTGTAGATGCCGCCGGGGAAGAAACGGGCATTGATCACGTAGGCATGGCCCCAGGGATCGTTGATGGTGTAGCGGTCGATGTAGGGTCCGCGCCAGGCGCCGGGTCCGCTTGTGGGCCAGTCCTGGTTGGCCTCGTTGGCGTTGGCTCCGTCGGCGCTCGAGTTGTCATCGGGGTTGTTGTAGTACAGGTAGTCGCCCAGTGGTTTGGCGACCATGTAGCTTCCCCAGCGGTCGGCACCGGAGGCCGCATCCGGGCCGACGCCGGCGGCGACGGCGCTACTGCTGATGACGCGATCCACCTCGTTGCCGGAGGGGCGGTTGTTGGTGGTGTTGTTGGTGTAGGGCCAGCAGCCGACGTCTTTGTAGTAGCAGAGGACGGCGGTGGCGATGGTTTCGGCCTCATTCTGCGCCTTGCTGATCTTGGCTTCTTCCAGGTGGCGGAAGACCATGGGAGTCAGGGCGGCGGCGAAGATGGCGACGATGGCCACCGCGATGACGATTTCGATGAGGGTGAACCCTTGGCGGTCCGTTTTCCCGATGCGCAGCATGATCGATTCCTTTCGTTCTGGTCGAGGCGCACCCATATCCTTTTAGTTGGTGATGGTGATCAGGGCCCCGATGTCGTCGCCTGCAATCGTTTCGTGGGTGCCGTCTTCGAAGGGCGTTTCCCACACGCCGTTGGGTCCGGCGCTCAGCACGAAGACCTTGTGGCGTACGGTTCCGCCGGTGTTTGCCTGGTAGATACCGCCGGGGAAGAAGTGGGCGTTGATCACGTAGGCATGGCCCCAGGGATCGTTGATGGTGTAGCGATCGATGTAGGGCCCGCGCCAGGCTCCGGGCCCGCTTGTGGGCCAGTCCTGGGTGGCCTGGTTGGCGCTGGCTCCGTCGGCGCTCGAATCGTCATCGGCGTTGTTGTAGTAGAGGTAGTCGCCCAGCTGTTTGGCGACCGCGAAGCGGCCCCAATTGCGGGCCCCGAGACCGGGATTGGGACCGGTACCGGTGGCCAAGGCGCTGCTGCTGATGACGTGGTCAACGCCGTTGCCGGAGGGGCGGTTGTTGGTGGTGGTGTTGGTGTAGGGCCAGCGGCCGACGGCGGTCCTTTCCCTTGATGCTCAGCATGACCGATTCCTTTCTTGGTAATATCTGGCCCGGGTACGCAGCCTCTCCCAGAGGTACTCCCAGCGATGGGCTCCCCAAGGAGAAGCCTACCTGTTACCGTAAAAGGTCGGTTTTTCAGCTGATGGCTTTAGGGAAAAATCGGGTTAAATATCCGGAACCCCGCGACGGTGAATGGCCTGAGCCGCCGCCTGATCCTGGGGCATGATCAGCACTTCCTGGATATTCACATGAGGAGGTCGTGTGGCGCAAAAAAGGATGGTTTCGGCTATATCTTCGGCTTTCAAGGGCAGAAAATCCCGATAGACGGCGGCGGCCCGCTCGGTGTCGCCGCGGAAGCGGACCTCGCTGAACTCCGTTTCCACCATGCCGGGATCCACGCTGGAACAGCGCACCCGGGTGCCCAGCAGATCGATGCGGAGGGCCTGGTTCAAGGCGCGCACCGCGTGTTTGGTGGCACAGTACACATTCCCCCCGGGGTAGACCTGGCGACCGGCGATGCTGCCCAGGTTGATGATGTGGCCCCTGTCGCGCGCCACCATGCCGGGCATGACGGCCCGACTGACCCAGAGCAGGCCCTTGATATTGGTGTCGATCATCTCTTCCCAGTCCAGATGGTACCCGTCCTGGATCCTGTCCAGCCCACGGCTCAGGCCCGCGTTGTTGATCAGGATGTCTATTTCCCGCCAGTCGGCGGGCAGGCCGGCGATGGCCTCGTTCACCTGCTGACGATCACGCACATCCAGCTCGATGGTCAGGGCGCGCGTGCCGTAGGCGTCGGCCAGCGTTGCGGCCAGCTTCTCCAGTTTTTCCTTGCGGCGGGCGGCCAGGATGAGCCGGGAACCTTCCCGGGCGAAGGTCCGGGCGCAGGCTTCCCCGATACCGGCGCTGGCGCCGGTGATGAGCGTGACCTTGTTCTTGAGCATGATGGACTCCTGATCTTGATCCTGGTCCTGGTTTTGGCCCGGATGATCCATGAAACATCCGGGCGATGGTCGGCACGGAGAAAATCTAGCAGGAGGCCCGGGGCTTGACCAGGCACAACCCCGGGCACAACCCTGCGGCCTACCAAAACGGCCAGATCATCTCGGAGATGCAGATCATGATTTCCGCACACGAGCTGCAGAAAGCCCCCACCACGGGACCGCTCACGAAGTTGCCGACCGAATCATAAATCTCGATCAGGGGGTGCAGGGGGTGGTCGGGCGGCAGCCGTCTCCCCATCACGGACCGTTGCGTGCTGCCCAGCAGGATGCCCGCCAGCTCTTTCTCTCTTGGAGAGTGGCTGGCGCGGGCCATGGCGGCCAGTTGGTCTACCGAGTCGGACAGCCTGCTACGGTCATCGGACAGCACCTGGTCCATGCACCGGCGCAGCTGGCCTAGGAAGTCGGGGCTCAGATCCGGTTCGGCCGCCACCCGTTCCAGGCTGCGGTCGACCAGGTTGGCCAACTCTTCGGGTCGGGCTCCGCGTTCCAGAAACCGTCGGATCGCATGCCAGTCTTCGCGCGCGCTTGCCAGATCCACCTGCTCCAGGCAGCCCCATTCCGCCAGGGTGGTCTCCAGGTCCGGTAGAGACGGTCGGTTGCTGACCTGGGCGCGTTGGACCATTTCCTCCACCCGGTTGTTGTGCCAGCGGGCTATACCGTCGACCGTTGTGGGGATGGGGGGGACGTAGGTCTTGTCGGCCATGACCTGGACCGGGTTGTCGGCCTCGCCGCAGCCTGTCGCGCCGCCCAGCAACACAACCAGTATCAAGGCCGGTAGCAAGGTCAGGGGGATGGTGTTCAGCAGGTATCGCATGTCTTGACTCCTTGGGGCGGGAGGGGGTTCACCGGCCCTCATCAGGAATCGTTCCAGCGGTTCATGGCCTTTCCGGGCGCGCAAAGGCCGCCCTGGTGGGGGCGGCCCGGATTGGCGGGGACAGTCGCGGTGGTTGATGTCAACTGGCGGTGTCGGCCTCCGATTGCCCGGCCCCCGATTGCCCAGCGTCCTGCTGTTCAGCGTCCTGCTGTTCATCGTCCGGTTTTTCCGCCAGCACCTTCAGGCGCAACAAGCCATCGTCGAACATGGGGCCCACCATGGGATCCATCAGCAGATTCACGTAACGGCCCATCAGGTTCCAGCCGCGGTCGCCCTCCATTTTCATGATGACCTTGGTGCTGTCCGCCATGGGTTCGTAGCGCATGGAGTTGATGGAGTCGGGTCGGCCCTTGCTCAAGTCCATGTTGTACTGGATGCCCCACTGCGGATCGCTGCGCGTGATCTCCAGCTGCCCGCCACCCTTCTTGGCTTTCCATTGCTGGCTGGCGCCCTCGCCTTCGGTCACGGGTCCCAGGGTGATCTCCAGGGTGGGGTCGTTCTTGAACCAGGGCGTCCACTCGGGCCAGGTCTTCAGATCGTTGGTGAACTGGTGGATGCGCTCGGGCGAAGCCTGGATCACGACCCATGACTTCGTCGTGCCACTGGATGGAGTTCCGGGGCTTCAGCACCCAGTGGTTCTCGTCCGGGAAATAGAGCAACCGCGCGGGCACGCCCTGCCGCCTGAGGGCGGTGAAGGTGCTCAGCCCCTGGGTGTCCACCACGCGGTAGTCCAGGGCGCCGTGCACCACCAGGGTGGGGACGTGCCAGTTCTGGACATGGTCCACGGGGTTGTGCAGATCGTAGCCGCTGCCGGCCATCCAGGGCGCGCCGTGGTGCTCCCACTCGGGGAACCACAGTTCTTCGGTATCATAATAGGCCATGCGCTCGTCCAGGTTGCCGTCGTGGCAGACGAAGGCCTTGAACTCCTTGCTGAACTCCGGCTGGCCGTGCATCCAGTTGATCATGTAGCCGCCGTAGCTGGCGCCCGCGGCCACCACCCGGTCGGCATCCAGCCACGGGTAATCCCGCAGGGCGGCAGCCAGGCCCTTGACCAGGTCTTCGTAGGGCCGGTCGCCCCAGTGACCGGTGATGCTGTCGGTGAAGTCCTGGCCGTAACCGGTGCTGCCGTGGAAGTCCACCGCCACGGTGGCGAAGCCGGCGCCGACGTAGGCCTGGGGGTTCCAACGGTAATGGAAGTCGTTGCCGAAGCTGCCCTGGGGGCCGCCGTGGACCAGGAAGGCCAGCGGCCATTTCCGGCCGGCGGCGGCTTTTGCCGGGGTCCAGTCATGGGGCTTGACGAGATAGGCGAAGACGGTCTCGTCGTTCCAGCCCTTGAAGGTGAACTGCTCGGGCTCACCCATCAGAGCGCGGTCCAGCTTCTCGCCGTTCAGGTCGGTGATCTGCCGCAGATCCTGACCGTTGGTCTTGATGGTGTACAGCTCCGTGGGGGACTTCAGGCTCTGCATCCCGAAGAGGAGGCGTCCCTTCAGCAGATTCAGGCCGGAGTGCCGGCCCATCTTGTGGATACGGGTGACCTTGCCGGTTCTCGTGTCGATCTTGAAAAGGGAACGCTGCCCCAGGCAGCCGGCCGTGAAGTAGGCGGTGCGGTTGTCGGCGGCGAAGGTCAGGCCGTGGGGAGAAAGGTCCAGCTTGCGGTCCAATTCCGCGGTCTTCAGGATCACATCCACGCGCCGGCTCCGGCCCGTGGCCCAGTCCATCATCTGGAGATGGAACCGGTCGGCCTCGAAGCCGGGGCGGTCCATGGCCAGGTAGGCCAGGGTCTTGCCGTCGGGGGTGAAGACGGGCTCGGTATCCCAGGCCTCGTTGGACTCCGTCAGGCAACGCATCCGGCCGCTGCCGTCGGTCTTGACGGCGTACAGGTCGGCGTCCGTGCTCCAGGCGAACTGGCTGCCGGGCAGGATCTTGGCGGTGAAAACGATTTCCGCGCCGCCGGGGGCCACCGCGACTTCTTCCATGCCGCCCCAGGGGAAGGTGGGCACATCCGCGTCCAGATCTTTCATGAGGTCCACGGGCCGGGCTTCGGGATCTCCGTTCTTAAGCAGGAAAAGATGGCTGCGTTTGCCGTCTTCCCAGGTGTCCCAGTGGCGGAACATGAGCTCGTCGTAGACCATACCGGTGGCCGGGTCGGCGGCCTTCTCTTCATCCCGGGCGGCCGTCTCTTCGGGGGTCATGCCGGGATACACTTCCATGCTGAACAGAAAGCTGCCCAGTTCGGGGGCCATCTCCAGATTGCCCACGCTCAGGGGCAGGTCGGTGATCTGGCGCGCCTCGCCGCCGGCGGGATCGATGTGCCAGATCTGGCTGCTGCCGCTACGCGTGCTCAGGAAAAAGAGGGTGCCGTTCCGGCACCAGCGGGGGTTCCAGTCACCGGCCTCATGGGCGGTCAGGCGCTTGACGGTTTTGCCGTCGACA
>PDWJ01005540.1_pt1 | contig 10322 bp, 6 predicted proteins | sample 1430881 | NCBI WGS metagenome assembly PDWJ01 (sample SAMN01162460, study PRJNA174530) | Oral metagenome, whole genome shotgun sequencing project. | biome: Marine environment; feature: Marine mammal; material: Swab sample of the gingival sulcus; isolation source: swab sample of gingival sulcus... | reverse complement strand
ACCATATTGTAGTGAAATCAGAAGAAACAGCACAAAGCGACTGGTTACAACAGCTTGTGCAGGAGGGAGTCGAATTTGCAAAGAAGTGATTAAAAATGGCAAAAGACTTGATTATGCGAATGGTAAAGTATCGAATGGAATTGCTACCTAAAACATCAGCATAAGCAATAACGGTTCAATGACTTAACCTGAACTTCGTGTGCTTTAATCTCTCAACCTTATTGCTATTTTTTTCGTAAATTTAGAGGCGTAAAACAAGGTTGGGCAGTGGTGCAGAAATTAAAGCTTTGGGCTTTTTTGTCTACTATTACTGATATACCACTTTATTATTTGCAGTTTACATTAATTATAATATGACCTAAGGGTTAAAATATCTCGTTTTATAATGGAAAAAAATATGAAAAATCAAAACATTGTAATTATGAATCAATTTGAAGTTCCACTATCATCAGAAAGCGATTTTTTGGAGTTTTTTAAAACCCATATTAAACTGATTGCTTCACAAGATGGAAATCTGGAGTGTCGTCTATTTAAAAATACTAATGATGAAAATAGTCTAAATTATACTTCCATTGTTTGTTGGCAAAACCAAGAAGCGATGGAAAAAGCTGCCGCCAACATCAATCAAGCTTCAGAAAAAGCAGGAATTGATATTGTTGCATTTCAAAAAGAACAGCATATAAAAGTAGTCCATCGTATTTGTTCAGAAGTTTCTATTTTATAATTTAATTAAAAAAATAGAAAGAAAATAGGAATTGTAGGCTTAGAATAACTTATGCATTGATGCATGATCGGAATCATTAATGTTTTCAAACGGCTTGTTTTTGTAGAATAGAAGGTAATATAGGGGGGATAAGCAATGGTTTTTTAGATGACTAACCCAAAGTTTGTACATTTTAACCCGCCAAACCTTATTGCTGATTTTTTTTCGTAAATTTGAAAAATTAAAATAAGGTTGGGCAGTGGTGCGAAAATTAAAGTTTTAGACTTTTAGCTTCGTTACCGTTGTGTACTAGATTGCTGGTTACAATTCAAATATAATGAATAGGAAATTAAAAAACATATTGATCGCTATTGGGATTCCTACACTTTATGGAATAGTTTTAAGATTAGCATTTGGAGTGAGCGATTGGAGTGAACTTTTTTCTGTAATGTCAATGACATTTCTCTTTCTTCTACCTACAATCATTGGAGCATTAACGGTTTATTTATCTGAAAAAAATAAAGTTAAAACATTAGGGTATAGGATTTTCGCTCCTTGGCTTCCAATATTTCTATTTCTTATCATTACACTTGTGATAGGAGTAGAAGGTTGGGCTTGTTGGTTAATGATTCTCCCAGTTTTTCTTATTGCAGCTTCAATTGGTGGGTTAATTGGAGGTTATTTGAAATTAAAAAATAGTAATGATAAATTAAATATCTCATTACTTGTCCTTATTCCCTTTTTAATTTCACCAGTTGAACAGTCGATTGAAAAAATTCCGGGAACTTATAAAGCATATACCTATATAGATATTAATGCAAGTGCGGAAAAAATTTGGGAAAATGTTACGAGAGTAAAAACAATTAAAAAAGAAGAAGATACAGGCTATTTAACTAGTTTCCTTGGGTTCCCAAGACCCTTAAAAGCAGAGCTGAATTATAACGGAGTTGGTGCATATCGAGAAGCAATTTTCACAAATGGGCTAATATTTAGAGAAACCGTAACGGAATATGAAGAGAATAAGAAAATGGTGTTTTCTATTAAAGCCAATACCTACGAAATTCCATCTACGACTCTTGACGAACATATACTCATTGGTGGTGAATATTTTGATGTATTAAATGGAATTTATGAACTCGAAAAAATGCGAGAAGGAAAGTATCGTTTACATTTATACAGCTATTTTAAAATGAACACTACTTTTAATTTTTATGCAGGCTGGTGGGGAAAAATCATAATGAAGGATATTCAAAATAATATCTTAAAAATTGAAAAGAAACGGGCAGAAGAATAAAAATATTATTGTGAATTGCAGTTATTCAGTTGGTTAGTTGTAGTTTTTTGCATTTTAACCTGCCAAACCTTATTGCTGATTTTTTTTCGTAAATTTGAATATCAATTTAAACAAAAAAAGATATGAAAACTGAAAAAATAATCGCAGATCATATTGGAGAAACAGCATTAATACCACTCTATTTTAAGAGTATAGAAACCCAAAAAGAAAACCCGATTATCGTAGATGAAACGGCTTGTGATTTAGTTGAAAGTATCCACTATGATTTTTCTAAATTTGATAAAGCAATTTTAAGTACAGTAGGTACGGCTTTGAGAGCAAAATATTTTGATGAGAAATTGAAGAGTTTCATTCAGCAAACGCAAAATCCTATTGTTGTGTTAGTCGGTTGTGGATTGGATAGCCGAGTTGAGCGTATTGGAAAGGTAGGAGATAAAGCAATTTTTTATCAATTAGATATTCCAGAAGTGATGAAAATAAGAGAAAAGTATATTCCAAAAGGGGATAATGAGATTAATCTTCATACTTCTATGCTTGAAGAAGATTGGATAGAAACAATAAAAAATAAACACCCTAATGGACATTTCATGTTTATTTTTGAAGGTGTTTTAATGTATTTTAAAGAAGAAGAGGTGAGAAAAGTAATTCAGAATCTAGCCAATAACTTTAATAACGGACAAATATTATTTGATATGCCTACTGTCTGGGCAAGTAAAACTTCTGATAAACACGATGCTGTTAAATTGGTTCAGGCGAAGTTTTTATGTGGCATCGATAACGATAAAGAAATAGAGCAATGGTCAAAAAAATTAGAATATGTTTCGACTAAACGCTATTCTCAATTTCCAGAATGGAAGCGAACAGGCTTTAAGGGTTGGATAATGAAGATGATACCCAGATTTAATAAAGCACACAGATTATTGCATTATAAAATTAAAAACCATTACTAACATGGTGATCGGTTCAGTCACTTAACCCCAAATTTGACCATTTTTATACTACCAAAACTTATTTGTCATTTTTTTTTTTTTGGTAATGTGACTAAAACTGCTGTGGAAAACTAAATGATAAGAAAATTATATATTATATTGGTTTCGATTTAGACAGCATATAGACTTATTTATAAAAAACATCTCACGGATAGCAAAATGAAAAAAATAGCAGAAATAAAAGCGAAATTTAAGGAAATAGATGAAATTCTGTTGGAAAGTGAACAAGAATTTAAAGAAATTGAGGAAATCAGTCAAAGACTCAAAGACTATTCCCAAAAAATCCAAATTTTAGAAAAATTCTATTTCAATAAAAATTGGCAAAAAGATAGAGATGAACTTATCAAACAAAAACAAGATGATTTTTACTCTACAAGTGAAGATGGAATTTGGAATCTTTTAGTAGCATACCGAGAGGAACGAATTAAAATTATCAAACAATTGGTTCAAGAATTGTAAATATTGTCTGAATTTAAGCAAAAAGGCGATAAGATAACATCTTTATATATCGATATAAAAAAAGATTTCGCAATCGGCCTGAATCATATGTACTCTGAAAAATAATTAAAGCCTGCTTATTATGATCTAAACAGGCTATTAACTAAATAATAAAAAAAATTATTTTTTGAATCCCGTTATAATTTCATCAATAATTTCAGGATTTAGTAAAGTGGAAGTATCACCTAAATGTGTGGTGTCCTGATGTACAATTTTCCTTAAAATCCTACGCATAATTTTTCCACTTCGTGTTTTGGGTAAGCCTGATACAAATTGAATTTTATCCAACTTCGCAATAGGACCTATGTGTTCAGTAACCATTTCGTTGATTTCCTTTCTTAGATTATCCCTATCTCTATACTCGCCCAATTCTTTTAGGATTACAAATCCATATAAGGCATTTCCTTTCACTTCGTGTGGATAACCAACAATTGCAGATTCAGCAACCGCAGGGTGTTCGTTGATAGAATCTTCAATCGGTGCTGTTCCTAAATTATGTCCCGAAACGATGACTACATCATCTACACGACCTGTAATTCGGTAATAGCCTACTTCATCTCGTTTTGCTCCATCGCCTGTAAAATAACAATTCGGATAGGCGGAAAAATAAGTATCTTTATAGCGTTTGTGGTCGCCCCAAATCGTGCGAGCCATAGACGGCCAAGGAAATTGAATGCAAAGTTTTCCATCTACCTGAATGCCTTTAATTTCTTCTCCTTTATCGTCTATCAACACAGGCTGAATCCCTGGGAGAGGTAAAGTTGCATAAGTCGGTTTGGTTGGGGTTAAATACGGAATAGGCGAAATCATAATTCCTCCTGTTTCGGTTTGCCACCAAGTATCCACTATCGGAGTGCTTTTTTTTCCTATTAAATCATTATACCAGTGCCACGCCTCTTCATTAATAGGTTCACCTACCGAACCTAAAACTTTCAGCGATGACAAATCGTGATTTTCCACATACGAGGTGTTTTCTTTTGCCAATGCACGAATGGCGGTTGGTGCGGTATAAAATTGATTGACTTTATGTTTTTCGACCACTTCCCAAAATCTTGAAAAATCAGGGTAAGACGGAATGCCCTCAAACATCACTGTTGTCGCTCCGTTTGCCAAAGGACCATATAAAATATAGGAATGCCCAGTAATCCAACCAATATCAGCAGTACACCAATACACATCGCCTACTTTATAATTAAATACATTTTTAAACGAAAAAGCAGTATAAACCATATAACCTGCTTGGGTGTGTACCATACCTTTTGGTTTCCCAGTAGAACCCGAAGTATATAAAATAAATAGAGGATCTTCGGCGTCCATTATTTCTAATTCACAGAAATCGTCAGCCTTATCGGTTAAAGGTTGTAGCCAAAAATCTCTATCGGCTACCATATTAATATCAGACTTGGTGCGTTTGGCAACCAATACACTTTCTACAGATTTACAATCTTTGAGCGCCTCGTCTACGATTCCCTTAAGGTCAATGGTCTTTTTTCCTCTGTACGAACCGTCGGAAGTAATGACCATCTTACACTCGGAGTCGTTAATTCTTGTGGCTAATGCTGTTGATGAAAACCCTGCAAAAACTACCGAATGTACTGCTCCAATCCTGGCACACGCCAATACTGAGAAAGCAAGTTCAGGAATCATCGGTAAGTAAATACAAACTCTATCTCCTTTTTTAATCCCTTTTGATTTTAAAACATTTGCCATTTTACAAACCTCTTTATGAAGTTCGTTGTACGAAATATGTTGGGCTTTTTCTTTAGGGTCATTAGGTTCAAAAATAATGGCTGTGGTATCGCCTTTTTTAGATAAATGACGGTCGATACAATTTTCTGTTACATTGAGTTTAGCATCCACAAACCACTTTACTTTGGCATTTTCGGGGTCGTGCTCTAAAATTTTTGTCCACCGTTTTTGCCATATAAAATGTTCCTCGGCAATTTCTTCCCAAAAAAGTTCTGGTTCTCTAACTGATTTTCTGTACACTTGGAAATATTCTTCCAAAGATTTTAGGCTGTAATTACTCATAAAAAATTATTAGTTTTAAATAAGAACTCATGACTACTTTTGATTTAAACTAAAAAGCTTGAATCAGTTCTAAGGTTGTTTTCTTACTGAATGCCCAAATTAATTAAAATATTTATAAAATACAAATGGTTATCAAATAAAATAGATATTATGGGTATTATTTAAGTAGGAGTATATTGTTTTATTCGATAAAAAAGGAGTAAGTCTCTTTTGAGATGGTATTTGGAAACCGTTTTTTGTAATATAGTCGAAGATTCAATAAGGGGAAGTAATCAACAAAATCATTTTTAGGTCTTATAAATTAGGAGATGAAGGTACAAATATGATGTAGCATTAGGACAAAACAGAGGAGTAGTTTAAAAATCTTTTTAGCTTTTGTCCTTTTAAGATCTATATTGTCTACCTTCAATCTTTTTAAGTATTTGTTATATTGGTAATCAATCCAATAAAATGATTTCAATTCATTATGTATTGATGAAGAAGTTTGTGATAGCGGGGTAAAAAAATATTAATTTAAAACTAATATTTTTTATATTTATTTAGTTATTTAAATAATAATATGTATATTTGTGCGTATCAGAGGATATCAATACATACAAAATTTTATTTCTCGTACACGCTTATTGTGTGTATTGGTTCTTTTTTTTAACTTAAATCTCCGTTTATTACAGGCACATAACGCAAATGGTTCTAAACAAAACACGGTTCAAATTCATTTGGTAGGAGAGGTGAAACTTATTGAATATAAGGCTGTTTCTGTTAAACCAAAGCAGAATCTCAAAAAGTCTAAGAAGTTAGTTTTTAAAAAGAAAAAAGTAAAGAGACAACGTCCGATTATTCAACATAATACCACTTGTTTTATAAAAAAGACGCCTCAGTCTACTTCTATTTATTCAGTAATGGGTAAAGTTTACAACAAAGTGGCATATAATATTCAAATTTTGTTTTTGTTTTTGTGTTGTTTGTTGGCTTTGTTGTTTTTATTTGACCTTGTTTTAAAAGGGTTTAAAAGATATTCTTATGTTTTTATTGACAAATTAAAGACTTATTCATTGTATTCTAGACCACCCACATTTTCTTATTAAGCATTTTAAAATTTATTTTTCTTAATTGAAAATAAAAATAAGTTTTAATATAATAAATGTATTTTGTATAGTATTATACAAAGTAATACTATAATATTTTAATGCCCTTTACTAATAAGAAAAAATGGTAATCCATTAATTTAATGAAAAGGGTGAAATAAATAAGCTGATATTCAATCTTTTTTGTTATCAGATTTATATTCCTTGTCTTTATTTATACTAATGAAGATAAGTATTTAACACAATAAAAAAAAAATATGAATGATTTTATAAATGATTTAACAAGACTTGGTAAGCAAATGTTTTATGCATTTCTTTTGCCTATTTTTATGCTATTAGGGCTTACAGGTCTTGTTAATGCACAGAGCGGGTTGACACTTACCAAGACAGTACAACCTGTACCTAATTTATGTAACACTTATGAGGTTACACTCAGAGCCGAAGGTACTCAAGCTCAACGCTCTTCAGAAACTGTTTTAGTTATTGATGGTAGTAGTAGTATGGGGGATGGAAGTAATGGTACCCCTTTCTACTATGCCAAAGAGGCTGCCAAAAATATTATACAAGATTTACTTGTAGATGATAATCCAACAGGCAATAATAAGGTTGCTATTATTGTTTTTAATAGAGAGATATATAGTGGGACACCTCAGGGATTTTATGGAAAAAATCAAAAGACTACACTTATCAATTATTTGAATAATTTAGATCAGGAGTGGAGTGGAACAAATGTTTCTTTAGGATTAGACACAGCTATCGAATTATTGGAAGACGATGGAACATCAGATTGTTCTAGTGTGGAGAATATTATTTTATTAAGTGATGGTGGTCCTACTTATTATGGAAGTTCAGGTAGTGTCAATTCTTGTAATGGGGTTCCATCTTCACCTAACTCTTGTACAGACGCAGCAGTCGCTTCTGGACAAGATGCTCATATGATTGAAGTAGGTGGTGGGGAGAATAGAGAAGTATATGTTTATGGAGTGATGATTACTAAATGGATTTCTGGTGCACAAGAGCAATTTGCCTTACAGGTTATGGATCAAATTCAAAACACTGGGCAAGTTTACGAAAGTGAAGATGCCTCTGATTTGTCAGGTATTTTTGCTGATATTGCTGATAAAATAAAAGTGATAGCAGAAAATGTTGAAGTAAAAGATACACTTCCTTCAAATTTTCCTATTGTATCTAATCAGGTGACGAATAATGGAAGTATTATTTCTACCGGTAATGCTACAGTATCTAATGGAAGTATTAGTTTTCCATTGAACAATGTTGTCAAAGGCGATGACTATTTATATTCTTACCGTTTTGAGGTGAATATGGATAATTTTTGTGGTACACAAACATTTAGTAATGCTACCATAGAATATAAGTTAACTCCTTGTGAAACAAATCCTACTATTTATGATTTTGATCCAGTGACTTATTGTGTGCCTTGTGCAGATAAAAGTATAGTTAGTTTCCAACAAATTGGAAATATGGTAGAGTATCAAGGTACAATTACTGAACAAGGATCTTGCTCAGGTACTACGGTTAAGTATAAATGGGAGTTTTATAAGGATAATGAATCTACTCCTTTTGATGACACTCCATATTATAACTTACAAAATCAAGCTACCTATTTAACAGGACAAATTAATATGCCTTCTTCTGTCAATGATCCTCAAACGATAAAAGCTGTTTTGATGGTTAAAATAGAAATGGCAGGAAATGGTTGTATGGAAAGTAAAGTTGAGAAGTTTATTTTTATTAATCCATTAGAACTCAATCCAGATTCAGGTTCAGGAGTTGAAGGAACACCATTTACAGTTCCAAATATTTTAGGGAATGATACATTAAACGGAACCACTCCAACAATAGGAACAGCTAACGGACAAGTATCAATATCTCAGTCAGGAAACTGGCCAGCAGGTATTACATTAGATCCAGCAACAGGAGTGGTAAGCGTAGCCGGAACAGTACCAGCAGGAACTTATATTGTAGATTATGAAGTATGTGTAAGTGGAACAACACCATCATTGTGTAAAACAAGTACAGTGACCATCATTGTAGATAAGGATTCAGATGGTGATGGTATTGGAGATAATAACGATTTAGATGATGATAACGACGGTATTTTAGATACCGATGAAGCCTTTGCTTGTGATACTTCACCAGGTCTTGATGATTCCTTACCTACTTATAAATCAGATAAGAAAATGTATGATTTTGAACAAGCTCCGTTGAATGCTTGGTCAAATATTGATAATGGCAATGTGCAAATAGGAACGATTAATACAGCTAATCGATATGATGCTTCTAATAGTAGCGGTAATGTCGTAGTTTCAGCTGGTAAAATAGTAGATGATAATGGTAATAAAGTGTTAGACTTTAATCACATCAAGCGCCAAGATGGTACTGAAAGTACAGGGCCTAATGTTTCTGAAGCAGTTTTTGTAAGTGGACAAAAATTTTCTGATATAAACAGATATTTTGTGGTCGAATATGATATGTATTATGGTGATGATGATGGTTACAGTAATGAGTATGGTACATTTGTAGGAAATAATGTAAATGGTACCCTATATAGTACTAATAATCCAGGACAAGAGCGTATTAGATTTTATAGAGGTACGCAAGAGTATCGTCACAGAAATGGTGTAAGGTCAATCTCTGGTAATACAACCACAATTTCTACTGTAAAGTGGTACACCATGAAAGATGTGTATTATTTAGATGGTACGAATCTTATTGTAAGACACTATGTTTATAATCAAGGAGATACCAATGGAACACCACTCAAGGATAATGTGACTACTACAGTTGTAGATACCACAACCCAAGAAGCGTGGTTGAAAGATGGATTTACGGCTGGTATTTTAGCAGACGGAAAAGTAGATTATGTTAAGGTTTACTGGTTAGAGTGTGATGAAGATGGCGATGGTGTGCCAAACCGATTAGACTTAGACTCTGATAACGATGGATGTTTAGATGCGATAGAAGGAGGAGGAAACTTCACGTATAATGATGTTGTCAATGCAGGAGGAACGGTAACCGTAGGAACAGGTTCTACAGCAGAGAATAAAAACTTAGGAAATACGGTAGATGCCAACGGAGTACCAACAGTAGCAGGAGCAGCGGGACAAGGTGTAGGAACTTCACAAGATGCTGCTCAACAAGCAGATGAGTGCGACCCTTGTAATCCAAATAGTACTTTGTATATGGATACAGATGGAGATGGAGTAGCTAATGCTTGTGATTTAGACAATGATAATGATGGTATTTTAGATTGTGAAGAAAAAGGACTTTTTACGGATCTTTCAGAAACATTTGTGCTTAATGGAGATGCCTCAACGGTTCAAGGTAATACAGAACTTCAGTTGACTGCGGATGAGAATAATAAGAGTGGTCAAGCATGGGGTGTTGCTCGTGCAGACTTCACTAAGGATTTTACGCTAAAGATGGAGGCTTATCTTGGTACTAATGACGGAGGTGCAGATGGTATTGTGGTTGTCTTTCACAATGATCCTTCCGGTACATCGGCTCATGGAGAAGATGGACGAGGAATTGGTGCAAGAGGTATTCAAAATGGTATTGTTTTAGAGTTAGATACTTATGATAATTCTAACGACACCTATTTACCTCCTATTCAAGAAGATGTTTGGCAAGACCATGGACACATTTGGAAATCAGTAGATCAATCAACGTTATCAGCAACAACCCCTTTACCTAATTTAGAG
>PDWJ01005539.1_pt1 | contig 10323 bp, 8 predicted proteins | sample 1430881 | NCBI WGS metagenome assembly PDWJ01 (sample SAMN01162460, study PRJNA174530) | Oral metagenome, whole genome shotgun sequencing project. | biome: Marine environment; feature: Marine mammal; material: Swab sample of the gingival sulcus; isolation source: swab sample of gingival sulcus... | reverse complement strand
GTTAATCCGGATCATTTTGAAATAACCCGGCGGCAGCCCTGGAAAGGCGCCATAGTCACCAATTCCAACTGCGTTATCATGCCCGCCTCCCTGGTACTCAGCCCCCTTATGAATGCCTTTGGTCTGGAATGGGTTCAGCTCACGTCCATGCAGGCCATCAGCGGCGCGGGCTATCCCGGCGTACCGTCCTACGACATTCTGGGCAACGTGGTGCCCTTTATTGGCGGCGAAGAAGAGAAAGTGGAGAGTGAGGGCCAGAAAATTCTGGGAACCCTGACGGAAACCGGCATTACCCCGGCGCCGTTTGTACTGAGCGCCCAGTGTAACCGGGTGCCTGTGGTGGACGGCCACACGGAAAACCTGAGCATCAAATTCAAAAAGAAACCTTCACCCGGCGAGGTGGAAGAGGTTCTGCGGAGCTGGAAGTCCATGCCTCAGGAAGCCGGCCTGCCCTCGGCGCCGGAATTTCCGGTAGTGGTGTTCAGTCAGGAGAACCGTCCCCAGCCGGCCCGTGACATCTGGACCGGGAAGGGCATGTCCGCCTGTGTGGGACGCATAAGGGAATGCCCGATAGGCGACATTAAAATGGTGGTTATGGGACATAACACCGTGCGGGGCGCGGCAGGGGCCGCCGTGCTGAACGCCGAGGCCTTTGTGCATCTGGGTTATCTGGACTGACATGGTTGTTCTGAAAATAGGCGGCACCTCCATGGGCGGTCCCGAGCGGATGGACCAGGCCCTCAACATTGCCGAAAGCCAGCTCTCCCGCGCGCCGGTCATGGTCTGCTCCGCCATGGGCGGTGTCACCGACCGCATTATCAGCACCATAGAGCTGGCCGCCGAAGGCCGGATGGAAGAGGCCATGGACTCTTTTTCGGCTGTTGAGGCCATGCACCATGAATGCGCCCGCGCCTTTCTCAACGGGACGGTGCTGGACCAGGTTATGTCTCATCTGGATGATTTGTTCTCCCAGTATGCCTCGATTCTCAAGGGAGTGGGGCTGCTGCGCGAATGCAGCCCCAGAAGCCGCGACGCCCTGCTCTCTTTTGGTGAGCGGCTTTCCACCCGGCTCATTCAGGGCCGCGCCGAGCTGAGGGGCATCCCCTCAAAACTGGCCGACGCCCGCGCGTTTATCCGAACGGATGAAAACTTCAGCCAGGCCCGGCCGGACATGCCTGAAACCCTGCGTCTGACCCGCCAGCACATCCAGCCACAGGCCGGAACACTCGTCATTACCCAGGGTTTTATTGCCTCAGGCCCCTCCGGCGTTACAACCACGCTGGGCCGGGGCGGAAGCGACTACTCAGCCAGTATTCTCGGCGCCGCGCTGAATGCCGAAGAAATTCAGATATGGACCGACGTAACCGGCATTATGACCTGCGATCCCCGCATTATTCCCGGAGCCTCCACCATACCGGAAATCACCTACCTGGAAGCCGGCGAGCTGGCATTTTTTGGAGCCAAAGTGGTACACCCGGCCACCATACAGCCGGCCGTGGCCCAAAACATACCCGTATGGGTTAAAAACACATCCGCTCCGGAAGAATACGGCACCCGCATTGCCTCGCAAGCCGGGGACGCGGGCCTGAAAGCCCTTTCAGTCAAAAAAAACATCACCGTGGTCAGCATTACCTCATCCCGGATGCTGGAGGCCCACGGCTTTCTCAAGCAGCTCTTTGCCATTTTTGACGCGGAAGAAACCCCCGTAGACCTTGTGAGTACCAGTGAAGTATCGGTCTCCATGACCATTGAACGCACCGACCATCTGGAACGCATTGTCGGGCAGCTCGAAGAGCTGGGGGAGGTGTCGGTGGAAAAGGGACTGGCCATCATCTGCATGGTGGGCCGGCACCTCTGGAAAGACGCCGCTTTCCCGGCCAGGGCCTTTGGCGCCCTTAAAGACATTCCCATCCGCATGATTTCACTGGGCGCCTCGGAAGTGAACCTTTCCGTGGTTGTTCCCGAAGAGCGGGCCACCGATTCACTGCAAAAACTCCACAACTGCTTCTTTGCCTGACGGACCTGCGGGGGCAGAGCCTCTCACAGGCACTTTGCCGAGCCGCTCCAGGGGCGGTCACACCCGCCCGCAAAATCAGTCAAAAGAAGTCATAAAGGCCTGAAGCAGGGTCACCAGCAGGTAGAGCAGCATGCTGAGCAGCGCGCCCAGCACCGGGAACAGAATGCGGCCCACCTTAAACCCGCGCCGAAAAGGCGTAAGCACAACATGGGAGAGTACGGCAAACACCGCCGTTAAAAAACTGAGAATCAGAATCCAGGATTCCACCCGAAGCAGAAAATGCAACGTCGCGTCCGTAAATCCCTGGGTGTTCCCAATCAGATAAAAATACAGCGCCAGCAGTGAAAGCGAGAAAAAAAGAACCGCCAGCCGGCTGTACACACCTGGAAGCCATATCCGGCGAGACCCAATGCGCCACTTCATGGCCTGAATATACCGCAAAAATCCCTGTGGGTCGATGCTTCCTGAAATGGAACAACGGCCCGCTCCCCACCGTTCCCGCGTCAGTTCTGCACATCAGGTTCTGCATATCAGGCCCGCGCGCGATTACTGTAGAAGAGGCGAATTTTGTTCATCACATCACGGACAAAGAGGGGAATATCACGTTCCCGGGGATAGACCATGCCCAGCCAGTAGGTTCGTGTCAGTGTGGTGGGAAAGGGAATGGGTTTTATTCCATACGATTTCAGCAGATTCGCCAGGGCCAGGGGCAGCAGAATAACGTAGTTGTTTCTGATGAGCTGGATGGCCGCCATTAAATCCTCCACCTCGTAGGAGACGGCGGGGGGAAAGAAACTCTCCGGGAAAAAGGAAAGCCCCTCCGGTGTAAGATCGCTTTTCTGAAGAACCGGAATGCTCTTCAGCTTAATCCATTTCAGTTCATTGAGCCGGTCCTGATCAAACCCCGTACTGAAAACTGGATGGTGCCTGTTGATAAAAACGGCAACCTGATTTTTCAGAAGCGGGATGGATTTCAGATTGCGATAGGTTCTGCCTTCAAGAATTCGGCAGAGAACAAAATCGTAGCGCTGCTCTTCCATGAGCTCCTTCAACAGCTGCTCCGATGTATTGTTCGTCACACTGATAGTGTATGTGTCAAGGAGATTCAGTTCCTGCATTACCTTGGGCATGAGAAAGTCGTTCCAGATGGTACTGCAGCCAATGGCAATTTCCCTCAGCTCCTGTTCCGGCTCGTGAAGCCGTTTTTCCTCGAGTATTTCCCTGTCGATATTCAGAACCGCCCCTTCGAGCTCACAGGCGGTGCGGTAGAGAATTTCACCGTAGACGGTGGGTTTAACTCCCAGGTAATGGCGCTCAAGAATTTCCACGCCGTATTCCTGTTCAAGCAATCGTACAGACTGGGAAAGGGCGGGCTGGCTGATAAAGAGTAAGCGGCTCGCCTTGCTTATGCTTCCCGCTTCCACCACTTTCTTGAAACGAAGCAGATTGTCTATCATTGTTCACAGGATATAACAATTTCTTATACCCTGCATAGATAATAAATATTTGTTGTAGATAAATCACGGCTGGTACAATCCAAACCCACAGAGTGTACAGATGGAAAAAATTGGTATTGGCATAGTAGGGGCGGGTGTTCGCGGTGTGTACTGTCTTGGACAGGCCATAGCCGCTCTTAACAGGGAAACGGGACTCACCATAACGGGCGTTTACGATGTCATGGAGAAGCGCTCCCGGGAGGCCCAAAACTACCTGGAAGAACTCTTTGCCGCCGAAGGAACACCGCAGAATATCCGCATCTATTCCAGCTACCGGGAAATGCTCGAAGACGAACTGTGCCAGCTTGTTCTTGTAACCAACTTTACCAGCCAGCACCGGAAATATACCGTGGAAGCACTGAATGCCGGCAAGAAAGTCTACCTGGACAAGCCAATATCGGTATCCCGGGAGGATGGAGCGGCCATAGTGAACGCCGCCGAAACCAACCCCCTCATCATGGGCTTCACCCGGCGCTATGAGAAGAGCTGGATTAAGGCCAAGGAACTTCTTGACAGCGGAGTCATTGGCCCTCTGCAGATGATGGAGCTTAACTCCGTGGTTCCCTACAGCCGCTACCTGCAGACCTGGCACCGTACAAAAGAACTTTCCGGGGGTGCCCTCAATGACAAGAGTTCCCACCATTTTGATGTTTTCAACTGGATGGCCGGAGAGTCGCCCTCTTTTCTGACGGCCGTTGGCGGCCGGAGTTCGGTATTCACGGAACAGAAAGATACTCCCCGCTCCTGTCGCGAGTGCGAGCGGGATTGTGAATACCGGCGAGACCCGGCAAAAATTTCCGACGGCGCCTTTGTTCTGCAGTTCGATTCCTGGAAAGATGCGCAAGATGCTGTTGAACAGATTGATACCTGTGTCTACGCGCCTGGCTCGGACATCAACGACCATGCCATTGTCTCGGTGGTTTACCCTTCCGGAGTAAAGGCCTCGCTCTTCTTCTCAATTTTCGGTCCCGACACAAAGGACCAGGAAACGCTGCTGCTTGTTGGCGAACGGGGCAAAATTTTTGTGAACCGTCATGAAGGAAGGGTTACTCTCCACTCCAGCTTTGGCCGGGAGCAGGAGGATTTTGACTGCCGTGGCCTGGAGTTTGATACAAGCCACTTCGGAGCCGACCGCGACCTTGTGCGCGCCCTGAGGGCTTTTTGGGACGGCAGGACTCCAACGGCCACGGCGAAAGACGGCTTTGTGTCTCTGGAAATGGTTCTGGCGGCGCAGAAGTCAATGACATTAAACGGTCAACCCGTACAATTCGGGATTGATTAGATATTTCCAGAGGAGGATTATGGAAATGAAAAAACTGAGCGTACTGGTATTGCTGATTCTGATGGCGGCAATTCCCGTTTTTGCCAATGGTGGCCAGGATAAGGCCGGGTCTGATACTGCTGGAGCAGCAGAGCAGAAGACGGTGAATTTCTTTATCAGCGGTAAATCGGTCTGGGGTGAGCCCATGGAAACCGTTGTGCAGAAGTTCAACGAAGACTACCCCAACATTACCGTTAAGTACGAAGTTGTTGGCGGCGGAACGGACTGGCGGCCCATTCTGGCAACCCGTGCCCGTACCAAAAGCCTGCCGGACATCTTCATGATTGACGGGGCCAGCGACTACGCGGTCTATGGCGAATTTCTCGAAGACCTCTCCGACATGGACGTAGTGAAGCACTTTCTGCCAATTGCCGCGGAGAGTGCCTATGCCGACGGGAAACTGGTGGGTCTGCCGGTATCAATTGAAGGCTACGGTTACATCTACAACCGCGACCTCTTTGCCCAGGCGGGAATTGACAAGGTTCCCGAAACTTTCAGCGAACTGAAAATGGCAGTAAAGAAGCTGAAAGCTGCCGGTATTACACCCTTTACCTCCGGCTACGGTACCTGGTGGGTCATCTCCAACCACCAGTTAAACGTTCCCTTTGCGTCACAGGACAATCCGAAAGAATTTATTAACAAGCTCAACGCCGGAACGGCCAAAATGGCCGATAACGAGTACTTCAGGAATCTGGAACAGCTCATTCAGCTGGTGAAAAACAACACCGGCGCTGACCCGCTCTCGGAAGATCACCACATGCAGGTATCGCTCTTTGCCGCTGAGAAGGCGGCGATGATCCAGCAGGGGAACTGGAAAGAAGCGGCCATCCTCGATGCGAATCCCGATATCAACATGGGACTGGTTCCGCTGGCCCTGACCGAAGACGCCGCCCGCAGTGGTCGTGTTCCGGTGGGTATTCCCTGGTACTTTGTGGTCAGCAGGGATTCCAAAGTGAAGGACGAAGCCAAAATTTTCCTGAACTGGCTGCTCAATGAGCCGAACGGCCAGAATCAGCTGGCCAAAACCCTCAATTCCATTCCCGCCTACGACCATTTTGACGTGGACTTCGCCGGCGGTATCAGCAGGGACGTACTGGCCTATTCCCTCTCAGGCAAAACCTTGCCGTGGATGTTTGGCCTGTGGCCTCAGGGGTATACCCAGAGCGCGGCGGACATTCTGCAGGAGTACGTTGCCGAACGGATTACTTTTGAAGAGGCCCTCGCCAAACTCGATAAAGAGTGGCAGTCGCTGAGCAAGTAACGGCCATTTCAACACTTTACGGATGGCGGAACTTCCGCCATCCGGTTTTTCTCGGAGAACCTGTATCGGAGAATCTATATGGGGGAATCTATATGCGAATAAAGATAAAGGAACGGATTCTCAACAGCTTTGCGCTGTACACCTTTTTTCCGTACACCGTCTTTCTGGTATTTGTGCTGCTGCCCTTTTTTATGGGCGGGTACTACGCACTCACCGACTGGAACGGTATTTCACGCAACATGGACTTTGTCGGTTTCCGCAACTTTCTGGAGATGTTCAAAGACGATGAAGGGTTCATTGTCTCCACCATCTTCACCTTCAAGTTCACCCTGGCGGCGTGTATCATTGTCAATCTTCTCGGTCTGGGATACGCGGTCATGTTCCACGAAAGTACCAGGTGGAACTCGGTACTCCGGGTTATTCTTGTTCTGCCGAACATTATCGGTGGAATTATTCTTGGCTTTGTGTGGCGATTCATCTTTGCCCAGGCACTGCCGGCCGTGGGGGGCCTTTTTGAAGGCGTCTCCTGGTTTGGACAGCCCAACACCGCCTTCTGGGCCATTATTATTGTCCTGGTCTGGCAGCAGGCGGGATACGTCATGCTTATCTACATTGCCTCAATGAACAGTATAGACCAGCAGCTTTTTGAAGCGGCCGAGATAGACGGGGCATCACGCTTCCGTCAGTTTACCGATGTGACCTTGCCGCTCATCGTGCCGGCTTTCACCGTCAGCATCTTTATCGTGCTGGCCAACTCGTTCAAAATTTTCGGACTGGTCTATTCTCTCACCGGCGGCGGGCCCTTCGGGTCCACAGAGTCGCTGGCCATCAACATATACAATGAAGCGTTTGTTTACGGAAACTACGGTCACGGTTCGGCCAAGGCGGTAGTCTTTTTTATCTTTGTGGCCATCCTCTCCTACCTACAGGTGCGCTTTACCCAGAAGCGGGAGGTAACGCTGTGATAAAACGTCCACTCACGCCACTCAGGGTGTTGTTCTACATTCTGACCTTCCTGCTTGCCTTTGTGGTTCTCTCACCGTTCTACTTTGTCATTACCAACTCAGTCAAGGACTACAGTGAAATTATTATCGATGCCTCAGCCATGCCCAAAGAGGTCAAGCTCAGCAACTACTCGGTGGGTGTCGAGAAGGTGCGATTCTGGCGCACCTTTGGCAATTCGCTGCTTGTCACCGTTCTGGGAATTGGCGGGATGGCCGTTTTTGGCTCTATGGCGGCCTGGAAACTGGCTCGCGTGAACTCAAAAATCAGCGCCATCATGTACGCCACTTACATCCTGGCCATGATTATCCCCTTTCAATCCATAATGATTCCCCTGGTAACGGTGGCCAACAGTTTCCGAATGCTCAACCCTGTCGGTCTTGGGGTTCTCTACTGGGGATTTGGAATGCCCCTGACCATCTTTCTCTACCGTGGATACTTCAACTACATTCCCCGGGAACTTGACGAGAGCGGCATGCTCGACGGCTGCAACGACTTCGTTCTGTTCTGGCGTATTCTCTTTCCCCAGCTCAAGACCATGACAACAACGATTGTCATTCTTCAAAGCCTCTGGGTATGGAACGACTTTCTCCTTCCCCTGCTTATACTTCAGCACAACCGTGATTACTACACCATTCCCCTGGGCATTAACAGTTTCTTTGGAGTGTACAAGGCGCAATGGGATATGGCGCTGCCCATCCTTGTTCTGGGTATGCTGCCGCTGATAACGGTATTCCTTATTGCCCAGAAACATATTGTACGCTCCATAGCCGCCTCAGGCCTCAAAGGATAACAGAAAAACCATGTACAACCTTTACTGGGGAGAAACCCACGACAATACACATCAGGCGCCTGACCCGGACTTTTCCATGGACCGCCACCTGAAACACGCGGCAAGCCACCTTGATTTCTACTGCGGCGCCTACTATCCCTGTACTTCTCCGGCCTTCAGGAAAGGGGGACATCCATCGGATGACACATCCCGGCAGCCTCTGAATGTGGAAACATGGAAGCCCGACGGGCAGCTGGCCTCAGAGTGGTCGGCCGTAAAGGAGGCGATACGCCGCAACCACCGGGAGGGCCATTTTGTCATCTTTCCCGGTTTCGAATGGCAGGGCGACGGAACCTGGGGGGATCATAACGTCTTCTACTGTGAGGATGACCCTCCGCTGCAGCAGGTTGAAACTCTCAGGGAACTCTACGACCGGCTCCGTTCCCACCGGGCGCTGGCCATACCGCACCATACAGCCTATATCACCGGATTCCGCGGCAAGAACTGGGACGTTCAGGACGATGAGCTGTCCCCTTTTATGGAAATTTTTTCTATTCACGGCTGCTCGGAGGGAGAAGCCTTCGGCGGAGGACTCCGTTCCAACGCCTTCCTCGGCCCCGATATTACCGCCGGTGCCTTTACGGATGCCATAACCCGGGGACACCGGGTGGGCATTATTGCTTCCACCGACAACTGGGGCCCCATGCCGGGGCACTACGGATGGGGGCTGGCCGGTGTGTGGGCCGAATCACTGACAAGGGAATCACTTTTTGAAGCCTTTCGTGCCCGTCGTGTTTACGGCGTTTCCGGAGACCGTATCCGGCTCCAGGTTCTTCTGAACGACCATCCCATGGGAAGTGTTTTGCCGCGCCAGCCAGGCCCGCCGGTGTTTCTCGTCCGGGTGGAGTCCCTGGACCGGATTGATTACGTGGAACTGGTGAGAGACGAAGTACTTCTGGACCGGGTCAGCATTCTCGGAGAGAGCAATGCCGGCTTCAACCTCTCCCGGGAGTTTCTCCTCCGCCTGGAGTACGGCTGGGGACCGGCGGCAAACGTCCTGCCCCTGCCTCCGAAAGACTGGCATGGCTCGGTTTCCGTGTCCGGGGGAGAGGTAACCGAGGCGGTGCCGTGCTGGATCAGCCCGGGGCAGAAAGGCACGCTTGACGGCGGCTCCTTCTCGTTTTCCGGCAGGACAACCCAGGAAACGGCAGGAGAGCAGGCGCAGAACGGATTTGTTTTGAAACTCCGGGGGCGCGCCGATTCGGTGGTCACCGTTGAAATAGACGGCATAAAGCGAAGGGCCACCATTCAGGAGCTGAGCAGGGCCAGTACGGTGCTCTGGGACCGGAAGGCATCGGCAAAGCTCATCAGGGAAAATTTTGGGACCGATGCTGAAGCACTCGCGCGTAAAGATGTTCTTTTTGGAATGGCCTGCAAGGCCAAGATTCACCAGGTCCTGCCCTCCACAGTTTTCCGTCAGGAAATATCATTCACCGACGAACTCTACGACGGGCAACCTCACTCCTACCGCGTCCGCGTGCGGCAGCGGAACGGGCAGATGGCGTGGTCCAGTCCCTTCTGGCTGGAATAGTCCGGTGCTTTACTAATCCGGTGCAATAAGAGAACCCAGGCTCTTGTTCTGCCGTGGTGAGCAGATTATTATGTGCACACCAGAGGCACATGGAACAAGGCACATGGAACTGCGTGCAATTATTCCAGGTTGCCTTCCAGGGAGGAAGTTGCTGATGAGCAAAGAAAAACCCCGGCGTACGGGACTCAAACTTTTCCTGACTTTGTTGATTCTCATACTGGCTGCCGGTGCCGTATTCTGGTTTGGCTGGTACCGTTTTTCCGTGGAAGAAGGCAAAACCGCCGTTATCCACACCAGGTTGAAGGGATACGAACCAATCCCCCTCCAAAGCGGAAAATTTGACTGGGCCTGGCATCCGTGGCGCCTGCAGGCGCTCATTCCCGGTAATGTAACCATACACACCTTTGACAAGGCCCCGAGGAAAATATCTGTGGAACAACAGGGAACCCTGCCCTCCGGAGATATTTACGCTGCAATGGCCGGTAACGGCGTGAATTTCAACTGGACCTTCAAGGCCTCTGTCCTCTACAGCATTCTCCCGGAGAGCATACCCGCCATTCTGGCTGAAGAGGGCGGAGACGGCAGCCTTGAGAGCTTCTACAGCGAAGTTGAGGCCCGCCTGACCAGAGAACTCACCCGCGCCCCGGCCGGGTCATCCTTTGAAGGGGAAGGAATGGCGGCCATTCAGCAGGAACTCATGAACCGGGCCCAAAAAGTGGATTCACGCGTGAAGATTCAAAGCGTGAACCTGCAGGAATGGACAGTGCCGGACATGGCCCTCTACGCAGAAACCCGGCGCCTTTTTCTTGAATACATGGAAAAGAAACAGGCCGTACTGGTGGAAGTGGAAAACAAGGCTGTAC
>PDWJ01005537.1_pt1 | contig 10324 bp, 3 predicted proteins | sample 1430881 | NCBI WGS metagenome assembly PDWJ01 (sample SAMN01162460, study PRJNA174530) | Oral metagenome, whole genome shotgun sequencing project. | biome: Marine environment; feature: Marine mammal; material: Swab sample of the gingival sulcus; isolation source: swab sample of gingival sulcus... | reverse complement strand
TTTTGGACGCTGTCAACGTATCACCTCCTGAATGAGTTCAGGAGTGTAGATTAAACAAATTAATTGAAAAATATCAGGCGGCTTTTAATAAACGCTTACACTAATGCATACAGGATAAAAACAAATAAAGTGCACTATTTAAATGATTTATGTCGTTTTTTCAAGACGTTTCTTCCGGAAGATCCGTTACAAATGATTCCTTTCACCGATGAAGTGCTTAGAATAATTGAATTGCACGACTTGATAACGGCTGAATCAGTGGTGTGTTTTTGACTTGCATCCGCATGAAGAGCTAGACTTTGTTCCTGACTCTAAATTTCGAACTGAATCGTGTCTTTTTTTGATTTTCATGTTTTGGATTATCACAGGATAGGATGCTGTTTTTGGGGGATCAATAAATACGACCATGCGGGAGTGGTCATTCGCCATTTGAATTAGTTTCTCCTTTTGTTCTTTGCTAAACCCATATAGAAGAAAGGGTTGATCTTGATTCGTTTGGGAAAATTCCTTTTCGACCTCTTGGAAGCATTCTGCCTTTATCACATTTGTGTCGTTTGGACCAATGGTCGGAAATTCATCCATTGGAAGTTCCTCAAGAGCCAGCAAATTCCATTTAATACTGAAATCCAAACGGCTTATTTCCTCAAAAGCAAGACCAGGAATGCTATCCACATTTTGATTAATACCCTCCACGGGTCCCTTGCCTTCACGCCATGCATGAATTCCACCTTTCAGGATTTGGATTTGAAACCCCCTCTTATTCAAGTCGTTCACTTCTTGGTCTATCTGCTTATCTGGAATTCCATTGGTGATTAGCAAGATAGGCCTCGCTCTTAGAAACCCCTTGGTTTTTATTTGAAACAGGGGCATGTTGAGGCTGTTTGAAACATGAATATTTTGAAAATCAGAAGAAGCCCTGATATCCACAACCTTGAGCTTTGAATCGGATTGGTGGAGGGCAACGGCTTCGCTTACTCCCAGCCAAAAGGAGTCCCCCTTTACGAATTCAGCGCCAATCACAAGAGAACCAAAACTTATTATCAGGCTTAAGAAGCAGACCAAGGGTAGTGCAAAGGCTTTATTCATATTTCAATGTCCTGCCATGATTTGAATTGAGGCCGTCAAGCCGACCTCCGAGTCTGTTTGCATCTTGAGTGTTTGAAACTAATTTTGAATATACACCCGTTTTCATGAAAACGGGTGTTGGCAAACCCCAATGGTGCCAAACCCTGTTTATGGATAAGCGATGACACAGTTGCCACTTTCGACCACCATGGAATTCCAACTGCTTGTCGAGCCGTCCACCGTAATCCGCCATTGAATGGTGTTACCTACAGGCAATGCGACCAGGGCTCCATTGACAAGGTTCTGGACGCTGTAACGAATATCGACTTCAGCACCGTCTGGAATTTGAATTTCCGAAATACAATAATCGGTTTCGGATACGTTCAACTCACAAGGGTCACCAACGGTGATTGATTTCCAACTACCACTAAACCCGTTCACCTGTAGACGCCACTGAATCGTATTGCCAAGGGGAAGAATCACGGCATCACCGTTTACCAGGTTTTGAGGACCGTATCTCAAATCCACAAAGCCTTCGGAAAGGGGTAAATTGATGGTGAACAGGCAATAATCTTCGCTACCCACCTCAAGAAGGCAGGATGATTCACCAATTACGATCGGTTTCCAGGAGCTGGTAAAACCATTCACCGAAAAACGCCATTGAATGGTGTTTCCACTTGGCAGAAACACATGATCTCCATTTGCGAGATTTTGAGGGCCGTAGCGCAAATCGACTTCGCCACCTTGAAATGGAATGGATATTTCCAGATCACAGTAATCAAGATCGGTTACGGAGAGAAGGCAAGACGCACCATCAACCTCCAATGACTTCCAATTGCTATTATAACCATTCACATTCAGACGCCATTGGATTGTGTTCCCAACTGGAAGCGTAATGGCATCACCATTTTCAAGATTCTGAGGACCATATCGAACATCTACGTGTGCATCGGAGATTGGAATGTCAACAACGAGATTGCAGACATCATCTTCACCGACCTGAATCTGGCACCCGTTTTCTCCGACAATAAAGGATTTCCAACTGCTGTTGAATCCACTCGCAGTGCAACGCCATTGCAATGGAATCCCTTTGGGAACATCCACGTGGTCTCCATTGACCAAATTTTGAGGGCCATAACGCAAATCGACTTCGCCACCTTCAAACGGAATTTCCACCCCGAGGTGACAATAATCATCTTCGGTTACAGAGAGGATGCAAGCTGGTTCGCCAACAACCATGCTTTTCCAGGAGCTGTTATAGCCGTTCACCGACAGGCGCCATTGAACCGTGTTACCCATGGGCAGTGCGACGGTAGCTTGGTCAACCAGATTTTGGGGACCATAGCGCAAATCGACTTCTGCACCTGGAACCGGAATATCCATCACCACCTCGCAAACATCTTCAGAGGTGACATGGAGCGTACAGCCGGATTCACCAACAACAAATGACTGCCATCCACTGTTGAACCCACTGACATTGGAACGCCATTGAAGCGTGTTGCCTTTGGGAACATAAACCTGATCGCCATTTACTAGGTTTTGTGGTCCATAACGCAGGTCCACCTGTCCATCTTCATAAGGCATGTCGATGGTCAAAAGACAATAGTCATCAGGGGTGACCGTCAAATAAGGATTCGAACACTGAACTTCCAATGACTTCCAAGCACTGTTATAACCATTAACTGTCAGTCGCCATTGAAGATGATCGCCTTCATTCCTTGTGAACACAGCCTGATCAACCAGGTCCTGTTCGCCATAGCGAATATCGATACTCGCATCAGGAATTGGGAGCTGAACCGTCATCTCGACCACACCGTCAAGACAGTCCTGAACCGCTTGGGGTTGAAGTGTTAACTGAGCTCTGTTATTGGAAAGATCGTGATCACTGAAACTGCTATCAAATCCACATGACACTTGAATAGCCTGTCCTTGAGTGTCCCACATCGTCAAGGTGGTTCCCACAATCAGATCTCCGTTGACATAGAGCCATGAGGCGGGCGTTAGTTGAATCGTACCCCTGATGGGGTCTTCTACCTGCCAAACCACAGGAAGACCGTAGTAGGAATCGTTGACCTGAATTTTGGCACACAAAAAGACCACATTCCCTACTTTGGGGTTGAGATTGCTTGCACTCAGATTTTCAGCCAGCACGGCCGCATCAAACTCGGGAAGGTCATTGCCTTTCGCCCCTAATTCAGGCCCATCCAACACCACATCATGAGTTTGACCAACACCTCTTGTTCCACCCAGCAGTCCACTGGTCGCAGTGGGAACACGATTTCCTTGATAGACAACCCACGGCATTTCCGTGTTTACATCGTCAATCACCACGATGCCTTCACGTCCACCTGGCCCCATTTGCAAAGGTATCGGCTTCGCTGGGAACGGAATCAAGCTGGAAGCCACGTCAATGCAATCCACCAGATGGAATGGCCAAACCAAATCATTCTGCAGGACCCCATCATTCATGGAAATACGCCATTCATAATCGCCAAGCTCGGTTGGCAGAAACACATTGGTGTGCCAGAAGCCTTCCTTATCGGTAAAAGTGATGGCTTGCTCCACGGTTTGACCGGAATTTGTTTCCACAAGAGAAACCAAAACCTCTGCCCCTTGGAGTGCGTCCTGATTGCAGGTTTCTTCAGGGCTGACTACGAGATAGTGTGATTGCCCTGTCAAAGGTGCAACACCCTCTGCACAAAAAGAGGAATCCATTTCAACCCGTGAGGTAATCGAAAGCTGGCCAGGGCTGTATTTGCTCAGACCACTCCATGTTGAAGCGACATTGTTTCGTTCTGAGCGTTCGGACAGGACGTCTGCTGGATCAAGTCTCAGACGCCATTGCCCGTCCGTCTGTTCCGATGTGACCACAAGCGTACGTGTGTTCAGTCCTGGATCCAGATCTAACAGGTTTGTTGCCCGTTCAACTTCCGTTCCGCAGTGCACCTGACTGATAGAAACACTTAACCCATTAACAGGGTCCGGAAAATGGTTCTGGATCTTCAACTCGAAGGTAATGGAGCCATCGGTTGTTGAAACCGCATGGAATTGACGAACCTCAATATCACCCTGTGCTTTTTCTACCATAACCTGGGCCTCTCCTTGGGTGGACAGCCCTTCAGAGTCAATCGCTTTATAGCTGAATTGATCCGCACCCACAAAACCCTTTCGCGGTTGATAGAACAACTGGCCATTCACTGCTGCAGCCCGACCATGTTCGGCTTGCGTTACAATGGAGAAATGGAATTGATCGCCTTCATCGGGATCTTCAACTTCGGGAGTTGCTCCGAGATTGTGCTGATCTTCAAGCATGATCAGTTCTGATTGGGTTGCGACGGGTGCATCATTCACTGGCTGAATTTGAATATGAGCCGAATTGGGTTCGGTTCGTTCCGACCCATCGTAGATGCGATAGGTAAACTGGTCATTGCCATTTTTATTGAGATCAGGCGCGTATGAAAACTGTCCGCTACTCTGAATGTGGGTTTGTCCCTTCAGGCTTTGGTCCTCCAGTGAAAAACTCAAGACATCGCCGTCCACATCGGTTGCCACCAACTGTGCGTTCAATTCGGTATCTTCGACCGCTGCGAAGTTAGTGGCATCCGGGGTTGGAAGGTCATTCACCGCATTGACAACCACCGTCACGGTTGCGGTTTGACTCTGGCTTTGTCCATCGCTGACGTGGAAGGTGAATTGATCCGTTCCAAAGAAATTCGAGTCGGGAGTGATGGTAACAATACCGCTTGAAGGATTGGTGAGTGCCACATCCACATGTTGACCCTGGGAGAGAATCTCATAGGTTAGGGCGTCTCCGTTAGGGTCGCTTCCCGTCAGTGCACCGGTGAACGGTGTATCTTCTTGAATACCCCATTGATGGTCCAATGCCAAAGGTGGTTGGTTGCCATTGGATGCATTGGTCACCGTAATGTGAATAGTTTCAGAATCGCTAAATTCGCCATCGGAAGCCGTGAATTTCACCGCATAGACTCCGGCTTGATTGGAATCAGGGGTCCATTCAAAACGAGACATCGCTTCCTGGTTTTGATCTCCAAAAACACCTAGCGTGGCTCCTAAAGGCAGGGAGCCCGAAGAAATGGACGGTATCGTGGTGTTGGGGTCTGAAGCCTGAATCAGGAATCCCAGTTGTTGTCCAACGCCGATGGTCTTGTCTCCGATGAAACAGAGTACAGGAGGTTGATTCCCTACATCCTCAGGATTGGAAAAGGTCAATTGATAGCCAAGTCCAATCTCGGTGGCATCAAAAAAGTTGACAAAGTAGTGCCAGTAGCGGCCTTCACTGTCCCAGGTCTTTGAAAGCCATCCATTTTGGATTGGCAACTGTTTGCCATCCGATCTGCGAACCGATGTCAGGACCTTGCGGCCTTTAAAGGGGTCATTGATTTTGGCGTATACAAACCCTTCAACCGGATCGGGTGTCACATGAATTTCCAATGGCGCCTGGGCCACTTGAACCGTTTCAGAGATATCCACAACGGTACTATCCAAGTTATTCGATTCATACACTTTAATGCCGCTTTGTCCTTCATAGGCCAGGAAGTCGCGAATACCATCACGTCCGGGCTGATCGACCAGAACATCGTGAATGAGCAAGTGGGTGTTGACGGTTTCGATCAAGGAGGTGAGCGCCCCACCCAGTTCATCGGCATGGGTAAAGGTGGCGCCAAATTCGACAAATCGTCCTGAAAGGGTGCAGGTCATCAACCAGCGTGCCAACCCGGAGCTGTTGGGTTCAATATCGCCAAAGTCGGCCAGGAGGGTCGGTTCATGGGGGTGACCGTTGACCTCGCAGCCTTCAATGTTAAATCCGATCAACAATCCCAACTCGTTTTCCACAATTTTAGGCTGACTCGATTCAATTTTCAGGTTCTTTGCAACGCCAAACCCCGTATTTTGAACGCGCACACCGAGGGAAAACGGCACAATCGGTTCAATTTGGGTGGTGAATGCATCGTCACCGTAGACCTCATGGGGCAAGAAGTAATCCAGGACCAGATCCGGCATGGGTTTGACGATAATAAAATCTGGAACCACCTCGGTCACCGTTTCCTCTCCTGCCAGGGTATAGGTTAGCCGAGCCCCGACGTAATAGAGTGTTCCAGAGGACAGTTGCCCGCCAGTTCCGGGTGCTGGAATGATCAACCAATGCAAATCCGCAGTTGTCTGGGGATCAATATAGCCAGAACCTTCCACGCCTCCGGTAATCCCGGTCATGGTATCGGTTCGAATGAAAAACAGAGCCGAAGGGTGATTGGGTTCTGAAGTTGCCAAAACAGGTTGACCATCGCGATCGGTGAAAAGTACTTCAACCCCAATGCCCTGAATCGCAAGATCTTCAAACCCATTGTGGATCCGCATATGGGCATCAAAGGCCTGACGTTCAAGCGTCAGTTCTTGCTCAATTTCAATTTTGACTTCAGCGCAGATGGGGTCTTGAGCATTCAAGATCTGGAAAAAGAAAGCATTAAAAAAAATGATGATGATTGTCTTTTCAAAATATGTCAACGTCTGTTCTCCTCCTTGTATTTACACCATTTGGAGAAATTGGACTAAACTTGGAATGCGCTAATTTGGTCCAACTTACTTCATGGATATGTCATTTTTAGTCGAAATATATTTTCAGGTATCAGCTGGAAGTAAAGATTCTTGCTAAAAAACCCCTTTTCTATCTAGATCTTCCATATATTCATAGTCAAATTGCTCTTTTTTAGAATCCTTCTGTGCGGCTTGGTCTTGAGAACATGATTTACCTGTCATTTCCAGATGAAGTTGACCTACCTTAAACAATGCATCGCTCTCCAACTGCTTTTCCCCCAACTGCTTATAACAAAATGACAATCTAACCTGGGTCAAATACATCGAACTCAGAATTGTATTCTTATTCACTACTTTATAGAGCTCGATACAAGGCGACTCCAAATCAACTTTTGGCACTCTAATTACAGCTTCCTCCCCGTTTTTTATCCCCGTTTCGAGGGAATTTGTATAATGGTTCAATTCTTTTAGTTCCGGGATGAAACCGCTGTTCTCCGAGTAGGAAAGCAAAAAGGCATTCAGTAATTCAATGTCGGACAGAATATCGATTTTTTCAAAATAGCTATGAGATGTCTGGTATTTTTTTACCAAGTTTTCTTTATATCTTTGAATAAACTGTTTTGCCGCCAGGCAATCGTCACTTTTTGGGGAACATGCGAATAAGAATGCAATTAATAAAAATGTAACTTCTCTCATAATAACCTCCTATCTGTTATAAATTCGATTTAAAAGTACCAATTCAGGTCCGCAATCACCTTTAAAAAGCTTATTAAAACTCCGTCGAGGAGTCCATCGTTCTGCACATTTCCAATAGGCACCGTATAAATCTGACCCACCCCACCATCGAGTAAATTGTGCAAACGTGTCATCTCCATACCTTGCTTGCATGCGATCATAAAAGTTATCACACCAGAAGAAAGTCCTTTCCCAGTCCTTTAGGTAGCATTGGCACTTTGCAGCTTTTGCAAGTCCACGGACTCTACCAAAAAATCCTGTAAGTTGCCTTGGTTCTTCACCTCTTATATCCGAGTAAAAAAGCGGATTATTAGAAGCAAACAGATAAAGATTGCTCCCTCCTTTTATTCCCTTAGGATCCTTTGAAATGTATCGCCCCAAATCGGGATCGTAGTAACGCATAGTGTTATAATGGAGCATAGACCTATCATCCAAATACTGTGAGGAAAACATTTGATGGTTTTTTATTTCTTGGATTGAGCTATTCTGAATGTGGCCAAATACTTCTCTTTCCCGATACCATGATATTTCATTATTTATGTTCGATATTTTCAATGGAGCAGACTGATGATCATTTAAAAACCAATATGATGACCCGTCTTGTTCTAAGCTAATGGGGTCATTTCCCCAGGAGCCATTTGGTCGATATTTAATACCAAATACTTTTTCACCTTTATCATCATATTTTGCAATTAAACCTTCATCACTATACAAAAAATAGGTTACATTCTCATTCACTACCTTTTTTACTCGTAAACCAAAAGGATCGTATTCGTAATTAGCATGTGTCGAGCCTCTAACAAAGGAGGACAATCTATTTTCCAAGTTATAACCATAGTTCCTGACCACACCGTTTTCCTCTTCAGAAATCATACTCCCATTCTCGTCAAAAGCAAAATGTGTATCGCCCATACTTTGAATCTGATTGAGTTCATTATAGGTGTAATTATTGCCGTTACGATCTGTCAGACGATTACCCATTAAATCATAAGAGAATGTATCAGTTTGAAGCGTAGGATACTCAGCTCGCACCAGTTGCCTTGCATTATCGTAAGTGTAAGAGTAATTGCCGTGTTCTGTTTGGCGATGCGTAATATCAGATACTGCATTGCGTTGATACGTTTCCGTCATTAAATCTTCGCCATTTGGACCTGTATACTGAATACCGTTTAATCTTCCAAGTGAATCATAAGACAGTTGCTGCAACATACCATTGGGATAGTTGACTTGCTCCTTTCTACCGTTTTGACCAAATGTGAATTCCATATTGCCTAAATCTGGATGTATTAACGTAGATAGCATGCCTTTTTCATCATACGTATACTGGATCTGTTGTCCCTCAGCATCGGTAAATCCCACTTTCATTCCGTCTGCATCATATTGATAGGAAATAGTTTTGCTAAAAGGACCGTAATCGATGGTTTTTAATTGTACTAAAGCTTCATCATTATATTGCCAGATACCTTCTGTTTGACCATCTGTATAGCTGAGCATACGTCCCAGAGGGTCGTATGTGAAGTTGACTATTTTATCTGGGTTACTTGCGGATGTGGATGGAAAGTATTCCCGCGTAACCACTTTCCCTAAGCCATTTCTATAAAATACTGCTCTTTGTCCCTTAGCATCCACTTTTTCAGATAGTCGGTTCAATGGACTGTAGGAATATGATTCTATATAACCAAGTGCATCAGTCCTCTTGACCTGATTGCCGTTTTTGTCATATTCAAAGTTGGTTTCATTGTTGAGACTGTCAGTAAAACGAATGAGTTGATCAGTGCGATTATACAAGAACTTATAATGGGCTCCGAGAGGATTAATCTTTTCAACTTTCCGTCCAAGATCATCATAAACTGACCGGTACAGGTGACCCTCTCCATCAGTCTGTTGGGTCAGCAAACCAAGTGCATTGTATTGATAAGCCTCCACTATAGACTGATTTCCATCAAAAGTCTTCGTCCGAGAAATTAATCGGCTTCGTCCGTCATAGGTGCGGTCTTCCTGATAGGCAGGATGATTAATTCGAGTTAAATCACCATAGGGATCATATTGATACGTTGTCGTAAACCCTTCCGGCCCAATGAGACTACCCAAAAGACCTTTTGAATTGTACCCATACTGTGTAATTGTATTTTCGCCCAGAGCTTTCTTTGTCATGTATCCAAAAGTGTTGTATTCCATACGCACACGCCTTCCTGAGGGGGAAATCTTTTCAATTACTCGACCCTCAACATCGTAAGCGTATTGTGTTTTTCTCTCATAAGGCGCAATTTCTTTTAAGAGACGCCTGTGAAGGTCGTATTCATACCGAGTCTCTCTGCCTAACTTATCAGTAACCGTCATCTCCTTATTAAAAGAATTGAATGTAACTGTAGTCATAACACCCATTGGATCTGTAATAGAAACCAAATTACCTGAATTATCATAACTATAAGCCCAATCTGCATCACCAGGTGCATTTGTTATAAGCACCTGTCCAAGCATATTGCTGGTAAACTCAGTTCGGTTATTCATTGGATCAATCATAGCACTCTTATTTCCATAAGTATCATATTCGTACTGAATCGTAATATGGCCCTCAAATTCATCACCAAGCAGGGTTTTGGAAAGCAGTTGCCCATAGGTGTCATAGGCGTATTCGGTAATTCGCTCCAGCTCAAGTCCCAGTGCTTCAGTGGTTCGAATCAAGTTGCCATTCGCATCGTATTCGTATTTGGTTTTTACACCTAATTCATTGGTTTCCAGTGCAACATTCCCAAACTTTGGTTCGTATTCCCAAATCTTGGTTGTTCCATCACCATAAATGACTTTCGTAGGCTGGTTCCATTCATTGTATATGTAGGTCTCACGGGTTTTCAACTGCCGATCTGCCAGATCGACCCCGTTGAGGGATTCTTTAACTTTTTCACCCTTTGAGTCGAACCAAACTTCTCTTGTAATTCCCGTTGAGGTTGTTGCCGAACCATAATAGTGC
>PDWJ01005536.1_pt1 | contig 10325 bp, 11 predicted proteins | sample 1430881 | NCBI WGS metagenome assembly PDWJ01 (sample SAMN01162460, study PRJNA174530) | Oral metagenome, whole genome shotgun sequencing project. | biome: Marine environment; feature: Marine mammal; material: Swab sample of the gingival sulcus; isolation source: swab sample of gingival sulcus... | reverse complement strand
AGGCAAAAAGTCGCTCGCTTTCCGATTGAATTATCTTTTTTTGAACAAGATATGTCATCCATTTGGGATTGGCGGAAACAAACAAATCAGCAGGAGCCCCCTGTTCAATCTGCTTGGCAAGACTTCCCGAGGCGGCATAATTCGGCTGTACTTTTATGTCGGAATGCTCAGCCGTAAATATTGCAATAATTTCATTGAACGCATTAGTCATACTTGCCGCAACAGAAAGCGAAACAGTTTCGGCACAAGCAACATGCAAAGAACTGACGAAAAAAAACAAAGAAAAAATCAAAAAAGACATTTTTTTACCATTCATTTTATACTCTCCTTAAAATTTAAAAAATAAACACAGTAAAAAGTTTAAACAATTTAGGCTGTTGCAAGCAGCACATCTGTTGCCTTAATAAGAGCTGAAAAGCGTTTTCCCTCTTCAATTCCAAGGCGTTTAACACTTGATGCCGTAATAATTGAAGTTACGGTGTTGCCACCGGCAAGCTCCAAAACGACCTCGTTGCTAACCGACCCCGATACAATCTGCTTGACCTTTCCTGTCAATATATTGCGAGCAGAAATTGCATCACCCTCAATCCCCTCTCCCAAAAGCACATTAGAAGCCTTGACCACTGCCATTACTTCTTTGCCCGGTGCCAATTCCAATCTGTTAACGGATTGAGCGGTAATAACCGAACAAATCTTCTCGTCTCCTTTTAAAGAAATCGTTACTACGCTGTTGACTGCACCGGTTTCTATACAATCAACCGTTCCCAGCCAGATGTTGCGAGCACTTATTTTCATTTCAAACCTCCGTAAGATTTTCATTGTTGCCGCTGCACGCTGCGGCTCATGATGCAACACTGTCAAAAATTTGGAAAATTCCTGCTGCATAATATCACACATATGCAACAATTCTTTTCCTTCCGAGGTAAGCCGTGTGCCTCCTCCACCACTTCCGCCGGTCTGTTTTTCCAAAAGCGACCAAGGCAAAATATTGCCAAGCTGATCAAGTTTTTGCCACGCTGTTTTGTATTGCATACCAACTGCTTGTGCAGCCTTGTTGATTGAACCTGTTTGATCCAAAGCTCGCAAAAGTAAAATCGCCTTGCTTTGAGTATTCCAACCAAATAACTGTAAAATATTTTGTGATAAAATCTGTTGCGTTGTCATATGCCTTTGTTCTTTTTTTATTTCGTTATGTCAATAGGGAATAACGATAGAGAAAAAAAATTACACTCGCAAGAAATTTATTGTAATAAAAAACAAAGATATAAAATCAGCCGACAAAAAAACATTCATTTCTCAAAATTATACCGCAGAAATTAAGGCAGTGCGTCGCCACCCGCCTTGCAGATAACGAACAAGAGCCGTTAAGCTTAAAACAACAATATAAAAACAAACACAACCCCAAAAATAATACACGCTAAAATTAAAATGCAGCCCTATCCACAAAGGAATTACCATTGCCATAATTGCACAAAAAAATTGAGAAATCATCATAAACCAAGTATCACCGGCTCCTTTCAAAATCCCGTATAAAGAATAAGAAAGACCATCGAAAAAAAGATAAAACACGACAAATCGCAGCAACTCTTTTGTAAGCAGCCCGACTTCCGAAAACCAATCCTGCTGCCCAAGCCGAAAAAGTGAAATAAATATCTCAGGAAAAAAAAGAAATACAAATGCTACAACCAACACATACATTCCCACCAAATTAAGCGTACAACGCAAGATATCTCCCAACTGCTCATCTTGCCCACTGCCAATCACCTGTCCGGTCAGCACACTTGCGGCAATGGACATTCCGACCAAAGGCAAAAAGGCAAGCGAATTAATTGTCAGCGTAATGTTGCTGGCTGCCAAAATTTCCGTACCGAGTTTCCCGACAACAAAAACAAACGCAGTAAAGGAAAAAATCTCCATAAAAAAAACAATGCCGCTCGGAATACCGTAATACATCAAACGGAAAAAAAGCTTTCGGGAAAAATGCCGAGCAGAACGAATAGAAAAAATCTGTTCATTTTTTGCCGTAAACGCCTGCCCTGCCAAAAGAAGAGTAATAATTCCCCAGCTTACCACCGTTGCTAGTCCCGCTCCAACGATACCGAGTTCGGGAAAAATCCAAAATCCGTTAATGAGTGCATAATTAAGCGGAATATTTGCAAGCATTCCTATCAGATTGGCGACCATAACCACGCGGGTTTTCCCTTGCCCCGAAAAAAAAGCGGACAAAACAACTCCGCCAAGCTGGACACTCGCTCCCCAACACAGAATACGGCGGTACAAAACCTCCATTCGCTGTAATTCAGGACTATGCCCGACCAAAGCAAAAATCTTTGACAAATACAAAGAAAAAAAGGCAATAAGCAAAGCCGCCCCAAAAACAAGATACAAACCTTGCCAAAAAACAAGTCCAACCATTTGACTTTGTTTGCCACCGATATACTGTGCCACAAAAACAGAAACATAGCTAAGCGTTCCGAAAAAAATCGTTACCAGCAAAAGCGCCAAAATTGCCGCCGGAGTCGCTGCCGCCAAAGCCTCAAGAGAATACCAGCCCAAAAAAAGTCGGTCGGTAAATTCCATAATCGTCGTGGAACTCATACTCACGACCAACGGCAACCCGACCGCCAAAATTCTCGAACACATGGATTTTTCCTGCAATACTTGCATTTGCTTTATCTTCTTTACTGTTTTTTAACTGTTTATTTATTTTCTTATCTTTAAATGATGTTATGTGTTTTGATTTTTTTAAAAACCGCTCATATTCATTGCTGTTTCAATGCAAAAAACCGCACAACATGCCACAATCGCCACCAGCACCATACTTTTTTCTTTATAAGACAAAAAAATTGCTGCCAAAAAACCACCCAATGCCGAGAACCAATACGAAGTTGAAAACAAAATTGCAGGAAAAGTCATCGCCGCAAGCGTTGCATACGGTACATAATACAAAAAAGAGCGAACAAACGGATTGCGGATTTCCCTGCGAATAAGCGTGAGCGGCAAAACCCGAATAAGATATGTTACCGCCGCCATAACAAAAATATAGATATACGGATTAGCTTTCATTTCCGACCTCCTCGGCAACGGGAAAAAACCATGCAGCCAGTCCCGAGACAACAACCGTAATAATGATGATGCTAAAACCAAAAGACAATTTGTTTAAAATCGGCAAAAACTGAAATGCACAGCCAAGCAGCATACCGAGCAAAACAACCTTAAAAATCACATGGTCTTTTTTGGCAGGCGGAACAATAATCGCCAAAAACATACCGTAAATGGCAATCCCCAATGCACTCAAAAGATTCGCCGGCAAAACGCTACCCGAAACAGCCCCGAAAAGCGTACCAAATCCCCAGCCCGGAATGGCTACGCTCATCGCTCCGTACACATAAAAAGGCGAAAATTTACCCGACCTGCAACTGGTAATGGCAAAAATTTCGTCCGTTACGCCGGCTGCAACAAAAAAACGGTGAAAAAATGAAGCGTTCGGGTCGATTTTTTGCGACAAGGCACACGACATCAACAAATAGCGAATATTAATAACAAACTGAGTCAGTCCCATTTCCAAATAGGAACCGGCAGCGGCAATAACGCCTAAGGCGGCAAGCTGCCCTGCGGAAGTCAAATTGGTAAATGACATAAGTGCCGCCTGATGACTGAGAAGCCCCGAACGAACCGCACTGACACCAAAAGCAAATGCAACGGCAAAATAAGCAAGACCGATTGGAATGCCGTTATGCACCCCTTCTTTAAAGTTGCTAAAATTATCCATAGCGTTTATATCCTTTTTTTATATTGCTTTTTATCAACAAAAAGCCTTCTTACTCGAAGGTCAAAAAAAGTAAAGGCAGGAAAAATGCTCAAACTTATTCTTACAATAGCGGGCTTAGTTATTATTTTTGGAGTGTTAGTCTCGGTAAAAAAAACACATTTCAAATGTCCGCCCTGAATACTTCTTTACGGCATACTGGGAGTATGCCTTGCAGTTGCTTCTCTTTGGGGAATTGGCAAATAAAATAGACAATTTTGTATAACAAATTAAAAACGGAGAAAAAAATGGAAAGCTTAAAAGATAGGTACAAACGCGAAGCTATAGAAGTTTCCTGTCCGATTTGCGGACAAAACCAAATTGTTTATCTGCCTGAAGAAGAAATACCAAGCTGCCCGAATTGTCGCAAAAAAATGATTATCAAAGAGATTTTGACAGAAGGAAAATATTAATCTATTTTTTGTCTTTATATTTATAAGGATAATTAAAAAATGATTTTAAAAAAGATTTATTTTTTCCTAGCACTCATCTTCTTTTTACTTGTGTCCGACAATGTTTATGCCGAGTCAACACTTGATACGATTTTAAAAAGAGGGGAAATCCGCATCGGAGTCGATGAGAGCTTTATGCCTTTTACCATGGTCAACAAAAAAGGTGAACTCATTGGATTTGATATTGATTTGGGTAACGAACTGGCTCATGCCATGAATGTTAAATTCGTTCCTGTGATAATCAATTTTGAAGAAATCATTCCCGCGCTGTTAAATAAAGAAATCGACATTATCTTTGCAGGAACAAGCATCACAGGAAAAAGAAATCTTAAAATCAATTTTGTCGGACAATATCATTTTTCAGGACAAAGTTTTTTGCTTTCCAAACGACATCAAAAAGACATTCATTCTTTTAAAGACTTAAACGATACAAGATATTTAGTCGTTTCCCGTGCCAGCACAACCGGTGAAGCAGCAATCAAAAACTTTTTACCTAAAGCTCGCTTTCAAGCATTTAAAAAAGAAGAAAATGCTTACAGAGCAGTTGCAGACGGCAGAGCAGATGCTTATGTCAGCGATTTATTAACTTTATCTTTGTTCAAGCAACAAATAGAAGGCGAAGTTATTTTGTTCAACAAACCGTTTACCTATGAACGACTTGGATTTGGAATCCGTCCCAACGATATTGATTTTGAAAACTGGCTTGCCAACTTTTTGCTGCAAATCCAAAAAGACGGACGCCTGGAAAAGCTGGTTCAAAAATGGATGCAAAACAGTTCTTGGATTCAAGAAATTCAATAAACTCAACAACACTTTTACATAAGGAGAAAGTTATGCATTTTTTAAAATCTTTTTTCGGCTTTTTGTTAATAAGCCTGACCTTGCTTGTCGGCAACGTACAGGCTGAATCAACCCTTGACCTCATTCAAAAAAAAGGCGAACTGCGAGTCGGTTTTGATTCCGGTTATATTCCTTTTGAAATGAGCAGCAAAAAAGGAAAATTTATCGGCTTCGACATTGATATTGCAAAAGCGATGGCAAAGGCGATGAAGGTTAAATTTGTTCCGGTCAATACTGATTTTGACGGTATTATTCCGGCTCTTTTAACCAAAAAAATCGACATAATCATTAGTGGTATCACCATTACCCAAGAACGCAACCTCCAAATCAATTTTGCAGGACCGTATTTCTACTCTGGACAAGCAATTTTGCTTGCCAAAAAACATGAAAACAAAGTAAAATCGTATAAAAATCTTAACCACTCTAACTTTCTTGTCGTTTCCCGTCTCGGAACGACCGGCGAAATGGCAACCAAACGCTTAATTCCCAAAGCCAAATATAAATCTTTTGACAAGGAAGCGGACGCGGCACTGGAAGTTATCAACGGTCGGGCAGATGCTTTTATTTACGACTTGCCGGTTTTAATCCAGCTCAAAAAGAAAATGGGAGGCGACAAAGTTCTTTTACTCGACAAACCATTTACTTATGAACCGCTCGGATTTGGTATTCGCCGCGGTGACCCCGATTTTTTAAATTGGCTGGACAATTTTATAATACAAATCAAAAACGACGGCACTTATACCCGTATGTATAATAAGTGGTTCAAAAGCGATGCCTGGTACAAAGATGTCCAATAATTTTTAACTATGCATTTTATGAAATTGTATTTCTTTTTTATGTTGACCGGCTGTCTTTTATTGACAGCCGTCAATGTTCATGCGGGAAATACACTCAAACAAATAACAAGAAACGGCAAACTTCGAGTGGGTTGTCACAGTGGCAATATACCTTTTATAATGAAAGACAAAAATAACCAATTTACGGGATTTGAAATTGAACTTGCCAAAAAAATGGCAGATAAAATGGGAGTTCGTTTTATTTTTGTTCATATGCCGTTTAACGAACTTATTCCGGCACTGCAAGCAGGAAAAATTGATATTATTATCAGTGGACTTAAAATCACCCCGAAGTGCAATTTACAGATAAATTTTGTCGGACCGTATTTTCGTTCGGGCAAAGCAATCTTACTTGCCAAAAAACACAAACAACAAATTAAATACTACTTGGATTTAAATGACCCGAAATATGTAATTCTTTCATGTTACAACACAAACGACAAAACAATTATAAAAGAAAAACTTCCCAAAGCAAGATATAAAGCCGTCAAAAATGCACTTGCAGCCGGAATAAAAATTAAAAACGGCGAAGCAGATGCCTTTGTCGCTGATTTGGCAACCTTAATACAACTCAAAAGAAAACTGAGGAGCAACAAGATCTTTCTCCTGAAAAAACCGTTTACCTACGAGCCGTTTGGTTTTGCCATACGGCAAGGAGACACCAATTTTCTTAACTGGTTAAAAAACTTTTTAGCCCAAGTCAGAGCCGAAGGCTATCTTCATCAATTATATAACAAATGGATTAAAAGCGAACACTGGTACGAAGCAATTCCGTAAACAACAAACAACCGTTTTTTAGGAGCAAATATATGGCAAAAATAATGGGACTGGAAATTCTCTCCGCTAAAAAGAATATGCTTTTTTGGAAAACAGCCTTTTTTGCATTCGTGGCACTGTTTATTTGGGGCGTCTATCTTGCCTCGATTTCGGTTGATTACACTTGGCGATGGAACAGAGTACCGCAATATTTTTATTATACCGAAAAAATCGAACTAACATCGTCCGTACAAGGCGAAATTGAAACAATAACCCAAAAGGGCAAATCGCTTCGTGTCGTCCTCAAAGCCGATGACGGCAGCGAAGAAGTCCTTTCTTCCCAAGACGGAACGCTCTTGGTTGACGAAGGCGACTTTATCTCCCCGGGCGATGTTGTTATCGAATATAAAAAAAGCAGCCCCGGCATTTTATTGAGCGGTTTATGGCTTACACTCAAGGTCAGCCTGCTTGCCATTATTTTCGGACTGATCGCCGGACTGCTGACCGGACTTGCCCGCATCAGCTCCAATCCGCTTTTTCGTTGGAGTGCCATTACATATATCGAACTCGTACGCGGCTCTCCCCTGCTCGTACAAATGTTTTTATGGTATTTTGTTGCAGGTACGCTTGTTAATCCCTTACTTGCCAAATACGGCATTGCACCGATTCCGTCTTTGTGGTTCGGCGTTTTTTCTCTCGGTCTCTTTGCCGGAGCGTACATTGCCGAAATCATTCGGGCAGGAATCCAGTCCATTCATCGCGGACAAATGGAAGCTGCCCGTTCGCTCGGAATGACACACGCACAAACCATGCGAAAAATCATTTTGCCGCAGGCTTTTCGGCGCGTTTTGCCGCCGCTTGCAGGACAATTTATTTCCCTGATAAAAGATTCGTCGCTACTTGGCGTTATCGCCGTTCGCGAACTGACAAAAGCCACGCGAGAAACGGTCTCTACCTCTTTGCAGCCGTTTGAACTGTGGATTATCTGTGCCTTACTCTATCTTATTTTGACATTTACTCTTTCCATGTTTGTCCAGCATCTCGAACGGAGGGCTTTATGATTACGGCAACACAGGTCAATAAATATTTTTATGTTCCGACGAAGCTGCACGCACTCCAAGAAGTGAGCTTGCATGTCAAACAAGGCGAAGTCGTTGTTGTTATCGGACCGAGCGGTTCGGGAAAAAGCACTTTTTTGCGTTGTCTCAACAGACTTGAAGTAGCCGACAGCGGCTCGATTGTGATTGACGGTACGGATATTTTAAAACCAAACTGCAATATCAATAAGGTTCGGGCTGAAGTCGGTATGGTTTTTCAGTCTTTTAATCTTTTTCCGCACAAAAATGTTTTGGAAAATCTTTGTTTGGCACAAACGACGGTTCGCAAACGCAGCCACAAAGAAGCCAAAGAAAAAGCAATGGAACTGCTTGAAAAAGTCGGCATTGCGGACAAATACTGCAGTATGCCCGACCAACTTTCAGGCGGTCAGCAGCAACGGGTTGCGATTGCCCGTTCTTTGGCAATGGAACCGAAAGTTATGCTTTTTGACGAACCCACTTCCGCCCTTGACCCCGAAATGGTCGGCGAAGTGCTTGATGTTATGAAAAATTTGGCAAAGGTCGGCATGACTATGGTTATTGTTACCCACGAAATGGGTTTTGCCAGAGAAGTTGCGGACAGAATGGTATTTATGGAAAACGGACAAATCCTCGAAGACAATACGCCTCAAGTCTTTTTTCATAATCCCGAACACGCCAGAACCAAAACATTTTTGCAGCAAATTTTATAATGCTTTCGGGCGTTTTTGCCGCCAAGTGAACGAACCCTTATGAACAAGCATTTTGCCTTTCTATCTTTTAAAAAACGATTTTGGGCAAAATGCTTTTTTTTCGCTTGCTGTTTTTTTCTGTTTTTGCCGCCGCTTCTTTTGGCAAAAATTCTTTATACGCCCGAAATTACAGGTTGTTCCCAATCAATTAAGGCAACGCTTATTTCGGTTTCCCGTTCTTTTAGTTTACAAAAAAGACCACCGCTGACCATCGGACTTTTACAAAAACGGGCGACAAAAGATATTCCTGCGATGCAAAAAGCACTCAAATCTCTGGGATATTATCAGGGAGAAATAACGACAAATATCCAATCCGGCAATCCTGCAAAACTTCTTTTCCATATTGCTCTTGGAAAACGCACGAAAATCGGGACAATCAGTCTGCGTTATTTTCCCGCTCCACTCAAAACACCACATATAAATTTACCCCTTCAAACAGGCGATTTTGCAGTTAGCGAAACAATTTTGGAAACACAAAAAAATATCTTACAGCAAATCAGCGAACAGGGTTATCCTTTTCCGACCATTAGAGAAAGAAACGTAGAAGTACGGCTCGACACGCAAAAAATGAATATCGCCTACACCATAAAAACAGGTTCATACGCCACATTCGGTACGACCACAATTACGGGACTTGATAAGGTCAACCCCAAATATATTCGCTTTCTTATTCCGTGGAAAGAAGGCGAAGAATTTAATGCCTCACTTCTTAACAAAGCCCGAACAATTTTTGTCAAAACAGGACTTTTTTCTTCTATCAACTATTCCATAAAATTTTCAAAAAATACCGCCCAAAAAACTGACAAAAAAATTAATATTGTAATCCAATTTGTCGAGCGAAAATCCAAAACAATCCAAGCAGGAGCCGGATATTCAAGAGACAAAGGACTACTCGGTTCGCTGGCTTGGACGCACCGCAATCTGGACGGAAAGGGAGAAAAATTAAAAATCAGCTTGGAAGGAAATACCAAACTCATCGATGCCAAAGCCCGTTTTCAACGCCCGTGGCTTTTACGCCAAGACCAAACAGGGATAGCGACCACCCAATACAAAGAAGAATATTCCGATGCCTACGATTCCAAATTTTTGCAAACAACCGGCGAAATAGAACGGCATCTATACGAAAGGTTATGGGGCAGCTTCGGTATCGGTTATCGTCTTTCAAGGATTAAAGAAGATGACAAGCGGCAGGATTTCGGCTTTTTTTTCCTTCCTTTTTCAGGACACTGGAACAATCTTGACTCGCTTTTACGACCAACAAAAGGAATTTTTGCCCGACTGAATTTTGCCCCCTACCACGACACGCTTGGCATGGACACCTCGTTTTTCAAATTTTCCGCCACTCTCACGACTTATCTTCCAATTATCCCCGACCGCCTCATTGCCTGCGGTCGCACTCGTTACGGTATGATTACGGGGACAGGTCTTTTGTCCGTTCCGGCAGATATTCGATTTTACGCAGGCGGCAGCCGCTCCGTTCGAGGCTACGGTTACCAAAAAGCAGGAGAAATAAAAGATAACGGCAAACCGCTTGGCGGCAAAAGCGTGTTTGAATTTTCGGGAGAATTACAAACAGTATTCAGAAAACAATACGGAATTGATATTTTTCTTGATGGCGGCAGGGCTTTTACAGACACAATTCCCCAAATACACCAACCGTTTCTTTTTGGAGCCGGCATCGGATTTTCCTATTTTTTTGACACAGGGCAACAAATCAGACTAGATATTGCTACACCGATTAACAAACGGGAAAATATAGATTCCACCATTCAACTCTATATCAATATTGGAATGGCATTTTAGCA
>PDWJ01005535.1_pt1 | contig 10326 bp, 9 predicted proteins | sample 1430881 | NCBI WGS metagenome assembly PDWJ01 (sample SAMN01162460, study PRJNA174530) | Oral metagenome, whole genome shotgun sequencing project. | biome: Marine environment; feature: Marine mammal; material: Swab sample of the gingival sulcus; isolation source: swab sample of gingival sulcus... | reverse complement strand
ACTCATCAAGTCTTTGTAATGAGGACTGCATATACAATAAAATAAATGATAAAGGAGATTGAAGCATATCCGTAGATATGACGAGTAAGATTATCAAACGAAGTATCTTATTTTGAGGCATATGCAGAGCCAAATAGATTACTTGATGAATAGCCCTATCTAACTAAGCTTTCAAAACATTATTAAACAGCGCTTTAATGTTTTTTGAAAAATTTGCAGTTTTTGCATCTGCAACTGTAAAGTTAGATACTTGGTTTTACTTTTTTAGAAATCTCAAAATGCAGGTTAAATAGCACTATCAGTTACCTGCAATCCCACCAAGTTTCGGTACTTTACGTTAGCACAAATAGGAAAAATGGAAGCTTAACAATGAAAAAACTATAAAACGCGAATAATTATTAATAAATTAATTTTGCGTTTAGTCAGAAATAAAAGATAAGATGAAATTATTAAATTTAATAGTTTTCAAATATAATGAAAAAACAAGAGAATAATCACTTTGTATTAATAGCTGGTATTAATGGGGCAGGAAAATCTACCTTTGCAAACTATTTTATTGAAAAGCTTAATTATGTATTGATACCTAAAGATAATATTGATGATTTAAAAATGAATATTAGTTTAAATAATAATATATTAATGCAAGGATCTCTTGCAACATTTGGGTATATACATTTTATTGATGAAGCAAGAAAAAATGGATACTACGTAACTATATTCTATTTATATCAACCGTTTGTTAACTTAAGTATTGAAAGAATCGAAAAAAGAAAACTTAGAGGAGAACATGGTATATTAAAAAAAGATATAGAGAAAAGATTAAAAACTAGCAAGTTGTTTTTTTGCACAAGATATAAGCACTTAGCAGATGAATGGCATTTAATTAGTAATTTTAGTAACCCGTTTTCAATAACAGCCTCAGGAAAACAAGATTCCGTAGTAGTTAAAAATAAAAATGACTATGCCTTTTTTAAAGAGGTACATGTTTCAATAAATGAAATTCCATCAGATGATTTTTATTTTACAACTAAAAATCTTGATTTATTTACACATAAAGCAACTTTAAACTTCTGCCATAAACAGTTAAAAATCAACAGGAAAGAAGATAATGTAAATTTTAGTAATTACTTCTATAAAGAAGAACATTTTTCTTTAGTAATAACTAGTCATGCATATTTATTAAATGTTATTGTTGATATCAATAACAATAATTGTCTTATAAATATTATTAAGAAAGGCTTTTTTTATGGCCTTTCAAAAGGGTTTTCCAATAACTTTTTCTTCGTTTATTCTGATAACAAAATTGTAGTTCTTAATATTGTTGGTGAAGTAATTGGATTTATAAAATTAAACTATAATATTCAATATGTACATCAAATCATTTATGAGAATAATGGCTTTTATATTACAAGTACAGATACTAATGAATTAGTTTTTTATAGTCTTCTAGACAAGAATACTATTTCTTTTAAGTTTAAAGCTAATTCTCATATAAACTCAATATTTACATACGAAGACAAAGTGTATGTTCTATTACACCATAAAGGAGAATATAACTCTGAAATCTTTGTCCTTAAACACATTGGTAATAAGATGATTTTTGAGAAGAGCTATAAACTAAAAGATAAAAGTTGTCATAATATATTTATTGAGAAGAACACATTATACTATAATGCTTCAGAAGCTGGAGACCTTGTTGCCGTAAATTTAGCTAATTTTCAAGAGTATATAAGATTGCATATTGGCTCATATAATAAAGGTTTAAGTGTTACAGCTTCTCATTTTATTGTAGGTATATCTGAACAAACTCAAAGAGATAAACGAAAAACAAGTAAAAGTGAGATTGTTATTATAAATAGAAAAAAAATGAAAATAATAAAAAAAATACCTTTAATTTTAGACAATCTAAGTTTCATTGGAAATATTAATGATATAAAATGTTTAAATAAAATTGATTTCTCAGAGGGTACAAGTCTATCAGTTCAAGATTCTGTCATTTTTCAAGCGATTAAAGATGAATAAAGGTGTTATATACATATGCTTTGATTCTAAACAACATGAGGAAGAATTAATTTATTCGGCAAAAAGTTTGAAAAGATATAATCCTGATATATCAATTACTGTTTTTACGGATAATACACAAAAGTTCGATGAAGAAGTAATCTTTGATAAAGTGATAAAAAAAGAGCGTAAAAAAGATATTTTTATCACTAAAAACTTTTATTTACAAGAGACACCATATAAATATACTGTCTTTTTACATTCTGACACTGTTATTCATGGTAGTATTAATAAAGTATTTGAAAAATTACATTATTATGATTTATTGATTGCTAAAAGTCCTCAAAACAATTACTCCTCTCCAGAATTTAATGTTGGCGTAATTGCATTTAAGAATAACACAAAGTCAATTCAATTTCTGAAAAATTGGAATAAGCAAATAGATATAATAAATAAGAACAATAAATATAGTGATCAAAAAGTATTAAATATTTTATTAAATAATGAGAAAATAGATTTAGATATTTATGAGTTAAATCACAAGATATATAATGTTAGAAAGAAAGTATTTGAATCTTTTAATGAAACACAAAAAAGAAATGTAATAATAACTCATTGGCATGGACAAAATATATAAACGTTTAAAAAAGAAAATAAATAAACAATATCTTAAGGTATGCAATAAATTTGGAATAAATCCAATTTGGGGGTATCCTAATATACTTGTAGTAGAACCGACTAATCTATGTAATCTCAATTGTCCTTTATGTGTGACTGGAAAAAATATGAATTCTAAATCAGGAATGATGAATTTTGACTTATTTAAACAGTCTGTTGATATAGTTCAAAACTATATAGAAGAAGTATTCCTGTGGTTGCAAGGCGAACCTTTATTACACAAAAATATTACTGAAATGATTGCTTATATTTCATCTAAAAAGATAAAGACAACAATATCAACTAATGGGCAGTTAATAAATGAAAAAATGGCAGAACAGCTTGTTTTAAACGGATTAAATAAGATTTATATAGCAATAGATGGTGCTAACCAAGAGACCTATGAAAAATATAGAGTCGGAGGAAGTTATGAAAAAGCTATTACAGCAATTAAACTTATTAACAAGTTTAAAGATCAATATAATGTTAAAAACCCCAAAGTGTATATTCAATTTTTAGTTACTGGTCATAATGAACATCAAATATCTGAGATGGAAAGTTTAGCAAAAGATTTAAATGTGACATTAAAAAAAAGAGCAATTGTGGTTACCCATATGCCTACTGACAAAAAAACAGCTAACAGTTTTCTGCCTAAAGACAGAAGAAATAGTAGATATGACGAAAATATGCAAATTAGATCTTTTGAGAAGTCAGGATGTCATTATCCCTGGGAATGGGCTGTTGTAAACTGGGATGGTGCAATATCTGCTTGTGGGAAAGATCCTTTAAGAACACATGTTATTGATTATATTACAGAGGAATATACTTTATTGGATATTTGGCGTTCTGAAAAATTTAATCAATTCCGAAAACAATTAAAACATAATAAAGAGCAAATGGAGGTATGCAAAACATGTGCTCCACCAATAAATGCCAAGCATCATAAATATGTCTTAAAGAAATAAATACATGATAAATCAAGTTTACATAGAACTAACCAAAGAATGTAACCTAAATTGTATATATTGTTCAAATCACTCACAACATGAAGCGGAAATCTCTCTAGATAAAACATGTAGATTGCTTGAAGATATTTCAAAGTTAGGTGTAAAATACCTTAGACTTTACGGAGGCGAACCATTAATGTCTAAAAAGTTAATTCCTGTTTTGAGAAAAGCCTATCAGTTAAAGCTTAAAACTAGTATCTATACTAATGGGCTATTGTTGAATCCTAATTTAATTGAAGCTCTCAAAAGGTACAAGTTAAAAAAAATCCTACTTGGTTGTGATTCTATTGAGCCTATTAAAGGCACTAAATATTTTTCAAATAAGCTAGTCAAAACAATTACACAATTAAAAGAAAATAATATAGCTGTTGATATAATTGTTACTGTAAGTAAGCTTAATCATAAAAATATAAAATCTATATACGAAAAAATGTATAGTATTGGGGTTGATAAGGTTAAACCAAGTTTTATATTTAAAATGGGAAAGGCTGATGTGAATTGGAATTATCTTTATTTAGACAAAAGCAACTTAACTAATGTTTTTAAAGTTATATCTGAATTAGAGTTAAAATATAAACAAACTAATATAAAAACAAGAAAATGTCATGCTGCTGTAAAAGAAATATTTATCGCAAGTAATGGAAATGTCTATCCCTGTCCTTTATTCCAATTTGATGAATTTATAGGAGGGAATATAAATGATAAAAGCTTAATTGATATCATAAAAAAACCTTTGAGTGGATTTTTAGAGATACAACATCTAAATTTAAAGAATTTAACTTGTTCTGATTGTAGTATGTTATCAATTTGTGGAGGAGGATGTAGAGCAGCAGCTTACTCTACAACAAATAGCCTTACTGCTCCAAACTTAGTTTCTTGTATTGCTAATAATAAATAATAGACTTTATGGATTTATTCGGGCTTATTAAAACAAGAGATAATTTAAATAATTTATTGAATGATATTTCTTTAAAACAGGATAATTACACTTTTAATTGTAAATATATTGATAATACTCTATCTGTTTGTGGAGGAAGTGATTTGTCTCTTGATAATTGTTTTTTGGAAGATGTTGATTATGTGCTATTTTTGGATGGTATAATGTATAATACAACTTTAAAAGACTTAATTAATAAAATTAAAAGTTCAAAATTAGATATTACAGTTTTAAATCAACTAATAAAGCAAATTGATGGTGAGTTTGTTATTATTTTATATTGCAAGAAAGATTTAAGTCTTTTTCTTATAAGAGATCATTTTGGAACTAGACCTCTGTACTTTTCTATAGAAGAAAACAATATAGTATGGAGTTCTCGTTGTTATAAAATAAATCAATTAAAAAAACATTCATTATGTTGTGTTCCTGAGGAACGTCTTATACCTAAGGAGCCATATACTTCTTTTAATGGAATTTGGCAGGTTCCTCCTTCAACTTATTTAAAGATTTGCAAAGGAAATTTAGAATTAATTTGTTATAATTTTTGGGAAGAGGGAGATTATAATGAATTTAACCTAACTAAACTTCACGATTGTATAGAGCACACATTAATTCAAAAATTCACAATGGGGTGCAAGGAGATTGCAATACCTATGTCTGCTGGTATTGATAGTGGTATTTTAGCGTTTTATGCAGATAAATTAAAATTAGACTATCATGTTTTTTCATTGGTAGAAGTTATGGGAAAGCCAACAGTTGAAAGTAAATATATTTATAAAAGAATTGATAGATTAAAAAATGCGAAGTCGGTTAATCTGATTAAGTGCAATAATGAAGAATACGAAAAAGCCTTAGCAGAAATCTATAAACCACGATATTATGAAACATTTAGGAAAAGTACAGGCATCATCCCTATCCACACCATATTTTCTAGTATAAAAGAGAAAGGTATTGCAACAGTTATAGACGGTACTGGAGGTGACGAATTGTTTCATGGATACAATTATAGAGAGCAATTTCATCCTGTTCCCTTTTTCCCTGAGAATTGGAAAAAAAATAATATGTTTTATTCTATTTACGCTGTTTTGCTCGAGAATACGGAACATGTAGAACGAGCAGGACGTTTTTTTGACCTTCAATCTAGATTTCCTTTTCAAAATAGAAAATTATATAATCTCTCTAAAGATTTGATAGTAAAAGAAATCAAAAAATGGCCTTTACGAAAATTCTTATTTGATAAAACAAATTACGGTTTACCTATGAAACCTGATTATGACTCAAAATATGGCTTATGTATGGATCATTTTAGTAAAAGAAAAGCTCAAGCAGATATAAGGTTAGCATTCTGCAAGTCACATAATATAACAAATTATCCTCATAAACAACCTTTAACTTGTAACCTTATCCCAAGATAACTCATGAATTGCAATTTAATATATAAAAATGGTACAGTATCTAATCCTGATATGTTACAGATACCTGTAGGGATAGATGAAATAATAGAATTAACAAAAAATAATTTGATAATAAATCAACAAAATTTAGAGGAGATTGTTTCTTTTTATTTGCATAAAAGACCTGATGACACCTCTTATCAATTATCATCACGAGACACATGGAGTCTAGTTACTCTTCCAATAATTAGTAGCAATCCGCTTTTGACAGACAGAAGTAATTATGTTTTAAATATTGCAACAATTTTGTTTTTGATAAGAGTTAATCATTTTGCTGAAGTGTCTTCTAAAATATTAAACAAAAAAATTAAATTTCAGATTGCATCTGAAATTAAAGCTCTAAGTCATATTTATGATATTCCTAAAAATAAGGTTTTATTAGGAGTGAGAACTATTGATAATTTATTAAAAGAACTTAAATTAAATAATATTGAAGTTTTTCATTTTGATATAGAAAAAGCGCTAAAAGAAACAAAAAGAAACGATGAAATAAAGTTTTACAAAACTTTTTTATTAAATCAATTTTCACAGAATATACCTATGCATTTATCTCTATACTTAAGCAATATTATTGATAAGGAACAATTTGATAAATTTGACTTGTCAAAATCTAATTATAATAAAGAAGTAATTAATTTAAAAAAGGTGGCTATAACACAATCTAAATTATGGGCTAATATTAGAAAAATGATTGATTGGGATCAACCACCGTTTAATAATACTCTTAAGTTTTCTATCAGGCCAGGGTCAAAAAGAATAAATTTTATTCCTATTTGTGTTAATAATAATAATCAAATTATGGCTCCATCAATATGTTGTGTCGGGATAAGAAGAGATAGAACTATTTTTACTGCCCCTAAAGCATCCCTACTACTAAATCCTAAAAGATGGGTAGAACTAGTAAATCATTATGGGTCTTTTTTTATGGAAAAGAATTTATTATAAATATTATGAGAATAGAAAGATTTAAACCACAAATAAGTAAAAAGCATATATTAGAAGTTATTAAGAATAAGCATAATCGTATTTATAACGATAATGATTTTTATAGACCAATTATGTTATCTATAAATGGTTCTAATTATTGCAATTTATCATGTTTTGCCTGTTCTATGTCTGCTATAAAAAATAAAGATAAATCTGATCAGATTCCTCTTAAAGTAATTTTATCATTAATACAACAGGCTATAGACCTAGGCTTTTTGACATATACATTAACAGTTCCAGCTGAACCTTTTCTTGATTTAGGTTATCATGCAGCATGTGTTCAAAGTTTTAGAGAAAAAATAGATTCTAATAAGATTAATACTAATTGTTCTTTGTTTTCGTCTTATGAAAAAGCTTTGTCATATATGAAAGTTCTCAAAAAAATGGGATGGCACAAAACAAATTATTTTATTCCATCTTTAACATTAAGTTTGGGTATGCAACAAGAAATAGTTCCTTTATCTAATATTGTATGGGGAATTACTGCATTTAATGATGTTTTTACTTCTAAAGATGCAACATTAGCAATATCGCATTATTCTACTAAAGATAATTATTTTAAAACATTAAATGACCTTAAAGAAGAATACCAAAAGTTAACCAAAAACTCTTTACCAAAAGACATTGTATTTAAAACAAATCAATTAATTAAAGCAGGAAGAGGAAAAAAACTTGAAGATGATAATTTTCAATCTTATGACATAGAATCTAAAGTAACAGAAAATAGATGTTTTGAACTGATAACCGATGAGTATATTGAGCCGGGATTATTTATTTATGAAAATGGAGATGCATCCATCTGTCCTGGATTTGTTCGAGACAAGAATATTATATTTGGAAATATATATAAAGATAAGTTGATTGAAATAATTAAAAAAGCCAATAGTAATGAATTTTATCGAAAAATATCATATGGGGGAACTAAACTAATTTATAATGAACTTAAAGGTAATCTAAAAAACTGTAAAGTAACAAATAGACATTTAGCCTGCCTTGAACTTTATAAAACATATAAAAAATTGTTGTAAATCATGAAGCAGAATCAAACTATTAATAAATTTAGCTCTATTAATGAGATAATAACACAAGTAAATGACCATGACAGAAAAGAAATAGATGTTGTTTGCGAATGTATTTGGGATAATCAAGTGTTTGATGTCTTTATAAATTTTGAAAATATAACGTTTCACGAGAAAGTGTCCTTTAATGGTACAAAGTTTAATGGTGGAGTATCTTTTAAAAAAGTTGTTTTTAAACAGGAAGCTAATTTTATTAGAGCTCATTTTAACAAAAAAGTCAGCTTTAAAAAAGCTAATTTTAAAAATGGTTGTAGATTTAATGAAGCTGTCTTTTATAATACAAATGACAAGGATATTGAAAAAGAATTAAGAACTTACAGAAGATATGGTACTTTTAGATCTACAGAATTTAATAGAATTGCAGAGTTTAAAGAAGCAAAATTTCATGAAAATATTTTTTTTGGATTATCTACTTTTGAAAGGGCTAATTTTGATGAAGCAACCTTTAATAAAACTGTTAGCTTTTCACGTGTAATATTCAAAGGTCAAGCATCATATAATAAAACCAAGATATTGGGGAAAATACTTCTTGAAAATTCTATCTTTTTTAATTATCCAGCACAGTTTATAGATACCAAGTTTACTATTATCAGTTTAAAAGGTGTCTTTTTTGACAAACCTGCAAAGTTTCAAAATCTTGATATTAATAAAGATTTCAGAACAAAGAATAAAAAACTAGATTACAATACATTAAAAAATGAAATGATTTTAACAAATAATAAAATTGAGGCACGAAAAATATTAACTTATGAAATGAATGCTTATAAGAAAAGTCTAAATATCAAAAGTGATTTTATAGATTTAGTCATACTCTTTTTTAATAAACATTCAAATTCTTATGGAACTAATTGGGCAAAAGGAGCATTATTTACTCTGGTTGTCTCTACAATATTTTTTATACTATATTGGCTAAATACAGAACAACCCTTTTCTTTATTGAAAGAGCAAATTTTTATAAAATACTATGTTCAGTTTTTATTCATCGGACATGACTTTGACTTTATGAAAGCTAATACCCCAAACGGTTTAGCCTATATTATAGATATGATTGGTAGAATTTTTATTTCATATGGATATTATCAGACAATTGCTGCATTTAGAAAATTTGGAACTAATTCTAATTAAATAAAAAATGGGGAATTTTAAAGATTTAAAAAGATATTTTGATAAATACTTTGATGAGGAACAACGTTTTTTATCGGCAGCAGGTCAAATTAGATTTGAGATGACTTGCTTTGAACTTGATAAATACATAAAAAACACTTCTAAAATATTAGATATTGGGGGTGGTGTAGGTGCTTTTTCTAAGTATTATGCTCTCAAAGGAAACTTAGTTTATTACGGAGATATTTCAACTACTTTAACTAATAAAGCAAGGCTTTATCTCCATGATATAGAAAATATAGTATCAATAAAAGAATTAAATATTGTAGATTTAAATGAGTTTAGTGATAACTCATTTGATTTTGTAATTTGTTTAGGACCTTTTCATCATTTACCAAAAGTAGAAGATAGAATTAAAGGAATAAATGAAATAAGTAGAGTTTTAAAACCAAGTGGTTTGGCTTTTGTTTCTTTTATACCTATTTACGCAGGGTTTGATTTGTTAATGAGAAAGGTTATTAAATACCATAAAACACTTGATAATAATATAATTGATAATTTTAATAAGAATCATGTCCTTAGTAACCTATATAAGAATGACTTTCAAGAAGGATACTTCCCAAATAAAAAGGAAATAATTAATCTAGTTAGTTCTAAATTTAATCTTTTAGATATTTTTTCCATAAAAGGGCTTGCCACATCGCGTGGAGATGAATTATACAAATTAAAGGAAAGTAACTTTAACTTATATACATCAGTAATGAATATGATTTATGAATCTAGAAAGAGTCCTTCTCTTATAGAAACGCATGGGCATTGTTTAACTATATTAAAAAACAGAAAATAATACGATATTAGCTCCACAGATATTTTCGTTATGAAAAGCTCAAATGCTTGTAAGTACAGGTCAAAATCAGGTTTGAAACACGCAAACATAAAGCCATAGACGGCAAGGACAAAAAACAATAAAAACGTCAATATTAAATAATTGAAATTAATCTAACAAAAAGAGAACTTGGAAATATCAAGTCATTAAAATTATGGCTCTCTAAATTTGATGTTTTCTCGAAACGCATAAACGTCAATTGACAAATAAGATT
>PDWJ01005533.1_pt1 | contig 10330 bp, 10 predicted proteins | sample 1430881 | NCBI WGS metagenome assembly PDWJ01 (sample SAMN01162460, study PRJNA174530) | Oral metagenome, whole genome shotgun sequencing project. | biome: Marine environment; feature: Marine mammal; material: Swab sample of the gingival sulcus; isolation source: swab sample of gingival sulcus... | reverse complement strand
AAAAGTTCCGCCCCCGGCGACAATGAAAACATGCTCGCAATCGCCGACCTTAACGGCAAAAAAGTCGATGGCAACGAAACCTTCACCTCGCTGATCTCGACGATAACAAGCGATATCGGCTCACAGAGCGCCCGCCAGCAGCTTGCCCTCAGCAGCGCCGAAGATTCGATGACCCAGCTGACCAACATGAAAGAGAGCCTCACCGGGGTCTCGCTTGAAGAGGAGATGATCAACCTGATGAAGTATCAGCGCAGTTTTCAGTCGTCTGCCAAATTTCTCTCCACGGTCGATGAGATGATGGAGACCCTCATCAGCCTGAAATAAGAGGTGAAGCCATGAGAGTTACCGAAGGCAATACCTACAGAAGCCTCAAAAGTAATATCAACCGGATAGAGAGCGATCTCGCCGACCTGCGCACCCGGGGCACCACCGGCTCGAAGCTGAACAAAGCCTCTGACTCCCCGGCAGATATCGGCCCGGTCTTTACCACCCGCGCCCAGCTCCGCCAGAGCGAACGTTACACCTCAACGCTGAAAGGCGTCGGCGAAAGCCTCAACTTCGCCGATACCCGGATGGGAGCGATCGAAGACATTATGCAGCGCGCCCGCGAGATTGCGCTTGCCGGAGGCAATGCCACCAGTGACCAAGATCGCAAGACCTACGCCAATGAGGTCGGTGAGCTGATGAAAGAGATGACCGCGATCGGCAACACCCGGATCAACGGTAACTATATCTTCGCCGGCTATAAGAATCAGGAGGCCCCGTTCAGCGAAAATCCGGGCTACGACCCGCTCACCTTTGACGAAAACGACACCTCAACGTGGCCGGTCACCTATTCGGGAGACAATTTTCCGAAAAAACAGGAGATTGCCCCCGAAGAGATGGTCGAATCGACGATCACCGGTAATGAGCTGTTCATGGGTGTCGCCAATGAAAATTTTGCGACCGATCCGACCACCCCGGCAAGCGGACAGGCCAACATCTTCAACACCCTTGCGACCCTGCAGCAGACGCTGTTGACCGGAGATGCGCCGGCACTCTCGAATGAGGTTCTTGGCAAGATCGAGACCGCCGCCGAGCAGAATCGCAACATCCGCGGCGTTTCCGGAGTGGTCGCCAACCATGTTGACAACGCGATCTCCCAGCAGGAAGATGTCGAGGTTGACCTCAAAACCATTCTCTCCCGCTACGAGGACGCCGATGCCCTTGATGTCTACAGTGACATGCTGCAGAAGGAAAACGCCTTTCAGGCCGCCCTCTCAGTGACCGGACGGGTGTCGAAGATCTCAATCCTTGACTATATCTGAACAGGCGCTGCATCCGCCCGGTTGCGCTGCTGAAGGCCGGAGTGGAACCGTACCCGCCCGATCTGTTGCCGCTCTTGTTTCTGCCGGCGAAGATGGCTTTTCGGCAGAAGAGCCGGCTGCTGCCCGGGGCCTCTTTTCTTTTCCGTTTCGAAAAAGATTTCGCGCCTCTGCTTGACAAAGATAATCTTATACGTTTATAAGAAAAAGAGCGATCCGACCGGATACCGATTTCGCGCAGACATATCACCTTATCACAGGAGTGTACCATGCTGGTTCTGACCAGGAAGAAGGGAGAAGGGATTCTCATCGGCGATGACATCACTCTCCATATTGTTGATGTCAAGGGCGGGACCGTCCGTATCGGCCTTGATGCGCCGAAAGAGAAGAAGATCTACCGGCAGGAGGTGTACGAACGTATCCTTGCCGAAAACCGCGAAGCGGCGCAATGGGACGCCTCGGATCTGGAATCTGTCTCCTCGAGCCTGAACATCACAAAGAAGGGGTGAAGAGATGAAAAAACTTATGACACGATTTGGCGAAGTCGAGTACGACGAGAACAATCTTCTCCATTTTCCGGCCGGGCTTATCGGCCTGCCCGACCTGCATGACTTTATCGTCATGCCGAATAAAAAGGAGGGGCCACTGTTCTGGATTCAGTCGGTTGACGAACCGGAGACGGCGTTTGTTCTGACCGATCCAACCAACTTTTTTCTTGAGTACAGGGTGCTCCCGGAAAAGGCGGATCGCGAGCTGCTCGAGATTGAAGAGGGTGACGAGAGCCTTGCCCTTGTCGTCGTCACCGTCCCCCCCGACCTCAACGTCACCCTTAATATGGCGGCGCCGATCATCTTTGCGCCCAGGCAGAACCGGGCGATACAGACCATCCTTGATGAGACCAGCAGCACATGGCAGACGCGGACACCACTGCCCAAATTTGACGACAAAGAGAAGACAGCATAGCCTGCAGCGTCCGCTGCCATCGGGGCCGGCCCCTCCCCCGGGGGTCCGCCCCGTTCTCTTTTTCAACCGCCGCCCCCGCCACCCGGAGCAGACGCCGTGACACAGCCCGCCCTTCAGGATCTCGGTCCCTTCATCACCAACAGCTTTGGTGATCACTACCTGTACAGTCTCAACCGCAGGACCTTTGCAGAGGAGAAGGCCTCCGATCTCTTCCGCCGCCACTTCGGCGACGCCTTTACAAAGCGGGACACCCTGATCGTCTTTATCGGCACCGACTCTGGACTGCTGCTCGAGTACGCCGCCAGCCAGCCGCGAATCGACGGTTTGCGCATTGTCTTTGTTGAGCTTCCCGAGGTTATTGAACGTCTCGCCGAGCGGGGACTGCCGGCCGCAATGCCCGAACATCTCAGCCTCTGTACCCGCGACGAGTTCTGGCAGCAGAAAGAGTCGTTTGATTTTGATGACTACATCTTTATGCGCCGTTTTGTGCTGCTCGCAAGCTTTGCTGTCACCAGTGCCGCTCTGCCTGAATATCTTGATCTCAACAGCGCGCTGCATCAGGAGATGCAGGTCACGTTCAAAGACCTTGCTGACGACGTTACCCGCAAAGAGCACCTTACACCATGGATCCGAAACCTGGTCGATCTCGAAAACAGCCTCTCTCTGCTCGAAAACGCCTTTGCCGGTCGTACCGCGGTCGTCCTTGGCGCCGGGCCGTCTCTTGACCGCCTGCTCCCGTGGGTGTTCGCCAACCGCGACCGTCTTCTGATCATCGCTGTTGCCCGGATCTCGGGTCAGCTGCTGCAGGCAGGAGTGATCCCGCATGTGATCGCCGCCGCAGATCCCAAAGAGGTCACCTTTGACTACGCCAGAGAGATGTTTCTCTTTGAACCGGCTCCGCTCTTTTTCTGCGCCAACCACGTCGCCCCCGCTCTCCTCTCCCAGTGGCACGGAACCTCGGTCTTTCTGGGGGCGCTCTTTCCATGGGTCTCACAAGCCAACACCTCCTATACATTCTACATCGGAAGTACGGTCACCAATCTCGCTCTCGGCATGGCGGCCTTTGTCGGCTGTACCACCGTTATCTTCGGTGGAGTCGATTTCTGCTTCGGGCGCGACGGCATCTCGCACGCATCCGGGAGTTTTGAGGCAAAAGCCGGCCCGGCACTGCTCAACACAGTGCCGGTTACCACCAACGACGGCAGCACCGCGAGCACCCGGGTCGACTACCTGCAGGGCCGCGACAGGATGGAGCAGCAGGCGGCACAGATCAGCGCTCTCGGTGTCCGTATCATCAACCCGGCCGGAGGGGCGGCAAGGATGAAGCATGTCGACTACCTGCCAGTCGAGGAGATAGCACTCTCGACACCGGCCACTGCTCCGGAAGAGATCTTTGCCCGCTGCATTCCAGAGAAAACCGCAGAGACCGAGGCTCAACATCTTCGCCTTGTTGAGGAGGAGGTGAAAAAAATCATCAGCACGGTCAAGGCGCACAAAAAGCAGTTTGCGAGCGCGCAAAAGCTCGTTGACACCATTTTCAGCACCAAAACCGGGCACAGCGAGGCAGAGCGGGCGCAGCGCCGGCTTGCCGCCATTGAAAAACAGCTCGGCGACGACCCCACCGGCAGTTACAATCTGCTGCGCCACTTCAACATCAACGCCCTGCTCGCCGCCAAACGCGCCGCAAGTGCCGAACAGTGGAGTGATGACGAGAAAAAGAACTTTCGCCACAACTACTACACAGGCTGCCGTGCCGGCGCCGATGCCTTTCTCGCCGTCCTCCATGACGCCGAAAAGGCCTGTCGCCTGCGCCGCGAAGAGGAGAAGAAGAGACCCGATATAAAAAAGCTGACCCGCTACTGGAGCGAACACAACCAGAACCGCCGCGCCCTGCTCTGGCGACAGCGCCACCCCGCAGTCGAGCTCGACGCGCCGCAGTCGGCTCTGGTTGACCGGTGTACCGCAGCCTTCAACACCCTGATCAGCTCTGCCGGAGAAGAGGGGGTGAAGTTCAGCCGCATGCACACCGGAATCAACGGTCTGGAAAATGTTGCGCTTCGCCATCACAGAAACGGTGACAAAGACGCACTCATCCGTCTCAAAACCGGTCTTGAGCACCATCCACAGGAGGAGGCGGCACTCCTCGCCATTTTCGTCGGCGGTCTGATCACAGAACTTGAAGAGCGCCCGGAAGAAGCGCAACAGCAGTATCAGAAGCTGATCGGTGATGAGGTCGGCTTTCTCACCGAGGAGGCACTGCACCGCATTCTTCTTCTCAATCTCACCCGGGGAAACTACGAAGACGCCCTCACCGCCGCCGACTGCCTCAGCGCAATCTCGATCACCTACGCCCCCACCCTCGCCGAACTCTACACCCTCGGCGGCGATAAAAACGCGGCTCTTGAGGTCTACACCCGGTTTCTTCAACAGATCGGCGTCCATATCCCGACCATGCTGAAAATGGCCGAACTCTACACCGCGTGTGGTGTCGCCGAAGGGGCGGTGCTGATGTACGAGACGATTCTTGAGCAGGATCCCGAAAACGCCACCGCCCGCCAATTTCTCGAGCAGCAGAAAAAGTGATCGCCACCACCCCGTTGCAGCTCCTGCCCCGCTCATCAGCCGGTGATCCGGCCGAGAACGCCCGTACGCCAGAACAATCGCGGGATATCATCACTGACGGGATATCTGCACCTCACTTCATCTGATTTTTCGATAAGAGCAAGAAAAAAACTAAAGTTCTCTGTTTCCCCGTCGAAAAGGAGTACAGAACAAAGAACAAAACGAAAGACGAAAAGGAGGTGAGGCTGAGACAGAGAACAAGCAGAGCAGTACCATCGAACCAGAAACCAGTACCAACTTTTTCAGCAGTATTTGACAATACGGGTAAGGAGACCCGTACAACCAACATTTCATGGAGGATAAAAAATGGCTATTTCTGTAAACACCAACGTCGCATCACTGAACGCACAACGCAACCTGAGCAGATCCCAGGGAACTCTGAACACTTCAATGCAGCGCCTCTCTTCAGGCCTGCGCATCAACAGCGCCAAAGATGACGCTGCCGGTCTGGCAATTTCGGACCGGATGACCTCTCAGATCAAGGGGCTCAACCAGGCTGCACGCAACGCCAACGACGGCATTTCTCTGGCGCAGACCGCTGAGGGTGCCATGAACGAGACCACCAACATTCTCCAGCGGATGCGTGAACTCTCTGTTCAGGCGGCAAACGACACCAACACCGAAAAGGACAGGAAGTCGATCACAACTGAGATGAATCAGTTGACCGAAGAGTTGACTCGTATTGCCAGTGCCACCCAGTTCAACAACCAGGAGCTGATCAATGGAAATGGAGACAGTCACATCTTTCAGGTTGGGGCCAACCAGGGACAGACGATCACCTTTGACCTGTCATCTCTGAACATGACCGCAACAGGACTGAGCGTGGCCAGCATGATTTCAGGCTCTGCCATCACCCAGTCAGAAGCGAGCGGTGCCATCGCAGCAATCGACAAGGCACTGGAGAAGGTTGACACCGGCCGCTCCAAACTTGGCGCCCTGCAGAATCGTTTTGAGTCGACGATCAACAACCTGAACAACGCCGCTGAGAATATCACTGCATCACGTTCGCGCATTCTTGATGCTGATATCGCCGCTGAATCGTCAGCCATGTCGGCTGCCAATGTCCGTCAGCAGGCGGGAGTCTCGATACTTGCCCAGGCAAATCAGAGTCCTCAGCTGGCACTTTCACTCCTTGGCTAAGATGTAACATACCCTTAACCCGGAGCCGGATGTCTCGGCTCCGGCCTTTGAAGTCAAAGAGAAAAGAGCTCCTGAGGCAGAATTTTCCTGGCTCTTGAGCTCTTTTTTTTCGGGATGCTTTTCTACAAAGCTTCTCTTTTTGGGGTTTTCTGCAGACCTCTCGACTCTGTTTGTCTGTCAGCAAGGGAGCAGGAAGCTCTTTATTCCATCAGGGTGTAAAACAATGGAGGTTCACCATGATGACCAACATGGCTGCGGGCGCAGCAGGAATCACCGCCGAACTCTTTCACAGCCGGAAAGGGCTCGCCGCCGATCAGGTGGAGAGCGCGAGAAGCAGGGTGGAAGAGAAGGCCGAAAAGGCCGCCGAGGAGGGCAGCAAAGAGCTGGAAGAGAGCAAAGTCCAGCCCGAAGAGCTGCTTGAAAGTATCAAGGCTCTGGCGCAGAATGGTGCCTACAGCGTCCGTTTTGAAAAGAATAACGACATTGAGGATGTGGTTGTCCAGATCTGGGATAACGAGGCCCGTGAGGTTCTCCGCCAGTTTCCGGCCGAGGAGCTGGTCGCGTTTCGTTCCGCATTCAACGAGATCATCGGCAACTTTGTCGATACAAAAGGCTGAACAGAAAAAAGGCGCGGGAGATTCCGGCTCTCCCGCGCCTTTTTTGCGGCTGTTTTCTCGATAATGTCCCTGATGGTATCGAATTCCCTAATGATATAAGGATGAAATTCCGATACATGTTTGCAGGGAAAACGGAAAAAGCAGTTCCCGACGCCAGAAGATTTTACACTTTTTGAGGTACAGCTATGAGCGCAGTAACATTCGGCGGTCTCTCTTCAGGCCTTGATACCAAGTCCATCGTCAATGCGATGATGCAGGTCGAGCGGGCTCCGCTGGTCAACCTGGAGAAGAGAAAGACGATCAATGACGAGAAACTCAAGGCCTACTCTGAGTTCAACGACAAACTGAAGGCTCTTGAAGAGGCGACAAAAGAGCTCTCAGACCCCGACAAACTTCGCGCCTCGCGCACCTCAACGAACCGGGATGGCATTATAAGCGTTGACAGCAAGGGTCTCACCACGGAAGGGACCTATAACATTACGGTCAAACAGTTGAGCCAGGTGCAGAAGGATGTCTCCACGGGCTATGACTCGATGAGTGAGAGCGTCCTTGGTACCGGCTCAATCTCGATCAGCAGCGGTGGCAGTGAGCACACGATCACCATCGGTTCTGACAACAACAACCTCAAAGATTTTGTCGCCTCAGTCAACAGTCAGGCTGACAAAACCGGGGTAACCGCCTCGATCATCAACGACGGCTCCGAATCGGGCGGCTACCGGGTGGTCTTCAGCGGCAAAGATGCCGCGAGTACGTTCTCGATCTCAAGCAGTCTCAGCGGCGCTGACGCCCCTTTTTCGGTGACGAATTCACAGGAGGCAAAACCGGCACAGGTCGTTATCGACGGCATCGAGATAAAGAGCAGCAGCAACACCCTCAGCAACGCTGTACCGGGACTTGACATTACCCTCGACAGCATCAGCGAAAAGGACAGCGAAGGCAACTTCAAACCCCTCCGCCTTACCGTCGAGACTGACGAAAAGGCGATGAAGGAGAAGGTGAACACCTTTGTTGACGCCTATAACGGTATCATTGAGTTTTTGAATAAGGGCACCGCTGACGACAGCTCGCTCAACTCCTATCTGCGTACCGACTCGACAGTCAGCAACCTGAAGAGACAGATGCAGGGGATTCTCTCCTCGACAACCGGGGACAGCGGCCCGATGGTGATGCTCTCCCAGGCCGGAATCTCAACGACAAAGGAGGGAACGCTCTCTGTTGACAGCACAAAGCTCGACAAGGCACTCAGTGAGAATGGAGCTGAGTTTGTCACGATGTTTTCCGGATCGGAGTCGACAGACGGGGTGATGGATAAATTCAACTCGCTGATGCACCGTACCACCGACAGTATTGACGGCCTCTACGCCAACAAAAAGAAGTCTCACGATTCAACGGCAAAGAGTCTTGAGACGCAGATCTCGCGGATGGAGAACCGCCTCGTCAGAAGAGAAGAGTCGTTAAACGCGCAGTTCTCGGCGATGGAGGAACTGCTCGCGACCATGAACAACCAGTCTTCTTATTTCTCGAGCATGTTACTGGCTCACAACAAATAGGGAAATCAAATGATTGAATATAACGGTTTTAACAGCGGCCTTGATACCTGCCGGCCACCGGCAGCAGCAGTGGCTGCAGGTGCGCCGGTGAATATGGACACCGATTCACACAGTGGCAGCAACAGATACCTGCAGAACCAGATTGTCAACGCCTCGCCGGAGAAGATTCTGCTCATGCTCTTTGACGGCGCCATCCGCTTCACCCGCGAAGCGATTGCGGCCAACAATGAGGGCAATACCGCCCGCAAGCTTGAAAAGATCGGCAGGGTGTTCAACATTATTGCCGAGCTCTCGAACACCCTTGACCATAACATCGGCGGCGGCATTGCCGAGGAACTTGACGCACTCTACCAGTTCAACCTCAGAGAACTCGGGCTTGCCCGCAGGGATACGACCAACAGACATCTCGAATTTGTTGAAAACTTTCTCGTTGACTGGCGGACAACCTGGCGTGACGTCATTGAGATCAACCGTACCGCAGCAGCAGGCGGCAGGAGTGAACAGGAGACAGCGAAAGGACTTGCTGTTGCAGGGTAAACATCATGGCACAACAGACGCAGGAAGCGGAAATGGAAACCCGGGAACTTATCGATGCGTCATACACCATTTACGGTGAGATGGAGGAGATCTACATCAAGCTGAACGGGCTTGATCTCGCCGAAACAACGACCACTCTTCTGCTGATGAAAGAGCTTGAGGCTCTGCGCAGAAAGGTGCAGAGTCTCGACAGCAGCATCATCAATGTTCTCCGGCAGCAGCGCTCCCACTCGCAGGAGATTCGTCGCAAACTGGCGAAAAGAGATTCGCGTATCCGCAGGATGCTTGAGCTGAACAGGGAGATCAGCGAAAAGGCCGCCTGTCACCGCGCCCTCGTCCAGAGCGAGAGGGCCTCACTGCACCACGGACAGACCGCGCTCCACGGCTACAAAGCCGCTGTCGGCGACTACTGAAAAAAACAGACAGCGAAGTCCCCGCCCCCAAAGACTGTCCGCAGAGGAGCTGCCCGCCTCTGCGGTTTTTTTTTGCCTGCAGACAGCGGGCAGGCCTGCGGGCGGGCGAAGAAGCACTTGCCCTGTCGACGCAATCTCACTATAATAAGGAGTTTCCGTTTCTCTGCGAGAGCAGAGGCACCCAACTGGTTCTGCAGAATGTTCTGCAGCGAGTCTAACATCCACCGATACCACCGCCCATGACCGCCGATGCCAGCATTCTTCACTCGATCGCCGACCAAAAACCGGTAAAAGTTTTTCTGCCGATTCAGGGGAAGGCCGAGATGCAGCGGGTTCACTGTATCTTTGAACATACGCTGATTCCCCAGTTCAACCTCCGCTTTGTCGCCGGAGATCTGCCGGAGAAGATTGATGAGAACAAAGGGGTTATCGTCAGTGTCGATATCGGCGGCCGGATGACCAGTATCGAGGCGATGATCACCTCTGTTGTCGACAATCAGACTCTGGAACTGGCGGTACAGAAATCGATCACCCACGCCCAGATGCGTGAATTTTTCCGGGTGGATACCGCAACCCGGGTCATTTCGAAGTCCTTCAACACTGAGGAGGGCAGCGAATCGTGGCAGATAACAGGTGAAAGCATTGACATCAGCGGCAGCGGAATCCTTGCCACCTTTTCGTCGAAAATCCCCGAATCCCGGTATATCGCCCTTGAGATAACCCTCCCCGAAAGTGACGGCGACGAAGACGAGACAGTTGAGATCATCGCCCACCAGGTGCGTACCATCGCACTTGATGACGGCAGATATCAGGTCGCCTTCCACTTTGACCGCATCAGCGACGAAGACCGGGACAAGATCATCGGCTGCTGCCTTGTGCTCCAGCGGAAGATGCTGCGTCTGCGGGTTCGCGTTCACGAAGAGTTTGAAGAGTAAGAGGGTTCCCGATGGCCGACATCCCGAAAAAAGCGGTTGCGATTCGCTACGATGAGTCGAAAAATACCGCGCCACAGGTTGTTGCCAGTGGTAAAGGGACCGTCGCCGAGAGCATTATCGAAACCGCACGCGAGGCGGGAATCCATATTGAGGAGGATCCTGATCTTGTCGAACTGCTCTCAAAGGTCGATGTCGGCCGCGAGATCCCGATCGAACTCTATCAGACTGTTGCCGAAGTCCTGTCGTTTG
>PDWJ01005532.1_pt1 | contig 10330 bp, 10 predicted proteins | sample 1430881 | NCBI WGS metagenome assembly PDWJ01 (sample SAMN01162460, study PRJNA174530) | Oral metagenome, whole genome shotgun sequencing project. | biome: Marine environment; feature: Marine mammal; material: Swab sample of the gingival sulcus; isolation source: swab sample of gingival sulcus... | reverse complement strand
TGCAAATGCAAAATTGGTAATAATAGAGATGGGGGCAGGTAGCTCTGTTCCAACTGTAAGAATGCAGTCAGAACGCATAGCAGCTTACGAAAATGTAAATTTAATACGTATAAATCCGAGGGAGTACGATGTTCCAAGCGGGGAAATAGGTTTACCCCTCACTGCGAAAGAAGGGGTAAACTTAATCTGTAAAACAAATTATAATTATTAAAATAGTCAGAAAAGAAACGCAGTTTTTTAGTTTGTATAACTCAGTTGCCTGAGTTTCGGTTAATTGTCAATAGTATATTTTTTATCCGATACTTTTTTGATAACAATGTCTTTATATTTAGCCTGTAACGAACTCATAACAGAGTCAATATCCATGTTGTACATAACAATGCTGAGTTTGTATTGCTTAATCTTGTCATTTTTAAATTCTATTTCAACATTGTAGGCATGTTTTAGGGTTTTTGCTACATCAATAAATTTAGTATCTTTAAATATTATTTTTTTAGCAAATAAATCTTTTTTGTTGGCTTTCTTTGCTTCAAACTCTGAATCTTTTAAAATTCCACTTTCACCTTGCTTTAGAACAAGAGGTTGTCCTTGCTGCATTTTGCTGTGATACAACTCAACTATTCCGCTTTCTACATCAACCTCTACAATGTCTTTATTTTTAAAGGCTTTTACATTAAATGCCGTTCCCACAACTTTTATTTGAGCAAACTGAGCATCTATAATAAACGGACGTGATTTATCATCGCTAACATTAAAAAATGCTTCACCCTCAAGTTTCACTTGTCTTTTATCATTTGCAAACTGCTGAGGGTAGTCCATTTTCGACTGCTTACTCAAGTGCACTACCGACTTATCCGGTAATACAATTCTTTCTACATTGGCAATGGCTGTGTGTGAGATATAGTCTTCCGTTGCCGATTTATCAGAAGCAAGCCTATGAATAATTAAACCTATAATTACTATTGCTGCAAGCTGCAAAAACCGATACATTGTTCTTCGGTAAATTGATATGGTTTTGGCAGGTTCTTGTACAGCTTTTTCGGTATTTTGGTTAATTCTGCTTTGCATTTTCATCCAAGCCGTCTCAATGTTTATATCATTATAGTGTTGTTGCTTAGATGATTGCAGCCACAAATAATACATTCTGTCATAAGACTTTTTATTATCGGCACTCTCCGATACCCAAGATTCTATGGCTTTAATCTCTTCGTAATTAGTCTCTTTTGCAAAATGTTTTGCCAAAATATTATAGTCGGGTTCTATGTTTTTGTTAGTATACATTTAAAAATATTATGTACGTGTATAGTTATGACAATTTGTGGCTTATAAACCCCTATTTGATAGCTAAAAGAAAATTAGTTATAACAAATATTTTAATAAAATAATTAAGGGTAGATAGTCTTTAAGTTCTTGTCTCAAAAATTTTAATGCACTTCCCATCTGATTTTCGACTGTTTTTACGGAAATATCTAATTTACTTGCAATTTCCTTGTAACTTAAGTCTTCAAACCTACTCATTTTAAAAATTATTTGTCGTTTTTCGGGTAATTTATCAATTGCATTTAAAATTTTTTCTTGCACGTCATTACTTTCTATCCATTTTGATTCGTCTAATTCGTCCGATTGCAGTTTTCTTGAAAAATACTCCCTATATTTGTTTTCAACCTTTTTGTGTTTTATTAAATTTAGGCATGTGTTCCTGACAGTTGTATATAAATATGATTTTATTGAGGTATTTATTTTAAGTTTGGCTCTATTATCCCAAATATTAAAAAAAATATCTTGTATTATTTCTTCGGCTGTTTCCATATCTTCTACAAATCTAATAGCATAAAAGCTTAATTCGGGGAAGAATGTCTTAAATAATTCCTCAAATGCTTTTACATCTCCGTTAGAAATGTCATGAATAATATTTTTTTCGATATTAGAAGCCATTGCCAAAGCTAAGTTAAATGATTTTTGTGGTTAGTTGATAATTAACAATGGATAATTGATAATTGACAGTTGATAATTGATAATTTTTGATGGTTAATTAATTTGAAGCTGTGTAGAATTATAGACCTCACAGGTTTAAAACTTGTGAGGTCTGCGACTTTTTTTAAATGAGTTCGTTATTAAAAGTATTACTGTATCAAAAAATTAGTCTACCATAATTACTAAATATTTAGATACGCTCCAAAATGCTTTTGGATTTTTAATAATCAAGCTGTCAATTTTATCTTCGCCTGCAAAATAGTACGATGAACCGGGATGAGAAGTTACCAGTTTTGCTTTTTTAGCAAATAAAGCTACAGATTTGAAACTTCTTGTATCAACTTGGGTGAATTTATTTTTATTAAAATTTTCTTTTAGTTTTTGAGTTCTTCCAATTCCTATAAATCCTCCCTTAGGGCTTATTATTTTATTCTTTTTTAATTCTTTTTTTGTTCCAAAAACATAATAAGCTTTGTTAAGTTCTTTTGTTTGATTACTAATTACCTGTTCCTGTTCAGAAGATGTTTGTTCCAATGTTCCTATGTCTTTATTCAAATCTGAAATTTTGGTGTTCAATTCTTTAACATTTATATTAACTCTTGCCAATTCGTTTTTCAAATCCTCTATTTGTCCATCTTTTTCAATAATCTGTTTTTTCAAATTTGCAATCATTTTTTTTAATCCTGCTGATTGATTTTTAGACCTTTTAAGTTTTTTTTCAAGTCTGGCAATTGTTCTTTTATTTTTCTTCATTAAGTCATAAATAGCAAGAATATCATCGTTAATTTTGTCTTTTGAATTTTCGTTTAACTGAACATCTCCATGAGTTTTCATGGAAATAATCTTCTCTTTTTGCTTAATTGTTTCCAAATTTGCCTCTACTTCGTTAAAAGCACTTACAAAATCATTAATTGTTTGGTCATTTGATGCAGTAATTTGCGCCAAGCTGTCTCTTTCGGCTTTTAATCTCTCCACCTCCCCACTGTTGCCACACGACACCATTATTAAGGGAAGTATTAATACTAAATAAAATAATTTTTTCATGATATAATTTATTAATGTGATAATTATTTAATGTGATAATTTATTAATGTAATAATTTGCTAATTAACTTCCTTCCACAACTATTACAATCTCTCCTTTTATATTTTTATTTTTAAAATGTTCAATAAGTTCAGCTATTGTTCCTCTGATATTTTCTTCGTATATTTTGCTTAATTCTCTTGATACTGAGGCATTTCTATCACTGCCAAATACGTCTGCAAATTGTTCAAGTGTTTTCATAAGCCTATAAGGCGATTCATAGAACACCATTGTCCTGCTTTCATCTTTAATTTGCATCAGCCTTTTTTGCCTACCTTTTTTTTGAGGCAAGAAACCCTCAAAGCAAAACCTCTCATTGGGTAAACCCGAATTAACCAAAGCCGGAATTAGGGCAACTGCTCCGGGTAAAGTTTCTACATCAATATTGTTTCTAATACATTCTCGAACAAGCAAAAAACCCGGGTCTGATATTGCAGGAGTACCGGCATCAGATACCAAGGCAATAGTAGAACCTTCTAAAATTAATTTAACTACACTGTCTAACTTTTTGTGCTCATTGTGCAGATGGTTAGAACTAAGTTTATTACTTATGCCAAGCAAATTCAATAACTTACCTGTATTGCGGGTATCTTCTGCCAAAATTAAATCAACTTCTTGCAAGATTCTCTTGGCTCTTAAAGTTATATCCTCAATATTTCCTATGGGAGTAGGTACCACAAATAATTTGCCTTGCATTTATGCGGGATTAAATTTTTGAATTAAAAATAACAGAGACGCACTAAGCACGTCCCTGCATCATTATGAAAACAAAATTTACAAAAATCAAAATTCTTCTATATGTATTTGTCCATCAGGTGCTTTCCTGTTGTGAACAACAAAATTTTCTTTGCCTAATATCTCCTTCATTCCGTCAATCATTATTGGATTACCGCAAAGGAAAATATCCGTATCTTCCGGTTTTGGTCTAAAACCTAAACGGTCTTCTAAAACGGTGTCTTGCCAAATAGCCTCTATGAATCGAGTATCTCCTGTCCAACCCGAAGGCTCTTTATCAGGTTCGGTAATGGTTGGGTGATACGCAAAGTTTGGTGCCATACTCTCAAGCAAAGTAAGTTCCGATGAATAACCCAAATCCCAACTGTTGGCAGCTCCGTGTATTACCATTATTTTGCCTTTTCGTTGCAGTGCATTAGAACGAAGCATACTCATATAAGGTGCTACACCTGTACCTGTTGCAATTAATATAACATTTCTTTCATCATCTACCTGCGATAATGTAAACATTCCCGTAGCTTTTTTCCCCATCCATATTTTATCACCTAATTTAAGGTTGAAAATTCTAGGTGTTAAAGCTCCCGAATGTACTAAAGTTATGTAAAACTCAACAAAATTTTGTGTAGATGATGATGCTATTGAATAAGCCCTTTTTATAAGTTTTTCAGGTGCAAAGTTGTTTTTTTCTTCCGTAGAGTCTTCACATCTTTCGGCGGATGCGTGTAGCCCCAAAGCCACAAATTGACCTGCTTTATACTCAGGAAGTTCCCACCCATCAGGTTTTATCCTTATAATTTTCATTATTGGCGATACCTGTATAATTTGTGTTACAAAACAATTTAATTCAGTCATTACTCTTATTTAGTTTATTAAAAAAATCTATCTTAAATAGTTACAAAATGCCAACTTGTCAATAACTTAAACCTTTAGGTTCTTATTTATCACTAACGTTGCCATACTCGAAAATTCGTTGCGAATGTATAATTTTTTTTTCAAATTTACACCATTTTAAATAATAAATTTCCTTTAAACTCAGTAATCACTGAACTTCTCAAAGAGTTTTTTTGCTTTAACTTGTTTGTAATTAGGGTTTTATATGGTTTTGTCTAAAATGAGTTTGTTGTAACTATTTTGCACTTTGCGAAATTTTTATACCTTTACGCTTTGATATAAGGAGAGCAATAACTCCAAAATTTATTTAATTTTGACACTTATATGCTCGGTATTAAAAACTAAAACTAAAAATTATATGCAAACTATTGAAAATTTTAATTTTTCAGGTAAAAAGGCGATTATTCGCGTTGATTTTAACGTGCCTTTAAATTCTAATTTTGAAGTAACAGACGACACTCGCATAAGAGGGGCTTTACCAACTATTAAAAAGGTGCTTTCTGATGGCGGTTCAGTAATTTTAATGTCGCATCTTGGACGACCCAAAGAAGGTCCCGAAGAGAAGTTTTCATTAAAACATGTAATATCTACATTGTCAAAACATCTTGATAACAAGGAGGTGGAATTTGTTGATGATTGCATTAGCGACAAAGCAATGGAGTTAAAAAAAGAATTGAAAGCAGGTGAGGTTTTACTGTTGGAAAATTTGCGTTTTTATAAGGAAGAAAACAAAAACAAAGACGGAATGAAGGCATTTGCGGAAAAATTGGCAAAATATGCAGATGTATATATAAACGATGCTTTTGGAACGGCACATAGAGCACATGCCTCTACTGCAATTATAGCAGAGTTCTTTTCGACTGATAACAAAATGTTTGGTTTTCTGATTAATAATGAGTTAAAAGCAATGGATAAAGTTATTCAATCAACAGATAAGCCAAAAACTGCAATAATGGGAGGCGCAAAAGTTTCTGATAAGATACAAATTATAGCACGCTTATTGCCAACCATCGATAATTTGATTATAGGCGGCGGAATGACCTATACTTTTATTAAAGCACAGGGCGGAAAAATAGGAAACTCACTTTGCGAAGAAGATAAGTTAGATTTAGCATTGGATATATTGAAAAAGGCTAAAGAAAACAATGTGAAAGTATATCTTCCGGAAGATGCCGTAAATGCCGATAAATTTGATGCTAATGCAAATACCAGTGTTTCTAAAACTAATGAAACGCCTGAGGGTTTAATGGGTTTAGATATTGGTAATGAAACTATTAAAGCGTTTTCAGAAGTAATACAGCAGTCTAAAGTAGTGCTATGGAACGGACCAATGGGTGTTTTTGAAATGGATAAATTCTCAAAAGGAACATCGGCAATTGCAAAGGCATTGGCAGAGGCTACCAAGCAAGGTGCTTTTACACTTGTGGGCGGCGGCGATTCAGTTGCAGCGATAAATAAAAATAAATTAGCTGATAAGGTTAGCTATGTATCAACGGGAGGTGGGGCAATGCTCGAATATATGGAGGGCAAAGAGCTACCCGGAATAAAAGCAATCAAAGGCTAAGGGATATATATACAATATCTTGGTTTGAATAATATCTTTAGAGGTAGGAAGAGATATAAACTTCTTGCCTCTGTTTTCTATTATATACCTTAATAAATTAATCAAGTGGCAGCTTAAACCTTTTATAAACTTAATACTTCCATCTTTTAAATCCCTAATTTACAACTAAAAAACAATATAATGAATAAAAATATTTATACAGTAATCAAGGCGTCAGGTAGTTATCTGCCAAAGCACGTAATTAAAAACGAAGATTTCGTAAACAAAGAATTTTATGAAGCTAATGGTGAGCGAATTAATCGTGATGGTAAGGAAATTGTAGAAAAATTACGAGAAATAACAGAGATAGAAGAACGTAGATATGTAGATAAACAGTATTTAAATTCGGATATGGCTACTTTTGCGGCTCAAAATGCTTTAAATAGTTCAGGAATTGATAAAGAAAGCCTCGACTATATCATTGTAGCTCACAATTTTGGCGATGTTAAGCACAACAATACAGATGTAGATATAGTTCCAACGCTTGCCTCAAAAGTAAAATTCAATTTAAAAATACAAAACCCATATACTGTAGCTTACGACCTGCCATTTGGTTGTCCCGGCTGGGTGCAAGCATTTATCCAAGCAAACTATTACATAAAATCGGGTGATGCCAAACGCATTTTAGTTATCGGAAGTGAAACATTATCAAGAGTTAGCGACCCTCACGACAGAGACTCAATGATATACTCTGATGGTGCAGGTGCAGTTATTTTGGAAGCTGTTGAAAGTAATCAACCCGTAGGCGTACTTGCTCATAAAACCAGAACCGATGCTGCCAATTACGCACATCTTTTAAAAATGGATAAGTCAAACAATCCAAATGTTGATGCCAATCAATTATATTTAAAAATGAATGGCAGAAAATTATATGTTTACGCAATAAGCAATGTGCCACCATTGGTAAAAGACACCATAGAAAAAGCGGGACTTGATATAAGTGATATAGACAAAGTACTTATACATCAAGCCAATGCAAAGATGGATTACGTAATGCTGGAAAGAATTTTTGGACTTTATGGTAAAAAGGAAATCCCTGAAGATATTATGCCTATGGTAATATCAAAATTAGGTAACAGTTCTGTAGCAACCATTCCCACAATGTATGATATGATAATGAAAGGTCATGTCGAGGGACAGCAGTTAGAGTCGGGACAAAATGTTATATTTGTATCGGTTGGTGCAGGCATGAATATTAATGCTATTGTTTATAGGGTGCCGTAGGTAGTTGATAGTTTATAGTGTGTAAAAAATGTATGGGAATTACATAGTTGTTGCGTATATTTCAAAAAATAAAACTCTGATTAGATATGATACCTAATTAAGTACTACTACCCGAGTGTTGTACGCAAGCAAAAAAGCACCGTGTTCATCAAAACGAACTGTTCACGTGCTGTGAATTTATTATATTTATGAACAAGTGGAAAAAGAATTAATAGACATCGCAATTGAAAATATCAATAATCAACCAAATATTCTGGCTGAATGGTTGGATAATGGAGAGTTAGATGGTACTCTGAAAATCGTAATAAATAAAAAAGAGTACTGCTATAATATTGAGGTAAAAAAAGAGCTACGCCAATACCAAATTACACGAATAAATGAAATAAAAGAACGAATAGATAATCTGATTATTATTGCAGAACAGATATATCCTAAAGTAAAAGAACAACTGAAAGAATTAGAAATTCCATACCTAGAAACCAATGGGAATTTCTTTTTTCAGACAGAAGAATGCTTTTGCTTAATAGACACAAAAAAGAAAACTCCAATTAGAAAAGAAAAAGCAAACAGGGCTTTCACTAAAACAGGGTTGAAGGTTGTGTTTCATCTCTTAAACAATCCAGAACTTATCAATAAGAAACAGAGAGAAATTGCTAATGTTGCAGGTGTAGCTTTGGGGAATATTCCACAAGTAATAAATGGATTAAAAGAAACCGGATATTTACTGAATATAAGAAAAGGTGTGTATGTCTGGGAGAAAAAGGAAGAACTAATAAATCGATGGATAAACAATTATGCAACAGAATTACGTCCAAAGTTAATAATTGGCAATTATACTATTAAAGGTAATTGGCAGGATATTAACTTAAATGAGAATAAAACAGTTTGGGGTGGAGAGCCAGCTGCAGATATATTAACTCAATACTTACGACCAGAGAAGTTTCTAATATATACAAAAGAGAGAAAGCTTAACTTAATTAAAGAATATAAACTTATACCAAAAGAAAATGGAGAACTTGAAGTTCTTGAAATGTTTTGGGATAATACGAAAAATGTAATGTTTGCCCCGCCATTATTAGTATACGCAGAATTAATACTAACAGGTGGGAAACGTAATGTTGAAACAGCAGAATTAATATACAATGACTACATTAAGCCAGAGCTATAAAGAACTTGCAATACCAGGTTTTAAAGAAGTTTTTGAAATTATTGATAAAGTAATGATAAAACACTCTGTACCATACTATTTAATAGGAGTAAGTGCAATTGCATTAGAGCTTCTTAAAAAAGGTATAAAACCAAGCAGAGGTACAAAAGATATTGATTTTGCAATAATGATTTCAACACTAGATGAATATGAAAGCATTAGTTCCTCATTACAAGAAGAAGGGGTTGATAAAGTAAAAGATCCTTGGACTTTTTATTCTGAAAAATACAATGTCGTAATAGACATTTTGCCTTTTGGGGAAATTGAAGAAAAAGATACTGTGAAATTTAATGAACGATATTCAGACTTGCATATACTTGGTTTTAAAGAGGTGTTAGAAGATGCAGATAAAGTTCAGATAGAGGACAAAATCGTAAATATTCCTACGTTGCCAGGTATGATTATCTTAAAACTTGTAGCATGGAGCGATAGACCAGAAGAAAGAGAAAATGACCTTGCAGATATTCTTAGAATTATTGAACATTACTTTGACCATAACTTTGATGAAATAGTGGAGCATCATCATGATACCTTTCCTGATGATGGGTTTGATCAGTTATTGATTGCTGCAGAAGTGCTTGGCAGAAAGTCAAAGCAATACTTGGAAAAGTCAGAAGCATTAGCTGAACGCATAAGGAAAGTATTAGAGACAAATCTAAATGATGAAAAAGAATCAAAAATTGCAAAAGAATGGGCAAGGATTAAAGGTTGGGAAATTGAATACGCATTTTCAATATTAAAATCATTCCAGAAAGGACTAAATGAATGAATGCCAGCGTACAACGATAAATATACGTGATGCGGGGGATATGCGTAATTCTAAGTTTTTTACATTTACTCAAAACTATAGCGATTTGATATGAAGTGTCTTGAAATCCCGCACTACGCATATTCGAGCCGTTATCAACAATCCTAAAATGAATAAATTAATATACGTACTTATAAATCTTTTTTTAATTCCGGCTGTTTTGTTTGGACAATATAAAATTAGCGGGAAAATTATAGATTATACTACAAACAAGCCTATTCCTTATGTAAATATCTGGATAAAAAATACCAACATTGGTACAACGTCGTCATCTGTTGGTGATCTTAATATGGACAATAATAATTTGCCTGATACTTGTCATGTTATTTTCAGCTCTATTGGATACAAAGATACAATAATAACCATTCATAAATTGAAAGCTGAAATTCAATTACAACCGATTGATTATAAACTTGAAGAACTTACAGTTTACCCAAGAAAGAAAAAAGAAATAATAGTTAATGACTTGTCTAAAAAAGAAATTGGCGGTGGACTAATGAATGATACAACGCCTCGAATAGAAAGCAGATATTTTCCTTATCAGCCAAATTATGAGAATTATCCATATATTAAACAGATAATTATTTATTCACGAGATACAAGAAGAGGCAAATTAAATTTAAGATTATATAGTTTCGATACGACAAATGTAGAGCCAATCAAGGAACTTATTAATGAGAATATCATCGTAAGAACGAAATTATCGTTATTTGCAAAACCCAAACCTACAGTAATTGATTTGTCAAAATATGCAATAGAATTTCCTAAAAGTGGAATTTTAGTTGGAATAGAATGGTTAATTATT
>PDWJ01006590.1_pt1 | contig 10332 bp, 10 predicted proteins | sample 1430881 | NCBI WGS metagenome assembly PDWJ01 (sample SAMN01162460, study PRJNA174530) | Oral metagenome, whole genome shotgun sequencing project. | biome: Marine environment; feature: Marine mammal; material: Swab sample of the gingival sulcus; isolation source: swab sample of gingival sulcus... | reverse complement strand
AGAAACATGCTAGATTTGATATAGTAAATACAAAGCCAGCTAAGAAAGAACTTCCTAAGACTGGAACTAAAACTTCAATTCCTAACTTGTTAGCAGGAACATTGTTAATTCTGATAGGTGTAAGCTTCTTTGTAAAAAAAGAAATTAGAATTTAATTCTGTAGATTGTTCTATCAAACATAATAGTTTGATAGAACCTTTTTTTATTGTTGTTTTTAAAATTTGTTAGGAAAATTATTCTAATAAAAAATGACCTATGTAGGTCAATTAATTATTATTCATATTTTTGTTTTGTCTACGTCTTACAAAGAATTTTATAATTGTCATTATTATTCTCCAAAGAATAAGCGTGAATAATACATTAGCAAAAAAATCTAATAATAAGTTTAGTATTGAGTTGTCTTCTGGTTCCACGTTTATAATACCACTAGGCTCTCCAGCGAACACAATTGGAATACTTGTGAGTAAAACTAGTATTATAAGTGTTATAAATGTTATTCTTCTCATATAAACCTCTGTATGCGATTATATCATAAGAAAGGATAAATATGAAGAATTTTTTGTTATATGCATTAATAGTGCTACTTTTTATTTCAGGTCTTCTATTTGAAGTATATAAAATAAAACCTGTTATGCATAATAAAAGAATGATTAAAGTACATGTAGTAGGTGCTGTTAATAATTCAGGTGTATATGAAGTGGATGAGAATTCAAGGGTAGGAGACATTATTGACTTAGCAGGTGGACTTAATGGAGATGCAGATAAAAATCAAATAAACCTTGCAGCCAGACTTATGGACGGAGAAAAAGTATCTATACCTTCTTTAAGTAACGAAAATAATGAAAGTAGCATATATAAACTCACAAAGAAAGAGTGGAAAAGTATTAAGGGTATTGGAGATAAAAAAGCAGATATAATAATGAACTATCTAAAAGAAAACAAAAACGTTAAATTGAATGATTTAGTAAACATAAAAGGAATATCAAAATCCAATGCTAAAGAGATAACTAAATACTTTAATAGGCGTTAAATATATGGTAAAATTAAGTTTGGAGGTATTTATGAAAGATATGATTTTAAAATCAAAGAACATGACTAAAAATAAAAGGGACGAGATTAGATTAACATCTAAAGCTTCAGCAGCGGGTTGAGCGGCTAAAATAAGTCCTGATAGGCTCTTAGAGGTTCTAAGATATCTACCTAAATTTGAAGATGAAAATTTATTAGCTGGAATCATCAATAGCGAAGATGCAGCTGTATATAAGATAGATGATGAGAAGAGTATTGTTGCTACTCTAGATTTTTTTACACCAATAGTAGATGATCCATATACATTTGGACAAATAGCAGCGACAAATGCTTTAAGCGATATATATGCAATGGGCGCAAAGCCACTTGTATGTATGAATATTGTTTGTTTCCCAAATGAAATGGACATCGATATTTTAAAGCAAATTATGTTAGGCGGAGCTGACAAAGTTAAAGAATCAGGAGCGCTGCTTGTTGGTGGTCACTCAATACAAGATAAAGAACCTAAATATGGGTTAAGTGTTGTTGGAATAATAGAAAATAAGAGGGTGCTGAAAAATACTGGAATTAGAGATGGTGATGTTCTATTTATGACTAAGAAGTTAGGGACAGGACTTATCTCTACTGGTATAAAGAGAGGGATTGTAAGTAAAGAATCAATAGATGCTGTTAACTATTCAATGACAAGACTTAATAAATATGCGTCTGAAGCGATATATGACTTTGATATCGGTGGATGCACTGATATAACAGGATTTGGTCTTGTAGGTCACTTATCAGAGATGCTATCAGAAGGTAAACATACGGCTGAAATTGACTTCAATAAACTTAACTGCTATGAAGAAGCGAAAAAACTTGCTAGTCAGAAAGTAACATTTGGAGGTTTAAAGAATAATACTGAGTACTATAGTTGTAAGGTTCATAATGAAAACTTAATGGAGGAAGAACTCAGCTTAATATTTGATCCGCAAACTGCTGGAGGACTTTTATTTAGTGTAAAAGAAGAAGATGTAGAGTCGGTAGAAGAAGCGTTAAAGACCGTAAATGAAGAATACAGTATAATTGGAAGGATTGTTCCAAGAAAAGAAAAAAGAATACATGTGAGGAAATAATGAGAATATATGCGCATAGAGGCCTTTCTGGTCTTGCACCTCAAAATACAATGAGCGCAATAGAACTAGCACTTGCTGATGATAGAATAGGTGGGATTGAAATTGATGTACAACAGACAATTGATGGAAAAGTCGTGGTATGTCATGATTACTTAATCGACGAACTATCTACTGGTAAAGGTATATTAGCGCTAATGACATATGATGAATTGTTAAAATACGATTTTGGTGTTAAATTTGATAAAAAGTTTGAAGGGGAAAAAATACCGCTTTTATCTGAGGTTTTAGAAGAGATAGCTGATAGAAAAGAACTTGTTATAGAGATAAAGAAAACAGGCGTAGCTATGGCGACAATTGAAGATGAGATTGTAAAGCTATTAAAAGAATATAGTAATGTTAGGGTTAAAAGCTTTTACCACCCAAGCATAAAGAAAATAAGCGAACTAGATAGCAGTATTAGCGTGGGTCTATTATATGAAGGTTTTCCTTATGATCCAAAAGCTGAGCTTAAGAAATGTGGAGCAGATTTCATATCGCTACACTATGCATATGTAAATAAATCAAATATTAGTGAACTTATAGATGAATATGATGTATATACTTGGACTGTTAATGATAAATTTGCCTATAACTACGTAAAAGAAGCAAGTGATAAAGTAGTTGTAATTACTAATAATCCAGACTATATTTTGGAGGAATGATGTACACTCGTAGAGACATACCAAAAGTGGATGAAGTTCTTAAGAATGAGAATGTAAGTAAGTTGTGTGATAAATATGACTTAATATATATTACAGATCTTATTAGAGAAACTCTAAATAACTTAAGAACAAATTATAAAGAGGGAGATATTAACTTTGATCCTTCTATAAATAAAATATATGAAACTTTGCTTGATAAAGTTGAAATAGGATCCAAAATAAAAACGGTTGTAAACGCAACTGGTGTAGTGTTGCATACTAATCTTGGTAGAAGTATCTTAAGTGAAAGTGTTATAGAAGATATAAAACGTGCTTCTACTAATTATACTAATCTTGAGTTTAATCTAGATACTGGCAAAAGAGGTTCTAGATATGACCATCTCACAGATTATTTCAGAAAACTAACTGGAGCTGAAGATGTTCATATAGTAAACAATAATGCAGCTGCAACTCTTCTAGTACTAAATTCTATGGCAAAGGATAGTGAAGTAATAGTTAGCAGAGGAGAACTTGTAGAAATAGGTGGTTCCTTTAGAATTCCAGATATCATGAAACTGTCTGGTTGTAAGTTGTGTGAAATAGGTACAACAAACAGAACTAAAATTGATGATTATGAAAACGCAATAAGCGAAAACACATCGCTTCTTATGAAGGTTCATCAATCAAATTATTATATTAGTGGTTTTACAGCTGAGGCAAAAAGCTCTGAAATTGCTAAACTTGCTATAAAGAAGAACGTTCCATTTTATGAAGATCTTGGAAGTGGTTCCTTGATAGAACTAGATTTCAATGATGTGAAAGAATCAATAAGAGAAAAGCTAAGTTCAGGTGTTGATATAATTTCGATTAGTGGAGACAAACTTTTGGGAGGACCTCAAGCGGGGATTATCCTAGGAAAAAAAGAGTATATTGAAAAAATGAAGAAGAATCAATATACTAGAGCTTTTAGGGTTTGCAAATTAACACTTAGCGCATTAGAATCAACGCTAAAAAATTACATGCAACATAACTATGATGCAATACCAACTATAAAAATGCTTAAGAAAACTAAAGAAGAAATATATGAATCTACAACTGAATTGAAGAATCGGCTAGACAAAATTGGAATAAAATCTGAAATTGTTGCTTATAATTCAATCGTAGGTGGTGGTTCATTACCTAAGGTTAAACTTGATAGTTGTAGGCTTGAAATATATGTAGATAATGTAAACTCTTTTTATAACAAAATTAGAAAAACAGATACACCTATAATCGGTATTATAAATGACGATAAGTTTTGTATGGATTTAAGGTGTGTAAGAGACTTTGAAATCCCAATAATTGTTGATGCTATAAGGAGCATAAGTTGAATAATTTTATAATAGGAACAGCTGGTCATATTGACCACGGAAAAACAACATTAATAAAAGCGCTGTCTGGAATAAAAACAGATAGACTTAAAGAAGAACAGAAGAGGGGAATAAGCATAGTTAATGGCTATGCTTATCTTAAGCATAAGGATAATACTATAAGTATTATTGATGTTCCAGGGCATGAAAAATTTATTAAAAATATGTTATCTGGTATATCTGGTATAAACTACGTAATTATTGTAGTTGCTGCAGATGAAGGGATAATGCCACAAACAATTGAACATCTAGATATAATTGAACTTCTTGGTATTGATAGAGGTATGTTTGTAATAACTAAGTGTGATATGGTAGATGAAGAGTTCGCAATGGTAGTTGAGGAAGAAATCATCGACTATAAAGCGGGTAGAATTATAGAAGGGTTTGAGATAAGAAAGGTTTCTTCGCATACTGGAGAAGGAATAGATGAGCTTAAAGATAAAATATTTAATGAGTATGAGAGTTATCAAGGCACTACAAAGGATGAGTACCCAAGATTAGTTATAGACAGGGCATTTATTAATAAGGGTGTCGGATCTATAGTTACAGGAACTTTAGAAGCAAATGACCTTCCTAAAGACGATAATTATATGATTTATCCAGATAAGAAAGAAATTAAAATTAAAAGTATTGAGTCTCATGATAAAACTGTAAGCTTAGCTAGCATGAATACTAGGGTAGCACTAAATATAAACACTCAAAAGGCTAAAAGAGGCGATATTATAGCGCCGATGGATAAATATGATGTATCAAATAGTGTTATTATTAAGCTAAATATCTTAGAGAAGTATAAGGATTTCATCAAAGATATGGAGTATAAGTTCTACTTTGGTTCTAAAGAATTAATAGGTAAACTAATCCACTTAGTTGATGATTATTACGAAATGTTTTTTGATGAGAAATATATTTTTTATTATGGCCAAAAAGGGATACTAAGGTGTATGTCTCCTGTGCTTACAATTGCTGGAATTAAAGTTGTTGATGCGTTTTCTAAAAAGGGTAGAAAAAATAAAATAAAGGCAGCAAATATTATTAAAACGATTAAAAGTGATTCTGATAGGTTAGAGTATATAATGTCTAAATATCCTAATGGAATATCATTTGAGAGACTTGAAATAGAATTAAACACAAAAGTTGATAAGAATGATTTTATAGAGATTTTTGGAGTATACTTTACTAATAGTTCGTTAGAAAAATGGAAGAATGAATTTGCAAATAGAATTGAGAACTACTTTAAAGAGAATTCATATAGTATGTATGTTGATAAAGAAGCAATAAGAAGTAAATACTACACTGATATTTCTAAGAAAATATTTGATGAACTGCTTACTTTAGTTCTAAAATGTGGAAAGCTAAAGCTTGATAGCAATAGGTTATACATAGAAGATAGAAAAGTAGAGTTTAGCGAAGAAGATAAAAAACAAATAGAATCGCTGAGAAGAGACTTTGATGAGTATGGTTTAACACCTCCAACTGATAGAAAGTATTCTGACAAAGAACAGGTGTTTTTAAAATATCTACTTGATAATAATGAATTAATAATGATAAATTCTGATATTATTATTAAAAAAGATATTTATTTATCGTTAAAAAATGATATAATAATAATGTTAAAGGATAAAAAAAGCATTACAATTTCTGATGTCAAAGATGAATTTGATATGACTAGAAAATATATAATACCAATTTTAGAGCATTTTGATTCCATTGGTGTTACTGTAAGAAAAGATAATGTTAGAATTTTGAAAGAAGGAGTACTAAATGGATAAAATATTAATTGTTGATGATGAGCCTATACTTAGAAAAGGTTTGAAGTTTTCTCTAGCTCAAGAAGATTACGACATTGATACTGCTAGCAATGGAAAAGAAGCACTAGAAATGATTCAAAATAATAAATATAATTTGGTCGTTTTAGATTTAATGATTCCAGAGATTAATGGTATAGATGTTTGTAAAGCAGTAAGAAAAGATAATAATACAGTACCTATAATAATGTTAACGGCTAAAGGGGATGATGAATCTAAAATACTTGGTCTTGATGCTGGAGCGGATGACTACATTTCAAAGCCATTTAATGTATTAGAATTAAAAGCTAGAATAAAAGCTGTTTTAAGAAGAGTAAAACCTAACCATAACGGCAGTTCATCTGTAATGGAATTTAATTCTTTTAAGATAAATACATTTGGCAGAAAGGTAATTTTTGAAGATAGAGAAATTACGCTAACAGCAAAAGAATTTGATCTACTCTTGTTACTTGTTATGAATGAAAATAAAGTTTTCTCTAGAGAGTATTTATTGGAAGAAATTTGGGGCTATGAATATTTTGGTGATGTAAGAACTGTTGACGTTCATATAAGAAGATTAAGAGAAAAAATTGAATTAGATTCTTCTAATCCAATGTATATAAAAACAAAATGGGGGACAGGATACTATTTTAAACAATAAAAAATTTAGTTATAGAATTGGGTGGAAATATGTTTCCACCTATTTTCTATTGATGGGAGTTTTGTTATTGGGAATACTAAATCTAACTCGCTATGAGTATTTAGCTAAGCGAATTGATAGTATTACCAATCAAATTGAGATAGATTCAAACATTCTATCTATCGCTTTAAAAGAGAAATTTTATGTTTTTGATCGAATGAATACAGATTTTTCTAAAGATTTTTCAATTAGAGATTACTCTTTTGGCGATAAAAAGTTAAGAGTATTAGTATTAGATAAAAACAATCTTGTGGTACTTGATGACCAGAAGACTATTTTTGGTGAGAAAATTGATTTAGAACTAATAGATAACTCTAAAACTGAGAATAAAACCTTAAGCAAGTACTATTTAAACAGAAAGAAAAAGGATTTATTGTTTGTTTCTAGTCCAATAGTTAGAGATGATGATTACGTGGGAAGTGTTCTTGTTATAAAAGACATCTCTGACATCATAAAAGATGTAAACTTTATAGAAAATAGAATAATTATTGTAACTTTACCATTAATAATCATATTTGGATTCTTAATATTCTTATACTTTATAAACTCTTTGCTACCTCTAGAAAAGGTGTCAGAAGGTGTGGCTCAAGTTACAAGAGGTAAATACGGTTATAAAATTGAGGATATTGGCTCATATGATTTAAATCAGATAGTAAAATCATTTAATCTAATGTCTGAGAGATTAAACGAAATTGAAAAACAGCAGTCTACATTTATTTCTAACCTCTCGCACGAACTGAAGACGCCTATAACGTCAATTAAAATATTAGCTGATTCTCTTATAGATAGTGGACTTAAGATTAGCAAAGAAGAGCTAAAAGAGTTTTTAGGTGATATTAGTTCAGAGTCTGAAAGATTAAAGGATTTAATTGATGAATTACTATATATTGCTAAACTAGAAAAACGGGATTTATCACTTAACTTAGTGTATAGTGGAATAAATAAACCTATAAATGCAGCTATTGCCTCTTTAAAAGGCTATGCTAAAAAGAACAATATAATAATAAAATACTTTGATCAAAATAGAATAAAAGCTGAGTATGACTACAATAAAATGGTTCAGGTCTTCGTAAATGTAATAGGTAATGCTATAAAGTATAATAGGCCAAACGGTTACGTTAAAATAACTCAAAAATATAATAAGAGGTTTGTCGAAATCCATATTGTTGATAATGGTATAGGTATTCCAAGTAAAGATTTGAAATATATTTTCGATAGATTTTATAGAGTTTCATCATCTAGAGCAAGAGATGATGTAGGGGGCACTGGGCTTGGTTCGAGCATTTCAAAGGATATTATACAGTTACATGGTGGTTCTATTGAAATTGAAAGTGTTGAAGGGAAGGGGACCGACGTTACGATTCTTATACCTAGAAGGTTTGAGGTGCAGGCATGAAGAAATTAAATTTATATAACTTCCTTCTGTTTTCTCTGATAACAATATTAATAGTAAATTTATTCATTTACTTCGATATTAGGAGTCCAAAACAGACAAAATTTGCAGATTTAAATGTTGACTCTGCTATTGAAAAGGTTACTTATAATGTCTATTATGTCTACAATAGGATGATTGTTCCAGAGAAAAAAGAAATTATTCTAAAAAAGGACGTATATTACGAGCTAATAAACCTGTATAAAACCAAGTCGAAAGATTATTTTAGAAACAAATTAAATATTAGTGATATTAGTATAAAATCATATCGTCTCTACAATAACACCTTATATATTGAACTAAATGAGAATATTTTTGTATCGCCAAAATTTACAAACATAACTTTACCACTTTTCATTCAAGGGTTTGTAAATACTATGACACAGACAGACAAGAATGTGACAGTACAGTTTTTATTAAATAATAAACCAATAGATAAAATTGTTCATGGTGTTGATCTTAGTCAGAAATTCTCATGGAAAAGCAATGATTTGATTAAGAGCAAAGAAGATATTTATAATAGCCTTAAGGTTTTCTTTGAACGCATCATAGAAAAAAAGTATAAGGAAGCATATGAACTGTTATCAGCAAATGATAGGTCAAATATTTCTTTTGATGAATTCAAAAGAGTAGCTAATGACTATGCTAAAGCTAGAGGTGATAAGTTGCCTTTTAGATATTCTATACTAAAAGTTGACAAAGGTTATAGGATTGTTTTAAGTTATGAAAAGAAGTTTCATGATCTTGAAGAATGGATTTTAGTTGAACAAGATAATAAAGCCACCTAAGATGCTCTTAACACCTTACGCTGGTTTTGAAGACCAGAAGGAGCACCAGCTCCCTACCATTTCCTTATATTAATTTTTTCTCTTCGCCTTTTATGAGGCGTTTTATATTTTCTCTATGTTTATATATTACAAATATACCTACGAACAACGCAACGTAAAACTTAACACTAGAACCATACAAGTAATACGTGAAAACAGGAAATAGAATTGCACTAGATATAGATGCTACTGACATAATCTTTGTAATAAATAAAATGCCAAATTGTATTATAACTAGTATTATAAACATATATACATTAATACCAAGTATTAAACCAGAGCTTACAGCAACGCCTTTACCACCTTTAAAGTTCATAAAAGGGCTATAACAATGACCAATCACTGCTGCTAAAGAAGCTAGAACTCCGACGTCTGTCATATTGTAGTAGTTACCAATTAAAATTGGTAAGAGTCCTTTTAACATATCAAGAATATAAACCACCAAAGCAATCTTTATTCCAGAAGTTCTATAAACATTAGTGCTACCTAAGTTTCCACTACCTTTTTTTGTTATATCAATATTTTTAAATCGTTTAGTTATTATATAAGCCCATGGAATCGAGCCTATTAAATACCCTATAAATATTGAAAAAACAAGTTGTATATTTATCATTTCATCTCCTTAAAACATTCTATCAAAAATTTTAATAAAATGCTACATTTTTTTTCGTTTTTGTTATATAATAAATTCGATAGGAGGTGTGATATGAAATATACAGAGAGAGTATTAGAGACGTTAAAGTCAAGAAATGTTGGACAGAATGAATTTATTCAGGCAGTTGAAGAAGTTTTTGTTTCTTTAGAACCAGTTCTAGAGAAAAATCCTAAGTATGAAGCTAACGCAATACTTGAGAGAATTACTGAGCCAGAAAGACAAATTCTATTCAGAGTACCTTGGAAAGATGATAATGGAAACATCCAAGTTAACAGAGGTTTTAGAGTTCAGTTTAACGGAGCTATTGGACCATACAAAGGTGGATTAAGATTTAGAGATAATGTTAACCTTAGTATTATTAAGTTCCTAGGATTTGAGCAAATCTTTAAAAACTCACTATCAGGACTACCAATAGGTGGTGGTAAGGGTGGAAGTGACTTCAACCCAAGAGGAAAAAGTGATGCTGAAATTCTTAGATTCTGCAAAAGCTTTATGACAGAATTATACAGACACATAGGACCAGATGTAGACGTACCTGCTGGTGATATCGGCGTTGGTGCAAGAGAGATTGGTTTCTTATACGGACAGTATAGAAGACTAAGAGGAGCTTTTGAAAATGGAGTTCTTACAGGAAAAGGTTTACAATATGGTGGATCTCTAATTAGAAAAGAAGCAACTGGATATGGTGTAGTATACTTCCTACA
>PDWJ01011103.1_pt1 | contig 10333 bp, 6 predicted proteins | sample 1430881 | NCBI WGS metagenome assembly PDWJ01 (sample SAMN01162460, study PRJNA174530) | Oral metagenome, whole genome shotgun sequencing project. | biome: Marine environment; feature: Marine mammal; material: Swab sample of the gingival sulcus; isolation source: swab sample of gingival sulcus... | reverse complement strand
AAGCTCATCAGCTACTACGGCGACGGCGGCGACACCGCCCTCGAGAACCGCCGGCTGATGCGCGAGCTCGGCCGCGCCAAGGTCCCCTACGTCCACGAGGAGCGCGAGGGCCAGCTGTCGCGCCGCGACTTCACCAAGTCCCGCGCCGTCTTCGTCCGCACGGCCACCTCCCACCAGGGCGTGCTCTACCGCACCAACGCCCTGCGCGACTGCCTGTACGCCTCGGGCCTCGAGCGCCACCTCAAGTCCAAGTGGTTCGACCACGTCGACGACCCGCGGATCGTGAACAAGCGCAACGAGCGCTAGCAGCCCCGAACGACGACCGCGACGACGCGACCTGGGCCGTGGACGCCGGTGATGAGGACCCCCTCGATGTCAGCCGTCTTCGACGGCCCCGTCACCAACACCCGCTGCCCCGGCTGAGGCTCCGCGTCGCGCCCACCGAGGGCGTCGACCAGGGTCGCCACGATCCGCCCAGCCGGGATCACCGCGACGTGAAGCGCCGGCGTCAGCGACCAGGTCAGGGGCAAGGCGCCGCTGTCGATCACCAGGCTGCCCGTCTCGGCGACGGCGCCCGCCACCGAGGTGACCGCCGCCTCGAGGGCAAAGGGGTCGCCTGCGTCGCCGCGCGGCGGCAGCCCCGTCGCGCCGTCGATCGCGACCCGCGACGCCTTCGCCCCCTCCAAGATCGCGGTGACCGCGGCCTCGACGCCAGCTGGCCTCGCCTCGACCACCTCGACGCCCACGGCCTCGGCCGCCGCGGTGAACCGCGCCACCAGATCCTCACCGGGCCCGACCAGCCGCGCCTGCTCGGGGAAGGCCGGGCGCGCCATCGCGGCCGCCCGCCCCGGCTCCAGCGCCGCGCGCAGCCGCGCCAGCAGGGCCCCGGTGCCGCCGTCGCCCTCAGCCATCGCGCCCCCCCGCGCCGTCGCGCCACCCGGCGGCGCCCCTGCGACCCCAGCGCCGCCACCAGCTGCGGAAGGGCGCCGGCGCCGGCGCCGGCAGCGCCCGCGTCTCGGTCCACCTGCGCGCGGGGCCCGGCGCGCGCTCGATGAAGCCGCCCGCGCCCGCCCGGCGCCGCAAGAGCCACCGCTGAAGGCGCAGGCTCAGGCGGTAGGCCCACCCCAAGCGCAGGCTCCACGCCCACAGGTGGTGCACCAGCCGCTCACGCCAGGCGATCCGGCGCTGGCTGACCTGGCGTCGCCGGTGCGCGATCAGCAGGGCCGGCAGATCGATGTCCACGGGACAGACGCGGTGACACGCCCCGCAGAGCGAGGTGGCGTGGGGGAGATCCGGGTAGGCCCCCTGCCCCGCGAGGAGCGGCGTCAGCACGGCCCCGATCGGGCCCGGATAGACCGAGCCGTAGGCGTGCCCGCCGGCGCGCCGGTAGACCGGGCAGGCGTTGAGGCAGGCGCCGCAGCGGATGCAGCGCAGGGCGTCACGGAGCTCGGGATCGGCCAACGCGCGGCTGCGCCCGTTGTCGAGCAGCACCACGTGCAGCGCCTCGGCGCCGTCGGCCTCGCCCGGCCGCCGCGGCCCCGACGCTATCGAGGAGTAGACCGTCAGCGGCTGCCCCGTGCTGGTCCGCGCGAGCAGCCCCAGCATCAGCGACAGCGCCTCCATGTCGGGGATGATCTTGTCGATCCCCACCAGCGCCACGCGCGTCCGTGGCGCCGTCGCCGTCATGCGCCCATTGCCCTCGTTGGTGCCGATGACCACGGCCCCGGTCGAGGCGACGAGGAAGTTGCCGCCGGTGATCCCTAGGTCGGCCCGGCCGAAGGCGGCGCGAAGCTCGGCGCGGGCGATGGCGGCGAGGGCCTCGCGGTCGTCGCTGTAGGGGACGCCGAGCTCGCGCTCGAAGGCGCGCCCCACCGCCGCGCGATCCTTGTGGATCATGGGCGTGACGATGTGGCTCGGCGCGTCGCCGTCGAGCTGCAGGATGTACTCGCCCAGGTCCGTCTCGACGGTCTCGACGCCGGCCGCTTCCAGGGCGTCGTTGAGCCGGACCTCCTCGGTGGCCATGCTCTTGGCCTTGACGCAGCGGGTCGCCCGGGCCTGCGTCGCGATCTCGACGACGATCCGGCGCGCGTCCTCGTCGGTGTCGGCCACATGGACCCGGGTCCCGCGGGCCCGCGCCTCGTCGATCCAGCGCGCGAGGTAGCGGTCGAGGTGGTCGAGGGTGTGGCGCGCGAGCTGCCCCGCCGCCCGCCGCACCGCGCCGTGCCCAGCGCCGAAGGTGTCCGCGGCGACCTGGGCCCGCTGGGCGTCCTTGAGGCGGGTCGTCCCGCCGACGAAGGCCTGGAGCTGCGCGTCCGCCAGGGCCTCAGGCAGGCGCTCGGACAGCCGGTGGGGCAGGATCGGAAAGAGCGGGTGCCCTGCCCCGTCGGGGCCTGCCGCGCTCACGGGCGCCCTGCGCCGGCCACGAGCGGCGGCCGCGGCATCAGGCCCAGCCCCTCGGCGACGATCTCGGCCGCGTGCTTGAGCTGGACCCCATAGACGCCGGCGCGCTCGAGCGCCCCGGCGATCTGCAGCCCGCAGCCGGCCTCGTTGCACACCACCCAGCGCGCGCCCTGGTCGGCTATCCGCGCCGCCTTGTCGCGGCCCATGGCGCCCGACAGCGTCGGAAACTTCACCGCAAAGGTCCCGCCGAAGCCGCAACACTCGGCCGGGTCCTCGAGGGGCGCCAGCGTGAGCCCGGCGACCCCGGCCAGCAGCGCCGCGGTCTGATCGCCATAGGGAAGCTCCGCCGCGTGGCAGGGCCGGTGGCAGGCCGCGGCCCCCGGCCAAGCGCAGCCCAGCGCCGCCAGATCGCGGACCTCGAGCACCTCGCGGACAAAGCCCACGAAGTCCCACACCCGCGCCGGGAAGGGGTGCTCATCGCCGAGCAGCCGCGGGTAGTGGTTGCGGATGGTGGCGACGCACGAGCCGCTGGGGCTCACCACGTGATCGAAGCCGCCAAAGACCTTGGCCGTGCGCTTGGCCAGGGCGCGGGCGTGCCGATCGTAGCCGCCGTTGACCATGGGCTGACCGCAGCAGGTCTGCGCCTTGGGGAAGGCCACCCGGCAGCCGAGGCGCTCGAGCACACGCACCGCAGCCTCGCCGGCGCGCGGCGCGAAGCCGTCGCTGAGGCAGCTCACCATGAAGCCGACCCTCAACAACACCCACCTCCGAAGAGCCCCCCCGGGCCCCGGCGCGCGGCGCGGCGCCCCGCGGCATGCACGACGCGGGCCGGGCCGTGGCCGTGCCCGCAGCGGCGCCGGCGGCCGCGTCCCAGGCGATCATGGGGGCGCGCGCCATCAGCGCGAGGCCTCGCGCCACAGCCGGGCGATGGCCTGGTGGCTCGGGTTGTCCTCGGGGTCATTCGTGCACACATAGCCGCGGCACTCGTAGGGGCGCGCCCGGTAGATCGTGCAGCCCTCGCCTTCATCGTAGAAGGTGCACACCCCGCGCAGGGCGCGGTACAGGGCGTCGGCGCGGGTGGCCGGCGGGATCGCGGGCGCGCCGTCGCGGCCGAGCTTGACCGGCGCGAAGGCGAAGACGCGCTCGCCGTCGACCTCGACGCTGTCGATGATCAGGCGCTCGCGGACGAGCGCGTCGGCCTCGACGCCGAGCAGCGAGGCCGCGCCCTCGACCTCGCCCGGCGCGAACCAGCCGGGGCTCGACTTGCAGCACAGGCCGCGGCGGACGCAGCCCTTCGACGGGTCCGGGTGCGGCGGGAGCTCCTCCCAGCCCCAATAGGGGTTTTCGGCGCCGGCGGCGGCCTGCGTGCGCCGGATCGTCTCTTCGCCGAGGATGCGGAAGGTCTTGTCGCTCATATCCGTTGGAGAATGAACCATGACGCTCGCCCTGGCCACCTCCATCGCCCTCGCCCTCGGCGCCACCCCACCTCAGCCAGGCCCGGCGAGCGCTGCGGCCGTGATCCTGGGCGTCGACGTGCTGCTCAGCGATGAGATCGCCCTCGTCGAGGGCAAGCGCGTCGGCCTCGTCACCAACCAATCCGGGGTCGACGGGCGGCTGGTGCCGACCGCGGACCGCCTCGCCGCCGACCCCCGGGTGAACCTCGTGCAGCTCTACGCGCCCGAGCACGGCCTGCGCGGCGCCGAGCGCGCCGGCCGCAAGCTCGCCGACGCCCGCGATCCCGTCACCGGGGTGCCGATCGAGTCCCTCTTCGGCGCCGGCCGGCGGCGCCCGAGCGCCAAGTCCCTCGCTGGCGTCGACGTCCTCCTCTTCGACATCCAGGACGTCGGCTCCCGCACCTACACCTATGTGACCACCCTCGGCGAGGCGATGACCGCTGCGGCGCAGGCCGGCGTCCCCTTCGTCGTCCTCGATCGCCCCAACCCCCAAGGGGGCCTGCGCTTCGAGGGCCCGATCCGCGAGCCGGGCCGCAAGAGCTTCATCGGCTGGGGCCCGCTGCCCGTGACCCATGGCATGACCTTCGGCGAGGTCGCGCGCTTGTACAACGCCGCGCTCGACCTCGGCTGCGACCTCCGCGTGGTGAGGATGAAGGGCTGGCGGCGCGCCATGACCTGGGAGGACACGGGCCTGCGCTGGGTGCCGACCTCGCCCGGCATCCCCCACGTCGACAACGCCCGCCTGTACGTGGCGACGGGGATGTTCGCCGGCGTCAGCACCAACGTGAACGAGGGCGTCGGCACCACCCTGCCCTTCGAGACCCTCGCCGCCGAGTGGATCGACGCCCAGGCCCTCCACCAGCTCCTCACCGCCGCGGACCTGCCGGGCGTGATCTTCCGCCCCACGACCTACAAGCCCCGCTACCACCGCTTCCGTGGCAAGACGCTCCATGGGGTGCAGCTCCTGCTGACCGACCCCGCCGCCTTCCTGCCGCTGCGCACGGCGTTGACCCTGATGACCGCCGTCGAGCGCCTCTACCCTGGCCGCGCGCGCTTCCGAAGCGACCGCTACGTCGGGCGGGTCTGGGGGACCGACGCGGTGCTCCCGAGGGTCCGCGCCGGCGCCTCAGTCGCCGACATCGAGGCGCTATGGGCCCATGACCTCAAGGCTTTTGGCGACGAGCGAGCCCGCCACCTCCTCTACCGATGACCCCGGCGACGGTCCCCTCGACCAAGGCGTAGTCGGCTGCCGGGTCGGCTTGCGTCGACCCCCCCCATTCGTCTAGCGTTGCCGCGAGGATACTCGCGCCAGAAGCACGCCGCGGGGGATACGGGGTCTCGGCCGTATCTCGGCTGACACAAGTGGTGAGCAACTGGCCATCGCAACAGGAAGACGAATGCGCACCGTGGCTCGCATCGCACTGACGACGGCCTTGCTCCTCGTCCCGCAGGTTTCCCTTGGCCAGACGGCCACCATCGTCGACGGCACCACCGCTGGCGCCACCCTGGACGGCACGATCGACACCGGCGAGTACGCCGGCGCCACCGCGGGCCACGGCTCGGGGTTCGACGGGATCTTGGGCGACGGGGTCAACCTCTATATGCAGGGCGACGACGAGGGCCGCCTCTGGTTCGGCCTCGAGGACACCAACACGACCGCCTGCGGTCTGGGGTCGAACGTCGTGGTGATCTTCATCGACGCCAAGCCGGACAGCTTCCCCTCGACGGCGACCTTCACCGACACCGGCGACGGCGCCCGGATCGCCATCACCGGCGCCAACGCCAACGCGAGCGAGCGCACCGTCCTGACCTTCGCGCCCGGCTTCGAGGCCGACTACGCGATCACGATCTCGGCGTCCTACGTGGGCCTGTGGGGGCTGTCGGCGGGGACCCACACGCCGCTGGCCAACCTCACCGGCAGCCGTGCCTCCAACAGCGGCGACTTCGCCAACGACTGCGTCCGCGAGATCGGCGGCGACGGCCTCACCCTGGCCGCCCTCGGCCTCTCCCAGGGCGACAGCTTCGACTACGTCGCCAACCTCATCAGCGACACCGCCTGGCGCTCCGACGAGGTCAACGGCACCGCGGCCGCGATCGCGGGCGGCAACCCCAACAACACCGGGGACGTGACCCTGGCCAACGGCGACTACGTGACCTTCCAGTCCGTCCCGCCGGTCGCCTCGGTCTTGATAGGCGAGGTCGACTCCGACACCGCCAGCGACCCCGACGACCCCGACACCCTCGAGTTCGTCGAGCTCTACGACGGCGGCGACGGCAGCACACCGCTCGATCGCGGGGTCCTCGTCTTACCTCGTCGTCGGCAACGCCGCCGTCACCGGGGCCGCCGCGACCTTCCCCGACAACACGCTGCTCGACCGCCCCGCCGCCGTGGCGCTCTACATGGGCGACGCCGACGACTTCCCCAGCGGCACCCCGGTGACGACCACCAACCTCATCGACGCCGTCGTCTACGACACCGGCGACGACGACGACGACGGCCTCCTCGTCCTCCTGCAGGCCTCCCAGCCCCAGGTCGACGAAGACGCCGGCGGCAACAGCGCCATCGACAGCGTCCAGCGCTGCCCGGACGGCGCCGGCGGCGCCCGCGTCACCACCTCCTTCATCGCGGCGCCCGCCTCCCCCGGCGCCGCCAACTGTCGCTTCGACTTCGGCGACGCGCCCACCCCCTACCCGACGACCGCCGCCGACGACGGCGCCCGCCACTCGACCGTCGGCACCCTGATCCTGGGCGCCCAGCGCGACGCCGAGGACGACGGGGTCCCGAGCCCCCTCGCCGACAGCGACGACAGCGGCGGCGTCGACGACGAGGACGGCGTCACCTTCGGCAACGTCTTCGCCCCCGGCGTCACCGCCGACGTCACCGTCACCTTCACCGGCGGCAGCGGCCTCCTCAACGCCTGGTTCGACTGGAACGCCGACAACGACTGGGACGACGCGGGCGAGCACGCCGTCGTCGACGTCCCCGTCGACGACCTCTTCGCCACCACCGTCGACGTGAGCGTCGCCGTGCCAGCCGCCGCCGTCCTGTTCTCTGGCATCTTCCCGGTCGACAACGCCGACTTCGGCGACGCCCCGGCCAGCTACGGCGACGCCCGCCACACCCTGTCCGACAACCTGACCCTGGGCGCGAGCGTCGATCGCGACGACGGCACCCAGGCGACGGCCGACGCCACCGGCGACGACGACGACGGCAGCGACGACGAGGACGGCGTCACCTTCGGCGACCTGATCTGGGACGGCAGCACCCAGTTCACCGCCGACGTCACCGTCGTCTCCTCGGGCGCGGGCCGCGTCAGCGCCTGGCTCGACATCGACGACAGCGGCACCTTCGAGCACCCGGCCGAGGCGATCATCAACAACGAGCTCGTGGTCGCCGGCACCAACAGTTTCGCGATCACCGCGTCGAGCGCCCTCGCCTTTGGCCACCACATCGCCCGCTTCCGCCTCAGCACCGCGGGCGACCTCTCCCCGACCGGCAGCGCCGCCAACGGCGAGGTCGAGGACTACCAGGTCCTGGCCCTCGGCTGCGGCGACGGCCGCGTCGACGGCGACGAGGCGTGCGACGACGGCAACACCGCCGGCGGCGACGGCTGCGCCGCGGACTGCAGCGCCGTCGAGACCAACTTCGTCTGCGCCACCCCGGGCGCGGCCTGCGACTGTGTCTCGGGCTACGCCGGCGCCGACTGCCTGACCGAGTGCGCCGGGGGGGCCGCCACCCCGTGCAGCGGCCAGGGCACCTGCAGCGAGGGCACCTCGGGCGACGGCACCTGCACCTGCGACGAGGGCTTCTGGGACACCGACTGCGCCCAGACCTGCACCTGCGACAACGCCTGCCTCCGCGACTTCTGCGATCAGGTCACCGGCGCCTGCTCGAGCGTCCCCGTCGACGACGTCGGCGCCTGGGAGGCCACCTTTGGGACCGGCGTCCCCGGCAGCGCCAACGGCCAGCTCAACGCCCCCTACGGCGTCGACGTCGACGCCAGCGGCCACGTCTACGTCGCCGACCGCGACAACCACCGCATCCAGAAGTTCGACGCCGCCGGGGCCTTCGTGGCCGCGTGGGGCACCGCGGGCACCGGTGACGCCGAGCTCGCCAGCCCCTACGACGTCGCGGTCGATCGCACCGGCGGCTTCGTCTACGTCTCCGACTTCGGCAATCACCGCATCCAGAAGTTCGCCCCGGACGGCACCTACCTCACCCAGTGGGGCGCCGAGGGCGCCGCCGACGGCCAGCTCAACCACCCCCGCGGCCTGGCCGTCGACGCCACCGGCCACGTCTACGTCGCCGACCGCGACAACGCCCGCATCCAGAAGTTCGACGCGGCGGGCACCCACCAGGCGACCTTCGCGGCGGGCGAGTTCACCCTCCTCGTCGACCTCGCCGTCGACGGCGCCGGGAACATCTACGCCGTCGACGCCGGCGCCAACCTCGTCCGCAAGTACAACGCCGCAGGCGAGGCGCTCTTCGAGTGGGGCACCACCGGCAACGCCGACGGCCAGTTCAACCTGCCCATCGACGTCGCCGTCGACGCCGCCGGCAACGTCTACGTCGCCGACAACTCCAACCACCGCGTGCAGTGGTTCGACGCCTACGACGGCCGCTTCCGCGGCGCCTTCGGCGGTCAGGGCAGCGGCCCTGGCGAGCTCACCCACCCCCAGGGCATCGCCACCGACGGCGCCGGCCACATCTACGTCGCCGACACGAACAACCACCGCGTCGAGAAGTTCGCGCCCGCCAAGGCCTGCGATGACCTCGATCTCTGCACCAATAACGACGCCTGCAGCGGTGGCGTCTGCGTCGCGGGCCTGCCGACTGTCTGCGACGACGGCGATCCCTGCACCGCCGACACCTGCGACTCCACTACCGGCGCCTGCGAGACCCCGGCCGCCACCACCAGCGCCGTGGCCCGGTACGCCTGGGGCGAGTCCGGCGCGGATCCGGGCCAGCTCCACCTGCCCGGCCGGGTGGCCGTCTGGGACACGCGGGTCTACGTCGCCGACCGCGACACCCTCAACCGGGTCCAGATCTTCGAGCGCGACGGCACCTACGTCGGCGCCATCACGACCAGCAGCCAGGCCAACGCCCTGGCCTTCGACGCCCAAGGCCGCCTCTACATCGCCACCGCGGCGGGCGTCGAGCGGCGGGCCGCCGCGACCAACAACCTCGAGGGCACCTTCGGCGGCGCCGGCGCCGTCGGCGTGGCCGTCGCCCCCGACGGCGACGTCTGGGTCGCCCGCTCCCCCGACACCCTCGAACGCTACAGCGGCAGCGGCGTCCTGCGCCAGCACATCGCCAACGGCCAGACCACCGCCCCCCTCGACTTCGCCGGGATCTCGGCCGTCGCCGTCGACGCGGCCGGCGCCGTCTACGTCACCGAAGAGGGCAACCACCGCGTCCAGAAGCTCACGGCCGCAGGCGACTACGTCGGCGTGTGGGACGGCACCGGCGGCCTCGGCCAGCTCGCCGGCGCCCTCGACGTGGCCGTCGCCGGCGGCTTCGTCTACGTCGCCGAGGACAGCGGTCGCGTGCAGCGCTTTCACCTCGACGGCACCTTCGTCGACGGCTTCAGCGACGCGCCCGCGGCCATGGGCGTCGCCGTCGACGGCGACGATATCTGGCTGACGGACGCCGCGGGCAAGGTCCGCGCCTACACCAAGGCCACCATCGCCTGCACCGACGCGGACGCCTGCACCGGCTCTGACGTCTGCGTGGCGAGCCTGTGCGTGGGCGACGGCGCGCCCGTCTGCGGCGACGGCGAGATCTGCACCACCGCGATGGCCGAGGGCTGCGACGACGGCGGCACCCTCGGCGGCGACGGCTGCGACGCGCGCTGTGGCGTCGAGGACGGCGCCAGCTGCCTGGGCGAGCCCTCGAGCTGCACCACCGGCTGCGCCGAGGACTGCACCGTGCTGGCCGCTGACGATTTCCAGGACGCCAGCCTCGACGCCCAGTGGATCGCGAACACGACCGTGGGCACCGTGACCGAGGGCGCGGGCGGCGTGACCTTGACCGGGCGCGGCGTCCTGTTCACCGCCGCACAGCTCGAGCCCGCCGCCTACACGGGCCTCGCCATCGACTCCCTGTGGACCCTGCCCCACGCCGGCTCTCAGGCGATGGTGCTCACGCGCAGCGCCAACGACACCGCCGGTAGCTTCAGCGCGCCCTCCACCCACGTGGCCTGCTTCGTCTACGACCAGGCCCTGCAGCTGCTCGTCGACGGCGCCTCCCAACAGTCCGTGCCCCTGTCCTACGCCCCGGGCGACCGGGTCCGCGTCCAGATGGAGGACGACGGCGCCTATGTGACCTGCACCGCCTGGAGCGTCACCGCGATGGGCGCGGCCGCCCGGTTGACCCGCGCCGTCCCCGAGGACAAGGCCTTCGACCACGTCGGCTTCACGGGTGAGACCGGCTCCGGGCCCGCGGCGACCTCGGTCCTCCTCGACGTCACCATCACCCC
>PDWJ01010634.1_pt1 | contig 10337 bp, 3 predicted proteins | sample 1430881 | NCBI WGS metagenome assembly PDWJ01 (sample SAMN01162460, study PRJNA174530) | Oral metagenome, whole genome shotgun sequencing project. | biome: Marine environment; feature: Marine mammal; material: Swab sample of the gingival sulcus; isolation source: swab sample of gingival sulcus... | reverse complement strand
ATGAAGGAACGGAAAGTTACACGGCAGAAGTCACCGGTGTCACCCAGACAAATAATACCTACGAAAACCTGGCTGTTTCTGCGACCCAGAATCAGGTAATCGGTACCATCACCGATAACGATAACGTACCAAGCTTTACTGCACCAAGTGCTGTTTCTGTTTCTGAAGAGGGCTTGTCGGGTGGTCTTGCAGATAACACGGGCGACCCTGCTGATACCACAGACTCCGCGACTGTGACTGGAGCACTCAACTTTACTGACCAAGGCAGTTCAGCTTTCACTTTTGAACTGACTGGGCCTGCCGGTATTACCTCAGGTGGTCAGGCTGTAAATTGGAGCTGGAATGCTGGCTCGCAAACGCTTACCGGTTCTACCTCTGCAGGGGCGCCAGTTATGACTGTTACTTTGGGCAGTGTTAACACAACTGGTGCAAATCACAGCATTGGTTACACGGTTCAGCTTACTGCCCCCATTGACCACCCGGTGAACAGTACTGAAGATATTCTGGATCTTGATTTCGGGGTTACAGTGACTGATGAAGGTGGTCATTCTGATAGCACTAACTTCACGGTTAAGGTTGAAGATGATCGGCCAGTCAGTGGTGATATTAATGACTCAATTGTAATTCCAGAAGCTCAGACCAATGTTATGTTGATTATGGACTTCTCAGGAAGTATGAGTGGTTCGAACCTGGCTCAGATGAAAACAGCGCTTGTTGATATGCTCCAGGCGTATGAAGATATAGGTCAGGTTGCAGTTCAATTGGTTACATTTGAATCAAATGCTAATGTTCCGGCTGATGGAGGCTGGATCAGTGCGGCTGATGCCATTACTTATATCAATGGTTTGACTAACAGCGATATGGGCGGTGCAACTAACTATGAGGCTGCTTTATTAGCAGCTAATACGGCCTTTGCCGAAAGCAATGGTAAGATTGCAGGCGCTGATAATGTTTCTTACTTCTTGTCAGATGGTCACCCAACATCATCCCACGGTATTGATGCTACAGAGCAGGCCCTTTGGGAAAACTTCCTGGAGACTAATGATATCGACTCCTATGCCGTCGGTTTCGGCGGGGCGAGCTTATCTGAACTTGAGCCTGTTGCTTATAATGGTACTGATAATCAGGAGCGCCCAGCGCTTGATGCTACTAGTGCTGGAAGTAATCTGACGGATATTCTGCTTGATACGATTGCGGAGCCTTCAGTGGGTAATCTGTTTGGCTCACTCACTGGAGGAGGTACAGGTGGATTCGGCGCAGATGGTAATGGCTTTGTACGTACCTTGGAAATTGACGGCGAGGTTTATACTTATGATGACAGTACCAATACTGTGACTAATAGTAGCGGTACGCAGGTGGGCACAGGATCCAGTTTCACTGTGACTACATCTAATAGTGGTGTGCTCACAATGAATATGGCTAATGGTGAGTACAGTTATAAGCCTCATGCAACCTTGGTTAATCCAATTACTGAAACCTTTGAGTATTCTTTGCAAGACCGCGATGGGGACGCGACTTCTGGCACAGTCAATCTGAATGTCTCTCGTGATTTTGGTGATGTTCCAGTAATTACTGTGCCAGCAACAATCGCGGTATCTGAAGAGGGCTTAGCAGATGGCATTGCGGATACAGCAGGCACCCCTGATACGACTAATAGCACAACATCCATTGGCACTTTAAATTTTGTTGATGCAGATAGTTCGACGTTTACCTTGGCTCTGTCTGGGCCTTCTGGTATTACATCAGGTGGTGAGGCTGTAAGCTGGAGCTGGAATGCAGGTTCGCAGACGCTTACAGGTTCGACTTCTGCGGGGACGGTTATGACCGTTGCTTTGGGCAGTGTTTACACAAGTGGTGTAAATCACAGTGTTGATTATACGGTTAACTTGACTGCTCCGATCGATCATAGTGTTGCTAATGCTGAAGATGCGATGAACCTTGGCTTCGATGTTTCTATCTCTGACGGCAGAAATACCGCGCAGTCTACTATCAATGTGAGTGTTGAAGATGACTCTCCGGAAGCGAGTACCACAGCAGCTCAGAATGTTGTAATAACGGACACTGATACTAACCTGATGTTAGTGATTGATGTATCCGGAAGTATGGGATCCCGCCTTGCACTGACTAAGCAGGCACTCAATAACTTAATAGATGGTTATGATGATCATGGTGATGTAAAAGTTAGAATTGTTACATTTTCACGGACAGCCAGTGAACAGCAGTCAGTTTGGGTTGATGTTGCTACAGCCAAGATTATTATTAATGGCCTATCTGTCGGTGGTAATACGAATTATGATGCTGCACTGGCTGAAGCAATGGATGCTTATTCTGACCCCGGAAAGTTAGTTGGTGCGCAAAATATCTCTTACTTCCTGTCAGATGGCAGACCTAATGCTGGTGACGGTAATCAAAACCAGCTAATAAATAGGAATCAAGGGGGGAGTGGTGATCGCGGCATCCAGAATGCTGAAGAGATAATTTGGCAAGACTTCCTGAATACAAATGATATCAATTCCTTATCTATTGGTATTGGTAACGGTGTCAATGCCACACATCTCAACCCGGTGGCTTATGATGGTTCAGGGGCTCAAGGTACGGATGAAGACGCTATTATCATTACGAATATATCCCAACTGGACCCCGTACTTCAGGGTACTATTGTTTCTCAGGTGTTTGAGGGTAACTTACTCTCAGGAAATCTGCTTGGTAGTGAAGGTGGCTTAGGTGCTGATACGGGTTATTTTGCGCAGATAACGATTGATGGCACTGTCTATGTTTATGATCAGACTAATGATCGAATTCTTGTAGGTGGCACACAGTTTGCCGCTGGTTCAACATTAGAAGTCACTACCGATGCAGGCGGCACCATGTCAATTAGCATGTTGTCAGGCGACTACAGCTATATAGCGGGTGACAGTCAGGTTCTGCCTTCTAACGAAGTGTTTAATTTCGTGCTCTCTGATCAGGATGGTGATACTGAAACAGGCAACTTGACTTTGAATGTAATTGCTCAGAATCGTGTTGCAGGTACGGATCAGGATGATGTTCTGGCGGGTACTGCCGGTAGGGATGAACTTCTTGGCGGTGATGGCACTGATACGCTTTCCGGAGGTTCAGGTAATGATATATTGACTGGCGGTGATGGTGAGGATCTGTTCGTTTGGGCAGATGGTGATCAGGGAACTACAGGCTCACCGGCTGAGGATCGTATCACTGATTTCCAAAGCTCAGCGGCCGGTGGATCGGTTAACGATAAGCTGGATCTGTCTGATCTGTTGGATTACAACAGTGCAACAGATGATATTACGCAGTTCCTGCACTTCGAGCAGGTTGGCAGTAATGTGGAAATTTCTGTGAGCCGTGATGGATCAGTTAGCACTAGCCATGAGCAAGTCATTGTTCTGGAAAATACCAATCTGTCCGACTTCGGTACAAACGACACTGATATTATCAACACCCTTTTAACGAATAATTTGGATGTTGAATAAGCCGAGCTTGTACTCCTGACAACCAAAAGGCCCGCAAGGGCCTTTTTATTGTCTGCTATTTGGGGTTATTTATTTGTAGCTTTCCGCTAACAGTTGGCGGAATTTTCGCGCGGAGGTCACTTAATCGCCCAGAGGGCTGAGTTCCAACATTGGCACTCACCCTGTAGCGAGGCCACCCCGTGGCCGATAGGTTCGGCATATTTACACAGGCTTAATCGCCCAGAGGGCTGAGCTCCAATATCGGCACTTACTCTGTAGCGAGGCCACCCCGTGGCCGATGGGTTCGGCATATTTGCACAGGCTTAATCGCCCAGAGGGCTGAGCTCCAACATTGGCACTCACCTTGTAGCGAGGCCACCCCGTGGCCGATTGGGTTCGGCATTTTTGCCAAGGCTTAATCGCTCAGAGGGCTGCGTGGCCGATTGGGTTCGGCATTTTTGCCAAGGCTTAATCGCTCAGAGGGCTGAGCTCCAACATCGGCACGTACCCTGTAGCGAGGCCACCCCGTGGCCGATAGGTTCAGCATATTTGCACAGACTTAATCGCTCAGAGGGCTGAGCTCCTACATTGGCACTCACCCTCTAGTGAAGCCACCCCGTGGCCGATGGGTTTAGCATATTTGCACAGGCTTAATCGCTCACGGAGTGAGCATGTGCGCTCAGATCAAGGGAGATCAAGTGAAAAACCGGTAAATGTGAACGGTTACAGTGTTTTCCCTGCGTAGCATTGCGGAATACGCTTGTGCAACAGCACTCAGTTGAAAAAATTAAATGCACTGGTGCACTATCCGGGCTAGAATCGGTCTCTGTTACCTGAACAAAATAGAAACCTATTTCCAGGTTTTGAAAACCGTGGATTAAAGTTGAATGCTGTTTAATAAACTCCCCGATACTCTCTTTTTGCCCCTTTCCGGACAAAACCGACAGGTTTATCAGGCTGTGCTTATCTCTCTGGCCGATCTGTTCTTTGATGAAGACCTGGTTGACCCGTTTGTACCTAAGGATTTGGTACGTTCTACCATTGAAGAGGCCGTGGTACGTTTGGGCGTGCGGCGCTGGGAACCTGAAGAGGATGAGTCCGAAGAAGACGCGCTGGAGGTTCCCCGATCTACAGCGGAGTACACCAGTCGAATTTATCGTCGACTGGTGACAACAGGTTGGCTGGAAGAGGAGCAAAGAATTTACCGCAGCTATGTTCTACTATCCCCGGCGAACAGTTTTTTGCTTAGAACGTTGGTTTCTATCGCCAATCTGGAGAAGCGCAGTTATGGTGGTGCGGTTCTTAATGTACTGAGTTCCCTGGAAGCGGCTATTAATGATCCTCAGGGGCGTGGTATTACTTTGTCGGAGGCGGCGCAAACTGCAGCAGATTTCAGCGCCCATTTGACCGATATGATGTTGGGTCTTCGCGAGCTTAAGATCAATTTGTCCAGAACGAATAACCCGCAGGAAATTGTCAGAAGCTTCTTTGATCGTTTTGTTGAACATATTTTGGTGTCCGACTACAAGACGCTCAAAACCAAGAACAATCCGTTCCGCTTTCGGCAACAAATATTGTCATTATTGCGTGAATTGCAATTTGATACGCTGAAAGTTGAACAGCTCACCTTGCATTATCAGCAGCAGTTCGAAGTCGATATGCATGATGCCGAAGCGCGTGTGCATCAGCACATTAATCGTATTATTCGGATATTTGAGTCAGTTGATCAGCGCTTGGCTATTATTGATGACTTCCGCTATCGCCTGGAAAAACGGGTTGCGGATACTGTGCGCTATATGGATAAAACAACCCCGGGGATGGCGGCCCGCCTGTCTCGTGTGATTGCTGAAGTCTCACAGAAAGATGGCCGGGAAATACCGCGTATCAAAACACTGGAGAGTGTTGGCTTTATTGCTCCGGGCAGTGTTCGGGCGCCGGTTAAGCGTAAAGCACTGGCTGAACCCAGGGTTATTACCCGTCAGGAAATCGATCCAAAAGTACTGCAGCTACGCCAACTGTTTAAAGAGTACAAAGAGCGGCGTGAAGTTAAAATTGATCGCATTGAAGCCTATCTGGAGCGGCACTTGCTGGGTCGTGACCATGTGGCTGCCAAGGAATTTGCGATTGAGAGCATCGAAGATTACATCTGTTTTAGTTATATACGCCATATGCAATCGCTGGGTAAAAAAGCGAAAAAAACCATTGCGAAATATGATATCCGCTTTCAGGACGATTATGTCAATGTTGCCAATATGGTGGAGTGTCGTAATTTCAGCATAACCAGAAAAGACCAATCAAAGGAAGTTTTACATGCTAGGTGATCTGCAAAAAATCGTTGGCCGTAGCGACAATTACCAAGCCAGCGACTTTAGCCGTGCGGCGAATCAGCTGCTGACAAATCAGTTTATTTATGCAGAACGCCCGGCGCATAGAGAGAGTTATTTTCTGGTGGCGTCCCATGTTGAATATTTCAGGAACCTGTTTGCCGCAATCGGTTGGTCTTTTGTCTACCAACCGGATGAAGCCTATATGGGTATTTTGCCAAAAGGTGAAGAGCGTTTTATGCGTTTACGCCTAGATGAGTCTTTATTGTTACTCTGTATCCGGCAGCAGTATGAACAAAAGCTGGAAAGTTTTGAGGTGGAAGCCGGGCAGGCATATAGCACGACGGATGATCTGTTGACCCTGTATGAAAACCTGACCGGTAAAGAAATTCCAAACGAGACACGCTTGAAGGAAATTTTGTCTTTGTTCTCGCGCCACGGTGTTATTGAGCGCGGCAAACCGAATGAAATGGAGCCGAAAAATATCCCGTTGAAGATCAATCCGGTGATCCGCCAAGTCGTTGTTGAAGATTTTGTTCGCCAGTTAGAGACCCTCTGTGATCCGGCTGAACAGGAAAATGACCTGATTGAAGAGCTGTCTGCACCTGTGCATGAAGACGAGAACAAAGAAACGCTTGAAACCGTTGTTGCAGAACAGGCGAAAGAGGAAGAAACAGAATGAAGCAGCTAAACAGAATTATCCTGGTCAACTGGTATGTGCTGGGCGCTGTTGAAATTCCGATTAAAGGGAATGTGGCTGTTGTTGGCCCAAACGGTTCGGGCAAGTCATCTTTATTGGATGCCATTCAAACGGTGCTGATGGGGGGCAATAAACGCCACCTGAGCTTTAACGCATCGGCAGGTGAAAAGTCTGAGCGTAGCCTGCGCACGTATTGCCTGGGTTTTCTGGATGATGATGGGAAAAAAAATACCGCCCGGCAGGACTCTCTTTGCTATTTGGCCTTGGGCTTCTTCGATACAGAAACTGCCAGGGAAACGACGGTGGGGATTGCCATCAGTGCATCAACGGCTTCTGCCGATGAAGATGTCCTGGGCCGTTTTATCTTGCCTGACTGCTCAGTGTCGTTGGATGACTTTACAGATAAGAAAGAGGGTGGGCGCTTACCGAAATCTTGGGACTCTGTACGTGGACACTTATTGAAACAGTGTCCCGAGATGATTTTGGAGAAGCGCTCCAGCCGCTTTGTAAAAGAGATGGTGAGTCATCTCAGCCATGACCCGGATATGCCAAACGATGATGATAAGTTTGTTAAAAACTTTAAAAACGCATTGAAGTTTGTGCCGATCGATAGCCCTACACGCTTTATCCGTGAATTTGTATTGGATGAGAATATTGTCCATGTCGGTGGGTTTCGCAAGTCACTGGATGAGTATCGGGCGATGGAGAGCAAAACCCGTGAAGTGGCGGATCGCATTGCTGAGCTTGAGAAGGTTCAGGAGCTTTGTAATGGCATCCAGCGTAATGTTAAAAACGCAGCGGAATATGAATGGGTTGTCCATGAAACACGCTTTGAAAACGCCGATCTGAAAAAAGAAGATGCGGCAGAGCGTCTGGACGAGAACAAAGAAAAAGAAGAGCAACTGCAACAGGAGCTGGAGAATAAAAGCGAGCAGCTTAATCAGATCATGCAGAGCCTGGCCGATGCCCGGGCAGAGCTGAATACATCGGACTCAGCGCATAAAGTGAAGGCGCTGGAGTCTTCCATTACTGCTAAAACCCATGAAGTCAACGTAGTTAAAGAACGTATTCAGGGGATTTACAGCCTGATGCGGACAACCGTGGGTTTTGCTGAGAAAAGTGAGTTTTTGCCAGAGAAGTTTCGTCCGCTTGTTGAACAGTGTGTACAACAGTGGCGCGCCGGGCAGGATATTATGGCGGACTTGTGGCCGCACTCTCCCGTAGAAGTGGACAATCTACTGGAAGACCTGAAACAGCAGGTTGAAGGGGTGCGCCGCGATGTGGCCAAACGTTATGAGCACTCTGTTATTCGTATTAATGAACTACGGTCAGACATTCAGAACCAGAAAAATGCGGTTGAAGCCCTGAAACAGGGCCATGCGCCGGTTCGCCGTAATACACGGGAATTGATGGAGTTATTGCAAAGCTATGGCATTGAGTCCACGCCAATTTGTGAACTGGCGGATATTAACGATGACAAGTGGCGTATTGCCATCGAATCATTTCTGGGAGCACGTCGCGAAGCCTTAATCGTGGATCCGGATCGGGTTAAAGAGGCGATTACACTTTACCGTCGTAAAGGCCGCCACCTGAAAGGCTGTCGGATTGTGAATACAACCAAATCCGGCGACTGGCTGAATCGTTACAAAGCCGGTTCTCTGGCGCACTTTATGGATACGGAAAATGATCATGCCCGGGCCTATATGAACCGTGCCCTGGGTGGTGTGATGGCGGTAGAAACAGAAACGGAATTACTGCGCCATGAGCGTGCGCTGACCTATGATTGCATGTTGCAGACAGAAGGCTCTACTACAGCGATTAATGAGCTACAGCCGATTATGGGCATTCGTCGTCGCTCAGATCAGGCCGCGCTACAGGGAAAACAGGTCGATCAGTTGGTGAGTGAATTCTCGGAACTGGGACGCAACCATGACGTATTGGAAAAACTGCGTGATGCTTTAATTACCCTGCATAATGGTTTGCAGGGTGTGAATGAGCGGGTGTTTGATCTGGTGAATCAGCGTGAGCAGCTGACCACGGAAATTGATGGCCAGCGCCAGGCGATTACTGACCTGCGTAACCAGGATGACTCGGGTATCCAGCAACGCATTTCTGACTTGGTCGCTGAACAGAAAAATGCCGAGCAAATGCAACGTAGCCTGATGGATAAGCTGCAGAAAACACGGACATCCATTATTAAAGACACTGCTTCGCTGGAGGTATTTGATCAGGAACTGGAAGAGCACGCGAATGCACGTGCCCAGTGTGAAGATAAGGTGGCCTTTGATGCACAAGCCGCGCAGGAAAAGCGTGATTATCTGGATGAAAGCTGTTCTGGTGAACTCGAGAGAATTATTTTTGAGGCAGCTAAAAAGGCGCAGTCTGAGCTGTCGTTGCATGAGAAAAAGAAAAATGCGGTGCGTGATGGTGTTGCCCAGTACAAAGCCAAATATCATGGCGGCGGCTTAAGTCACCAACAGTTGGATAAAATCCGTCCTGATTCCACCCATGAAGAATTGTCGGCCTTTGTGGATGAAACGGTGCAGGCGCTTAAAGACTCTGAATTGGCAAACTACAGCCGGAAAGCGGAACGGGCGCGTATGGAAGCTGAGACTTCATTCCGCTCTGACTTTGTGGCCCATCTAAATGATCAAATCAACAAGATCAAGGATATGATCCGTGAGCTGAATCAGCACTTGAAAGGACGCCCGTTCCATAAAGAAATGTATAGCTTTGAGATGACACCCAACCCGGAATTGAAAGACATTCTGGCGTTGGTCGAAGCGTATACACAGATGGACTCCGCCAATGTCGGTTCGCTCTTTGATCTTAAGTTTGATAATGATAAACCGCACCAAGACGCGCTGGCTAAAATCCACGAAGTGCTGAAGGATGAGGGTGAAAGCAGCCTGTTACAGGATTACCGAAACTTTTATAACTTTGAGCTGGTGGTAAAAGATCTGGATGGCAATCGTAAGACTACGCTGAGTCAGCGTATTAAAACCGGCTCTGGTGGTGAGCATCAGGTGCCGTTTTACGTGGCAATTGCTGCAGCGCTAGGGGCAACGTATCGCCTGCGGGAAAGCGGCGATGGCCAGCCTTTGGGGGGTATGAGTCTGTCAGTGTTTGACGAAGCCTTTAACAAGTTGGATTCCGAAAATACCGTAACCTCACTGGGCTTTATGAGTGATTTGGGGCTGCAAACCATTATTGCCGCACCGGATGAGAAATACTCTCTGCTGAGTTCGTGCATGGATACCATTATTAATGTCTGTCGTGATGGCCGTGTTGTGGATTTGGATGTGGAGTTTCCCACCCGGATGGGGCGGGAACTGCTGAATTCAGATAATCCACTACGCATGATGGCCGAGCTTGAGATGGAAGCAGAGCCTGCGTAGCCCGGGTTTCTCAGTAGGCGAATAGCCCCCTAAGCGATTCAGCTTTTGCCAATTCATCGGCCAGAGGGCTGGCCTCGCTACAGGGTGGGTGCCTATGTTGGAGCTCAGCCCTCTGAGCGATTGAGTTTTGCAAAGATGCCGAACTCAATCGGCCACGGGGTGGCCTCGCTACAGGGTGAGTGCCAATGTTGGAGCTCAGCCCTCTGAGCGATTGAGTTTTGCAAAGATGCCGAACTCAATCGGCCACGGGGTGGCCTCGCTACAGGGTGGGTGCCTATGTTGGCGCTCAGCCCTCTGAGCGATTGAGTATTGCAAATATGCCGAACTCAATCGGCCACGGGGTGGCCTCGCTACAGGGTGAGTGCCAATGTTGGAGCTCAGCCCTCTGAGCGATTGAGTATTGCAAATATGCCGAACTCAATCGGCCACGGGGTGGCCTCGCTACAGG
>PDWJ01012526.1_pt1 | contig 10339 bp, 14 predicted proteins | sample 1430881 | NCBI WGS metagenome assembly PDWJ01 (sample SAMN01162460, study PRJNA174530) | Oral metagenome, whole genome shotgun sequencing project. | biome: Marine environment; feature: Marine mammal; material: Swab sample of the gingival sulcus; isolation source: swab sample of gingival sulcus... | reverse complement strand
TCAAGGTAAAATTAAAAGGTTTGACCCCTGTTCAATACAGAAATCAAACCTCGATTTTTACTATTTAATTAAACCGTCCAATTTTTGGGGTTCATGCCAGTGATAAGAGCGTTTTTTTGTTGTAGTATAAGTTGATATAAGTTCACTTATATGATAACATCGTTTTATGATTAATATTCAATTTTACAAAACAGTTAATGATATATGCCCTGTTGAGGATTTTTTAGATAGCTTAAATGATAAGCAAGCTCAAAAAGTTTTATGGGTGTTAAAATTAATTACTGAAATCGACCCAGTTCCAACTACTTATCTCAAAAAATTAACAAATACTGATGATATTTGGGAGGTAAGAGTGCAATTTGGTGGTAATATTTTTCGATTATTAGGATTCTTTGAAGCAGATAATTTAATTATTCTTAGTCATGGTTTTCAAAAGAAAACCCAAAAAACGCCCAAAAAAGAAATTGAAATTGCTGAAATTCGTAAAAATGAATATGAAAGCCGATTGAAAAATAAGAAGTAAACGAGATTGAAGGAATTTTAAAATGAATGATTTAGAGCGTTATATTAATAAAAGAAAACAAGTCAGTGCTGAATTTGCTGATGATTTTGATAAAGGTTATGAAGAGTTTAAATTTGGCGTATTATTAAAGCAAGCTAGAAGAGAGGCAGGGCTAACACAAAGCGAAATTGCCAAACGCATGACCACGCAAAAAAGTGCGATTTCTCGTATTGAAAATCATGCGAATGATGTAAAATTATCTACGCTTGATAGCTTTGCTAAGGCGTTGGGTAGAAAATTAGAAGTTAGGATTGTTTAGATGTGAAAAACGCCCTTGTGATAAGAGCGTTAGTTAGTAGCATAAGTTGATATAAGCTTACTTAGGCGTTGGACAAGCTGTTAGAAATTAAAATTATTTGATTTGTTTCTACGTGAAAAATGCTACTAATTCAAAGGCATTTTCAGCTTTATCAAATAAGTTATAAATTATTGATGGTCTTGGGTATATTCAAAAGCTCTTTTGGTATCTTGCTTTTTCTCTTCCGATGGTGTTACCTGCTCTTTTTCTTCTGATGAAGACATCTCATCTTTTGGAGAAAGGATATTATTTGCTTTCATTTTAATTTCACTGTAGTGTCTTTGATATTTTTGTTTTTTTGCAGTAGGTAATTTTGACAATGCAGGCAAGATTTTTTTATAAATATCAAGTGCTTCTTGAGCATGTCCATTATCTATATAGGCATAAGCAATTGTATCTAAATCTCCTACACTATCAGATTGAGACTTAACAATATTTATTAATGCCATATAGTTATCACCATATACTCCATTTTTATGCATTCTCCAAAGCTTTTTACTTGCTTCTCTTTTAGAAATAATTTTCTTTTTATTTTTTTGAGATTTAGGGGTAGTTTGAGGTCTTTGAGAAGACGAAGAAGGGCTTGTAATATAGTTTGCTGCAGATGATGCTAGGAAACTTGTAAAAAATCCAGCTTGAGATTGAATAGATAGACATAAAACTAATGGCAATAAAAGTAATTTACGCATTTAAAATTCCTTAATAAAATAGTATAATGCTTCAGTTTAAAGTTAAATAAAATGTTAAACTTTAATAAAAAATAATGTTCAACATTGGTAATTCTGCTATAATCGTTGATACTAATCTATAGACTATAAAGACTTTTTCCTGTCTAAATCAGACAATTTTAGGACAGTTATGAACATTAATAAAAAACTTCGTCAATTAAGAGAAATGCAGAAGTGGTCACAGGAAGAGATGGCGGAAAAAATGGGAATGTCACCAAGTGGCTATGCAAAAATTGAAAGGGGAGAAAATTCAGTTAATATAGAAAGATTAGAACAAATTGCTCAAATATTTAATGTTGATGTCGCTGATTTAACTTCACAAGAAAAAGGAATAGTTTTTGTCGTTGGTGTAGGTGATAATTGGAAAGATAGTAATAATTTACAATATTATGGAACAACCGAAAGTATTATTCAAGAAAACGAAAAACTAAAACTTACCCTATCCCACAAAGACGAACTCCTCGCCCAAAAAGAGCAAATTATCAAAGAAAAAGAACGAGAAATTAACACATTAAACGAATTAGTCAAAGCATTAAAAAAATAAAAAAATTCTCTAGCCTTATGCTATACTAATCATAAATATACTTCCCAATAAGCCATAAAGGAGCATAATCATGGCTAAAAAATCTATCTATCAAATCAAAGTCACGCCACCAATTTGGCGACGTTTGCTTATTTCAAGTGATACTCGCCTTGATGAATTACATGATATTATTCAAATTGCGATGGGTTGGGAAGATTATCATTTGCATCAATTTACAAAGGATGCTAAAGATGGTTTTACTAAGTATTATGGCGTACCAGAGCCTGATTTTGGCTTTGCTGAGGTGCTAGATGAATCTAAGTTTAAGATTAGCCAACTATTAACTAAAGAAAAAGATAAAATAGGCTATTGCTATGATTTTGGTGATAGTTGGCATCATGATATTGTGTTAGAAAAGATATTGGATTTTGATAAAAATCAGCGATTGCCAATGTGTATTAAAGGTCGCCGAGCCTGTCCGTTTGAAGATTGTGGCGGTATTGGTGGTTATGAATATATGCTTGAAGTCCTGAATGATAAAACCCACCCTGAATATCAAGATATGCGAGAATGGTTAGAGCTTGAGGGTGATGAAATTTTTGACCCTGCATTTGTTGATATTGATGATATTAATGAGAGTTTAGCATAGTTTGCTATTATATTTAAATCACTATTGACAATTTTTTTAGGGCTTTTTTAACAAGCCCTAAAATCTAGGTTTTATACAGCAAAATAGTCACTAATAATCGTGTCCAAGTAAATTAACTTTTTTCATAATTATTTGTTTTTACTTTGCTTTTAATTCAGCCAATACCGCAAACGGATTATTTTTTTCTTCCATTATTTCTTCCTCTTCCTCATCATCGGCTAAAATCTCCACAGGCACGCAATTTTCATCATTATAATCATGTTTTGGCACAAGTGGTAACGCAAGCAATAATTCATCTTCAATCATGGTTAAAATTGGTAATCGGCGTTCGTGTTTTACTACTTCCACTACGTCATCAAGCAAAAGCCAATCATCTTCTTGCAAGATACTTGCTTGCGATTTATCTTCTAATAAGGCTAATTTTACTTGCTCATCTAAGATAAATTGCATAGGCTGTAAACAGCGTTGGCATTGGTTTTCTAGGGGGGCTTTTACCTTAAATTGTAACCAATAAATACCACTTTTTTTATTAATTTCACAAGAAAATTCGGTATCTTGTTTATTTTCTATATCTTTTTGGCTTAATAATTCTGCTAATCTTGGAAATTGGCTTAATTGAAATTCGCCTTGCCATTGGTAGCCTTGCGGTGATAATTTTTCTAGGTCAATGTAATTTGCTAATTGTTTCATAAAAATGTTCTCGTTAAGATAAAAAACTTTTGCTATTATAGCACCTCACTAATAACAATTAAACGAATACTAATTTATGCAAAATTTTCAAAATTTATCACCCAATTATGATAAAAAATTATGGCAAAATATTGCCGATTTACCGAATTTTAATTTTAATAAAGAATTTTTTCAACTAACAATAGCAACACCAAATTTACAGCCAATTGATGATGAAAGTGAGCAGACGGCTTGGTTAATTACTTTGTTTAATCATCTATTTGCCGATGAAAATGTAACTTTAGTACATGCAAGCGATGAGGGGAAAAACGAGCCTGAATACTTGCCTGCAACGAATAATCAACCTGCAAAAATTTGTTTTGCTCATGGCTATTTTGCCAGTGCTTTGCATGAGATTAGCCATTGGACGATTGCAGGCAAGCAAAGGCGAACATTAAATGATTTCGGTTATTGGTATGCTCCTGATGGGCGTAATGAGGAGCAACAAAGGCAATTTGAACAGTTTGAAATTAAACCACAAGCGATAGAATGCTTATTTACTCTTGCCTGTGGTCGTCCGTTTCAAGTTTCTCAAGATAATTTATCAGCGGATTTTGAGACAAAAAACAGTACCTTTGCAACTGATGTTTATCAATTAGCAAAGGACTTTTTACAAACACCGCAAAAATTACCAAAAGATGCTCAAAAGTTAGTGGCAGTGCTTTATTGGTTATGTAAAAACTCTAGTCATTCGTCGGATATTTACGATGTACTTTAAGCCCTGCAAATGTTTGAGCAGTTGGCATCACTTCTAGGGAGTTAATATTGATATGGCTTGGTTGCTCGGCAACCCATTTTACAATATTTGCCACATCTTTGGCGGTGACATAATCGACATTTTCATATACTTTTTTTGCTTTTAGTTTATCACCGTCAAAGCGTGTTTCAGAAAATTCGGTATCACCACATAACCCTGGTTCAATATTGGTTACTCGTACATTTTTTTCATACAAATCAGCTCGTAAATTTAAGCTAAACTGTTTGACAAATGCCTTAGTCGCTCCATAAACATTACTGCCACAATAAGGATAACTACCAGCAACTGAGCCAATATTAATAATATGTCCTGAATTTTTTGCCACCATATAAGGCAAAATCAAATGAGTTAAATTAGTCAAGCCCAAGACGTTAAGATTAATCATGCTATGCCAATCACCAAAATCTGCTTTATAGGCAGGCTCAAGACCTAAGGCGACTCCAGCATTATTCACCAACACATCAATGCGATATAATAACTCATTAGGTAGTGTGCCAATGGCAACTTCTGTCGCTCGAATATCTGCTAAATCAAAGGCTAATGGGATAAATTTTCGCCCATATTTTTTGTGCATGGCTTGTAGTTTATTGGCTCGTCTGCCTGTCGCAATCACCGTATGACCTGCTTTGACAAAACTAATTGCAATCTGCTCACCAAAACCTGATGTCGCTCCTGTTACTAAAATAATCATCGTGCCACCTTGTTATAATTTTATCAATTATTGGAGAATTGTCGAATGACAACTTTTCTAATGACAATTCTATAATGTACGTTGGAACAAGTCAAAGTTTTTTCTACTAATCAAGGCGACGTTCGTCATAAAAAACTTTGCATTTTGTCGATAATCCTTTAAACTGTGGGTGAGTAAAAATCGTTTAATGAAGGAAAAATAAGGATTTATTTTATGAGTGACACCAATTCAATCCAGCAAAATGAAAGAAAAATTGCTTTAGAATTAAAAGACATACACAAAAATTATGGCTCGTTAGAAGTGCTAAAAGGCGTTTCGTTAAAAGCCTATGACGGTGATGTCATTTCAATTTTAGGCTCATCAGGCTCAGGCAAATCAACTTTATTGCGTTGTATTAATTTATTAGAAAATCCTTCCAAAGGACAAATTATTCTTGATGGTGAAGAATTAATGCTTGTGGAAGACAAAGAAAATAATTTAAAAGCAAAAAGCCGAAGACAACTTGATAAATTTCGAGCAAGAGTCGGTTTTGTTTTTCAAGGTTTTAATTTATGGCCACATAAAACCATTTTGCAAAATATCATTGAAGGTCCTACCCAAGTCTTAAAAATCAGCAAAAAACAAGCGATTAAAGAAGCAGAAGAATTATTAACCAAAGTTGGCTTGCTTGATAAAAAAGATGCGTACCCTGATAATTTATCAGGTGGACAAAAACAACGGATTGCCATCGCTCGTGCTTTGGCGATGAAACCGCAAGTATTATTATTCGACGAGCCGACTTCTGCCCTTGACCCAGAATTAGTTAATGAAGTTTTGACAGTGATGCAAGACCTTGCGGAAGAGGGGCGTACCATGTTAATTGTCACCCATGAAATGCGATTTGCTCGAGAAGTTTCTAGTCAAATTGTCTTTTTACATCAAGGTTGTATTGAAGAAATGGGTACGCCTGAACAAGTCTTTGATAATCCAAAATCGGAGCGTGTGAAAGAATTTATGTCATCACATAACTAGATGTTAATTGATATATCACTGAAAAGATTTGTTTTTTTTTTCAAGCTAGGGTATGATATGTTTAAGTTTAACTACCTTGTTTATTAATAGTAACAAGTATTAATAGTAACAAGGAAATGGAATTTTTTTAATTATCTGTATTTTTATTTTTTTGTGAAAAGCAGATAGCAATAATAACTTTTAGGAGAAATCGGAATGAAATTATCTTCTCGTGTACTTTGGTCAGCAATGGCATTAACGGTATCTGTTGGCTTAACCGCCTGTGGTGGTGATAAAGGCGGTGAAACTGCCGATAAAGCAAAAGCTGATGCAAAAGAAACTTCAGGTGATGTGATTAGAATTGCCTCTGAGGGTGCGTATCCTCCAATGAACTTTACCGATAAAGACGGTAACTTGGTTGGTTTTGACATTGACGTTACCAATGCGTTATGTGAGCAAATGAAAGCAAAATGTGAAATCGTTGCTCAAGATTGGGAAGGTATTATCCCAGGGCTACAAAATAACAAATATGATGCGATTGTTGCAAGTATGGCAATCACAGATGAGCGTAAGCAAGCGGTTGATTTTACCGACCCTTACTTTAGCAGTGGTTTGTTATTAATTGCAAAAGCGGATTCAGATGTTAGCCAAACTAATCTTGATGGCAAAACTGTTGGTGCTCAAAAATCAACCGTTGCTTCTGATTATCTTGAAGAAAAACACCCAAAAGCAAAACCAAGTCTTTATGACACCCAAGACAATGCGAATATGGACTTAGTTAATGGTCGTTTAGACGCTGTATTGGTTGATTATGTGATTGGTGCAGAATGGTTGACAAAACCTGAAGCAAAAGGCTTTGAGCAAAAAGGCGAAACCGTTTCAACAGGTAAAGATGATTTTGGTATTGCTATTCGTAAAGGTGATGAATTAGCAGGCAAGTTTAACAAAGCATTGGCAGAAATCAAAGCAAATGGTACTTATGACAAGATTTCTATGAAATACTTTGGTGCAAAAGACGATGCTAAAGCAGAAGAGCCAAAAGCAGAAGAAAAAGCAACTGAAGAAAAGAAAGAAGATAAATAATCTTTAACTTTTCTCTAATAAAAATAACGCTTTATTGATGAATAGAGCGTTATTTTTTTGGCTGAAATTAATATTCCCATCGACCACTTTTTAAAGTTAAGATTTTATCTGCCATTTGTGCTAGACTACGGTCATGAGTCACCATTAATAAAGCTGTTCCTAAAGTTTCTTGTAACTCGGCAAGTAATGCAAAGACACTTTGAGCATTTTCATAATCCAAATTGCCTGTTGGCTCATCGGCTAGGATTAACGCAGGTTTAGTCACCAAAGCACGAGCAATGGCGACACGTTGGCGTTCACCTCCTGATAATTCACTTGGGCGATGTTCTAACCTATGCCCCAAGCCGACTTTTTCTAATAGCTCAATGGCTTGTTTTCGAGCTTGCTCAATAGGCACATTAGCACGCATTAATAACGGCATAGCAACATTTTCAATGGCGGTAAACTCGGCTAATAAATGATGAAATTGATAAATAAAACCAAGATATTTATTACGCATTTCCCCCCTTGCGGTTTCGTCCATTTGACTAAGACGATACCCTTTTAACCAAACTTGCCCTGTGGTCGGTGTATCTAATCCGCCGAGCAAGTGCAATAAGGTACTTTTGCCCGAGCCACTTGTGCCAACAATCGCAATCCGCTCGCCTGCATTGATGGTTAAATCTAAGTTGGATAAAACTTGCGTTTTAATTTTGCCCTCATCATACACTTTACTGATATTCGAATTCCGCCAAATTTTCAAGGTTTAAATCATGCCCTGCATTAGTGCGGATATTATGCTGATTAGCAAATTGCACGCACTCGGCAAATTGATTTTTTACCTTGGCAAAATTGTCATTATGATAATTTCTCGCCCAATCTTCTGTATAAATTTCTATTGCAGGAATATCAGTTTTTGTAATCGCCTCAAATTGAGCAAAATTAGGGTCAATAAATACCGAACAACGAGTACCAATATCAACTAATTGCTGATTAATTTCAATTAATTTTCGCTGATTTTTAATCACGTCAAAACCATGGTCAGAAGTTAGCTGATTTTCTTCATCAGGCACAAGGGTGCATTGATGCGGTTTAACTTCGGAAACCAACGCCATAAAACGCTGATTAGGATTGCCCTCAATATTAAATTCAATCTGCGGAAAATCGCTTAAAAAAGCTTTAATATCATGGCAATCTTGATAAGTGATATGACGTTCATCAGGGCGAGGGTGTACGGTAAAACCACGTACTCCCAAGTCAATCATTTTTTGCATAAAATGGGTTAAATTGGGATAATTACTACCCCTTGAATTACGCAATAAGGCAAGTTTATTTAAATTTACGCTAAATAGAGTGTTCATTTTTTTCCCTTATTAACGGTCTTTTGGGTCTAACGCATCACGCAAGCCGTCACCAATAAAGTTAAAACAGAATAAAGTAATTACCAAAAATATTGATGGAACAATGATTTGCCAAGGAGCAACGCTTAATGTCTGCGTTCCCTCTTGTAATAACGCTCCCCAACTTGTCATCGGCTCTTGTACGCCTAATCCCAAGAAACTTAAAAAAGACTCAAATAAAATCATCGACGGCACAAGCAAGGAGGCATAAACCACCACCACGCCCAACACATTCGGCACAATATGACGGCTAACAATATTTTTATTAGAAACGCCACCGACTTTTGCCGCCTCAATAAATTGCTTTTGTTTTAAACCGAGCGTTTGCCCACGCACAATACGAGCCACATCAAGCCATGAAACCAAACCAATCGCCACGAAAATCAACATTAAGTTACGCTCAAAAATGGTAATTAGCAAAATCACAAAAAACATAAAGGGAAAGGCGTTTAGGATTTCTAGGCAACGCATCATTACCATATCGACTTTTCCACCAAGATAGCCTGAAATCGCTCCGTAAAGCGTACCAAACATCACAGCAGCGAACGCCCCAACAATGCCCACCATTAACGAAATACGTCCGCCAATCGCCGTACGCACCATTAAATCACGCCCTAAGGTATCCGTACCAAAATAGTGTTTGCTTTCGATAGAGGGCGGAGCAGTCATATAATTCCAATCGGCATCAGCATAGCCAAAACTTGCCACCATAGGCACAAAAATTACAAATGCCCCCACTAAAATTAAAATAATAATACTCGCTAACGCTGCTCTATTTTGCGAAAAGCGTTGCCAAGCATCTTGCCATAAACTACGGCTTTGTACATCAATTTTGATAGGGTCAATCGCATCAAAATTATCCATTGGAGTTTCAGAAGTTGTCATTATTATCTCCTAGTATTTAATTTTTGGGTCAATGACTGCGTATAAAATATCAACGATTGCATTAAATGTAATGGTTAATACCCCCACCAAAATTGTCAAACTTAGCACCATGCCATAATCACGGTTTAATGCTCCATTAACAAATAATTGTCCAACCCCTGGCAGAACAAAGATTTTTTCAATAACGATTGAACCTGTAATAATCCCCACAAAAGCGGGCCCTAAATAAGAAATCACAGGTAAAATTGCAGGACGTAAGGCGTGCTTTAAGACAATTTCTTTCATCGATAAGCCTTTTGCTTTTGCCGTGCGGATATAAGGGCTGTTTAGCACCTCAATCATTGAGCCACGCATAATACGAGCAATACTTGCGACATACGCCAAGGATAGGGCAGTCACAGGCAAAATTAAATGGTTCCATGCACCATCTTCCCATTGACTTGGTGGCAACCATTGTAATGTTACGGCAAAAACAAGCACTAATAATGGAGCTTTGACAAAACTTGGAATAACCACCCCTGTCATTGCAAAACTCATTAACGTATAATCAAGCCATGAATTTTGTTTTAACGCAGAAATAACCCCTAAAGTCACTCCTAAAGTTAAGGCAATAACAAAAGCATACAGCCCTAATTCCACAGAAACAGGGAGCTGACTTGCCAATAATTCATTCACCGTATGGTCTTTATTAACAAAAGAAGGACCAAAATCACCGACCGCAAGTTGCTTAAGATAATTAATATATTGCAACCATAAAGGGTCATTAAGGTGATATTTTGCCTCAATATTGGCAAGCACCGCAGGCGGAAGATTGCGTTCACTCGTAAATGGACTACCGGGGGCAAGTCGCATAATAAAGAATGAAACGGTAATTAATACAAATAAGGTTGGTATGGCCTCTAAAATTCGCCGAAAAATAAGTTTAAACATAGTGCCTCTTTATTCTTGTTCCGTGATTATTAATTTTTGCTTAGTAGAGACAGGGCATGCCCTGTCTCTACAGATTATATAAAAAAATCTAATAAAAAATAAGCGAAGTATCACTTTTCGCAATACTCCGCCTAT
>PDWJ01005531.1_pt1 | contig 10339 bp, 7 predicted proteins | sample 1430881 | NCBI WGS metagenome assembly PDWJ01 (sample SAMN01162460, study PRJNA174530) | Oral metagenome, whole genome shotgun sequencing project. | biome: Marine environment; feature: Marine mammal; material: Swab sample of the gingival sulcus; isolation source: swab sample of gingival sulcus... | reverse complement strand
ACATAGAGAACCTTGGTAAAGAACAGCCAGAATGCAATGGAGGTAAGCCACGCGGTGGCCGCCCGCTTCACTTTTTTACGGGGCGGAGCAGTTCTGTCCAGATAAAGGGTAATAAGGGGAAAGAAAATCAGGGCGCTGACAAGAAAGCCCAGAACGGGAATCAGCACCGCCCAGCCAACCATAAGGGCCAGTGAAAGCAGTGTCGGCACATGGCGGAAGGCCATGTACTCAAAGCTTTCCTTTTCTTTCCGGCGCGTAAAGGTCAGAATAAACTGCAGCAGTGCCAGCGAGGCCAGAATAATAATGACAACCCGGGGAAAAAGCGCGCCTAGGGCCGTAAAATCCGCCGATTTAACAAAGAAAAAAGCACAAAGGCCCAAAATAAGCAGAGTGGAGATTCTGTCAGAAAGTTTCATACCGTATTTCATGCCGCACCTTCCGGTATATCTTTTTCCTGCGCGGCGTCCTGGACTGCCTGCAGTTTCCGCCTCCGCGCCCGAATGGATGTGTACACCGGCCAGAAAGCCGACACCAGCGTCAAGGCAATCAGCACCAGGGAAATAGGACGTGAAAAGAACATGGCCCCCACCGAACCCTTGGCCCGGCCCATTAAAATAGCCTGAACAAGTCCCTGCTCGCAGATACTCCCCAGAATAAGCCCCAGAACAATGGGCCCCGGACCGAAACCTGCTTTACGCAGGGCAAATCCCAGCACACCGAAAGTAATCATAATGTACACATCGGCCATGTTGTTGTTAATGGCATAGGAGCCGATAACCGACAGAAGAAACACAAACGGCGCCAGAACGGTTACCGGTATATTCGTCAGAATCTTCGACATAAGCTTTCCCCCCATAATGCCCAGAGGCAGAATCAGCAGGTTTGCCGGAATAAGGGAAAGCATAAAGGCGTAGGTAACTTCACCATGAAAAGTAAACAAATCAGGGCCGGGCCGCATGCCCTGAAGAAGCAGGGCGCCCAGCAGTATGGCCGCCGGAGGCGCCCCCGGAATTCCCAAAGTGAGCATGGGAATAAGAGAACCGGAAACCTCCGCGTTATTGGAAGATTCCGATGCCGCCACGCCGTCAATAATTCCCGTACCGAAGCGCTCAGGGAATTTCGATGCCCGCACTGCCTCATTATAGGCTACCATACCGGCAATGTTTCCTCCGGCTCCGGGGATAATTCCCACAAAGGTTCCAATAACCGCGGAGCGCAGCAGCAAAAAGGGTTTTTTGATCAGGCGGAAAAAAATACGCCTGATAAGTTTTTTTTCCTTCCGGTAGGGCAGCACGTTGTAATGCGTGTCTTTTTTAACGATCATCCCCAGAATTTCCGGAATACAGAACAAACCGATCATGGCCGGAATAAGGGAAATACCGTTCATCATGCTCACCGAACCAAAGGCGTAACGGACTGAACCTTCAATGGGCGCAATGCCGATAACACTGATCAGCAGGCCTAAAGCGCCGCCTATCAATCCCTTCAGAACCGACTTTGACGCCAAAGTGGCAATAATGGTCAGTCCAAAAACTGTCAGCCAGAAAAACTCGGGCGGCCCAAATTTCAAAGCCGCCCGGGAAAGCACGGGTGAAAGGAAAAGAAGAAACAGAACACCAATCAGCCCGCCGAAAACCGAGGCAATGGTGGCCGTAATAATAGCTCCGTAAGATTCCCCCTTACGGGCCATTGCGTACCCGTCAAAAGTAGTGGCAATGGCCGAAGGGGTACCCGGAGTATTAATAAGAATGGCCGAGAAACTTCCGCCGTAAATGGCTCCGCAGTAAATGCCGCCCATCAGCACCAGTGCGTGTACAGCGTTCATTCCAAACGTAAACGGCACCAGCAGGGCTATAGCCATTGTAGCTGTCAATCCCGGCAGAGCGCCGACTATAATTCCGGCAGCTACTCCGGAAGTAATAATTAGAAAGTTCAGCGGTGTCAGCAGCAGCTCTAACGCGTCTGTAAGCACAGGCTCACCTCCAGTTTCTCAGGCCTCGGGATAATCCGGAACTAGAGAATACCCAGTTCTTCAAGTATCTTACGGTACTTTTTCTCTGTTTTTTCAATATAGGCTTTGTATTCAGAAGCACCTTTGTTCTGAACAACCATACCCATTTCTTCCATTTTCTGAACAAAGTCCGGACTGGTGCAGACTGCTTTAAACGCGGCCTCAAGTACTGCAACAACATCATCGGGAGTATCTTTGGGGACACAGACGCCCCGGTCAATACCGCTGGTCATGTCCAGTCCCTGCTCCATAAAAGTGGGAGCCTCGGGAAGCAGTGTAAACCGATCTTCTGTACCGATACCCAGAATGTTCAGTTCTTTATTGTGAGAAACCAGATCGTTGGAGTTGGCAAAAAGTGCATCGGTATGTCCGCCCAGGAAGTTGGCTACAGAAGGAGCCGCGCCGGTGGACGCAATGTAGGTAAACTCGGCTCCGGTCAGCTGCTGAAGCATCAGAAAAGCAATGTGATGCCCGCTGTAGGTTCCGGAACCTCCAATGGTTATTTCACCGGGGTGCGCTTTGGCGTAGGCCACAAACTCATCCAGGTTCTTCCAGCGGCTGTCTTTCAATACCGCCAGACCTATGGGAGTAGTCTGGAACAGGTAGAGAGGCTTGAGATCCGCTGTAGCGTAACCCGCATCTTCACGTACCATGGGCTGGGCAACAATGTGCGGCAGATTATTCCCGCAGATGGTATAACCGTCGGGACTGGATTTGGAGAGAGTACTCCACCCTACAGCTCCGCCGGCACCGGGTGTATGCTTTACAACCACATTCACACCCAGGGCTTCTTCCAGCATGGGCTTCTGATACTGTGCCGTAATATCCGACTGACCGCCCGGGTTAAACGGAATAATGTAAGTAATGTTTTTATTGGGGAACGTTCCGCCCTCGCTGCCGCCCATGGCAAATACTGCGGCTGTTAAACCTGACAGTAAAAGACATACCGTTACCATTCTCATAATCTTCTGATTTTTCATTTGATCCCTCCTGGAACCCGACTACTATACCGATTTTAACCTTTCCCTCCAAGAGTTGAACACGCATGCCTCCGAAACGGAATAAAGGGCCCGTCACTCTCTAGTCTCCCGGCCCGTTAAGACGGTATTCTTTTCCCTAACGGAGGAAATACACATGCCTGTTAATCTTAAAGGCCGCTCGCTGCTTACTCTGCGCGATTATACTCCGGAGGAAATCCGGTATCTTCTCGACTTAGCCATCGATCTCAAAGCCAAAAAACGCGCCGGCATACCCGGCCGTACCCTTGAGGGCAGGAACATCGTTCTGATATTTGAAAAAACATCCACCCGTACCCGCTGCGCGTTTGAAGTGGCTGTCCATGACGAAGGCGGCAGCGTAACATTTCTGACAAACAGCCAGATGGGATTCAAGGAATCAATAGAAGATACGGCCATTGTTCTGGGCCGCTATTACGACGGCATTGAGTTCCGCGGTTTTAAACAGGAAACTGTGGAAGCCCTGGCACGCTACTCCGGCGTACCGGTATGGAACGGCCTTACCGATATGTACCATCCCACCCAGATACTGGCCGATTTAATGACCATTCAGGAATATCACCGCAAGCCCTTCCGTGAGCTGAAACTGGCCTTTGTGGGAGATTCCCGCAACAACGTAGCCCGCTCACTGATGATCGGTTCTGCCAAGATGGGTATGGATTTTACAAGCATAGCCCCCTCATCCCTTTTCCCCGGAGATGAAATTGTCAATTACTCCCAGTCCCTGGCATCGGAAAGCGGAGCCGTTATTCAACTGACAGATGATATTTCCGCGGTAAAAGGGGCCGATGCCGTTTACACCGATGTATGGGCGTCTCTGGGAGAAGAGAGTAAAATGGCCGAACGCATCGCCCTGCTCAAACCTTATCAGGTTAATGAAGAACTCATGAAAAAGACCGGTAAGCCGGATACAATTTTTCTGCACTGCCTTCCTTCTTTTCACGACACCAACACGGAAATAAGCGCAAAGGTAAAAGAAGAGCACGGCCTGGAGTCCATGGAAGTAACCGATCAGGTGTTCCGCTCCCGGCAGTCGCTTGTATTCGATCAGGCGGAAAACCGCATGCACACCATAAAGGCTGTTATGGCAGCCACCTGCGGCAATATCTGATGACTCGGAATATTGAGGGCGGCTCGCCTGTTCCCCGTGCTACCCGTGCGGTAATACATCTGGGCGCCCTCAGACGGAATTTGAATATCATTCAAAACTCTCTGAAGCCCGGTACCCTTATCTGTGCCGCCGTAAAGGCCGATGCCTACGGACATGGGGCAATACCGGTGGCCGGCGTTCTCCGCGGAGAAGGTGTGCAGTACCTGGGTGTTGCCACAGCTTTTGAAGGAAAGCAGCTTAGGGACGCCGGAGATTCCGGCTCCATTCTGCTTCTGGGGCCGGCACTGCCGGAAGAACTGCCGGAAGCTGTCAAATCCGGTCTGGAAATAATGGCCGGCAGCCGGCCTTATCTGGAAGCAATTCTGGCCGCGCGGCGTCAAACCGGCATACAGCAGCCTGTCAGTATTCACCTGAAGGTGGATACGGGCATGGGCCGCTTCGGCTGCCTGCCGGAAGAAGCTGTAAACCTTGCGCGCTTCATCCACAATACTTCCGGTTTAACACTTAAAGGCCTGGCTACCCACTTTCCCGCTGCCGATTCCCTCCTTGAGGAGCATAGAAATTTCACCTGCCGTCAGGCGGACATTCTGCGGGAACTGGCTCAAAAAATACAAACCGGCTGCAAAACGCAGCTTCTTGTCCATGCGGCCAATTCCGGAGCAGTGGCTCTGAGCCCTCAGACAGCTTTCGGCATGGTGCGTCCGGGGCTGGCCCTCTACGGATACGGAGAACCCGTTTCCGGACATAAATGGGAACCGGTAATGGAATTTAAAACACGCATCAGCGCCCTGAAAAAAATTCCGGCCGGAACAACGGTTTCATACGGACGCACATGGACCGCGCGGAAGGATACCTGGATTGCCACAATTCCTGTCGGTTACGCTGACGGCTATTCCCGGCATCTTTCCAATAAAGCTTCCGTACTGATAAAAGACCGGCTCTACCCCCTGGCCGGGACAGTGTGTATGGATCAGTGCATGGTCAGCCTGGGAGAGCAGACAGAGCTGTCCGTTTACGAAGAAGTAACACTTTTCGGTCCCGATCCGGCCGGCCCTGACGCGGCCGGCCTTGCCGAAACAGCGCAGACAATTCCCTATGAAATAACCTGCGCCGTAAGCCCCCGTGTTCCGCGGCATTATGTGGAATAATTCCACTTTCAAATTTGCATAATAAAACTCACGGCAAACGGGACAAGCAGAGTCAGCACCATACCGCTGAAAAGTGAAGGCACCGCCCATTCCCTTCCGGCGCTCTGAACAGTAACCCCCAGAGTTGTGTCCATGGACGTGGCCCCTCCCGCGGCTGCCGGGGCGGCCGGCCCGGCCAGACGTACCAGAAGCGGAGAGGCAAGCAGTGTTATAACTTCCCGGGACAAATTGGAAATAAGGGCTACAGAAGCCCAGTACTCCCCGGACAGTTCCCGGAGAATCAAACTGGATAAACTGTAATAACCGAAACCCGCCCCCACAGCCAGAGACTCCCTCAGCGGCAGGGCCTTCCATAACAGGGCTGCCGCCAGAGAGCCGGCAAGAGTACCCAGCACCACCGCCAGAGGCAGAAGAAACAGACGCATTCCAAAGCGGCGGATCATCGGCAAAACAGACGCGTCAGCCGCGGAAACAAATCCCGCAAGAAACATCAGCAGGTACAGAACCGGAGCAGAAAGATCAAAATTGCCGGCAGAACTTATCGGAAGGAAACGGCCGAAAAGAAGGCCCAGAACCAGCGCCGTTACTGCCGCCGCGCTGTCTTTGAAAACCTTCCGTCCGGAAAGCTGCCTGCCGCTTTCAACGCCGCCGCTTTCTCCGCTGCCGCTTTCCTGCCCGGCGGCAGAGGCGTCAAATCCCTTCATCAGAATTCCGGCGGCTGCCGCGCTGCCGGCTATTCCGGCCGCTGCCAGAATAAAACCTTTCAAACCTGCTTCCGGAATCTGCGAAAGCAGTTCGGTATTACTTCCAATATCCCATCCCAGCATAAAAAGAAGCAGACGCACCACCCACAGCACAGCTGTATCAGCAGCCGGCATTAAGCTCTTAAGAATTTCCGCCCGCCCGCGCAGCAGCAGAGCCACACACATACCGAAGAGCATGGCAGCAAGGACCGGGAACATTCAAATACCTCCAGAAAATAAATTTTAAACCAGTATTCCAGGCCCCATTATAATTACAGGCTTTGTACAATGAAACATCATTTTATTACAAATATATTCAAAAGAAAAAATCCATACAAAACAGCCGGAATTTTAAAAGAGCAGAGCTCTCGTTTTTTCTCATGCTGTTTTAACCTGATAATGAACCGTTTTGCAAATACGGCCAAAATACAGGGAAATAAGATATATTAAAGACACAGATAAATTCAGCCTGTATAAAAACAATAAAAAAACTGTTCATAAAACCGTTACATATTTTCGTCATTATTATTGACCTTGCCGGAAATATTAATTAGTATAATTAATAAATAGCATCAAGCTATAAATTTTATTATCAATAATTTGGAGTTATTATGGCCAGACCTAGAAAAACCATGCGTTTTGAAGAGATTCTCAAACCTCTTTCCATTGCTGATTTAAAACAGCTCAAAGTAGAAGTCAGTTCTGAAATCCGCGTCAAGGAACGTGAAGCTCTCCGCATTAAAAGCGAAGAACAGGCACGGAAAATCCGCGACAAGATCCGTATTGGTCAACAGATTGTATTTACCGAACGCGGCGCTAAAGGCGGTTCACTGAAAGCCGAAGTTATTGGTATTTTCACTGATAAAGTTCAGGTAAACGCAGGCGGCAGAAAGCGCTCTATTGCCTTGAGCCGTATTGAAAGTATCGGTTAATAATTAAAGCCTTATACAGGAAGAAAACCGCCGGGAATCGGCGGTTTTTTTATTGCAGGCGGTCAGGCCGTCTGAACCGAAACCGCGGCGGCAATTTTTCCAACCAGTTCCTCAAAAGCCTTGTAAACATCTGAATTATTATCTTCCTGAAGCACCAGGGGCGAGCCGTTCTGCCCGGCGGCAGCTACGGAAGCATCCAGAGGTATACGCCCCAGAAAAGGAACCTGCATTTCCAGTGCCGCGTTCTCACCGCCCCCTGTACCGAATACAGAACCGGACATGTTCTCTATCACGCCCAGAACCGGAACTTCCAGCTTGCGGAAAGCGTCAATACCCCGGCGGGTATCACTGACCGAAACTTCCTGCGGTGTGGTTACAACAACAGCTCCGGTTAAAGGAAGCAGCTGCGCCATACTCATCTGGGCATCGCCGGTGCCCGGAGGCAAATCAACAATAAAATAATCCAGATTACTCCAGCCCACCTCAAAAATCAGCTGATTGAGCGCGCTGTTAATCATGGGTCCTCTCCAGATCAGAGCCTGATCCGGCGGCACAAGAAACCCCATACTCATCATTTCTATGCCGAATTTTTTTACCGGAACAATTTTCTGTCCGTTACTTTGAGGTGCTTCGTTAACGGATAAAAGAGCCGGAATGTTCGGTCCGTAAATATCCGCGTCCAGAAGCCCCACGGAAGCACCGCTCGCGGCAAGCGCAACAGCCAGATTTACGGCAACAGTAGATTTCCCCACTCCGCCCTTACCGGCCCCTACGGCCAAAACGGTTTTGAAAGGCATGTCCCCTTTTTCTGCCAGATCAGAAGACTGTCTCACCCGGGAACCGAATGTTAAATTAACACCCGAAATTTCCGGAATATCCCTTCGGAGAGCTGTTTCACAGTCCTGTCCGATAACGTCTTTCAAGGGACAGGCCGGGGTTGTCAGATTCACTGTAAAAGAAACATCGTTCCCTTGGATCTTTACATTTTCAACAAATCCCAGAGAAACAATATCCTGATGCAGTTCAGGATCCTCAACCGTGGCCAGGGCAGCCATAACGCGTTCTTCAGTAATGACATTGGACATAGCACATTTAATATACTGAATTATCTCTTCAAACGGCAACAAAAAAGCCCCCTCGTTTATGGAAGGGGCTTTTACAGTATTAAAGCAGTCCCAGTCTCAAACCAAGGGATCCTGTAAAATAGGGTTTGGTATTCACGTCCGATGAAAACATCCAGACTCTCAGATCAATATAAGGCGAAAGATAAGTAAAGAACCTGCGGTCACTGAACGTAATTTTGGGTATTTCTATCTGGCCCACCACCGCGGACATTACACCGCCCCCGGATTGTGTAAAATGAGTGAAATAAGTAAAGTTGGCTCCCAGCGCAAAAGAGACGGAAAAGTTTTCCCATTTCGGTCCCCAGTAATAACCTAAGGGAAGATAGGCAACGTTGGCCAGAATGGTTCCCCCAAGAGCTGTACCTGAAACACGGGCAGGCAGCATCTTTTTTTCTTTCATGGACCACACTTCATCAGGAGCCCAGCCGGCATTCAACTGAAATTTAACATTCTCGTCAAAGAACGTAACACCCAGTCCGCTGTTAAACCATGTCGCTCCCATTACCGAGGTATCAAAATACATTCCCTGAACAAAAGAGGGTACTTCGTACTGGTTCAGGCTTCCCGGCCGAAGTATGGCAACAACATCTCCCAAAGTTCTCTCGTCTTTTGCGGTACCTGAAAGATCCAGATTCCCGTTAAACCGTCCATCGGCAATTGACTCATTCAGTTTGACATCGGGCAGTGTCTTGTCCAGTCTGACAGCGGTCCGGGTATAAGCCCAGCCTTCCGGAAACTGGGCCCGCACGACAATAGGCAAAGTGGCTTCCCGCAGTTCTCCTGTTTCAATACGGTAAGACCATGCGGAACGGCCCCTGGCCTTCTCGAAACTCAAACCTCCATCCACACTCACTTCAACCTTGAGAGGCCTGTTCTTTTTCAGAAGGTTTTCAAAAACCCTGATTTTTTCCTTGAACTTTTTACTTTTGCTTTCTTCTTCGCTTCCGGCTGCTTCCGGGGGGGGAATGTAAAATCCGCAGCGGCCTTCCAGCAGGGGCCGGGAAGCAATGGCCGCCATGGGATTGTACCCGTCAATAATAACCCACTGACCGCCTTCCCTGTAATGAAACTGACGAACGGAACCTGTTATCCGCTCCCCGGCTGCCGAGATAATATCCACACGGAACAGGTGAACGCCCTCATTCAGTTCACCCGGAGAAAATTCACGGCTGAAGCGTCCCCATCTGTCCAGCTCCAGCTTCACTTCCCGTTCTTCATCCACAACAAGAACAACCTTATCCGACTCAACGGCATTATCAACAAATCCTGCCATTTTAAAGAACGGACCTTCCTGAGCCCCCTCAACGGGAAGCAGTATTTCGCCGACAACAGTCCGCCGCCCCGGCTGAATGGTGAAATCTCTGGTAATAGTTGAAACATTACCGGCAAGGTCTTCGGCTTCTATCAGAAGCAGGGCTTTGCCGGCCTCTATTCCGGAGAAATCAAACGGAATATGGAACACACCTTCTGCCGGGTCAGAATATTCAAAAACCGTTTTTCCATTCTGCTCCACTAAAACATGAAAGCCGGCCAGACCTCCGGCATCCGCCACACGGCCTTCAACAACCATATTCCCGATATGAATACTGCCTTCTGCGGGGTTTCCCACATTCAATAAAGGTTTAGTGTTATCTGTTTCAAGTATGCCGGCCAGCACTGCTTCATCTCCGGCGCCATCCACCACTTTAACCAGCAGTGTACGCACACCGTCATCGAGTATCCGGGTATCCAGTGAATAGTTCCACATAACGGTCTTGTCCAGTATCCGGGGAGCCTTTACTTCCTGTGCCCCGGTGTTATCGGAATTATCCGGGGCCGGCTCTTCTTCAAACTCCGATGCACCTTCCGCTTTGAAAAAACTGGTGCCGTTATCTACAGAAATCCATACTTCCCTTATGCCGTTGGCATCGGAAGCGGTACCGGTAATTGCCACCACCCCCCTCTGTGTATCACCCAGCTCCAGAGAACTCAGGAAAACCTCCGGTTCCTGCCGGCTGACGGAAAACCAGACCGAATCTGTTTCACCGGCATTTCCGGCGGCATCTTCGGCATACGCTTCCAGAAAATGCGCGCCGTCTGCAAGGGAATCTAAAGGCAGATCTGTCTGAAAAGAGGCGTCACCCGGCAGCTTATTCCATTCCGAGCCGTTAATTCTCCAGTACACGGCCGCAATGGCATCATCATCAACAACAATACCTGAAATATCAGTAGGGCCGCGGGCCACAGAGTTATCAACAGGAGTTTGGAGCATGGT
>PDWJ01006623.1_pt1 | contig 10340 bp, 7 predicted proteins | sample 1430881 | NCBI WGS metagenome assembly PDWJ01 (sample SAMN01162460, study PRJNA174530) | Oral metagenome, whole genome shotgun sequencing project. | biome: Marine environment; feature: Marine mammal; material: Swab sample of the gingival sulcus; isolation source: swab sample of gingival sulcus... | reverse complement strand
TGGGGACACGCCATACTGGTACCACTCATTGATTTCAACCCGCCGCCAATCTGAGCAGAAGAGATTGCTACACCGGGAGCTGCAAGCTGGGGAAAGATGTTGGAAAACCATGCAGTTTCAAGCCCATTGTCTCCCTGCTGCACCGCACCAACGGCAACCACCCCGTCTGCCGCAGCTGGAATGGAGGCACCAATGGTATAATCGGGATTATTGTTTCTTTTACTTTCATTGCCTGATGCAGCAACAACGACTGTCCCCGGGCCAAAAGCTCCGCGCTGTTTAATCATCAGCATTATTGCATCGAACATCCGGATATTGGACCGATACCCCTCAAGTGCCATTGATGTGGCAAAATCAACGGGATAATCCTGATCATTAACCATCGACTTGACCCATCCAGGAAAATCAAATCCCAGAGACATGGAGACAACCTCAGCCCCCATGCTCACCGCCCACTGTATCCCCTCAAACAGCATGGTAGAGTCTCCCCGACCATCATTACCGAGTATCTTTCCTATAAATGCCTGTTCAACCCCCAGTGCCACGCCAATGCGTATCTCATCTACATTACGCCCAAAAAACGTTCCGGCACAATGGGTACCATGTCCCTGCACATCACCATTGCCATCACCGGTGAAGTCCTTTTCAACCAAAGAGATACCGGTAAACGCTTTATGACCCGCATCAATGCCAGTATCAAGCACGGCAACAGAAACCCCTTTACCTGTATACGGTGTAGTATCCGCTCCAACAGCCTGAATACCCCAAGCCGTTTTGGGCTCCTCACTGTCTCCCATGTCTATTGGGGCGATCAGTTTGGTGGGCATCACTGGTGCTACGGCACTTACCTGAGGATCTCTTACAAGATCGGTTACTTCATCACTGCGTAACTCCTCGATTTCCAATACAGGTTGTGCTGTCGATATGGTTTCCAGCCCACGTGCAGCAGACCCGTCAAAAGGAAAACCGGTTTTTAACGCATTCAGATCACGTAAAATTGTATATCGTCTCGACATATCCCCCCCCTTAACTCAACGCCTGCAATTTCTTTTTGAACTCCTCCCTGCGCAAACAACTGTCGCCAGGTATCCTGCTTTGAAAGGAACCCGGTAAAAACAAGACCTTCTCCCTGTGCTAAGAGAAATCCCCTCTCTGGCGACGCTGGTGTAACCTGGAGAGGCTCTCACTTTTTTCAAGATCACCGCTGCGCGCGGACGGCACTCACAAGGCAGAGCGTCCTGTTATGAGTTCGATTGTCGCCGACAATGAGGCTCCCGTCAATACGGGGAGTTACATAAAAATGGCCGGGAGAACTACCTAAAAAGATGTGTGGGAACTACATACCGCAGAAGAGAGTGGGGATATTACAGCGAAATAATGCCATCACGACTGCCCCCGTTTATATCCATCGGAATAGTAATAGTGACACGACACCCCTGACTGCGCTGATCATCGATAGTGACCCGGCCATCAAGGGCCTCAATCCTCTCCTGCATACTGACCAGGCCAAATCCGGTGACACCTTTGGACGAGGGGATACGGTTATCTATAAAGCCTTTACCATTATCAGTTACCGAGATAAAAAGGAGATTGCTTTCATCCCATATGGTCACTATCGCAAGATCACCGCCAGAGTGTTTACACACATTGATCAAAAGTTCCCGTACCGCTCGATAGAGGGTGATATTTGCAGTTTCATTCAGTTGCAACAGCTTATCAGATAACACGAATTTATTAACAACACTTACCTCAATACCGTGCTTGTCACTGATATCATCAGCCAGCCATTCCAGTGCCGCAATCAAGCCAAAATCATAGAGTATTTTCGGACTGAGCTGAAAGGTAAGAGAACGGATATCTCCTACCGCGTTATCAAGACGGCCCAGAATTGAATCAATCAGCTTTTTCTGATCACTCTCCACCGCCATTGCCACCTTTTTCAGATCAAGGACACTTAATGCCAGATTCTGGGTCACACTATCGTGCAGATCGTCGGCAATATTCTTTCGCTCCCTCTCCTCTGTCATAACAAGCTCTGCCGACATCCTTTTGATAAGATATTTATGGGAATCAACCTCTCTGCGAACCTCCTGCTGCTGTTTCTTCTCAATATTGAGCGCGTCATAGAGTTTTACGTTTTCCATTGAGACGATCGCCTGACCCAGTAAAACGTCCAGCACCCGTACCATGTTTTCAGGCCATACACCCATAACCGCGTCTTTTTCCAGATACAACACCCCAACGCAGCTTGACTTATTGAAAACAGGCATACACAATACGGATGTCGCCGCCCGGTTCGCGATATAGGGATCAGAAAAAAAGAGACCTGATCTGATGGGATCTTCCAGAATAAGTGGCTGCTGTGTGCGGAGAACATAGTTAATTATTGATGCCGGCAGATCAACAGAGCGTTTATCAAAGAGTTCATTCTGCAGAATCTGTCTTACATTTGCTCTTTGATCAATAAAGGCCTGCACCCATAGACTCTGATTTTCAACAAGGAGAACCGCGACCTTTTCAGCACCAGTGTTTTTCTTGACAAGGGTAACCAGCCTGTCCAGAATCGCGTCTGATCTGGTCTCTTTCGCAATACTTCGTGCCGCATTGAGGGCAAGCCGGATATTCTTTCCTTCCGCAGGTCTGTTTTCCTCTTTTATCGAACCGGGAAAACCGATATTCCTTTTCCTGAAAACAGATGGGGGATAGTGTCGCTCCATATGGGTTACCTTCGCCATCGCTCCCAATTTGAAATAGAGCTCCCATGAGAGTGACATATAGTGCTGTGCCCTCTCCTCATCTTCAATGGCCAGAAAGAATCTGCCGGCACACTCTGCCGCTATCGCCTGATCGTTAAGGTAGTTATTTTCCCGGGCACCATTTACCGCCGAAGAGAAAAAGCGGGACGCCTCCTTATACTTTTTTTTATGGGCCAACAGGAGTGCCTGGACAAGATCATACTTGTGTTTGATATTCACCGCTGATTTTTCCGACCATTTTTTCAGCTTTTTCTGGCTCTTTCTGACTCTGCGCAGATATCTGCCGGCAGTTGAACCGGAGATCACGGGAAGTGCCAGCATCAACACCAGCGAGGTGGCAAAGAGAGCGCCATAGCTCTTTGGCAGAGAACGCGCCATTTCATGAGTTTCTATTATCTGCTCTGCAAAGGTCACCCCTTCCCTGTATCTATTGAAAATCAGACAAAGTTGCAGCGCGAAATAGTTCTGATTAAAAAGGCAGAACTCATTACCAATCTCTTTCAGTTTTTCCGAACTCTCTGTTGCTGAGTAGTAGATTCCTTCAAGCAGCCATGGCTGCGGAGATGGAGATAAAAGATTATATATTGTCTGCTGAAAAACACTGACATCCTCCAGTGCCACATCCTGCTTCAGATAGCGAATTCTCTCCGCCATCTCACCAATTTCCCTGAACAGTTGATGCAGTTCCCTGCCACAATGAAAGCTTAAATGACAATACATTGAGGCACAGACCGAGGCGAACTGATAGTCACCGGTCTCAAGTCCGGCCTCATGAGCGGTTAAAAGATGCTCCAGGATATCGGCAGAATGGCCGCTCCAGTGGGTTATAAAACCATGCACCGTCGACTTTATTCTTGCCTCAATAGACTTAAGGTTCCTCTGTTCCATCAGCTGTAAAGCGAGGCGGCCAAATTTTGCGGCCTCATCAAACCGGTTCATCACCGCGCAGAGGAGAATTCCATATCCGGCATATCCGAATATTGAAGCCTCCGCGTTACCATACTTCAATGAAAGTCTGATACTTTCAAAAACGATAACAGGCAGGAGTCTGGGACGTCCACAAAATATAGCCAGCGACGCGCAGGAGATCACCCGTAATGCGGCAAGAGCCTTCCTCTCCTCCATCTCCGGCAGTTCAGCCAAGGTCTCAACAGGCCGGTTCCTCAGGCGGATCAGGGTCTGCACCAGGCCGAAAGCAAGTCTGATCCGATCCGGGTTCCTGCATATCCGGACACCAAGCTCTCCGGCGAAACCCAAAGAGATATCAAGGGTTTCATCCAGTCGATTTCTCGCATAAAGTGAACTCGTTTTCAGCTCATAAATAACCGTTTTTTCGACCGGGTCAGCTATATGGAGATCAACTTCAGTAAAATAGTCATCCAGCTGTTCATAGTTGCCGGTAAGGAATGCGGCCCGGGCAGCGCCATTGTACATCTCCCTGCAGAGCTGGCGATCAAGCTCCCATGGAGATGACAGCTCCGGATCCTCTGCAGCCAGTATCTCAAGCAGCAGCAGCCCCTCCTTGAAAAAATCAAGAGCAAGGGTGTAGCCGCTCCTGCGCAGTGATTCCGACCCGGCCTTAAAATAGAGAAAAGCAAAATAGTGTAAATCAATCAGGCAGTGAAACTGCCCTGTTGCCGCTTTAAAAAGACTCATTATCAGAAACAGCTTATCAGCTGATTCAAGATGATAACGGCGGGTCAACAGTTTCATCCCCATCTTCCCTGAACGTGCCTGTATCTGGAATTTTCTCTCACTGGTTAAAAACGCCTTCTGGATACTGTCATGAACAAAGGAGCAGAACAGCTCATCCAGTTCGTAATGGTTGGTAAAATCTATACTGGTGGCATCATACGACGCCACCAGAAAACCGTTGTTCTCTGCCTGCTGCAGGACAGCAACAATACGGGGCAGGCTCAGATCACAACAGACAGCCAGGGTCCTGAGCCTAAACCGGCTGCCTAGACACGCCGCGACAATCAGGATATTCAGCTGCTGGCTGTCCAGACGGCGTATCCGGGCGGTAATGAGTGATACCGCGTCGTCATAGATCGGTTCCCTGGCAATCTTCCGGACATTCCATCTCCAGCCGGATCCATCTCTTTTCAGGATCTTCTTCGTCTCCAGAGAGAGCAGAAACTCCTTGATAAGCATCGGAATGCCGCCGGTTCTGTTGACAACCAGCTCGGTCAGCTGTACGACATCAGCATGGTCACAGTGAAAAATCCGGGAGAGCATTTCACCGACATCTTTTTTGCCAAGTGGCTGCAGATCTATACGGGTTATCTCTTTTTTATGTTCCCTTCTCTCAAGCTCATCGATCAGCAGGATCCACTGGTTGTCAGCATACCTGTCATTGTTGCGACAGGAGCCGATGATAACAAGAGAATTGAGAGTTGGATCAAGACAGATTGCGCGCAGCAGATCCATTGATGATGAGTCGGCCCACTGCAGATCGTCAAGAAACAAGACAAACGGATATTCGGGCCAGGTCAAGGCCCAGATAAAACGCTTAAACAGATATTCAAACCGATTCTTTTCCGCCATCGGCGAGGTCGGAGAGACGGGTGCCCGGGGGCCGGTTATATGAATCAGATCCGGGATGACATCAACAAGAAGTCCGGCCTCCTCCTTAAGCGCCGATACGATTCGATCTTTCCACTGCTCGAACTCTTTGCTGTTGCGGCTCAATATCCAGGTAATAAACTCATTAAAGGCGGCGGCAACAGCGCTGTAGGGAGATCGGCTTCCCGTCTGGTCGAATTTCCCCTCAATAAACAGCACCCCTTTTCTGCGTAACTCCTCACCAACTTTTTTTACCAGAACCGTTTTTCCTGTCCCGCTCACTCCCGTTACATGGACAACCTGTTTTCCAGTATCACGCTTGTGACATTTATCCAGAACGGCTTTCTTCTGTTCAGCGCGGCCGAACAGTGTCGTTGATGGGAAAGCAAGCCTATCCGTTATTGGCGTCATACTCTCACCCTGAAAGATACTGTTACAGCGAAATAATACCCCTTTTAATGGCATAGCGGGTTAACTCGGCAACGGTTTCAATACCGAGTTTTTTGCGAAGGTTCTGACGATAGATCTCAACAGTTCGTCTTGAAATATTCATTTTATCAGCCATATAGCTGCTATCCTTGCCTTCAGCAATAAACTGCAGCACCTCCACCTCCCGCGATGAAAGCTCCTTCTCTTTTATGCTGGGGACACCGGCATCGTTGATCGCGGTATCGATAATAACCCCGGTAATCTCAGGGGTTACATAGAAATTCCCTCCAGCAACCTGACGAATGGCATAGGCCAGCTCTTCAAAGGCGTTGGTTTTAAGGAGATAGCCGGAGACCCCAGCGCGCAGCATCCCCATGATATAGTGTTTATCCGCGTGCATGGAGAGCGTCAGAATCTTCTGTTGCGGTCTCTCCTTTATTATCTGTCGTACCGCCTCAATACCGTTTAGTTCAGGCATTGAAATATCCATGATAATAATATCAGGATCACACTCCCGGCTAAGTTTTACCGCCTCCCTGCCATTGTCCGCCTGGGCAACAACACTCAGGCCAGCCTCCTGACCAATGGCTTTTTTAAGGCTGTGCAGCAGCATTTTATGGTCGTCAACAAGCAGAATCCGTATATTATCCCTGGCAGCGGTCACAATTGTCTCCTGTTTATCCGAAAATCGGTTTGCAGACAGGTGCTAATTCCCTGAAATTCCGATCTTCATACTTTGTTGAGGCTTGCGGCTATCTGGTCCAGCCATGCTGGTTTATACGAAATACGGTTTGCAGATAGATACTAATGTCCCGGAGTTCCGTATTTCATTCGTTGTTATGGCTTGCGGCTATATGGTCCAGCCATGCTGGTTTATACGCGGTGTGTTATGCTGTTGCAGAAACAGAAATCCAAAAGAATACAGCCTGCTATGGAGCCAGCGACAAACAAACTGTTTCTGGTTATTTTTTCTTACTTTTTTTATCTTTACCCTTCCATACTGTTAACCTGCCATAGTTACACATATTTTCAAAGAACTATCTTGATTCTCAGCAAAAAAGCTTTCTTTTCCGGAATCGACCGGATACAGAGCGGAGAAAATTCTTCCTTATCAATTCTTGCCCAGAGAAACGATTGGGGTTATACTCGACGGGAGATTCCATTCAGGACAGAATTTATAGCAGGATACCTCCCTGCCTTACTCGCCCGGCACTTCTTTATGGAGCCTGCAATGATCACCCTTATAGAGTCTGATATCACCACACTTGACGTCGATGCCATCGTCAATGCGGCAAACAGCAGCCTGCTTGGCGGTGGCGGGGTTGATGGGGCTATCCATGCTGCCGCCGGTCCTGAACTGCTGGCTGTCTGCAGAGAGATAGGCGGTTGTGCAGCTGGCCAGGCTGTTCTCACCCCGGGATTCAACCTGCCCGCCCGGCATATTATCCATACTGTCGGTCCGCAGTGGCGGGGAGGCGGCAATAATGAACATACCTTGCTGGCAAACTGCTATCGCAGCTGTATGGAGATTGCCGCAGGGAATATGTTCTCCTCCATTGCCTTTGCCGCTATCAGCTGCGGCGCCTACGGTTTCCCGATTGAGGAGGCAGCAGAAATTGCGATCAGCACCCTGCAGGACTTCCTGAATCAATATGACAGACCAGACAAGGTCCTTATCGTCTGTTTCAATCCTCAGACCCGCTCTGCCTTTACCCGGGCCCTGCAACAGATAAACCAGCATGGCTAATCGTTCATAAAACTATTATCCTTGACATCCCCCGTTTTTACTGTATACTGTCCACAAGTTGCACTAATTGAGAAGTGCGAAAGTTTCCTGCCCAAGGTGTAGTCCTGGTAAATCTGTGAATGCCCCCAAAGTTAGAAGCGATTTTTATTATTTTTTATCAGGAGAATACTGATATGGCAAGTGGTACTGTAAAGTGGTTTAATGACGCGAAAGGTTTTGGTTTTATTGAGTCGGCTAATGGGGGAGAAGACGTCTTTGTCCATCATTCAGGGATCAATGCAGCTGGTTTTAAATCCCTTAACGAAGGAGATCAGGTAACGTTTGAGGTCGAAAATGGTCAGAAAGGCCCTGCGGCGACAAATGTCACTGTTTTATAGTAAAAGATAGTAACATCTTTTAGTTGAGTTCAGACAGGCCCCCCTGGAAAGTTCCAGGGGGGCCTGTCTGTTTTATGCCTTGTTGGATTGATAATGATCCTGATTCTTCAACCCAGCTGTTATCGCAGAACTATCAAATAACAGGTGGAATTTACTTACAGAACTGTCTGAAGATATTTTCCCGGACAGCCCTGCCGAAATAGATAAAAGACCTTACCCATAAGAGAGCCGGCTACAGATGCAATAAACGAACAACGTTGTTGTCCAGCCGCAGGATTCACTTGTTCCTCTACCTTTTATGTCAACTGCAGCACCGCAATTTCAGCGGGAGTGCCAAAACGAATGGGTGGTCCCCAAAAACCGACTCCACTGCTTACATATAACTGGGTAACAGCATCATGACGATACAGCCCGTGCAGATAGGGCTGATCAAGAAGAACCAGCAGTGAAAAAGGGGAAATCTGACCGGCATGAGTATGACCACTTACCATCAAGTCTATATGATGATCTGCAGTCACATATTGGATGAACTTCGGTTGATGGGCAAGTAAAACAGTGGGGAGATCCGGATCTCTCCCAGCAAGAGCCGCTTCCAGATCCGGAAAAGGGCCTTGCTTCAACCGCAATGCGGCCAGATCATAGACTCCGGCGATGGTTATCCCTGCGATCTGTTTCGATCTGTTGCCAAGAACTGTTACGCCCAATCCGGCAAGCTTATCCAGGATACCGGCAACACCATAATAGTATTCATGGTTTCCGGGAACACAGAACACCCCGTATCTGGTTTTCAGCTGCCGCAGGGGATCAAGAATATCGCCAATTTTCTCCGGAGGCATATCAATAATATCTCCGGTAATAACAACAAGATCAGGGTCCTGTTTATTGGCGAGGGTAACGACACTCTGCAAAAAATCTTTTTGTAAAAAAACTCCCAGATGAATATCGGTAAGATGAACGATGGTCAACGGCACCTGCAGGTTATCTAATTTAACGGGTATGGATCTGATACGGGGTGGCAAGCAATTGTCTTTTTTGTTGATTCACAGGCAAAGACTGGCACATGATCAGCCACTCTCCTGTCTTATATAAAACAGCTATAACAAAGAGCATAAAAGACAAACCGAGGCAGACAGCACCAGTTTTACAGAGAAAATCAGGAAGGTCTATAAGCCGCAAACCACAGAGATAAAGCAAGGTAAATATGTTAATAACAGAGATACATACCAATGCCGTCTTTACAGGGAGAAAGGATAACAGCAGATACCTGTACACAAAATAATTTATACTTGTCAAAAGCGTTGCGCTAATCAAGGTAAAGACAATAAACATGATACTTTTGAGGAAATGTTATAGCTCTTCCCGGAGCTGTCTTATAGTTTTTCCCCGGGCAGAGGTCATGCTTATAAAAAAAGATATAATCGAGTCAGAGCAAACCCACATTTCTAAAATACTACGCCTTACACCCTGGCTCTCGAAAAATTTTGCCATAAGAAACTGCCTTCCGGCAATTCTTAACGATTTTTCTGATCAGCTTTTCGAGCTGCAATCCTCATGCGGGTCATTTTCTCCCGCATACCACCATCTTTTAAGAAAGCGGTTTCCAACGACTTTAACTGCTTAAATAACAAATAATCGGTCTGCTTAATCAGCACTATTGCCATATTGGCAATAGTTTCCGGAGGACGAGTTCTGACCATTTCCATAAAAAAATCAGTTTCGTTATGCTCTCGTCCCAATTTGCGCATGGCCGTCAATTCGACGGAATCTTTTTCCCACTGCCGATGTTTTCGTGTTCGCAGATAATCTTCATAGTCAATCAACAGTTCCTGCAAACTCGCTTTTGCTACGCTTACCAGTTTGATCTCCATTTCACTGGATGTTGCGGAGGCGGCTGAACCCTCGACAATATTCTGTTTGCCCGACCGTGCAGCCTGCACCATCTGGTCAATTGTTCGATCACCTCTGCGCAGATATCTGTTACAAAAATAATATGTTATATCGTAAATCGTTTCCGCTTTCTGATAGCTGATCAATTTACGGTAATTGCCTCTGCGGGGGATCAATTCTTCTGTCATATATAATCCGTCCTTTTAGAGTAAAAGTTTATAGAGACGTTAAAGACCTTAATGTCCTTAAGGTCCTTAAGGCCTTTACCGTCCTTAACGCCTTAACAGAGAACTTTTACCGGTCAGAAAAAGCTGCAGCCATTGAAAGGAGAATTTCAATAATTCGGTATCATCACCCAGGATCTGCTGGCGCTCCCTGCGGGAGAGGCGAAAACCGTTTAACAGTGAATGCTGCTCAATAAAGCGGCGAAAACCGTCGATATTATAGCAGCACATAAAGGCGATCTGCTGTCTTTCACCCCCTGCCCCCTCCCCCTTCCAGGGATTTGTTGCAAAAAGGGTATCAAGCTCTGCCCAGAGGTCATTCATCAAATTATACTGATGTAACTGCTGCTCCCGA
>PDWJ01005530.1_pt1 | contig 10341 bp, 8 predicted proteins | sample 1430881 | NCBI WGS metagenome assembly PDWJ01 (sample SAMN01162460, study PRJNA174530) | Oral metagenome, whole genome shotgun sequencing project. | biome: Marine environment; feature: Marine mammal; material: Swab sample of the gingival sulcus; isolation source: swab sample of gingival sulcus... | reverse complement strand
AGAAATTAGAGGATTTTGTTTATCAATTCCTTCTGTCAATTTGCTTGCCAGGGATATTCCTTAGAAGAGCATTATGATTTTCTGAGGAAACTCTATTTAATTTTAATGTAAACATCAAGATCAGTCAATAAACAGTCTGTTTTTTGCTGAGAGACAAAAAACTTCCTATAGGTGGGCGATTTTTCCGTGCGCTTTCTCTGCAAGGTATTCCGTGTAGTACATGACAAGCAAACGTCTTGTGCCTTGGCCTCCGAAAAAGCTGCTGTTTGAAGCCTGTCGGGAAGTTGCACGCAGAGATGAACAATGTCTCTCTGTGGAGGACGTGGTTTTATAACAGTAAGTGGCGTAACTCATATTTGGGATATCTCAGTCCGAATGATTTTGAGAAAGAAATGGAACTAAAAAATGCAGCTTAAGAAAAGTGTCCATTTTTAATAGACCACATCATTGACTGCTGAGCCTCTTCTGGAGCTCTGCTATCATTTTACTGTGTTCCGGGAAAATTCTGTTATACCTGTACCACTGCATGCCGTTACTTGACCATTCAGCAACATCTTTGAGCTTGTAAATCAGCGGATCTGAAGAGACCATGGTTACAATCAGCTGGCAGCGCAGAAGGAGCTCACCGTTTTTGGTATCAAATTTTTCAAGGGTATATTCGGTCTGCAAGTATCCTGATTCGTAGTTAAGCTCTTTAATATTCGATGAATATTTGATAACCGTGTCAAGCATAATCAGCCAGGCCTTTCTGGTGTTAATATCGCCGCTGACAGCTATCTGTATCCATTTGTTTGTTGCCGGAGATAACCTTGTTGCCTCCCAGAGGGGGCTGCGGGTCAGAGGGATCGATATCCGGCCTTCTTTCAGTTCGGGCAGGGTCTTGTCAATCGTGTATTCTTCTTCAAAGTAGCCATCCTTTTTTATGAGAAGCTGGTACTTCTGTTCGGTGTTGAATGCAAAGGTATAGCTCAATGGGGTGGTCTGTTTTGCCTCATTTCCGTTGATAAATATTCTGGCACCGGTAGGTTCGGTTTCTATCCAGGTTTCAATAGTGGTTTTGGAAGCGCAGGAAGACAAGAGAAAGATCCCAAACACAAGGAGTAAACAGATCGTATTTCCTTTCATTGTCTTTTCGTCAAAATCAACGGTTTAAGTGGCTGTTACCTATTAAAGACAGCTATTTCATAACCAGTTTTTTTTGGAAGGTGAGAAAGACGCCGGCATTGCTTGAATTTTTTATGTACGGCGTGATCGCAAAAACCGACCATCCTTTTTGGGCGTACTCAGAACTTGTTGTGTTGATGCGTTCGATGAGCCTGCCGGGATCTTTTTCTTCCAGAAAAATGGTGGTTGTCTTTTTTTCCGCAGCCATTTGTTCACGGGCCGCAATACTTTCTGGCAGAAGAGAATAGGAGTCTCCAGGGGCCTCGGCCAAGGCAGCTCCCGAGGTCATCAGGATCAGAACGATTATGGCGTATATATGTTTCATTTCTTCTCCAGAGTTTGCTGGCTTGTATGAGACGCTGTTCAAATAGATTGATTGCTTAGCCAAAGGGGAATGATGTTAAAAAAACTTAACCAATCTGTGAGTTTTTGGTGTTTTGATCTTAAGATTTTCAGCATAGAGATTGGAGTGAAAAAGAACTGCTCAATATTAGGTTAGAGACCACATCTTTCAAAAAGATCTTTTTGTATAAGCGTCGAGTAAGATCAGCGGGAAAAATATCAATCTCAAACATACAAATACAACAATAGAGCTGGAAAGATCAGCAATGTGTAGAAAGTAACTTACACAATTCAAATGAAAAAATTGCTTCAGGTCTTTGTTTGTTATAATTACTTGAAAAACTTCGTAACTCCCTCTACAAGACATTTCTCAATGTTCTTATTCTCTGAGCTTGAGCAGGATTGTTGCTTTCGCTGAAGAATAACACATAATCATTTCTTTTACCATACAGAGAAGAATTGATAATGCATAAAAAATCTCGCGTATCTTTTTTGTAAAAGACTTTTTGCTGGTAGCGTTTTTTCTCAAGAAAGGTTTGTTTCTTGATATTAGTGTCAGCAGGATCGAACATCTTTCTTCTTGCCCGCCCAGGCGGAACGTAGTATCGTTTTAGCGAACAATATCGTTGCTGAGCTCCTCAGGATTGTCGAGAGACAATTGGGAAGACTCTCTTTTATAGGAACATACAAATGCAAGAAACAGTTCAGAAATCGGACTTATTACAACAACGTTTACCCGATATCACTGTAAGTGCCCGAGAACTTTTTGGGATTGATAGTGACATGCAGGTTCCAGCTTTTCGTGAAACGGATGAGCATGTGCCTCCAGTTGACGAAACGTATCGATTTGACAAGGATACGACTCTTGCTGTTTTGGCTGGGTTTTCATTCAACTGCAGGGTAATGATTCAGGGGTATCACGGCACGGGTAAGACCAGCCATATAGAGCAGGTAGCTGCAAGGTTGAACTGGCCTTGTGTCCGGGTCAACCTGGACGGGCAGATAAGCCGCGCTGATCTCGTCGGTCGTGATGGTATTGTAATTGAAGATGGTAAACAGATCACCGCATTTCAAGAGGGAATACTGCCTTGGGCTCTGCAAAATCCTATTGCCCTTGTTTTTGATGAATATGATGCAGGACGTCCTGATGTGATGTTTGTTATTCAACGAATTTTGGAAATAGAGGGAAACCTGACGCTACTGGATCAAAAGCGAGTCATACGTCCCCATCCCAGTTTTCGTCTGTTTTCCACCAGTAATACCCTCGGTCGGGGAGACGCCACAGGTCTCTACATGGGTACCCAGCAACTTAATCAAGCGCAACTGGATCGCTGGAGCATGGTGGCAACGCTTAACTATTTGCCTCATGACCGGGAGGTCGAAATCGTATTGGCAAAGGTGCCTTATTTTAAAAACAAAGAGAGATTGCAACAGGTTCATTCGATGGTCGCCCTGGCTTCTCTGACCCGAACCGGTTTTATTAACGGAGATCTTTCAACGGTTATGTCGTTACGTACAGTGCTTGCTTGGGCGGAAAACACAAAAATATTTAATGATCTAAATACTGCGTTTAGGCTTAGCTTCCTTAATAAATGTGACCCTGAAGAATATTCCCTTATTGCCGAATATTACCAACGCTGTTTCAACATTGATCTGCCAAATTCTATTGCTACAACTGTTGATAAAGTAAGTTAATAATGTGTGGCAACATATTGCTGTTTAGACAATAATGTTTTTTATGGATAGAGATGAAGCAAGGATGACAGTCTTACGAAGACTCGCTGCAATAACAGCAAGGACCCTTGCCCAGTCTCATGATTTCGATCCTGTTTTTGAGGGTGAAGACCTTCCTGAAGGAATCTTGCTGAAGCCTAAAGAGCCGTGCAGTCTCAGCAAAATAAGGGCCATTGGCGATGCTTTAGCAATGAGACAACGTTTCCATTGTCCGGAAATTCATCGTCGCTGGTTACCTGTAGCACCATCAGCAAGGTTGCTTTTTTCAATTGCTGAACAGGTTCGTTGCGAATCGCTGGGAAGTCTCCATTTACTCGGTGTTAGAGCTAATCTTGCTTTCAACTATGGTCTGTTCTACAAAGATTTGTTTGTTCTCTCTGAGCAAGCACCCCCCCTAGAGCAGATAGTGGGGTTTCTTATCCGTGAACGACTGTTAGGACTTGATCTTTCAGGATCTCTACGAACCCAGCTTATTAATCATCAGGAAGCTTTGTATTCCACGATAGGGGGGCATCTGGCCCGTCTTGAGCAGAGCGTCGCCAGTCAAATGGTTTTTGCACATAACCTGATAATAATGCTTAGGGTTTTAGGACTTGAGTCAGAACGATACCAGCAGGATAGTAGTTCATCAGACCTGGCAGAACAATGTGAAGAACCTGGGTTAAATGAACAAGCAACCACCGATACAGCCAAAAACAGGCAGAATAACCCTATGGGGCATTATTTGCACGAGACGAAGGAGGTAGATCCATCAGTTGAACAGAATCAAAGATCCGATCAGCAACAGGACCATAGCCTAAGTGATAGCTGGACGAAACGGAAAATCATCTCAACTTCTCAGCAAGAAAAAAAGAGAGTTGTCTATCGTGTCTATTCTCGAGAATTCGATGAGGAAGTGGCGGCAGCATCTTTGGCCAGTGCAGAAGAACTCATCAAGCTCCGTCAGCGTTTAGACAAACAATTTCCGCCAATTAGAAGACATTTGTCACGGTTGTCCAGGGGCCTGCAGCGACATCTTAAGGCACGTCAGTATTTAAGCTGGGAATTAGATCAAGAGGAAGGTGAACTGGATCCTACTCGTTTGAGTCGTGTATTGACAAACCCCCAGAAACCACAAATGTTTAAGACAGCAGTTCTGGGAGATAGCGCAGGTACTTTGGTGACAATTCTCATCGACAATTCTGGCTCCATGAAAGGGAAGCCGATCACTGTTTCGGCTCTCTGCGCGGATATGTTAGCAGGTTCGCTTGAGCGCTGTGGTATCAAAGTGGAAATATTGGGATATACTACCTGCCAGTGGCATGGTGGTGCTAGTCGCCAAAAATGGCTGAACAATGGCTCTCCTTCAAGCCCCGGCCGTTTAAACGATATTCGACATATCATCTATAAAGCCGCAGATACTCCTTGGCGTCGTTCTCGAAACGGGCTTGGCCTGACTCAAAAAGTAAGCCTTTTGAAAGAAAATATTGATGGCGAAGCCTTGCTTTGGGCTTATCGGCGAATGTTGTGCCGTCCTGAATCACGTCAGATTTTAATGGTTATCGCGGATGGCACTCCCCAAGACGACGCCACTCTAGCGGTCAATGACTTTTTTTATCTTGATCATCATCTGCGCCGAGTTATTGAATTCATTGAAACACGCTCAACAATTGAGTTGGTGGCAATCGGTATTGGTCAGGATATCTCTGATTATTATCAACAGGCAATACGTCTTCAAAATATCGATGACCTTGGTATGGTGATGACGAACACCTTCTTTACATTTTTTGATCAGAAAAACAAGAGAGGGAGTAATCCATATAACCTTGTCCAGTAAACAGAGTCTCCTCAAAAAATCATCAGGTTGGGGAAGGGGTAAAAATTTGTTTGGGGAGCTCATACGAATTTTCTTGGTGAAGAATTTCACCCATCCTCCTCACGAGGAAATTTCAAGGTGAAAACGACACAAGTGTTCGATTGACTAGAACAATATTGACCTATTACCTTCCTTTTTCCAGGGCTTTTTTGTTACCACGGTGTTGGATGATTTCGGCAACTATGCTGATCCCAATTTCAGCCGGTGTTTCAGCATGTATGGAAAGACCAATAGGACAAAACACCTTTTCCAGCGAACTCTTTTCAAATCCTTTATTGATGAGTTCTTTGTAAATAGTTTCCCGTTTCTTACGACTGCCAATCATTCCAATATAGCCTGCATCGGTCTCTAATGCCTGTGCCAATACATCCTTATCCAATTCATGGCTTCGAGTAACTATGATTATGTAACTTCTTGCGTTTATGTTAAACGGTTTAAAAACATTCTTGTATTCAGGACAGACATAAATACCGTCAAGATCTGGAAATCTGATTCCATCAGCAAAGTTTTCTCTATCATCGAGGACGAAGGTTGTTAGTCCAATCTGTTTTGTCAGAACTGCTACCTCCTTTGAAACATGTCCAGCACCCATAATATAAACGGTACCGTTTTCTGTAATTGGTTCAATAAAATGTATTTGCCCATCTACTTCATGAACAGAAAGTTTGCAATCTGTTCCAGATGTTTCTTGAATTTCACGTTTGACCTGCCACAGTCCAGCTTTCTTTATGATTTTTGCAATCCATAAAAATGGCTGACCAGCTTTGACCTTTTTGCAGGCTTTATCATAGAGGCTGATGCTTTCTTTACAGGTAGATACATGCTCAATCAATACCCGCATCTGCCCGCCACATATCAAGCCGATCTGATCTGTTTTTTCCTGTTGTTTATGATTGTAGGTGACGATCTCGGTACCTGCCGTTTTAAAAAGCTCAAAAGCAGATTGAATTACAGCCGCTTCAAGCGCACCACCTCCTATGGTACCGGATATTTTGCCATTTTCATAGATTATCATCTTTGTTCCAGCGGATCTTGGTGTGGAACTGCTATCGATGATGGTTGCAACAACTAGGCTCAATCCTTGCTCAATTGACCGATAGATCTCTTCTATTTGCTGATTCATATTATCTGCCAAATCGTAATCTGGGTATCTGCATTTTTTATATCCATTACACATCCCGCCATGTTCTAGGGAATATCTTTACGGGTTAATCGTTCTCCTGTGAGAATACTTGGTAAAATCAGATCAAAAATGCTGGCTTTATAACACACAATACATTCAGGAAGGCCAATTATTGTTGTCTCTCCGAGATATGCAAGCATAAACATTGCCACGGCAGGAGGCCCGGAGCTCTATAGGTTATAAATTCGGCACCGGTTGTTCGAATACTGATTGGATTAATGTCGAAATCGCTTCAACCGTCACAACTATGTTATTTGGAAAAGAAATCTGCCTAAGAAACTCGCTGCCAAGTGAAGAGACTTTCTTTTTCAATATGGGGCCGAATGTATCATGAGTCTTTTTATTGTACATCTCATTACCGGTCGTGATAATGCCAATCTGATTTTCCCACAAAGGTCTATCGAAACAATAGAGCCTTTCCGGTTGAAAGCAGAACGCAGAATTGCGTTTTCAATAGTTATCGGAATGATATCTGTTCTGGCAAAAATTTGATTTTTTACCATTCGGTTGGTATACAGAGTTGGCCATCATGATATCAGGTAAGATGTTGATTGTTTCAAGACCTCCCAAGTTGATTTTTGGATTACATCATTTTGAGCAACAAAACTCACCTTAACTTCCGAGGGTTCATTCTGTTTTCGCTTATTACCTGCAGCTGTTGTAGCAATAATAAGAGCCGTCTTATCTTCATGTAGCCATACAGGTCAAGTTCGAATACAGCAATGTTTTCTTTGCGAAGATTTCGCAGCTTTTCAACACCTCTTTTATGGTTTGACTCTAATTTGGAGAAAAAAGCAAAATCGACATATTGTCGCTCTATAGCTTTCTCGTTTGTTAAAGGAGAATTTTTTTATTATTCTTTTTAATAAGTATTTATATTTTATGTATACCCCCCTGAAGGGCTTTTTTCCCCGTTATTTTATTGACCAGATTTTTCCAAGGGGTTTGCAAGGTTATTGGGTCCAATTTGATGAGATAATCCATAACCGTAATCAAGTCTGGGTAGGTATTTTCACATATCTGAATGATCTTCATCCTGATAGTTTCCCGATCAAAAGGTGTTACCGGGGATCCTTGAGCACACAGACACTCACCTTCGAATGAGCTGCCATCGGCGAAAAGATAACGAATTCGGGCGGGACGGTCGTTTGGTTCGGGCAGATCTGGCTGATAACGGTTCATAATAATTTTCTTCCTCATTGCCGCTACCTTTTTGTCTGTAAGACTTGCTGTCGACAAGGTTTGGGTATCAACTCTTCCATAAAGAGTTGCCACTGCAGCGATATGGGGTACCGAAAAACGTGCCGACAAGGTCGTTTTTGGCTCTCTTTCGTTGAGCAAACAACCTTTTTCGTGAATTTCTACAATCATTTCTTGGCAATCGGCCAGAGAGATATTTTCTGGCAAAGTAGAAATTACTTCAAGAATTGCCTCAACCATGGAATGGGTATATTGGCAGCAAGGAAAAATTTTCTGATAGCCGTGATTAACCTGCCAATCTTCCCCCAATTGTTCGGTTAGGTATTGAGGATGACATTCGGTCTGGAATACTTTGTGGAAGACTGTTTGTGGAGCATTTTTCAGTGCTGTTATACCACAATCGACGGCGTCAGCGACTTTGAAACCATTTTGGGCCGCTATTCCGACCCAGAGATTACGTATCAGGCTACCGCGGACAGCATGGTCGAAGGGCCCCGGAATGGCAAGGGTTGCTGCACTGGTTAAGCAGTCGAAAAACAAACTGGAATTGTAATGTCTGGCTGCAGCGATGGCTGAAGCCGAACCTATACAAGCCAAAGTAGCATGAGGGTGAAGTGTTAACGATGGTTGCACAAAGGCAAGTGCAAAGCGAGTCACCGCTTCATACGCGATGACAAGACAGCGTAACATCTCGATAGTCGTCAGCCCTTCTGCTTCCGCCTCAGCCAGCAAAGCAGGTAGCACGTAAATACCAGCATGGCAAGGTACGCGACGTGACCCCTCGTCCAGTTCGTTCCAGGGGCAGGCTGTCCCATTGACAAGTGCTGCATGGAAGCGGTCCGTACGAATTTTTTCCCCGAGAAATACACTGGACACAGGTTTGCCGTTGTCGACAAGTTGTCGTCCAACCCATCGCATCAACACCGGGTCATCTTTGGCAGATATTAAAGAGGAAAGATCGTCAAATAGGATCATTGCCGCCTGCATCAGCACTGCATCAGGGATGTCTTCTATCCGACAGGAGGAGGCCCATTCCGCTAACTCGAACAACGGTTTGACTATACTATTGTCAATTTTAGAATTTTCCATATATATTCAATGGGTTAAATTATTCTTCAAATCGGTGTGGATTATGCAGAACTCCGAACAGTTGTTTTTTCCCGAGTATCTCGGGTCTTACCGTAAAAAATAATATTGAGACAACCTTTTCTGTTACAGATACAAGGCAAAAGTAATATCAAGCGGACTGTCAGTAGAGCCTTGAGGTTATATTGCAGCCGAATTTTCTGTCTCCAGGTTCAATAGATGTTCAAGTAGACTCTTGGCGTGATCTTTTTCCATCCCACCTACTTCACAGCAACGAAAATATTTGTCATAAAGCTGTCTTTCTGTTAGAGGATTACCTGGCATTCCGGTTGGTTCACCCAGATATTTTTGAAATTCTTTTCCCTGTTGGGTGATCAATGTTACGCGGGCACCTTCGGGTGCATTTTCTGAATGCAGCTCATCTACCCGGACCATATCGATCTTGGCCATCGAACTTTGCAGACGAGGATCTTCCAAAACCTCCTGGTCTAAATGTTTCACATCTAATGCACCGTAGGTCAGTAGCGCACCAAGAGAAAAGGGCATCGAAAATTGCGCTTCTTCTGGACATCTGGGCTGGTTATATACCAGGCTGATAGCTACCGTTGGCGTTACCTCACAGACCACTTTTGCGATATCATCACCGGTGAGATTTTGTTCCTGCAACAGATTCTGGGTTAGTTCTACAGCCGCATGTGCTGCAGAGCAGACCGGAAACTGTTTAAACATGATACCTGGTTCCAACAAGCGCCAGACCCTGCCCAAGTCATTAATACCACGATAGTCAATTACACCGTCATTCAATAAGTTGAAAAATCCACGCTCATCTTCTAGCACAGCAGCTGGTCCTGTGAGATTCTTCGCAGCTAATAGGGCTGTTTCCACTCCTATGGATGCTGTTTTCCCAGCCAGATAAGGTTTGGCATTAGTACCAAAGACCACTTTCATACCATTGGACTGGGAGCCGGCAAGGGTAATCGCGTTCAGCGTTTGTTCTTCTGACAGGCCTAGAGCCTTAGCAGCACCAGCAGCTGCCCCAAATGCTCCGAACGTTGCAGTACTCCACCAACCTTTGAAGTAATGATTGGAAGTGCATTGTGTCGCTACGGCATAGGTCACTTCAGAAGCAACGATAAAGGCCTCCAGCAAGCGCTTGCCGCTTACTCTAGCGCTTTCAGCTGCTGCCAGAGCTGCCGGCAAGGCCACTGCTGAACCGTGCATAATACCGGTATAACTGGTATCGTCGAAGTCTAAAACATGACTTGCGGTGCCATTCACCAGAGCTGCTCCAACAGGTGAGAGTTGTATATCGTGAAAGCCTAGCACCTGACAATGGCCAGAGGAAAAATTCTCACGACCATATTCTAGAACCCTACGCGTTAACGAATGGGGTGCTGCAGCAATGCCGACTCCAATGGTATCAATAATGCAGTGTTTGGCCGTATGGACTACCTCAGCAGGAACCATCTCCAATTCCAAGCTACTGGACCAGTGAGCAAGCTTTTGTGCCAACAAAAGAGATGTTGAATGTGATGTAGCACTCATTTTTACGACTCCTTTGTAATAAAACAGAACTTCATTGTCAAAGCATCAAGCATGCTCGATTGTCTCCTCGCTCACTCCTTGAAAAGATCGGGAAGCTTCTTTAAAGAAATTACTGAGCGTATCAAATACTCTCTAAATAGAGTTTCCTCAGAAAATCATAATGCTCTTCTAAGGAATATCCCTGGCAAGCAAATTGACAGAAGGAATTGATAAACAAAATCCTCTAATTTCT